>WBZL01003452.1_pt1 | contig 14454 bp, 12 predicted proteins | sample 5204291 | NCBI WGS metagenome assembly WBZL01 (sample SAMN12344345, study PRJNA552823) | activated sludge metagenome | biome: Activated sludge suspended growth; feature: Nitrification reactor; material: Wastewater; isolation source: activated sludge from nitrification reactor of wastewater...
CCTCGACGGGGTGGTGCCGGCCGAGGTGAACGAGCAGGCGATGGAGGAGCTGCCGGCGCTCTACCGAGGCTGGCTCGACGAGTTCCGGGGCGTCACCGGCGAGGCCGACGACGGGGCCGAGGTGCACCTGCCCCGGTCCGGCACCGTGCTGGCCGACGCCTATCCCGCCGACTCGGCGTTCGGTCGGATGGTGCGGGTCCCCGCGGTGGCCGGCGCGATCCGGTCGCTCGTCGGTGACGGGCCGGTCGTCGACCACCACTTCGTGCACATCAAGACCGCGGGCGACCTGCACGCGCAGGGGCTCCACAGCGACGCGATCATCGACGACGGCCCGGCGTTCGACATCCAGCTCTTCTGGTTCCCGCACGACGTGGCGTCGCGCGAGGGCGGCACCCGGTTCGTGCCCGGCAGCCATCTGCGCCGTGTGAACATGGACGACGTCGCTCGCTACCACCACCTGGCGGGCGAGCAGTTCTTCACCGGCGTGGCCGGCACGGTGGTGATCTTCCACCAGGGGTTGTGGCATGCGGGCGCGCCCAACCACGGGTCGCGAGATCGGGTGATGGGCAAGCTGCGGCTGAATCCCACGGTGCCGCAGGTGCGGTTGTGGGACACCAGCGACCTCGACGATCGCAACCGCGCCGACGACCACATCTGGGCGCGCACCGACGCCGGCATGGTGGCGGCCGAGCTGCGCCGCAGCGAGCCGTGGTTCGAACCGTCCGTGCACCGCCTCGAGACCGTGCAGCGCGCCAAGCTGTGGCGCTACCTCACGGGCGACGAGGGCTTCGACGTCGACTGGTACCTGACCCGCACCGAGCGTCGTGCCCGGCTCGTCGGGGGTGCGTCGTGAGCGCCCGCCAGCAGGTGCTCATCCTGTGGCTGTCGGGGCCCGGTCTCGACGGGCGCACGCTCGGCTGGACGTGCTTCGACGGCACCGCCGGCGCGGGCCCGCAGGTCGAGGGCGACCCACCGTACGCCACCGGTCTCGCTGCGTTGGTCGACGGCTGGCGCCTGCTGCAGATGTCGCCGCTCGTGCCGCCCACGCCCGGCCACGAGCGCGAGACGTCGTTCCTGAAGCACGAGTTCGTGTTCGAGCGGATGGTCGATCTCGCCTGATCGTCAGGCCGTGGCGGCGAAGGCGCGCACGAAGAAGTCCTCGACCAGCGCCGGCATCGACGGGTCGGTGAACATCTCGACCGTCAGCACGATCGCGATCAGGTCTCGCGACGGGTCGGTGCGCCACATGGTGCCGAGGCCGCCGCTCCAGCCGTACGAACCGGCGGGCGCGGCGGGTCGGGCATCGACCTGCACGCCGACACCGAACCCCCAACCCTCGCTGCCGTCGGGGTGGGGTCCGGTGCGCCGCTGCTCGGCGGTGAGCTGATCGGAGGTCATCTGGTGCACCAGGTCGGCCGACAGCAGCCTGCGACCGTCGGGCGCGGTGCCACCTGCCAGCACGAATCGGGCGAATCGGTGGTAGTCGTCGAGGGTCGACACCAGGCCGCCACCGCCCGACGCGAACGGCATCGGACCGGTCCACTGGCCGTCCGCCGCGTCCCACACCGTCCGCTCGCCCGTGGCGTGGTCGATCCACCAGCAGTCTCCGAACCGGTCGAGCGACGCCGGCGGCACGTCGAACCGGGTGTCGACCATGCCGAGCGGACCCGTGACCCGTTCGGCGAACACGCGACCGAGCGGCGCCCCGGTCACCCGCTCGACCAGCACCCCGAGCACCTCGGCCCCGAGGTGATAGCGCCACGCCGTTCCCGGCTGGTGTTCGAGCGGGACCGAGCCGAGCGCGGCCATCAGCCCATCGGCGGTGGGCATCGTGGCCGGTGCCGGCGGGCCGAGCTGCAGCCCGGTGCTCGCGAGCGCGGCGAGCGTCAGCTGGCGCGAGGCGCCCGAGAAGTCGTACCCGAGGCCCAGGCGGAACGTGAGCAGATCGCGCACGGTGATCGGCCGTGCGGCCGGCTCGGTCTGGTCGAGCGAGGTGGCGTCGGCGACGAGCACCTGTCGGTCGGCGAGCTCGGGGAGCCAGGCGTCGATGGGATCGTCGAGCGACAGCGCACCGTCGTCGACGAGCATCAGCGCGGCGGCAGCCGTGAGCGGCTTGGTCATCGAGGCGATGCGGAAGATCGAGTCGCGCTCGACGGGTCGACCCGCGGTGTCACGGACGCCGGACGTGCCGATGTGCACGTGGTCGCCGAGGGCGACGAGCCAGGCCGCACCGGGCACACCTCGCTCGACGTGACCGCGCATCGCGGCGTCGAGCCCGGCGAGCGCGTCGAGGTCGAGGACGGTGGTGCGGGGTGACGGTGGGAGACGATCGTCCATGTCGGGTCGACGGTACCCGTGGCCGCAGGTCATCGCGGGCGGCGCGTCGCGGCGCGTGCGACGGCCACGCCCGAGTCGACGATGCGTCAGACGATCGGTCTCAGCTGGTGGGCCAGTCGCGCAGCATCATGCCGACGCTCGCGCGCGGCACGGCGAAGCCGAACTTGCCGTAGAGCCAGTCGACGTCGGCGAACAGGCTGACGATCGTGCTGCGCGGCAGCGTGGCGACGAAGCCCATGATCGACGCCATCACCAGCCGCGAGAGCCCTTGCCCCTGGAACTCGGGATGAACGGCGATGTCGGTGACCTGCACGTGCAGCCCGTCGCCGACCACGCGGCCCATGCCGATCAGCCGCTCGCCGTCACGGATCGTCACGGCGTGGAGCGAGCGGGGGAGCGCGGCCGCTGCAGCGGTGCGGTCCATGGCCGACAGACCCGCGGCGATGCGCAGGTCGCAGAACTCGTCGACGGCGGGGACGGCCTCGATCACCTCGAACATCCCGTCACCCTACGAGCGTCGGAGGTCAGGCGATCTCGCGCCAGGCGGCCAGGCGGGCGGCGCTGTCGTCCCCCGGGAGCGGCAGCTGCACCACCACCCGCAGGCTGGGCCACTCGCTCGCGGTGAGCTGCTGGTACTCGAACGCCAGCTCGCCGGCTCGCGGGTGGTGGTAGCCGCGCACGCGCGTCTGGAACTGCGCGACGTCGGCCTGTGCCCACCAGGTGTCGAACTCGGGGCTCGCGGTGCGCAGCCGGTCGACGAGCATCGCCACCTGCGGGTCGGATCGCAGCGTCGCGGTGCCCGCGCGGAACTCGGCCAGGATCCGCCGGGCCTGGGCCGGCCAGTCGGCCACCAGCTCGCGGGCGGTCGGCTCGGCGAAGATCACCCACACCAGGTTGCGATCGGCGGCGTCGAGCCGCTCGATCATCGGGTAGAGCCGTGCCTGCGCCCGGTTCCAGGCGAGGAACTCCCAGCGGGGTCCGAGCACGTAGGCGGGCGCGGGTTCCATCGACTCGATGAGCCGGACGAGCGCGTCCGGTGCCTGCTCGACCGACTCGGCTGCGGCGGCCGGCACGTGCGACGCGAGCGTGAGCAGGTGTTGGCGTCCGGCCTCGTCGAGCAGCAGCGCCCGGGCGAGCGCCTCGAGCACGTCGACCGACGCGTTGATCCGGCGGCCCTGTTCGAGCCAGGTGTACCAGGTGACCGACACACCGGCGAGCATCGACACCTCTTCGCGTCGCAGGCCCTTGGTGCGTCGTGCGTGGCCGGCGGGCAACCCCACGTCGGCGGGTGTGAGTGCGTCGCGACGCGCCCGCAGGAAGGCACCGAGCTCGTCACGTTGGTTCACCGTCTCATTCCACCAGCTCGGCCGGTCGTCGCGCCGCTTCGTTGCGCGACCGGCCCGGTCCGTGCCTGGTGCTGCCGGTACCCTCCAGGCATGGCCGCGCCCGACGCTCTGCAGGACCCCTCGCTCGACCCGATCCTCGCCGACCTCGCCGAACTGGTGAACGTCGAATCGCCCTCGTCCGACCGGGCGGCGCTCGAGCGGTGTGCCGCCGTGCTGGCTGCGATCGTCGAACGCCGTCTCGGCTCGAGCGCCGAACTGGTCGACACCGCTGCCGGACCGATCGTGCACTGGCGGGCCGGTGGCGAGCCGAAGGTGTTGATCCTCGGTCACCACGACACGGTGTTCCCGATCGGCACGCTGGCGCAGCGTCCCTTCACGGTGGCCGACGGCCGCGTCACGGGGCCCGGCGTGTTCGACATGAAGGCCGGCATCGTGCAGGCCGTCCACGCCGTGGCCGCGCTCTCGGACCGGGATGGCATCGAGATCATGATGACGCCCGACGAGGAGCTCGGATCCGAGGCGAGTCGCGAGCTGCTCGAGGCCCGTGCCCAGGCGTGCGGCACGGTGCTCGTGCTGGAACCGAGCGCCGACGGGGGTGCGTTGAAGACGGCCCGCAAGGGCGTGGGCACCTTCGACGTCGTGGTGCACGGCAAGGCGTCGCACGCCGGGCTGGAACCCGAGAAGGGCGTCAACTCGCTCGTGGCCGCGGCCGAGCTGATCGGCCGGATCGCCACGTTCGGCGACCCGGCGACGGCCACCACGGTGACGCCGACGATGGCGTGGTCGGGTACCGCCGAGAACGTCGTGCCTGCCGAGACGCGGGTGCGGGTCGACGTCCGCATCGTCGAACCGGCCGAGCAGCCCCGACTCGAGGCCGCCTTCGCCGGTCTGGCTGCCGACGCGACGTCGGTGGCCGGGGCGTCGGTGTCGATCGAGGGCGGGATCAACCGCCCGCCGATGCACCCGTCGGCGAGCGAGACGCTGTTCCCGATCGCTGCCGACGCGGCGGCCTCGGTGGGCATCGAGGGCATCCGCGGTGTGGGCGTCGGCGGTGGCAGCGACGGCAACTTCACCGCGGCGCTCGGCATCCCCACGCTCGACGGTCTCGGCGCCGTCGGCGGCGGCGCACACGCCGACCACGAGCACGTGCTGGTCGACCACCTCGTGCCCCGCACCCGGATGCTCGCCGCGCTGCTCGCCCGCCTCTGACGACGGCGGTCAGTGGTCGACGGTGAGGTCGGTCTCGCTCCGGGCCGACAGGTAGGCCATCGCCTCGGCGGTGTTCATCGGCGTGGCGAAGTAGTACCCCTGCGCGTGGTGGCAGCCGTGGGCGCGCAGCTCCTCGAGTTGCTCGGCGGTCTCGACGCCCTCGGCGATCGCAGCGAACCCGAGCTCGCGCGTGAGCGACAGCACCAGCTGGATGAGCTCCATCTCGCCGTGGATGAGGCTGCGGTCGATCTTCACGTAGTCGGCGGAGAACTGCTTCAGCATCGCGAGGTTCGAGTAGCCCGTGCCGAAGTCGTCGATCGCGAATCGCACCCCGAGCTCGCGCAGCGCGTCGAGCCGGGGCTGCGCGGCGTTGAGTTCGTCCATCACCATCTCCTCGGTGATCTCGATGCTCAGCGCCGAGGCGGGCAGCCGGGCGTCGGCCAACGCGTCGCCGATCACATCGACCAGTCGATGGTCGAGCAGTTGGTGGCGCGACATGTTGACGGCCATCGTGATGCGGGGTGCGAGCAACCGCATCATCGCCGCCGTGCTCGTGGCTTCCTTCACCACGAACTCGCCGAACGACTTCGCGAAGCCGGCGCTCTCGACGACGGGGATGAAGTCCTTCGGCTGCAGCAGGCCCCGCGTGGGGTGATGCCAGCGGGCGAGCGTCTCGAACCCGAGGATGTCGCCCGACAGCGTGTTGACGATCGGCTGGTAGTGCAGCTCGATCTCGCCGCGCTCCATCGCGGCGCGCAGGTCGGCCTCGAGCTCGAGGCGTTCGTCGGCACGCACCCGCATCTCGCGGTCGAACACCGCGACTCGCCGCCGGCCCGTGCGCTTCGCGGCGTACATCGCGAGGTCGGCTTGCTGGACGAGCTCGGACGCGCTGAGCCCCGGACGGCCGATCGCGATGCCGATGCTCATCGACACCACGTGCTCGCGGCCTTCGATCTCGACCGGTTGGCGCACCACGTCGATGAACCGCTGCGCGATCGCGATCGCGGCGTCGACGCCGAGCTCCTCGCGGCACACCACCACGAACTCGTCGCCACCGAGACGACCGACGAGGTCGTTGGCGCGGGCCGAATCGACGAGACGGTTCGCGACGCTCGTGAGCAGTCGGTCGCCGACGGCGTGACCGAGGCTGTCGTTGACGAGCTTGAAGCCGTCGAGGTCGCCGAACAGCACCGCCACCGGATCGCCCGTCGCCAGGGACTCCGACAGGGTGTGGAACAGCTTCTGCCGATTCGGCAGCCCGGTGAGCAGGTCGTGCCCGGCTTCGAAGGCGAGCCGTTGCTCGAGGGCCTTGCGCTCCTCGATGTCGCGGCAGATGACGGCGACGGCTTCGAGGTCTCCGGCCTCGTCGAACAGCGCCATCACCACGGCCGAGGTCGGGCGGCGGTGCCGGTGTCGGTCGTAGACCTCGATCTCGCCACTCCAGCTGCCGCCGTCGGAGATGACGCCGAGCACCTCGGTGAACAGCAGTTCGTGGTACTCGCGCGGCACGAACTCGGCGATGTCGGAGAGCGGGATCCGCTCGAGGCCGAAGAAGCTGCGACCGGCCGGGTTGAGGTAGTCGTTGTGCGGCCGCAGCGACGACACGGCGATGATGTCCGAGGTGCTGTCGGCGATGGTGCGGAACTGCTCGAGCTTGCGCCGGTTGTCGAGGTCGTCGTGCACGTCCTGCAGCGTGAGCGCGGCGCCGATCACGCTGCCGTCGTCGCCGAACATCGGTGCCGTGTTGACGCGCACGTCGCGGATGCCGAGCGCCGGGTGCACCACGCGCATGCCTCGTCGCATCGGTCGGCCGTCGCGGATGGCGGCCTGCATGTCGGCGCCCACCTGCGCATCGAGGTGGTGCACGTGGCCGAGCAGTTCGTCGAGGCTGGCCGGCGGTACCGGCACCTGGAGGAAGTCCGTGACGAGCGCGTTGACGAGGGTGGTGCGGCCGGTGAGGTCGACGGTCATGATGCCGATCGGCGCGGTGTCGACCGAGGTGCGCAGGCGGCGCTCGTGCTCCTGGGCTTCGCGGGCGGCGAGCACCGCGTCGCTCATCACGTCGCTCACGAGCCCGAACACCACGGCACCGGCCACGGTGGGGATGACCCGCAGCACGACTGCCCAGCCGTTGTCGAACGTGTCGAGCACCACCAGCACGCTCGGCACCACCATCACCGCGACGATCGGCCAGGCGCGGCGCAGGCCGAGCACGCTCGCGTAGGCGATCGGCACGATCGAGTACCAGGGCATCACCGCCAGCGACGTCGGATCGCCGAGTTGCAGCGTGGCGGACAACAGCAGGGTGATCGCCGCAGCCGCCCGTGCGGCGGGGCGGAGCCGGTCGCCCGGCCACAGCAGTGACAGCGCGCCTGCGGCCTGGCCGAGGATCGCACTGACGAGCAGCAGCACCGGTCCGTGGTGCACGATCTCGTAGGTCGTGATGTGGGTGGAGAGCCCGAGCAGGATCAGCGGCTCGCCGCGACGCAGCAGGTCGCGCACGAGGGCCGAGTGGTCGCGCGGCGTCGACGACCGTCCGGATCCCCGCCAGGGGACGCGAACGAACAGCCGGGGCACTCCGCCGCTCCGCATCGAGTCGAGGCTAGGAGCGTCGCAACGGCGCTGCAAGCGCCCAGCGTGGGGCCGTGCGCGCCGGCGGCGAGACGTCTTGACGAACCGTGGACGGACCGCCCGCGACGGGTGGTCAGTCGCCGTTGCCGAGCTCGAAGATCCCGCCGCCGGCGCCGAGCGTGCCGGCCTGGCGGTAGACGTCGAGCTTGGTGCGCGTGTCGTCGATGTCGAGGTTGCGCATCGTGAGCTGACCGATGCGGTCGAGCGGGCCGAACGCCTGGTCGTCGACGCGCTCCATGCTCAGCCGCTCGGGTGCGTAGGTGAGGTTCGGGCTCGTGGTGTCGAGGATCGTGTAGTCGTCGCCGCGACGCAGGCGGATCGTCACCTCGCCGGTGATCGCCGAGCCGACCCAGCGCAGCAGCGGCTCGCGCAGCATCAGGCTCTGCGGGTCGAACCAGCGACCCTCGTAGAGCAGGCGGCCGAGACGGCGGCCCATGGTGCGGTAGTTCTCGATCGTGTTCTCGTTGTGGATGCCCGAGACGAGCCGCTCGTAGGCGATGTGCAGCAACGCGAGGCCGGGGCCCTCGTAGATGCCGCGGCTCTTGGCCTCGATGATCCGGTTCTCGATCTGGTCGCTCATGCCCAGCCCGTGGCGGCCGCCGATGCGGTTGGCCTCGTCGACGAGCGCCACCTGGTCGGCGAACTCCTGTCCGTTGATCGCCACCGGCCACCCCTCGACGAAGCGCACCGACACGGTCTCGGCCGCGATCTGGACGTCGTCGCGGTAGTGGGCGACACCCATGATCGGCTCGACGATGTCCATCGAGGTGCCGAGTTCCTCGAGCAGCTTGGCCTCGTGGGTGGCACCCCAGATGTTGGCGTCGGTCGAGTACGCCTTCTCCTTGCTGGCGCGGTACGGCAGGTCGCGCGTGGTGAGGAATTCGCTCATCTCGGCGCGCCCGCCCAGCTCGTCGACGAATTGCTGGTCGAGCCACGGCTTGTAGATGCGCAGCGCCGGGTTGACGAGCAGGCCGTAGCGGTAGAACCGCTCGATGTCGTTGCCCTTGTAGGTGCTGCCGTCGCCCCAGATGTCGACGCCGTCGTCCTTCATCGCCTGCACGAGCAGCGTGCCGGTGACGGCGCGTCCGAGCGGGGTGGTGTTGAAGTAGGTCTTGCCGGCGGTGGTGATGTGGAACGCGCCGCACTGCAGCGCCATCAGGCCCTGCAGCACCAGCTCGGCGCGGCAGTCGATCAGCCTCGCCTCCTCGGCGCCGTACTCCTTGGCGCGGCCGGGCACGCCGGGCAGATCGGGCTCGTCGTACTGGCCGAGGTCGGCCGTGTAGCAGTAGGGGATCGCACCCTTCTCGCGCATCCAGGCCACGGCGGCGGACGTGTCGAGCCCGCCGCTGAACGCGATCCCGACTCGTTCCCCGACCGGCAGCGACATCAACACCTTCGACATAGGTGTCCGACGCTACCGAACCGGTGGCGGGGAACCTGTGGTCAGTCCTTCGCGATCCACTGGCCGAGCAGCCAGTGGAAGTGGCGGAGCTTGGTCTCCTGGTAGTTGGCGAGGGTGATGCCCTTGCGCAACGACGGCAGGCCCTTCTGCACCTTGGGGAGGTTGAAGGTGTCCTGGTTGAACACGCGTGCGAGCATCCCGAGCTCGGGTGCTTCGGTCCAGTCGTCGTCGGGGCCCAGCCAGTGGATCTTCGCCGCGGGCGGCTTGGGCTTCGAGACGTCGTACGGCTCGAGGTACATGCACTCCATGATCGACATGTCGTGCCGGTCCTCGTACGGGCGGAACCGATAGACGATCCGGTTGTAGGCACCCCACGGGTGGAAGTTCGGGAACAGCGTGAAGTAGATCGAGTCGCTCAGCTCGGCGTCGCTCAGCCGGTCGGCCGCGTCGGGGCCGAGCACCTTCGCGTAGCGGGCGCGCCCGCCGGTGCCGGTGACGCCGCGTGCGGTCATGCCGTCGGTGAGGGTGACGAAGGGCGGCTGGTCGAGCCGGCGGTCGCTGACCGCGTCGAACATCTCCTGCTCGGTGGGTTCCCACGACAGGTGCGGGCTCGGCGTGCCGTTCGGCGTGATCGCACGGCTGAAGTTGCCGCTCCAGTCGTACTGGGTGTTGGCGTCGCCGATGCCGGGCAGCAGTTGCGGATGCGTGGCCACCACGTGGAAGGCCTCCATGAACGCCTCCTGCACCACCTTCCAGTTGGTTCGGAAGACGCGGGCGACGTGCGCGGACTTGTACCGCTGCTCGAGCGGCCACTTCTCGAACTGCGCGGGCAGTTCGCCGAGGTACGACTCGAGCGGCTCGGCGTCGGGGTCGGGGTTGATGAACACGAACCCGCCCCAGGTGCCCACGCGCACCTCGGGCAACGACCACTCGTCGCTGCGCACGTGCGGGAAGTCCCACTCGCACGGCACCTGCTTGAGCGAGCCGTCGAGATTCCAGCAGAAGCCGTGGAACGGACAGCGCAGCTCGTGCGCGTTGCCGTCGTGCTCGCGCAGCTGTCGGCCGCGGTGCAGACAGGCGTTGTAGTACGCCTGGATCCGGTCGGGCGCCGACCGGACGATGAGGAAGCTCAGGTCGCAGATGTCGTACACGCAGGTGTCGCCGACCTCGGGGACGTCCTCTTCGCGGCAGGCCATCTGCCACACGCGCGACCACACCTTCTCGCGTTCGAGCTCGTGGAACTCGCGGCTCGTGTACCGGTCGACGGGCACGTCGGCGTCGCCGAGGAACTCCCACCGTTGCCAACGCAGCGCGACGGGCACGTTCTCGGGACGGCTGTCCGTGTCGAGCAGCTCCTGGTACGACAGGCCGCGCGACCGGGCGGAGCCGGGGGCCGGGGCGTCGGAGAGCTCGGTCACGACGCCGCCGCGACCTCGTCGGCGGCCTGTTGGAACCGGTTGGGCAGCTGCGGCCCGCCGATCCAGAGGCACAGGTGCGGGTCGGCGTGGCGCAGCTCGCCCTCGATCCAGACGCCGTGCGCCGTGAACCGGCCGCGCCGGCCCTGTCTGGTCACCTCGATCGTGCCGTCGGGCACGAGGTCGTAGTGCGCCCCCGAGAGCGGGTGCTTGATGGTGCGCATGCGGCGGATCCCCCTCGACTCCCCTGTCGCCGACGCGATGGCCGGCCACGGGGCCGAGCTTAGGAGACGACACTCGCAGCTTCTCGCCCGGCCACGGGATCGGGAATCACTCATCCGACCGGGTCTGACCGCCGATAGGTCGAGCGTGGGAAGTGGATGCTGGCCACCGGAGATCATCGAGGCGCTGGCCGCCGACGAGTGCGCGTCGTGGGCGTGTTCCGCGCGGGCCATGTTCGTCGTCGAGGTGTCGTCGGGCTTCGGGGACGGCTATGCCCGGGCCTGCGCGAGATGTCTCCCCAGGCGATCGGTGCGCGAGACCGTGGCCGTCAGGCACGACGCCCCGCACTCGCCGTTCCGACGGACGACGAGTCGTTGGCTGCTGTCGATCGATGTGGTCGACGGTGTGCGGTGCTACGCGCCGCATCTCGTGTCGTCGGTCGTCGAACGCGACGATGTCGAGGTCGTCGACGAGGTCGACTGGCTCGACGAGTGGGCACGGCGCTGGCTCGAACAGGTGGCGGCGGAGCAACCCGAGCTCCGGCTGCCGGCGGACGCGCTCGAACGGTGGCGTCGGCTGCACCGTCCCCGCCGGCACCCGGACGGCTCGCCGCGCCCTGCGCCGTTCTCGGCGGGCCTGCTGCCGTGGATGGACTGGGTCGTCGTCCACCCGGACGACTCGATGGACGACGTCGAACGTCGCGCGGTCGAGAGCCGAGGAACGGGTATCGCGCTCCCGCCCGCGGTGTACGAGCGGCCGGTCACGCCAGCGGCCGCTCCCGCCGGTGTCACGGCAGCCACCGCGGCCTCCCGAACGCCGGCAGGCCCTGCCGAGACGGCGGTGCCGGCTGCCTACGACGAGGACCACGGCACCTTCGCCGCGCGCCTCCGCCGGATCGGCGACGTCCTCGGCTCGGCGCTCACCCAGCTGGGCGTCGAGGCGACTGCATCCATCTCGGATCCGCCGCCGCCCGGCCTACGCGTCGAGCCCGGCGACGTCCCCGCGACGCTCACGCTCGAATGGTTCGGCGGGTGCGGTCCGATCGCCGCAGCGGAGCACCTCGCCCAGGTCGACCAGCGCGTCACCGCCGAGGACGGCGGTGAGCGGATCACGTACCACGAGCCCGATGTCAGCCACGACATCGGGTTGCGTCGGGTGCTCGACGCGGACGAGCGTCGACGACTCACCGCCCGCACCATGGTCCGGACCGGAGGGCCCGTCATCACGCGTCATGCGGACTTCGACCGCCTCGCCGTTCCTGCGATGGACGACCTGACCGCGGCCGAACGGCAGGTGTACCACTGGTTGCACGCCCGCCCGCAGCTCGTCGAGACGGGGCGCTTCGACGAGGTCCGGGTGTACCTCGTCGGTCTCGCTCAGGAGCTGGCTCGTCCGCGGCCGCCCCGCCGAGCTCGGCGGATGCGGGAAGCGATCGATCGCGACATCGCCACGCGACGCGAAGATGCGCTCACCCCGTGGCGGCTCGAGGGGCTGCGGGCGTCGACCTCCTCGCTGGCGCGCGACACCTAGGACGTCGTGGCCGCAGGCGCCGCACGCAGCAGACCGGCGAACGAGGCGACGCTGACGAGCGCGCCCGCCAGCGCGGCGGCGAGCTCGACGAGGCCGAGTCGGGTGAAGCGGCCGAGGTCGCCGGCGGCGATGACGGCGCCGATCGCCGACGCCACGAGGCCCAGCGCGGGCAGGTGGCGGGTGGGGCGGCTGGCTGCCACGACCATCGCGACCGGCGCCACGAACGGGAGGAGCTGCACGACGATCAGGCGGGGCTCGGCGGGTGGGCCGAGCCACCACGTGGAGAGCCCCATGGTGCGCGACGAGCGCCACACGGACGCCCACACGAGCACGATGCCCACCCACGTGACCACCACGGTGGTGCGCCACGCCGGTGTGAGCTCGCCCGCTCGCACGGGGCGAGGCGGCTGGTCGGCGTCGCGTGTCGAGGCTGCGTGGGCGGGTCCGACGGAGCCGGCGGGGGGCGGCGGGGGCAGGCTGCTCATCGCGAGGTCGCAGCGTATCGCCCCGATGCGATGGCTAGCCTTCGGCGGGTGGAACCGCGCCGCGCCGAGACGCTGACGATCTTCTTCCCGATGTGGAACGAGGAGGCGTACATCGAGCGCACCATCGGAGCGGCGAAGGAAGTGGCCGACGAGCTGCTCGAGGCGGGCACCATCCGCGACTACGAGCTCATCGTCGTCGACGACGCATCCACCGATCTCACCGGCAAGATCGCCGACGAGATGGCGGCGGCCGATCCGCACGTCAAGGTCGTCCACCACCCGGTCAACCGCAAGCTCGGCGGGTCGATCAAGACCGGCTTCGCCGCCGCCACGGGCGACCTGGTGCTGTACACCGACGCCGACCTGCCGTTCGACATGGCCGAGCTGAAGAAGGCGATCCGGCTGATCGACTACTACGAGGCCGACATCGTCAGCGCCTACCGGTTCGACCGCGTGGGCGAGGGGCCGTCGCGGGCGATCTACACGTTCTTCTACAACGTGATGATCCGGCGCTTGTTCGGCGTGCGGATGCGAGACATCAACTTCGCGTTCAAGCTGTGCCGCCGCACGGTGTTCGACCACGTCACGCTGCGCAGCGAGGGGTCGTTCATCGACGCCGAGCTCATCATCCGAGCCCGCAAGCTGGGCTTCCACGTCATCCAGTTCGGGGTCGACTACTTCCCCCGCACCCGCGGCGAGAGCACGCTGTCGTCGCTGTCGGTCATCAAGCGCATCGTGGTCGAGATGTTCACCCTGCGCCGCGAGCTCCGCGACCTGCAGCCGATCCGCTGATCGCCCGTTCGGGCGACCCCGCCGGTGGGGTGGGCCAGGGTGGCCGCGGGCGCGCGGCCGGACCCCGTTGGTATCGTTCCGCACACCCGTTCCCAGCGCGCCGATCAGGAACCCTCCTCACGTGAACACCCGCCGGCCCTCCGGCCCGTCCGGACAGCGACCGACCCCGCGTCGACATGCGTCGACCGCTGCGGCACCGTCGCGCGCCCGCAGCGGCCGTCCGGCGAGCACCCGGCCGATCCGCAGCGCGGCGGCGCGGTCGCCCCGTCCGAACGACGCGGGCAACGTCGATCCCAAGCGGTGGCTGCCCGCGATCGCTGCCGGGTGCGTGCTGCTCGTGGTGGTGGCGGCCGGCATGTCGGGCCGCAGCGAGGGTGACTCGGGCAACGACGCCGTCGACGGTACGGTGTCCTCGCTCTCGGTGCCCGTGGCCGACTCCGTCACCACCAGTGCTCCCGTCGTCACCGTCGACACCACGGCGGTGCCGGTCGTGAAGACGACCTTCGCCCAACCGCTCGCGATGGGGGCGGCGGGCGATGACGTGAAGCAGTTGCAGACCCGGCTCACCGAGCTCGGGTTCCAGCCGGGCGCGGTCGACGGCCAGTTCGGCAGCCTCACCCAGCAGGCCGTGTGGGCCTACAAGAAGCTGGTCGGCGGGATGACCTGGCAGGAGCTCGACGAGAGCAACAACAAGACGACGGTCAGCAACGACCTGTGGCAGCAGATGCAGGACCCGATCACGATCGCGCCGCGCCGGCCGCAGGGTGGCGGCAGCACCCACGTCGAGGTCTATCTGCCGGTGCAGGTGCTGATCGTGTTCACCGACGATCGCCCGGTGTTCATCGCCCACATCTCGAGCGGCGAGCTGCTCCCCGACGGGGTCACGCCGGCCACGTTCTGCGAGACCGTCACGATCGACACCGACGCCAACGGTGAGCCGCTGCCCGAGCCGGAGGAGAAAGACGTCTGCGCCGAGTCGAAGACGCCGGGCGGCCTGTTCCGTTTCACCCGTCGCTACGAGGGCAAGCGCGTGGGTCCGCTCGGCGGCATGCTCAACCCCGTCTACTTCAACTACGGCATCGCGG
>WBZL01003453.1_pt1 | contig 14448 bp, 10 predicted proteins | sample 5204291 | NCBI WGS metagenome assembly WBZL01 (sample SAMN12344345, study PRJNA552823) | activated sludge metagenome | biome: Activated sludge suspended growth; feature: Nitrification reactor; material: Wastewater; isolation source: activated sludge from nitrification reactor of wastewater...
CTTGAAGAAGCTGCCGGGGATCTTGCCGGCGGCGTAGGTCTTCTCGATGTAGTCGACCGTGAGCGGGAAGAAGTCCTGCCCGGCCTTGGCTTCGGTCTTGGCCACCACCGTGGCCAGCACGACCGTGTCGTCGATGCTGCAGACCACCGCGCCGCTGCTCTGGCGGGCAATCTCGCCGGTCTCGAGCGTGACGGTGTGCTGTCCCCACTGGAAGGTCTTGCTGACCTTGTTGAAGATGCTCATGAAGGGGTCTCCTGGTTGGGATGGGCGCGCTTGTCGTTCGACGTGGCGGTGGCGCCTGTGGACCGGGAGTTCACGCGGCGTGGCGCAATGCCATTCCAGCGCGGCCCGGGGGTGGGCTTCGATGGAATGACACAGCAGCGCCCGTTCGCGACTCCGTGATGCCGGCCCGCGCGGCCTTGCGGCCGGACGGGCCGGCGGTGATCACTTGCGAAGGCCCAGCTTGCCGATCAGCGCGGTGTAGCGGTCGGCGTCCTTGTCCTTCAGGTAGGCCAGCAGGCGCTTGCGCTGGTTGACCAGCTTGAGCAGGCCGCGGCGACCGTGATGGTCCTTCTTGTGGGTCTGGAAGTGCGGCGTCAGCTCGTTGATGCGCGCCGTCAGCAGCGCAACCTGCACTTCGGGAGATCCGGTGTCGTTCGCGCCGCGCGCGTTGGCCTTGACGATGTCGGCCTTCTGGGCGGTGGCCAGGGGCATGGCAGTTCCTTGTTGAATGATGGAAGCCGCCCCGGCGGCAGGACGATGCCTGCAGTGCCACGCGCGGTTTCCGGTTCTGACTTGCGGACACCAGTGAAACCGACCGGCGCCGTGCGACTCACCCTGAAGACAAGCTCCGGGGCGAAGCGCGGCATTATAGCCGCAGCGCGGAGGTCAGCCGCTCCAGCCCCTGGTCCAGGCGCGCCGCCTCGCGTGAGGCAAAGCACCAGCGCAGCCAGCCCTCGGCCTCCGGCCCGAACGACACGCCCGGTGCCAGGCCCAGGCCGTGGGCGGTGACCAGTCGCTTGGCCAGGGCCACCGAGTCGGACTCGCCGTCGACCCGGAAGAACGCGTACATGCCGCCATCGGGTAGGGCCACCTCGATGCGCGGCAGCGTCCGCAACGCACCGACCAGGTGGTCGCGGCGTTCGAGCAGCCGCTGCCTCACGCCGGGCACGATCTGCGGCGCCAGCTCGAGGGCGGCCTGGCCGGCACGCTGCACGAACACCGGGGCGCACGAGGTGTTGAACTCGATCAGCTTGCCCATCGGCTCCAAGGCCGCCGGCGGCACCACCAGCCAGCCGAGACGCCAGCCCGTCATCAGGAAGCTCTTGGAGAAGCTGTGGCCGACGATCAGCCGGTCGTCGGGCTCGGCCAGGTCGAGAAAGCTCGGCGCCGTGGCGCCGCGGTAGTACAGCCGCTCGTAGACCTCGTCGGCCACGATCCAGGTGCCGGTTCGACGGCAATGCGCCAGCAGGGCCCGCTGCTGGTCGCGATCGAGGCACCAGCCGGTGGGGTTGCCCGGCGCGTTGACCAGCAGCACCCGCGTGTCGGGACCGATGCGCGCCAGCAGCTCGTCGAGGTCCAGTTCCCAGCGTCCCTGCCGCGGGCGCAGCGCGACGCGCGTGACGCGGGCGGACAGGATCTGCGGCTGTGCCGTCAGGTTGGGCCACACCGGCACCACCGCGACGACCTCGTCACCGGGGCCGACCAGCAGCTGCATGGCCAGCATCAGCGCCGACACGCCCGACGAGGTGATGGCGATGCGCGACGCGTCGACGGGCCGATGCAGGCCGCTGACGTACGCCGCGACGCCGGCGCGCAGCTCGGGCAGCCCGAGATTGAACGAGTAGAAGGTCTCGCCGTCGGCCAGCGAGCGCGCCGCGGCATCGCGGATCGGGGCCGGCGTCACCTCGTCGCTCTCGCCGAACCAGAAGGCCAGCACGTCGGAGCGCCCCATCGCGGCATTGGCCACCTCGCGGATGCGGGAGCCTGGAAGGGACAGCATGTCGGGTCGCATGGTGGGGTCGCAGGCGCTGCGCGCCGATCGTCGAGGTTCGGGATGCGAAGGATCAGATGTCGTCGAGTGCCCAGCGAGGACGCACGTCGAACGCGCCGTCGTGCGTGCTGCGCGCCAGCCCCCGGCGTGCCCGCAGCGCGGCGGCCATCGCGATCATCGCGCCATTGTCGGTGCACAGCTCCAGCGGCGGGTAGTGCACGCGCCAGCCACGCGCCGCGGCCGCGGCATCGAGCTGCCGGCGCAGCCGCGCATTGGCACCCACGCCGCCGGCGACCACCAGCCGGCCAAGCCCGGTGGCCTGCATCGCGCGCAAGGTCTTGGCGGCCAGCACGTCGACGATCGCGGCCTGCGTCGACGCCGCCAGGTCGGCGCGCGCCTGCTCGCCGGGCTGCGCACCGAGCGCCCGCCACCGCGTCATCACGGCGGTCTTCAGGCCGGCGAACGAGAAGTCCAGGTTGGGCGCGTGCAGCAAGGGGCGCGGCAGGGCATGCGCATCGGCGCGGCCCACCTCGGCCAGGCGCGCCAGCGCCGGTCCGCCGGGGTAGCCCAGGCCGAGCAGCTTGGCCGACTTGTCGAAGGCCTCGCCGGCGGCATCGTCGATGGTCTCGCCGAGCAGGCGGTAGCGCCCCACGTCGTCGACCTGCATCAGCTGGGTGTGTCCACCGGAGACCAGCAGCGCGACGAAGGGAAAGTCCGGCGGGTCGTCGGCCAGGAACGGCGACAGCAGGTGCCCTTCGAGGTGGTGCACGCCCAGGGTCGGGCGTTGCAGGGCCTTGCCCAGCGCCACGGCGGCCCCGGCACCGACCAGCAGCGCACCGGCCAGCCCGGGCCCGCGCGTGTAGGCCACCAGGTCCACGTCGCCGAGCGCGCGTCCGCTGTGCTGCAAGACCTGGCGAGCCAGCGGCACGAGGCGCCGCACGTGGTCACGCGAGGCCAGCTCGGGCACCACGCCGCCATAGGCCTGGTGCATGTCGGCCTGGCTGTGCAGGGCGTGGGCCAGCAGGCACGGCTCGCTCTCGGCGGCGGACTCGACCAGCGCCACGCCGGTCTCGTCGCACGACGATTCAATGCCCAGCACGATCACGGGCGACAGTGTAGCGGCGGGGCTTGGGGGACCTGCACCGACGCGCACGGGTCGGCATCCGGGCGGCCCATCCGGCACCGCGGGCGTGCATCCGGCACCGCCGAGGCTCGCCATGCCTCAGCGAGGTGCACAGACTCGCATCCATTCGTGTCCGGCTTGCACGGGCGACTGGCATGCGACTTGCTGACACCGGCGTGACACCTGCGTCCGGTGTCGGTCTATCTCCTCAGCAGGGCAATGCCCTCCTTGCCGGCCTTCGCGGCTCCCGCCGCGAAGGCCTTTTTCTGGGCTAGCGTCGATCGACCAGTGCGTGCGCGATGGTGCCGAGGTCGACGTACTCGAGCTCGCTGCCCACCGGAACGCCGCGCGCCAGCCGCGTCACCCGCAGGCCGCGTGCACGCAAGGCCTCGCCCAGCGCGTGCGCCGTGGCTTCGCCCTCGGCGGTGAAGCTGGTGGCCAGGATGACCTCCTCGACGAGGCCGTCCTGAGCCCGCGCCAGCAGCTCGCCGGCCCCGATGTCGCCCACCCCCACGCCGTCCAGCGGACTCAGCCGTCCCATCAGCACGAAATACAGGCCGTGGTAGCTGCCGCTGCGCTCGAGCGCGGCCTGGTCGGCCGGCGTCTCGACGACGCACAGCTGCCGCGCATTGCGCGACGGGTCGCGGCAGGTGCCGCAGACCTCGTCGCCGGTGAAGGTGTGGCAGCGAGCGCAGTGGTGCAACTGGTCCACCGCGGTCGTCAGCGCGGTGGCCAGACGGCGCGCGGCGTCGGGCTCGTGCTGCAGCAGGTGGAAGGCCATGCGCTGCGCCGACTTGACCCCCACGCCGGGCAGCGCGCGCAAGGCCTGGATCAGCCCGTCGAGGACTGCTTCGGCCATCGCCGCTCCCGCCCGCTCAGAACGGGAACTTCATGCCCGGCGGCAGCGGCAGCCCGGCGGTCAGCTTGCCCATCTTCTCGCTGCTGACCTGCTCGGCGCGGCGCACGGCGTCGTTGAAGGCGGCGGCCACCAGGTCCTCGAGCATGTCCTTGTCGTCGGCCAGCAGGCTGGGATCGATGGCCACGCGCTTGACGTCGTGCTTGCAGGTCATCGTGACCTTTACCAGCCCGGCGCCGGACTGGCCCTCGACCTCGACGCTGGCCAGTTCGTCCTGAGCCCGCTTGAGGTTGTCCTGCATCGCCTGCGCCTGCTTCATCAGCCCGGCGAGTTGGCCCTTCATCATCGTCGATCTCCTTGGAGGGTGGTGGCGCGCTTCACAGGGGCTTGATCGAGCCCGGCACGATGCGCGCCGTCTTGAACTGTCGCAGAAGGTCCTGCACCAGCGGGTCCTGATGGATGCTGTCTTCGGCTTCGACCTGGCGCCGGGCCCGCTCGGCGGCGTCGCGGCGCGCGGGCGAATCGTCCGGGACACCCGGCTCGATCTCGACGCGCCGCGCCGCGCCGGCCTCGGCGGTCAGGGCCGCTTCCAGCTTCTCGCGCAAGGCGGGCGAGCGCAGCGACTCGCGCTCGACGCACAGGCGCCAGCAGCCGATGCCGTCGACCTCGTCGAACGCCAGTGCACCGGCCTGCCAGGCCAATTCGCGCGTCAGGGCGGCGATGCGGCCCTGGTCGACCAGGCTCTTCACCACGGCCTGCCAGCGATCGCCCAGGGGTGTGCGCACGGGCTCGGGCACGCGCCGGCTCGAGTCGCCGCGCTCGGCCGACGCCGCAGGCCCGGCCACCGGCAGAGCCAGGCTCGGCGGGGCCATCGCTCGCCAAGGTGCGGCGCTCGGCTCGGGATCGGCCTCCTCGGGCGGCGCATCGACCCAGGGCGGGATGTCGTCGTCGGGCACGGTCACCGCCGGCGCGCGCCGCGCTTCGGTCGGCCGGGGTGCCGCTGGCGCTGCCGCGGGCGCCGCCACGACGGCCATCGACCCCGATGCGACTGGGGAGGCCGGCGCCAGCCGCGCAGCACCCGGCGTCGGCGAAGGTCTGGCCGGCGCGCCGACGCCACGCGGTGCCGGCACGTTGCGCGGCGGGCCGGTCGGCGCAACGTCGTCCGCGTCGCTCGAGGGGAAGGCCAGGAAGCGCAGCAGCACCATCGTCAAGGCCGCATGCTCGTCGCTCATCAGCGCCAGCTCGGCCCGCCCGTGCAGCGCGATGCTGTAGAGCAATTGCGTGGCATCGGCGGTCAGCAGCGGCGCCAGCCGGCGTGCATCGGCCTGCTCGGGGTCCTGCTCGTCGAGGGCCTGCGGCACGGCCTGCTCGATGGCCATCAGCTGCAGCACGCGGGTCATCTCGTCCAGCAGGCCCGCGGCCGACGACCCGCGCAGGCGCAGGGCATCGACGGCGGCCAGCACGGCCGCCCCGTCGCGTGCAGCCAGGGCTTCGATCAGTCCGGCGGCGTGGCTGCGGTCGACGCTGCCCAGCATCGCCGCGACGGCGTCCTCGCTCAGCCGACCGCCGCCGTAGGCGATGGCCTGGTCGGCCAGCGACAGCGCATCGCGCATCGATCCGCGCGCGGCGCGGCCCAGCAGACGCAGCGCGCCGGCGTCGTGGGGCACGTCCTCGGCCGCCAGCACCTGGGCCAGGTGGTCGCGCACGACCTCGGGCGCCATCGGGCGCAGGTTGAACTGCAGGCAGCGGCTCAGCACCGTCGGCAGCATCTTCTCCGGGTCGGTGGTGGCCAGCACGAACTTGAGGTAGTCCGGCGGCTCCTCCAGCGTCTTCAGCAGCGCGTTGAAGGCGTCCTTGGTGAGCTGGTGCGCCTCGTCGATCATGAAGACCTTGAAGCGGCCGACACCCGGCTTGTAGGCGGCCCGCTCGATGAGGTCACGGATCTCGTCGATGCTGCGGTTGGAGGCGGCATCGAGCTCGATGTAGTCGATGTAGCGGTCGGCGTCGATCTCGGTGCAGGCGCTGCACACGCCGCAGGGCTGCGCCGTGACACCCCCCTGCCCGTCGGGCCCGGTGCAGTTGAGCGACTTGGCCAGGATGCGCGAGACCGTCGTCTTGCCGATGCCGCGCGTGCCGGTGAACAGGTAGGCGTGGTGCAGCCGGTTCTGCTCGAGCGCGTGGGTCAGGGCCTTGACCACGTGGTCCTGCCCGACCATCTGGTCGAAGCGGCGCGGCCGGTACTTGCGGGCCAGGACGACGGTGCTCATCGAGGGCATTCTACGGGGGTGCCCTCGGCGCGACGGGCCTGCGTGCGCCCCCGATAATCGCGTTCATGGCCTCTGCTTCGAACGCACCGGACGGTGCTGCGCTGACCTACGAGGCCAGCGGTGTGCGCTACGACCTGATCGATCCGCTGAAGGTGGCCGCGCAGCGCGCCGCGGCGTCCACCGCAGGGCACCTGGGCGCCCATGGCTGCAGCGAGGTGGCGGCCTCGCGCGGCGAGTCGGCCTACGTCGTCGACGCCGGGCCGTTCTACCTGGCCAGCATCGTCGAGTGCCTCGGCTCCAAGGCCCTGGTGGCCGACGAGATGCAGCGCCTCACTGGCCGCTGTGCTTACGACGCCATTGCCCAGGACACCATCGCGATGGCCGTCAACGACCTGATCACGGTCGGCGCAACGCCGCTGGTGGTGCAGGCCTACTGGGCCACCGGCGGCAGCGACTGGTTCGGCGACCGCACCCGTGCCGACGCGCTGGTGCGCGGCTGGAAGGCGGCCTGCGATCGCTGCGGGGTGGCCTGGGGCGGTGGCGAGACCCCGGCGCTGGCCGGCATCGTCGAGCAGGGTCGCATCGATCTCGCCGCCGCCTGCACCGGCATCGTCAACCCCAAGTCGCGCCTGACGCTCGGCGACCGGCTGGGTCCGGGCGACGCCATCGTGCTGCTGGCCTCGAGCGGCATCCATGCCAACGGCCTGAGCCTGGCGCGCAAGCTCATCGAACGCCTGCCGCAGGGCTACCTCACGGTGCTGGACGACGGGCAGACCTACGGCGACGCGCTGCTCGCGCCCACCGTGCTGTATGCCCCGGTCACCGAGGCGTTGTACCGCGCCGGCATCGTGCCGCACTACAGCGCCAACATCACAGGACACGGCTGGCGCAAGCTGCTGCGCCACCCGGCCTCGCTCGGCTACGTGGTCGATCGGCTGCCGCCGGTGCCGGCGGTGCTGGACTTCATCCGCCGCGAAGCCGGGCTCGACGACAGCGAGGCCTATGGCACGCTCAACATGGGCGCCGGGTTCGCCCTCTTCGTCGCCGCCGGCGACGCGGCGCGCAGCGTCGAGGTGGCGCAGGCGCAAGGCGTCGAGGCCTGGGTGGCCGGCCACGTGACCGATGGTCCCAAGCGCCTGCACGTCGCGCCGCTCGGGCTGGCGTTCGGCGACGACGCGTTGCAGCTGCGCTGAAGTCCCGCGGCGCCCGAGGCGATGGGTCGCCTCCGGCCGCCGATGCAGGCCCTCCGGCCGTGGCCCGGGCCTCGCCAACCGGCTGGCACGCACGCCGGTGCGCCGCCGCAGTGAGCCTCGCTCACCTACAATCGACCTCGACGGGCCTCCCCGCATGGGAGCGCGGCCAACCGGGTCAGGTCGGGAACGAAGCAGCCCTAACCGTTGCCACCAGTGCCGGGGGTAAGGCTCGTCACCCTCCCCTCGTCCGGCACGACGATCGACCCCTGCGGCCCACGGCCGCGCCCGCTCAGGTGGGCTTCTGGGCCGCTTCCTTCTTCATCGGTGGGTTGATCCAGTAGACCCGCACGCCGGTCTGCGTGGCCGCCTGTTCGACGGCATGGATCTTCTGCATGTCGAGGTTGCTGCGCCAGCCGCCCTCCTGGGCGGGCATCGAGCTGCAGCCGGCGAAGGCGATTCCGACGAGGCCGATCCAAGCGATGCGCTTCATGGACGTCTCCTGAGCCACCCGGGCTGCACGCACTCTACTGCGCGGCCGGGCCGACCGCAAATTGGCTCAGTGCCCGCGGTCGGATTGGCGGAACGCCATCACCACCTGGTTGCGCAAGGCCCGCAGCAGGGCCAGCTCGCGTTCGTCGACGGCAATCGCGCCGGGCGACGCGGCATCGGCATAGATCAACGCGAACGGCGCACCGCGCAGGGCCACCGGCAACAGCAGGAAGCAGGGCGCGTCGAAGCGCTCGCGGAACCACGCCGGCAGCCGCGCCGCCAGGCTGCCCTGCGTGGTGTCGCTGATCAGGGTGTCGGCGCCTTTGTGGCAGATCGCCGCGAACAGGTCGGGCACCTCGCCCTTGGCCTGTCGCATCGGCACGTGGAACTGCGGGCTCAGGCGCTCGGCGTCGGCGCCCAGGCCGAGCCGGCCGGTGAGCGCGCCGCTGCGCGGGTCACGCAGGCAGAACACCAGGCGACGTGCACCCAGGGCGCGGAACATCGTCTCGAGCACCATGCGCAGCACGTCGTTGAGCTTGAAACTGTCCGAGGCCAGCGTCTGCGTGACATCGGCGATGCCGGCAGTCAGCACGTCGCTGGTGGCGCGCGAGCCGGCCATGCCGATGGTGTCGGCCGGTGTCGGCATCGGCAGCTCGGAGACGTCGGCATCGACGTCGGCGTCGGCGGGATCGGCGGCACCGCCGCCGGGCAGCAGGCGGCGCGCCGGTGTGCCGCGCGCGACGTCCAGCTTCATGCACCGTGCCAGGTCGGCCAGGCGCACACGCGCGGCCTCGGAGGCTTCGATCAGCTCGGCCGGCTTCAGGCCCAGCGCGCGGGCATGCCGCGTCGTCAGCGCCTGCAGCCGGGCGGTGGCCTCGGAGCCTGGCGGCAGCATCATCGCCTCGGTCATCTCGTTGGCGCAGCGCCCGATCCAGCGCATGCGCTCGACCCCCTGGTCGACGCCGCGCGGTGGCACCTCGCCGGCGGGCTGGCGCATCACGCGTTGCAGCACCTCGGGCAGGCCCCAGCTGCGGGCCACGCCGATGCCGAGTTCCTCCAGGCCGATGCCCAGCAGGTTCTGGGCGGCCTTCTCGCGCGCCGCCGCATCGCCGTCGGCGCAGGCCTGCCGGATCTGCTGGGCCTCCTCGGGAAAGTAGAACTCGGTGAGCAGACGCCCCAGGCCCTGGAACATCGCGCCGATGAAGACTTCCTCGCTCTCGCGCGCCAGCGGCGCCAGCGCGCCGGCCAGCGTGCCGGCCATCAGCGCGCGCAGGAACTCCTCCTTCAGCTGAGCGGCGTGCTGCTTGTTCTGCATGTGCTCCAGCAGCACCAGCGACAAGGCCAGGTTGCGCACGCCGGCAAAGCCGATCAGCGACACCGCACGCGACACCGTGCTGATGCTGCCGCCGCCGGTGTGGCGAAAGTTGGCGCTGTTGACCAGGCGCAGCAGCTTGTTGGTCAGCGCCACGTCCTTGAGGATCTCGGAGGACAGGCTGGCCAGGCTCTCGGTCTCGGAGGTGGCGGTGCGCTGGATGCGCACGACGGCCTCGCCCAGCGCCGGGAAGTCGCTCTTGTGCCGCATGCGGCGCAGCAGGAACTCGAGCGTGCCGCCGGCCCCTTCGAGCGACACCTCGGTGTTCGTCGAGGCCTGCAGCCATTGCGTCAGCGCATCGCGCATCGACGCCGCGCCGTCGAAGCGCATCGCCGCGTCGCGCGCCATCGCGCGCTGCACGAGGCCACGCAGCGTGTCGTCGACGGCCACCTCGGCACCCAGCCGCAGATCCTCGCGCTGCACACGCTGCAAGGCGCGCATCGGCTCACGCTCGCGCAGCATCGGCTTGCCGGCCAGCAGCTCGGCCAGCATCACGCCGGCCGAGAAGACGTCCATCGACGCCGCCGGCGGCTCGCCGCGCGCGGCTTCGGGCGAGATGTAGCCCGGGGTGCCGACGATGGCGCCATCGGCCTCGCCGCTGACGCGGGCCGCGATGCCGAAGTCCATCACGCGGGCACGTCCGTCGGCACCCAGCAGGACGTTGGACGGCTTGAGGTCGCGGTGCACGATGCCGCGCTGGTGCGCCGCCGCCAGCGCATCGAGCACGCCGAGCATCAGGTCGACGGCTGCGCGCGGCGGCAGGGCACCTGTGCGGCGCATCGACTCCGCCAGCGTGCCGCCCTCGACGTACTCGAAGACCAGGAAGGGCCGGCCGTCGCCGTCGTCGGCCTCGAAGACCGGCACGATGTGCGGGTGGGTCAGGCTGCTGACCGCGCGCGCCTCGTGCAGCCATTCGTGCACCTCGTCGGCCGCCGCGTCGCCGGCGAAGAGCTTGATCGCCACGTCGCGCTGCAGGCGCGGGTCGTGGGCCAGCCACACCGTGGCCTGTGCCCCGCGGCCCAGCACGCGCTGCAGTTCGAAGCGGCCGACACGCTGCACGGCCGCTCCGGCCGCTGCCGTCATGTCGTCTCCCGCGGCGCCGTGGCTCTTGCCGGCGCCTCGGCGGGCGCCGGGCCGCCGCCAGCATCGGCCAGCGCCGCCTGCGCGTCCTTGAGGCTCAGGCCGAGGGCGCGCGCATAGCGCTGCACGACGTGCTGCACGGCATGGGCCACGCGGGCCGCCGGCTGCCCCACGGCATCGACCAGCTCGGTCGCGCAACTGGCCGTCGCGCGCAGGATCTCGTCGTCGTTGTCCGGCGCGCGCACCGGGGAGTCGGTGGACAGGTGGCGGATCATGTGCAGCACCGTCTCGTCCAGGCCCCACCAGAGCGCGACCGCCTGGCCGATCGCCTCCAGGTCGATGCCCAGCACGGCCATCGAGGCGGCCTGCTCGCTCATGCCGGGCTCCTCGCCCTCGCCCTGCGGCGCAGCCGCGCTCTGCATCAGGCGCCGGATCTGCGCCGCTTCCTCCGCGAAGTGGTACTGCACCACCAGCCGGCCGAGGTTCTGCAGCAGCGTCACAAGGTAGACCACCTCCGCGTCGTAGCCGGCGGGTCGAATCGCCACCGCGACACGGCCGGCGCGCCGCACGCGGTCGATCACCACGCGCAGGTCGGCCGCGTGGCCCTCGTTGAGGGGGCCGGGCCAGGCGCGCAGGCCCAGGGCTGCCCGACGCACGCCCTCCAGGCCGATCATCGCGATGGCGCGACGGATGGTCAGCACGGGCCCGGTGCCCGAGACCTGGCCACTGCGCAGCTGCGCCGTGTTCACCAGGCGAAGCAGCTCGAAGGCCAGCGCGGTGTCCTGCAGAACGACATCGGCGAGTTCGCTGGTGCGCTCGCGTTCCATCAGCGCCAGGTGGGCCGCGCGCTCGGCGGCACCCGGCAGTGCCGGCAGCACGCCGACGCTGCGCAGCCGGTCGACCAGCAGCACGATGGGGTCGGCCTGGGTGCCACCCTCGACCTGCAGCCAGCCCTCCAGCGCTCGCAGCAAGGTGCGCGCATTGCGGTAGCGCTGGCGCTCCTGCCGGTCGGTGGCGCGGTTGGCGATGGCCCGCAGCGCTTCGTGCACCGGGCGCGGAAGCGTCCAGGGCAGGCGGATGATGTCGCGACCATGCGGCGGCAGGCGGTCGGCGGCCTTGGCGGTGTCGGGTTCGTCGAGAGCCGGCTGCCCGCCGAGCGCGTGATGGAGCAGCAATCCGGCCTGCAGCACGTCGGCCGCCGCGGCATCGCGCTGGGCATGCAGCGACGACGGAGCCTGGCGACGCGGAGGCACGCCGGAAGACTGCACGTCCGGTTCGCCGGCGACCTCGGTGCCCAGCAGGCGCACCTGGCCGCGATCGGACACCAGCACGTTGAACGCCTGCACGTCGCGGTGGGCGAGGCCGGCGTCATGGACGAAGGCCAGCCCCTGCACCAGCTGGGCGACGATCGAAGCGGCATCGGTGGCGGCCAGGCCCTGATTGCCGATCCGGTCGGCGAGCGTGGCGCCGTCCTCCAGCTCGTAGGCGGCAAAGGGCCACCCCTCGTGCACGCCGATCTCCACGGCATGGGCCAGATTGGGGTGGTCGAGCCGGTGTGCCTTGCGCACGTGGCGTGCCCAGCGTTCGATGCCCTCCGGTCCGTCGGGCTGCTGGCGCGGCAGCACCAGCACCATCTCCTGGCCGGTGCGCGCATCGCCGGCCTGCCAGCACATCGTGCGTTCGCTCTTGCCCAGCAGGCGCACCAGCTCGTAGCCGCCGAGCCGGCGCGCGGAAGCGCGTGGCGCGGCCGGCGGCGAGGCGGACGTGGCAGGCGTAGGCATGGCCCACCGATTGGACCGCCTCGCCGGCGACGCCGAGGCCACGAACAGCCTTCGATTCGCCCGTCAGTTCTGCGCGGTCGCCGGCCGGTCTGCGGTCACGGCGCCCCATGGCCCCGGCCCTCTTTCCGAGCGACGGCCATGGCCCGAATGACCGCGCGGGACCACCTGGCGGGCCAGGGCGCGAGCCGCAAGACGCTGCCGCAGCCTGGTCCGCGACCTTCCTCTCGTGCCGGGCCCGGCTCAACCCGCGGGGCGAGCGATCGGACCGTATGCGCCCCCGCCATCTCGCCGGTCAGACCTCGACGAGCCCACCCAGTCCGGTGATGAACCCGGCCCGCACGGCGGCCGGCGCCACCGCCGCGGCGACCGCATCACGGTAGCGCTGCAGCTGGCTGCGGTTGGCGTCGAGCTCTTCGGGCCTGGCCTGGAGCTTGTAGTCCAGCACCCACCACTCGTCGCCCTCGACGGCGGCCAGGCAGACCAGGCGATCGATGCGCAGCAGCCCGGCGGCGTCGGCCAGCGGCACCTCGTTGTCCGCCCAGCGAAGCCGCGCACCACCGAAGAACTCGGCACACGACGGGCTGTCGGCGATGCGCCGGGCCACCGCCAGCACGTCGGCCGACCGCGCCGCCGGCAGGCCGAAGCTCCGTGCCGCCTGGTGCGCCGCGGCCGGCCACGCGTCGCGGGGCCACGGTGCGTCCGGACGCCCGGCCCATTCCAGCAGGCGGTGCACCGCACGACCGAGTGCCGCGGTCTGCGTGTCGGCGGCCGCAGCCACGCCGTCGGCCCGGTCCGGGCCGATGCCCACGCCAGCCTCGGCGCCTGCAGCCGTCAGTCGCAGAGGGGTGGCCGGCCGAGGCTGCTCCGACGCCGGTGGCAACTCGTCGATGGCCGGCTGCGGCCACTCCGATGCCCCCGCCGGCCCGGCCGCCGGGTCGATGTCGATCGCCACGGACCGCCCGACCAGCCGGTCCCAGGGGCTCGGCACCGCCCCGGACCGGCTGGGTTCGGTGCGCGACAGCACCAGCCAGCGCCGCGCCCGCGTCATCGCGACATACAGCGCGTTGATCTCCTCGCGTGCGCGCGCCTGTTGCTCGGCCGCGTACCAGTCCTGCAGCGCCGGCGGCAGGCGCGAGGCGCTGGCGAAGAAGGCCACGCGGCGCGGCCTGCGCTGCTCGACCGGCCAGTCCACCAGCACCGAGGCGCGCTCGACACGCGCCGGCTCGGGATCGCTGTCGAGCAGCACCACCGCCTCGGCCTCCAGGCCCTTGGCACCGTGGATGGTCAGCAGCTGCACCGCGTCGGCCTGGCCGACGCCGGCCAGGGTCACGCGCTCGCGCCGCAGCCGATGGACGAAGCGGTACAGCGACGGGAAGCGGCCGCCGTCGAGGTCCAGCGCCGCCGCCAGCAGGCCATGCACCGCCTGCACCGCCAACGCCCGGCGCGCAGGCGGCGCCGCCGCAACGATGCGCGCGAGCGCATCGCCCTCGTCGACGATGCGGTCGAGCAGGTCGTGCGGCGTCGTCACCGGCACCGCCTGCGCCCAGCCCTGCAGCAGGGATCGCGCGCGGACCAGCTCGTCGCCGGGCAGTGTCGGGGCCTCCAGCAGGGCGGCCAGCCAGGTGCGGCGCGACTCGCGGGCGCGCTGGCTCAGCCACAGCAGGCCGGCGTCGCCGACGGCGAACAGCGGTGACTTCAGCGCGCGCGCCAGTGCCAGGTCGTGGCCCGGCGACACCAGCACGTCGAGCAGGGCCAGGAGGTCGGCCGTCTCCGGGATCTCGCACAGCGGCAGCGGCTCGGGCATCGCGCAGGGCAGCTGCCATGCGGCCAGCGCGGCAGCCAGCCTCGACAGGCTGGCACGCCGTCGCGCCAGCACCATCACCTGCCCGGCCCGCAGCTCGCCGCGGCCGATCCGCTGTGCGATGTGGGCCGCGACGCGCCGCGCCTCCACCTCGCGGCGGTGCTCCTCGGGCTCGACGCGGGCCTCGGTCAGCGAGTCGCGCCAGCCGGCGCGCGGCGCCCCGTCTTCACGCGCGGCGCGCTGCCCGCCTTCGATGTGACCCACCGCACCGTCTTTCGACGACTCGGTGGTGTGGACGCGAAACGGCGTCCACGCCTCGGCCTGGGCGGCCGCTGCGAAGACCTCGTTGACCGCCGCGATCACCGCCGGGGCATTGCGCCGCGTGTGATCGCAGGCCAGTGCATGGCCGCCCAGGCCGTCGACGACGAAGCGCGTCGCGGCCTCGAACACGCGCGGCTCGGCGCGTCGGAAGCGGTAGATGCTCTGCTTGGGA
>WBZL01003454.1_pt1 | contig 14447 bp, 11 predicted proteins | sample 5204291 | NCBI WGS metagenome assembly WBZL01 (sample SAMN12344345, study PRJNA552823) | activated sludge metagenome | biome: Activated sludge suspended growth; feature: Nitrification reactor; material: Wastewater; isolation source: activated sludge from nitrification reactor of wastewater...
GACCGGCGCCATTGGACACCGGCGTGCCGTCGCGTCCACGCGTGCCTCACCCCCTTCGGCCGATACTGTGAGCGCGGGAGGCGAGCATGGCACGCGAGGACTGGCAGGGCGAACCCCAGGAGGAACCGGACTTCGGCCCGCCGGGGCCCGCCGACACCGGCGACTTCCAGGCGTACACCCCGCCACCCCCTCCGGAGCGTGAATTCGTCGAGAACACCGCACCGCCGGCTTGGAACGCTCCCGGCGAACAGTGGGCGACACCTCCTGCGACGACCGCACGGGTGGGTACGGGCGCCTTGGTCCTCGGCGTGCTCGCGCTGCTGTTCTCCTTCTTCTGTGCACTGATCGGGCTGCCTATGGCAGTGGCCGCCATCGTCATGGGCGTCAAAGGTCGGCAGCGGGCCCAGATGAGCGGCCTGCCGTCAGGGGTGGCCACGGCCGGACTCGTGCTCGGAATCGTCGCGATCGTGCTGGGTTTCCTGTGGATCCTGGCTTTTCTGGCCCTCGGCGAGACCCCGTCCGCGAGCGCGTGAGCCAAACGGTGACGCAGCGCGCACGAAAACGCCCGGCGCCGAACAAATCCCCCAACTGCTCAGCGGCGCGGACTATTCTCGAGTCGCTCGGCAATTCCGGCCAACACGTAGGAGAGACCGATGTCGCAGTACCCACCCCCGCCGCCTGAGGGTCAGCCCCCCGGCGGGATGCCCCCACAGCCTCCCCAACCGCCGGGTGGGACCTCTGTTCCTCCCCCACCCCCGCCCGGGGGCGGCACACCTCCCCCGCCGCCCCCACCTCCTCCCGGCCCGCCGGGTGGAATGCCTCCCGGTGGGATGCCCCCGGGTGGTGCCCCTCCGCCGCCGCCCCCGCCGCCAGGTGGGATGCCTCCCGGTGGCTACCCTCCGCCCGGTGGTGGCTACCCACCGCCCGGGGGCGGCATGCCCCCCGCGGGCGGGAAACCGTTCAGCGTAGGCGACGCCTTCGGCTACGGCTGGAAGAAGTTCACCGAGAACATCGGCCCGATTCTGATCGCGATGTTGGTGTTCATGCTGGTGGGCGCGGTGATCTACGGATTGCAGTTCCTCTTCCAGTCCATCACCAGCCCTGAGACCACAGTCGTCTCCGGCGAGAACGGGTTCGTGATCCAGCAGTCCGGTGGCGGCTTCCTGGCGACGATCGTGTCCCTGATCTTCTCGATCGTGGGCTTCATCTGGAGTTACCTGGTCCAGGCCGGTTTCGCCCGTGGTGGCCTCGCCCTGACCGAGGGCCGGCCACTGGTCCTGGGTGAACTGCTCAGCTTCCACAAGCTGGGACGGATCATCCTGGCGGGGATCATCCTGAGCATCCTGACCTTCATCGGATTCCTGTTGTGCATCCTGCCGGGTCTGATCGTCGCGTTCTTCGGATCGTTCTTCGTGTACTTCATCCTGGATCAGGATCTGGGCGCGTGGGATTCGATCAAGGCGAGCTTCAACTTCGTCAAGGACAACATCGGCAACCTGTTGCTGCTGCTGATCCTGAGCTGGATCATCCTGTTCGTCGGTGCACTGCTGTGCGGCATCGGTCTCTTCGTGGCCTGGCCCGTCGTGGTCATCGCCCAGACCTACGCGTACAAGGTGCTTCGGGGTCAGCCAGTGGCTCCCTGATCCCAGAGCAGGACCCGTACGACGGCGTCCGCCAGCATCCGGCCCTTGCGGGTCAGGCGCAGGCGGGCGCCGTCGGCGTTCTCCACCAGACCGTCATCGAGCAATCGCGCGATCCGCTCGTCAGGCACCTCCGGGACGGAGAAACCCTCGGACAGTCGCACCCCCAACATGACGGACTCCAGACGCTGCTGGTCGGGGGTCAACGTCTCGCGACCTGCCGCAGGACTGTTGCCCGCCGCCAGCATCGCGCGGTAGGTGGCGGGTCGCTTCACGTTCCACCAGCGGATCCCGTCCACATGTGAGTGAGCCCCGGGGCCGAATCCCCACCAGTTGTCGCCCTGCCAGTAGCCGATGTTGTGCCAACACTGCCCGCCTGCTCTGGCCCAGTTGGAGATCTCGTACCAGGTGAAACCGGCGTCGGACAGGACCTCGTCGGCGATGTCGTACTGCGCGGCCGCCTCATCCGGATCCGGTGCAGGCACCTCCCCGCGCCTGACCTGCCGCGCCAACGCGGTTCCGTCCTCGACGCCGAGCGCGTAGGCCGACACGTGGTCCGGTCGCGCCGAGACCGCCGCCAGCACCGTGTCCCGCCAGGAGTCCGGCGACTGCCCGGGCACGCCGTAGATCAGATCCAGTGAGACGTGGGCGAACCCGGCCTCTCGCGCCGCCGTCGCCGCCGCCACTGCCGCCCCCGGCGTATGCACCCGCTGCAGGACGCGTAACGCAGCCTCGTCCGCACTCTGCATCCCCAGGCTCAGGCGGTTCACCCCGGCGTCAAGCCAGGCGTCCAAGGCCGACGGGGTCACATTCTCCGGGTTCGCCTCCATCGTGACCTCGGCGCCGTTCTCGATGCCGAAGCGCTCCCGCAGTGCACCGAGCAGCATCGCCAGCGCCGGGGGCGGCAGCAGCGACGGGGTTCCCCCGCCGATGAAGACCGACGCCAGCGGGCGGGGCTCACCCACCGCCACGGCAAGGTCCATCTCCTGCGCGACCGCTTGCACATACCCGTCGACGTCGAAGCCACCGAGTTCACCCGCGGTGTAGGTGTTGAAGTCGCAGTACCCGCACCGCACGGTGCAGAAGGGCACGTGCACGTAAGCCCGCAGCGGCCGATCCCAAGCGAGGCCGTCCGGCAGCGCACCGTCGGGCGGCGCCGGGTCACCATCGGGCTGCGCGGGCATGGGGCCAGTTTCGCACCGGTGCTCTCACATACGTGAGAGGTTCTCGCCGGGGTGAGAGGTTCTCGGCCCCGTGAGAGGTTCTCGCGCTGCGAACCTCTCACCCCGGCGTCAACCTCTCACCGATTCGTCCTGCAGAGACAGGCCACTGCACCACCGGACATGCGGAAGGGGCGGCACCCTGCAGGCACCGCCCCTTCCGTGGTCGATCAGGAGGTGTACATCGCGTCCAGGATGTCGCGGTACTTCTCCTCGACAGCCTTGCGCTTCACCTTCAGGCTCGGGGTCAACTCGCCCTCTTCCACGGTGAAGTCGCGGTCGAGGATCTCGAACTTCTTGATCGTCTCCCACTTGTTCAGCCGGGCGTTGAGCTCGTCGATGCTGCCCTGCATCTCCTTGAGCATGTCCGGGTCCTTGGCGATGTCGGCCAGCGAGGCCCCGGCCTTGCCGTGCTCCGCCGCCCACGCCGCCGCAGCGTCGGGGTCGAGCGTGATGAGAGCACTGGCGAAGTTGCGGTCGTTGGCGTGCACGACCATGTTGCCGACCAGACCGCTGATCGCCTTGAACTGGCTCTCGATCGCCGACGGGGCGATGTACTTGCCGCCGGAGGTCTTGACCAGGTCCTTCTTGCGGTCGGTGATCTTCACCCGGCCCATGTCGTCGATCTCGCCGATGTCACCGGTGGCGAACCAGCCGTCGCCGGGGAACACCTCGGCGTTGGCCTCCGGCAGGTTGCGGTACCCGCGCATGACGCCCGGACCGCGGATCAGGATCTCTCCGTCGCCGGCGATCTTGATCTCGGTGCCGGCAGCCGGCTCTCCGACCGTGCCGAACTTGATGCGGTCGGGGCGCATGACACATGTCGCGGCGCTGGTCTCGGTCAGACCGTAGCCCTCGAGGATGGGCAGACCGGCGGTGTAGAACCATGTCGCGATGTCGCGCGACAGTGCCGCGGACCCCGAGATCATGTAGCGCATGTTGCCGCCGAGACGCTCGCGGATCTTCGAGAAGACGAGCTTGTCGGCGATGCCCTTCTTCATTGCCAGGGTGCCGCCGACCTTCTCGCCGGCGAGTTCCTTCGCGGTGGCCTCGTTGCCGACCTTGAAGGCCCAGGTGAAGATCTTCGCCTTCGCGCCACCTTCCGACATTGCGGTCTGCGCCACACGGGCGTAGACCTTCTCGAAGATGCGCGGCACAGCGGCCATGATCGTGGGCTTCACGACACCGAGGTTGTCCACGATGTTGGGAACGCGGCCGTCGACCGCGGTCACGAAGCCGACCTGCAGTTGCAGCGCCAGCAGCACCTTGCCGAACGAGTGCGCCAGGGGCAACCACAGGAAGTGGACATCGTTGATCGAGATGATGTTGATGCTCTCGACGAACGCACCTTCGTAGGTCCAGTTGGAGTGGGTGAGTTCCACACCCTTCGGCTTGCCGGTCGTGCCGGAGGTGTAGATCAGGGTGGCGAGGTTGTCACCCTTGACCGAACGAGCCCGCTCCTTGACCGCTTCGGCGTTGTCGGCGAGGAACGCCTCACCCTTGGCCCGCAGGTCGTCCATCGAGATGACCCAGTCACCGTCGCCGGCACCGTCGAAGATGACGACCTTCTCGACGTTGAGCTCGTCCTTGTGGGCCCGGACCTTCTCCACCTGGCTCTCGTCCTCGGCGAAGAGGAACCGGGTGTTGGAGTCGCCGAGGATGTAGGCGACATCGACGTCGCCGGTGCTCGGGTAGACCGTGGTGGTCGCGCCGCCCGCGAGCATGACGGCCATGTCCGCCAGAACCCAGTCCAGCCGCGTGTTGGAGGCGATCGCCACGCGCTGCTCCGGCTCGAGGCCCAGCGAGAGGAGTCCGCCCGCCAACTTCTCGGCGTCGTCATAGGTCTGCTTCCAGGTCAGCGATCGCCATCCGGAGTCGTCGGGCAGGGGTGCCCGGAACGCTTCCGCATTGGGGGTCGCGCCGACCCGGTCGAGAATCATGTGCGCGACTGACTCGGCGGTCTGCCCCAGTGTCTCGCGCCCTGTCGTCGTGTTGGCCACGTTAAGAACCTTCCAGCAGCGTTAGGTGGATGGAAGGACAACACTAGTACCAGCGATCGGACATTGCAGGATCATCTGGTGAATTCCCCCGCGCTGATCAGGGGACTTGCAGTAACGGCGGTTACGGTCAGGCGGACTTGGCGCCGGCGACGGCTTTGTCGAGCGCGCTCTTCTTGTTCGCGGCCTGGTTCTTGTGGATGACGCCCTTGCTGACGGCCTTGTCCAGTTTGCGGCCGGCGTCGCGGGCGAGCTCCTGGGCGCGATCGATGTCACCGGCGGCGAGAGCCTCACGGACACGGCGCGAGGCGGTGCGCAGCGAACTCTTGACCGCCTTGTTGCGCTCGTGCGCGTTGTTGTTGGTCTTGATCCGCTTGATCTGGGACTTGATGTTCGCCACGGTGCTCGTTTGTCCTTGTCGTTCTTGTCGTCGAGGGCGGGGCGTGCCGTTTCCGATATCGGGGCAGCGCGAAACCGCGTCCTCACAAGCATAACGTGAGCTCGCCGGTCCCCTGAAGTCGGGTGCGCACCGCGCAATGGAAGGATAGAGAGGTGACGATTCCAGCGGGCGCGGCCCCGGCGCCAGGCCATACCCCCGCTGACCTCTTGCGCAACTTCTGCATCATCGCCCACATCGACCACGGCAAGTCGACGCTGGCCGACAGGATGCTGCAGATGACCGGCGTGGTGGACGCCCGGTCGATGCGCGCCCAGTACCTCGATCGGATGGACATCGAACGCGAGCGTGGGATCACGATCAAGTCCCAGGCCGTCCGACTGCCGTTCACGGCTGCCGATGCCACCACGTACATCCTCAACCTCATCGACACCCCTGGCCACGTGGACTTCACCTACGAGGTCTCCCGCAGTCTGGCGGCGTGTGAAGGAGCGGTCCTGCTCGTCGATGCCGCGCAGGGCATCGAAGCGCAGACCCTGGCCAACCTCTGGCTGGCACTCGAGAACGACCTCACCGTGATCCCTGTCCTCAACAAGATCGATCTGCCGGCGGCCCAGCCCGAGAAGTACGCGGCGGAGCTCGCGCACATCATCGGCTGCTCCCCCGACGATGTCCTCAAGGTGAGCGCCAAGACCGGCGATGGCGTCGAGGAACTGCTGAACGAGGTCGTCGCCCAGATCCCGCCTCCCGTCGGTGACCCACAGGCACCCCCGAGGGCGATGATCTTCGACTCCGTCTACGACACCTACCGGGGTGTGGTCACCTACGTGCGGGTGGTCGACGGCTCGGTCCACTCGCGCGAACGCATTCGGATGATGAGCACCGGGGCCGTCCACGAGACCCTTGAGGTCGGCGTCATCTCCCCCGAACCCATCCCCACCGACTCCATCGGCGCCGGCGAGGTGGGCTACCTGATCACCGGCGTGAAGGATGTGCGCCAATCCCGGGTCGGTGACACTGTCACCTCGTCATCGCACCCCGCGCAGGACGCCCTGCACGGCTATCAGGACCCCAAGCCGATGGTCTTCTCGGGCCTCTACCCGATCGACGGCTCCGACTATCCGGTCCTGCGTGACGCGCTGGACAAACTCAAACTCAACGACGCGGCACTGGTCTACGAGCCGGAGACCTCGGCTGCCCTCGGATTCGGCTTCCGGTGTGGCTTCCTCGGACTACTGCACCTCGAGATCGTGCGCGAACGCCTCGAGCGCGAGTTCGACCTCGACCTGATCTCCACCGCCCCCAACGTGGTCTACCGCGTGGTCATGGAGGACGGCACCGAGCACATCGTCACGAACCCCAGCGAGTTCCCCGCCGGCAAGATCGGCGAGGTGTTCGAACCAGTCGTCCGCTCCACCATCCTGACCCCCAGCGAGTTCGTGGGCACAGTGATGGAGTTGTGCCAGAACCGGCGCGGCACCCTGCTCGGCATGGACTACCTGTCCGAGGATCGCGTCGAGATGCGCTACACGTTGCCCCTGGCGGAGATCGTGTACGACTTCTTCGACCAACTCAAGTCACGCACCCGCGGCTACGCCTCGCTCGACTACGAACCCGACGGCGAGCAGAGCGCCAACCTCGTGAAGGTCGACATCCTGCTGCAGGGCGAGACGGTCGACGCGTTCAGCGCCATCGTCCACCGTGACAAGGCCTACGCCTACGGGGTCATGATGACGGCCAAGCTCCGCTCCCTCATCCCCCGCCAGCAGTTCGAGGTCCCCATCCAGGCGGCCATCGGCTCACGGGTGATCGCACGCGAGACCATCCGCGCGATCCGTAAGGACGTCCTCGCCAAGTGCTACGGCGGCGACATCTCCCGTAAGCGCAAGCTGCTGGAAAAGCAGAAAGAGGGCAAGAAGCGGATGAAGATGGTGGGCCGGGTCGAAGTGCCGCAGGAGGCCTTCATCGCAGCCCTCTCGACCTCCGAGGAGCCGCGATGACGCTCGTGCTGCTCACCGGGTCGGACCCCTTCCTGTCCGCCCGTGCGATCGAGGACACGGTCAAGCAGTGGCAGAAGAACGACCCGGACCTCGGGATCGAGGAGGTGAGTGGCTCCGCCTCCGACGTTCGCCTGCGCCTGGCGGAGGCCGGCGGCGAGGACCTCTTCGGGACGCGCAGCATCCTGGTGGTCACCGAAGCGGACGGACTCGGCGACGCCGTCGACGCGCTGCTCGCGGCAGCGGACAACAACCCGGTTGTTGCTCATCACCGCGGGGGCCGGGGCGGCCAGGCGGCACTCAAAGAACTCAAGAAGGCCGCAGCCACCACCATCGACTGTCAGCCGTTGAAGAAGGGCCGGGCCCTCAACGAGTTCGTGACCAACGAATTCAAGCGCCAGAAGCGCCGGATCACCGCCGATGCCCTCTCGCTGCTGATCGAAGCAGTGGGCACCGACCTCGCCGATCTCGCATCTGCAGCGCATCAGTTGTCGTCGGATTCCCAGTCCGATCCCATCGACGCGCAGGTCGTGGGGCAGTACTTCCGCGGTGTCGCCGAACTGTCGGGCTACCAGGTAGCCGACGCGGTGATGCTCGGGCACCCGGCGGAGGTGCTCCAGCGCCTGCGACAGGCCCAGATCGCGGCGGACGGCGCCCGCACCGGCCCGGCCATCGTGGCCGCCGTGGCCGGCTCTGTGCGACAACTCATCGCGCTGTCGGCAAGCGCTCCCGGGTTGTCTGACGGGGACCTCGCGCGCCAGGTGGGAGTGCCACCGTGGAAACTGCGCACCTTGCGGACCCAACTGCGACGCTGGAAGCCCGCACAGCTGGCGCAGGCGGTGACCATCCTCGCCGACCTCGACGCCCGCGTGAAGGGTGGCCTGCGCGAGGGTGAACAGCTCGACGCCGCACAGAAGTTGCACGCGCTTGAGCGGGACCTGATCGCACTGTCCGTGGAGTGATCAGCCCACTGGCGGTCCCTGCACTCCCCTGACCTGGACCACCATGTCTTCGCTGACTGCGATGTCGCCGTTCTGCGCGGTGGTGTAGACCGCGGCCCCGGCCTGCTGCCAGGCCGACAACGCCTCCGGTGTGGGATGCCCGAAGGTGTTGTCCTCCCCCACGCCGATCAACGCGATGTGGGGGCTGGTGGCGGGCGGCAGGGAGGGGTCGAATTGCGCCGAGCCGTGGTGCGGAACCTTCACCACATCGACGTCGAGGGGCCCGTTGCGCAGGATCGCCTGTTGCGCCTCAGGTTCCACGTCACCGAGGAACGCCGCGCTCCCGTGCGGCGAACTCACCAGGAGACTCACACTGGCGTTGTTGGGCACCGACCCCGCGTGAATCACCCGCTCGGGCCAGATGACGCGAAGGCGAATGTCCCCCACCACAGCGTCGGTCGCGGGGGCAGGAGTGCTGACCGGTAGCTCACCGAGCCACCGCCGTGCCTGCTCGAACTGCTCGGCCGGTTCCTGCCAGGGGCTGACCCAGACCTGTCCCACGGGGCGTCCGACGACCCCGGCAAGGCCACCCACATGATCGGCATGGAAGTGGCTGAGGACCAGCAGATCCACTCGCCGCACCCCGAGCCGAGTGAGACAGGCATCGATCGGCTCCGGCTCGGGTCCGGTATCGACGAGCACCACCGCGCCACGGGAACGCAGCACGAAGGCGTCCCCCTGCCCCACGTCGCAGGCGACGATCCACCAGTCCTTCGGCGGCCAGCCGTCGGCGAACCGGGCGGTGGCCGCGACCACCGCTACCAACACCACCGGCACGATCACGACGTGCTGGCGGGCCAGGGTGAACGTCACCACGGTGACGAGAACAGCCATCAGGACCCCACCCCAACCCGGAAGCCAGGTGAGATCGGGCAGTCCGTCCCAGGCGGCCGTACGCAGGATGAACTCGCACGCCACACGGCCCAGGGCAGCCGCAGGCGCCCCCGCGCCCGCCAGCCACTGTCCCGCCAGCGCCATCAGGCCGAAGACCGGCACCGCGGCGGCCAGCGGAGCCACGAGGACATTGGCGACGACTGTGCGCGGCCCAACCGCCCCACCGATGGCCAGCAGAATGGGAAAGGTTGCCACCTGCGCCGCCAGCGTCGCCGCCAGCGGGCCGCGGTCGATCAGCACGATGAGACCAGCGGTCGCCGCGACCGAGAGCATGAAGCCCACCGAGTAGGCCAGCCAGGGGTCGATCAGCAGGAGCAGCACGGCGCTCACCTGCAGGACGTGGGCTGCCGCGCGTCGACCTCCGACCAGTCCCGCCCCCAGCGAGAGCGCGGCCATCACCGACGCCCTCACCACGCTCGGCTGCGGACCGACCACCAGCACGAACGCACCGAGAACAACGCCGGAGAGCATCGCCCGGGGTGTCCGTGGCACCCGCAGCCAGCCGCCGAGCCAGTGCATGAGCACCAACAGGATGGCGCAATTCGCCCCTGAGACGGCGGTGAGATGCGTCAGCCCTGCCGCACGCATGTCATCGGCGGCCCCCGCGGACAACCCCTGGTCGTTCCCCAGGGTCATCCCGGACAGCAACCACCCAGCGTCGCTGTCACCGCTGACCTGTCGCATCACGGCGCGGGCCGTGGCCGCCGGGTTCCGGGCCACCAGCACCTGCGGATCACCGAGCACGCGCAAGGACGCGCTGCGGCCCCGTCCGTAGGGAGGACCGGCGATCATGGGTCCGATCACCTGGTCACCCATCGCTGCGTCGAGATCGCCGTTGCCGTTCAGGCCGACGCGGGCGCGCGGCGCCCCGGCGGTGATCTCGCCCTCCGCCGACCACCAGATCCCCCCGATGCCCTCGTGAGGGCGAGGCATGCTGGACAGCCGCACGGCAAGGTCATATCTGCGCCCATCGTCGAGCGCTGTGCCGGTGACCTGGGCGTCGTGCAACACACCGAGCAGCACCCCAGCTGCCAACGCCCCGGCACAGGCGATCGACCACCATCGCCGGGCCAGCGCCCCGAGTGCCACCCCGGCGCACGCAACGGGCCAGAGTCCGGACACTCCGACGCAGATCCCGGCCCACAGACACGCGAGGACACCCGTCAGCCACCAGCGCCGACGGTCACCATCGGCTGCATCTGCGCGAATGTCACCTCTCCGATCCCCGAGACCTCGAGCAGTTCCTCCACGGCGCGGAACCCGCCGTTCTGTTCCCGGTACGTGACGATGCGTGCGGCGATCACCGGCCCCACGCCTGGGATCTGCTGGAGTTGCTCCAACGAGGCGGAGTTCAGATCGATGGGTCCACCGGCTGCGGCATCCGGTGAGGAGGTGGCTCCTGACGCGGGGGCCGGGGCCAGCCCGATCCTGATCTGCTCCCCGTCTGCGAGAACCCGGGCCAGGTTCTGGTCGCTGGTATCCACGCCCGGTTTCGCGCCCCCGACCGCCTCGAGCGCGTCCTGTACCCGCGCTCCTGCTGGCAGCGTCACGACCGCCGGTCGCAGGACCTTCCCCACCACCTCGACCACGACCTCGCCGCTGGGACTCGGGCGGCCCGACGTGCTCGGCGTGGGCCGGGTGACCTCAGGGCTCGAGACCACGACGGCTGCCGGCTGCGCAGTGGGCGGACGGGTGAAGAACACCGTGAGCCCCACTGCGGCCGCAAGGACGGCGGCGAGGATCGCCAGCGTCCGCCGATCGAAATCGAGACTGTTCACGCCTCCACCCTGCGCGCGGCGGACCCTTCTGCAAACTGCCTGCCGAGGATCTGTGCACAGGGACAGCCCGTCGTCCACAGACGCGCCCGAGGGACGTCCGTCCTACTTCAGCCGGGTCGCGATCGCGGAACGGATGTTGCTCTGATGCCGCAGCACGATCAGCAGTGCCATCGCGCAGGCGAACAGGATCTCGCTGGTGTCCGAGTGCCAGACCAGCGCGGCGGGGATGAGGGTCAACGCTGCGGACACACTGGCGATCCCCATGCGGTGACTGAGTTTGAAGACGATCCCGAAGACGACCAGCACCGGGATCAGCCAGATCGGTTCGATCGCCAGGATCGCCCCGGCAGACGTGGCCACCCCCTTGCCTCCGCGACCCCTCAGGAAGGGACTGGTCACATGCCCCACCACCGCGGACAGTCCGGCCAGTTCGGCGACGGCGATGTCGCCTGTCCAGAGACTGAAACCCAGCGCAGGCAGGAAGCCCTTCAGGACGTCGAGGACGCCGACCAGGATCCCGGTCTTGCGGCCCATCGCGCGCCCGATGTTGGTGGCACCGGGGTTTCCGGAACCGACTGAGCGGTAGTCGACCCCGCGGATCCGCGCGATGATCGCCGCCGGGTTGATCGATCCGATCAGATACCCGACGGCGATGGCGAGGACGAAGATCATGGCGCCCCTGCCGGCGCGACGGCGACCGCCACCAGACCCGGACCGACGTGCACACCCATCACGGCGCCCACCTCGCAGACAACGACGTCGGTGTGCAGCTGCGCCCGCAAACGATCCGCCATCTCCTGAGCCCGCTGCGGTGCCTGCAGATGCTGTACCGCCACCTGCACCTCTCGCCCCTCGGCAGCCGCGATGGCCAGTTCCGCCAACCGTCCGAGCGCCCGGTTAGCGGTGCGAGCCTTCTCCAATGGAGCGACCTCCCCGTCCACCACGTGCAGAAGCGGCTTCACGCGCAGGGCGCTGCCGAGCCAGGCCGAGGCCTTCCCGATCCGGCCACCCCGGCGCAGGAACTCGAGGGTGTCCACGTAGAACAGGACCTGACTGTCCGCGGCAGAGCGGCGGGCCACCTCGGCAGCAGCCTGCAGGTCGGCACCCTGGTCGACGGCCGTGGCGGCGTTCAGCGCCGCGAACCCGAGCCCCATCGCGATACTGCGGCTGTCCACGACCTCCACAGGCACCGGCGCATCCCGGGCAGCGAGCCGGGCGGCGTCGTAGGTCCCGCTGAGTGCCGACGACAGGTGCACGCTCAGGATCGATTCCGCCCCGGCGTCGGCAGCTGCCGAGTAGGTGTCGAGGAACTGGTGGGGACTCGGCTTCGACGTGCTCACCGCGGCCAGGCGGGACAGCGCCGAGGCCACCTCCTCGGACGTGATGTCGACGCCGTCGAGATAGGTCCGACCATCCACGACGACATGGATGGGGACCACTCGCACGCCGGACTGCTCGCGCAACTGGTCGGTCAGGCAGGCGGTGCTGTCGGTGACAACGGCGACGGTCGGCATTGCACCATCCTTACCCACCCGGGCTCACCCAGGAACGATGTTCACCAACTTCGGGGCCCGCACGATGACCCGGCGGGGCTCCACGCCGCCGAGCGACGCAGTGATGGCCGGATCGGCGAGCGCCGCGTCCTGCAGGTCGGCCTCGGCGATCTCGGGGTCGACCTCGAGCCTGGCCTTGACCTTGCCCGCGATCTGCACGACACACGTGACCGTCTGGGCCTTCACCAGCGCGGGGTCCACGACGGGCCACCCGGCCAGCGCGACCGACGGCTCATGCCCGAGCCGGGCCCACATGTCCTCGGCGGTGTACGGCGCGACCAGGGACAGCAGGACCGCGACCGCCTCGACGGCTTCCCGTACCGCCGGATCGGCGCCCCCGGCGCCGGAGTCGATGGCCTTGCGCGTGGCGTTGACCATCTCCATGACCTTCGCGACGGCGACGTTGAAGCGGAAGGACTCCACGGCCTGCTGTGCGTCGTGGATCAGGCGGTGGATGACGCGGCGCAGGGCGATGTCTCCGGTCGCCGGATCCACACCCGGTGCACTGGTGACATCACCGCTCAGACGCCAGGCGCGGGTCAGGAACCGGACGCTGGCCGAGGGCGACACATCCGCCCAGTCGATGTCGTCCTCCGGCGGACCGGCGAAGACCATCGTGAGCCGCACAGCGTCCACCCCGTGACCGGCCAGCTCGTCGGACAGCCGCACGAGGTTCCCGCGCGACTTGCTCATGGCCGAGCCGTCCATGACGACCATGCCCTGGTTGAGCAGGCTGCTGAACGGCTCGGTGAAGTCCACCATGCCCATGTCGAACAGGACCTTGGTGAAGAACCGTGCGTACAGCAGGTGCAGGATCGCGTGCGTGACACCTCCGACGTATTGATCCACCGGGAGCCAGCGCTTGGCCTGCTCCGGGTCGAACGGCGCGTCGCTGCGCTGGGGGTCCAGGAACCGCAGGAAGTACCAGGAGGAGTCGACGAAGGTGTCCATGGTGTCCGAGTCACGCTGAGCCGGTCCGTCACAACGCGGGCACCGGACGTTCAACCACTCCTCCGCGGCACCCAGCGGCGAGGTTCCCTTGGGCTGCAGGTCCAGACCCTCGGGTTCCGGCAGTTGTACCGGCAACTGGTCCTCGGGAACAGGCACTTCCCCGCACGTCGGGCAATGGATGATCGGGATGGGCGTGCCCCAGTAGCGCTGCCGGGAGATCAGCCAGTCCCGCAGCCGGTAATTGACCGCGGCCTCGGCCTTGCCCTCAGCCGCCAGCATCTCGATCACGGCGGCGACCGCGTCCGGGGTGTTGAGCCCGTCGAGCGGCCCGGAGTTCACATGTGGCCCGTCATCGCCGGTCGCGACTCCGGTCGCTTGGGGGTCCTCATCGGACTCGACGACGACACGCACGTCGAGATCGAACGCGCGCGCGAAATCGAGGTCGCGTTGGTCATGGGCCGGCACCGCCATGATGGCCCCGGTTCCGTAGTCGGCCAGCACGTAATCGGAGGCGTAGACCGGCAGGCGTTCGCCGTTGACCGGGTTGATCGCGTACCGCTGCAGGAACACGCCGGTCTTGGGCCGCTCCGCGGACAGCCGGTCGATCTCCGAGACCTTCGACACCTCCGCGAGGTAGTCGGCGAACTCCTGCTCCACACCCGAGCCGGCGGCCAACTCGGCAGCGAGGTCGGAGTCGACCGCCACCACGAAGAAGGTCGCCCCGAACAGGGTGTCGGGTCGCGTCGTATACACCGTGACGGGCTCGTCGCGGCCCTCGATCTCGAACTGCACCTCGGCACCGGTCGAGCGCCCGATCCAGTTGCGCTGCATGGTGAGGACCTTGTCCGGCCACTTGCCCTCGAGCTGGCCCATGTCGTCCAGCAGACGTTCGGCGTAGTCGGTGATGCGCAGATACCACTGGGTGAGCTTCTTCTTGGTGACCACGGCATCGCATCGCTCGCACCGGCCGTTGACCACCTGTTCGTTGGCCAGCACCGTCTGGTCGTTCGGGCACCAGT
>WBZL01003455.1_pt1 | contig 14446 bp, 16 predicted proteins | sample 5204291 | NCBI WGS metagenome assembly WBZL01 (sample SAMN12344345, study PRJNA552823) | activated sludge metagenome | biome: Activated sludge suspended growth; feature: Nitrification reactor; material: Wastewater; isolation source: activated sludge from nitrification reactor of wastewater...
TCATCGGGCCGCCGCCGGCGGCGATCCGCGCCATGGGTTCGAAGAGCGCGGCCAAGGCGCTCATGGAGCAGGCCGGCGTGCCGCTGGTGCCCGGCTACCACGGCGAGATCCAGGACCCGGCCTTCCTCCAGGCGCAGGCCGAGCGCATCGGCTATCCGGTGCTGATCAAGGCCAGCGCCGGTGGCGGCGGCAAGGGCATGCGCATCGTCGAGCGCGCAGCAGACTTCGCCGCCGCGCTCGCCTCGTGCCAGCGCGAGGCCGCCTCGAGCTTCGGCGACGAGCGCGTGCTCATCGAGAAATACCTTGTCCGTCCGCGCCACATCGAGATCCAGGTGTTCGGCGACGCGCAGGGCAACTGCGTGTACCTCTTCGAGCGCGACTGCTCGGTGCAGCGCCGCCACCAGAAGGTGCTGGAGGAAGCCCCCGCGCCCGGCATGTCGGCGGAGCGCCGCGCCGCCATGGGCCGGGCTGCGGTGGAGGCGGCGAAGGCGGTCGGCTACGTCGGCGCCGGCACGGTGGAGTTCATCGCCGAACAGGACGGACAGTTCTTCTTCATGGAGATGAACACCCGCCTGCAGGTCGAGCACCCGGTGACCGAGATGATCACCGGCCTCGACCTCGTCGAGTGGCAGTTGCGCGTCGCCTCCGGCGAGCCGCTGCCGCTGGCGCAGGAGCAGATCGTCCTGCGCGGCCACGCCATCGAGGCACGCATCTACGCCGAGGACCCGGACAAGGGCTTCCTGCCCTCGACAGGCAAGCTGATCCACCTCGCGCCGCCGGCCGAATCGCTCAATGTGCGCATCGACACCGGCGTCGAGCAGGGCGATGAAATCACGCCGCACTACGATCCGATGATCGCCAAGCTCATCGTCTGGGACGGCAGCTACGAAAATGCACGGGAGCGCGCACTGTCTCGCATGCTGCAGTCGTTGGCGCAGTACCGCGTCGTCGGCGTGGCGAGCAATGTCGATTTCCTCTCCCGCCTGGTGGCCTGCCCGGCCTTCGCCAATGCCGACCTCGACACCGGCCTCATCGAGCGCGAGAAGGCCTTCCTCTTCCCGTCGGATGCCGGCCCGCCGGCGGAAGTCTTCCTCGTCGCCGCGCTCGCCGAGCTGCTGCGCGAGGAGAGCGCCGCCCGCACTGCCGCGGCGGGCGACCGCGACCCGCATTCGCCCTGGCACCTGCGCGACGGCTGGCGCCTCAACGCGTCGCACCAAAGGCCGCTGTTGTTCCGCTTCGGCGAGGTCGAGAAGACGGTTGCCGTGGGCTATGCGCGCGGCGAGTACGAACTGACGCTCGACGGCATCGCGACGACGGCGCGCGGCGAGCGCACCGGAAACGGCACGCTGCGCGTCGAACTGGGCGGCATGCGCCTGCCGGCGACGGTGGTCGCCTCGGGCGAGAAGCGCCACGTCTTCCTGCATGGCCGCGCCTGGCAGCTGGCCTGCGTCGACCCGCTCTACCATGCCGGCGAAGGCGTGGGCGAGGGGGGCGGGCTGGCCGCGCCGATGCCGGGCAAGGTGATTGCCCTCATCGCCCGGCCGGGCAGCGAGGTCGACAAGGGCGCGCCGCTGCTGATCCTCGAGGCGATGAAGATGGAACACACCATCGCCGCACCGGCGAAGGGAACGCTCAAGGCCTTCCGCTTCGACGTCGGCGATTCGGTCGACGAGGGCGCCGAGCTGGTGGATTTCGAGCCGGCGAAATGAGCCTGCCGACGCACGTCAAGATCGTCGAAGTCGGCCCGCGCGACGGCCTGCAGAACGAGGCGCAGGTCGTGCCGGCGGCCGTCAAGATCGCGCTGATCGAGCGCCTCGGCGCGGCGGGATTGCCGACCATCGAGGCCACCGCCTTCGTTTCGCCGAAGTGGGTGCCGCAGATGGCCGACGCGGCGGAGGTGATGGCCGGCATCGCGCTTCGCGCAGGCGTGAGCTACCCGGTGCTGGTGCCGAACATGAAAGGCTTCGAGCAGGCGCTCGCCGCCGGCGCGCAGGAGATCGCCGTCTTCGCTGCCGCCTCCGAGGCCTTCTCGCAGAAGAACATCAACTGCTCCATCGCCGAGAGCCTGGCGCGCTTCCGGCCTGTCGCCGAGGCGGCACGGCAGCACGGCATCCGCTTGCGCGGCTACGTTTCTTGCGTGCTCGGCTGCCCCTACCAGGGCGCGGTGCATCCTGCCGCCGTCGCCGAAGTGGCGGCGCGCCTGCACGAGATGGGCTGCTACGAGATTTCCCTGGGCGACACCATCGGCGCCGGCACGCCGGCTGCCGTGCAGCGCATGCTCGACGCGGTGGCGCAGCGCGTGCCGGCGGCGCAGCTCGCCGGCCATTACCACGACACGTATGGCCAGGCGCTGGCCAACATCTACGCCTCGCTCGAGATGGGCGTGGCCGTTTTCGACGCCTCCGTCGCCGGCCTCGGCGGCTGTCCCTACGCCGCCGGCGCCTCGGGCAACGTCGCCACCGAGGATGTGGCGTACCTCATGAACGGCCTCGGCATCGAAACCGGCGTGGACCTCGATCGGCTGGTCGATGCCGGCGCATTCATCTGCGCCGAGCTGGGCCGCGAACCGGCCTCGAAAGTGGCGCGCGCCGTGCTGGCGAAGCGATCCAAATCATGAGCCTGCCCTCGCCCTGCATCGATGTCTGCCGCATGGACCCGGCGAGCCGCCTGTGCGAAGGCTGCCTGCGCACGCTCGACGAGATCGCCGAATGGGCCGCCGCTTCGGAAGAGCAGCAGAGACACATCCTCGCCGCCATCGCGCAGCGCCGCGCCGCCCTTTCTCCTCCCCCTTTGGCAAAGGGGGGCAGGGGGGATTTTAACGGCCGCAAACCATGAAGGCTGCCGACTGGTATTTCGACTTCATCTCCCCCTTCGCCTACCTGCAGTCCGAGTCGCTGGGTCGCCTCGACGGCAAGCTGGCGATACGCCCGGTGCCGGTGCTCTTCGCCGGCCTGCTCAAGCACTGGGGCCAGAAGGGCCCGGCCGAGATGGCGCCGAAGCGCCGCTTCACCTATCGCCAGGTGCAGTGGCTGGCCGAGCGGAACGGCATCGCGCTGCGCTTTCCGCCGCAGCACCCCTTCAACCCGGTGCGCGCCCTGCGCGCGGCCGTGGCGCTGGAATCGCTCGACGCCATCCACACGATTTTCCGCTTCATCTGGCGCGAGGGACGCGACATCAACGCGCCGGAGGAATGGGCCGAGCTGGCGCGCCGGCTCGACGCGCCGGACCTCGATGCGCGCTGCAACGATCCCGCCGTCAAAAGTCAGCTGCTGCGGCACGGCGAGCAGGCGCTGGCGGCGGGCGTTTTCGGCGTGCCGACGCTGGCCATCGACGGCGAGCTGTTCTGGGGCTTCGACGCCACCGACATGGCGCTCGACTATGTTGCCGATCCGGCGCGGTTCTCGCGCGGCGAATACACGCGGATCGACGCGCTGCCGGTCGGCGCCGCGCGCAAAGGGATATCGTGAGCCTGTTGCCGCCACAGATTCGCGTCCTCGAGCGCGGCTGGCTGTCCTCCAACAACATCGTCTTCCATGAAGGCAACGAGGCGACGCTGGTCGACTCCGGCTACCTGACCCACGCCGACCAGACGCTGGCGCTGCTCGACCAGGCGCTGGAAGGCCGCACACTGGCGCGCCTCGTCAACACCCACTCGCATTCCGACCACATCGGCGGCAACGCCTCGGTGCGCCGCGCCCATGGCTGCCGCATCAGCGTGCCCGAAGGCATGGCGCCGGCGGTGCGCGACTGGGACGAGGACGCGCTGCTGCTCGCGTCCGCCTACCAGCGCGCCGAGCCCTTCGAATTCGACGCGACCATCGCGCCCGGCGACGAACTGGAGATGGGCGGCATCGCCTGGCGGGCGCTGCACGTGCCCGGCCACGACATGCACGCGCTGGCCTACTATGCGCCGGCGGAGAGAATCCTGATCTCCGGCGACGCGCTGTGGCAGGACGGCTTCGGCGTCATGTTCGCCGAACTGCACGGCGACTCAAGTGGCTTGCCGGCGCAACGGCGCACGCTGGAATTGCTGCGCGAACTCGACGTGCGCGCGGTGATTCCCGGTCACGGCGCGCCCTTTGCCGACTTCGCCGAGGCCGTCGAGCGCGCCTTCCAGCGCCTTGCCGCCTTCGAGCAAAGCCCCGAGCGCATGGCGAAGAGCGCCATGAAGGCGCTGTTCACCTTCACCCTGCTGGAGAAGCGGCGCATGCCGCGCGCCGACATCGACGACTACTTCACGAAGGTCGCCATCTTCCGCGACGTCTCGCAGCGTTTCTTCGGCAAGGAGCCTGCTGCCGTCGCCGCCCTGGTGATCGGCGAACTGCTCAAGGCCGGCGTGCTGGCCGAGCAGGATGGCGACATCGTCGCGCGCGGGAGCTGATGAGATGCGGAGCACGGCAATCCGTCGCCGTCTTCCGGCGGCTGACTTTTACCGGCGGGCATTCGACTGATGGACGCGCCGACAGGCCCCACGCGCATCGGCTGGATCGCGGTGGTCGCGACCATCTGCATCTGGACCGGCTTCATCCTCGTCACCCGCCATGGCGGCAAGGGCGTGCTGACGGGCTGGGACGTCACCGCGCTGCGCTTCGGCGTCGGCGCGCTCATTGCGGTGTTCTTCCTGCCGCGCGTCACGCTGCCGCCGCTCAAGGTGATCGCCCTGTTCTCGATATTCGGCGGCATCGGCTATGCGACGGCCGTGTATGCCGGCTTCCGTCTGGCGCCGGCGGCGCACGCCTCGGTGCTGCTGCCCGGCGCGCTGCCCTTCGAGACGGCGGTGATCGCCTGGCTGTGGCTCGGCATGAAGCCGACGCGGCCGCAGCGCATCGCCCTGTCGCTGGTCCTCGTCGGCATCCTGCTCACCGCCGCCGACACCTTCTCGCAGGGGCCGCGCATGACCGGCCTGCAGCTGCTCGGCGACCTGCTGTTCCTCACCGGCTCCTCGTCGTGGGCGGTGTTCTCGCTGCTCCTGCGCCTGCATCCGATGCCGCCGCTGGCGGCGACGGTGGCCACCACGCTGGGCAGCGCGGTGGTGTACCTGCCCATCTGGTGGCTGTTCCTGCCCAGCGCCATGGACCAGGCGCCGCTCGCCGAGATCGCCATGCAGGCGGTCTACCAGGGCGTGCTGGTGGTCTTCGTCGCCATGATTCTGTACACCTTCGCCGTGCGCCAGCTCGGCCCGCAGACGGTGGCGCTGCTGATGGCCTTCGTGCCGGGCCTCTCCGCGCTGGCCGCCGTGCCGCTGCTCGGCGAGCCACTGTCGCTGCTCACGCTGGCGGGGCTGGGGGCGGTGACGCTGGGGGCGGTGCTGGGCGCGCGCGTGGCGCGCTGAGGCGAGTCAGGTTGCGGGAGAATCGCCCACGACAGTGCTGGACCGAAAGTCAGCCGCCGGGGCACGGCGGCTGAGGGCTATCGGTTCGAAGCGGAAGGTGTTGCGCGGGGATAGCCGATGTTCAACGTGGGGCTAGGCGTCCTTCAGGAACCTGAGCGTGCGTGACCAGGCCAGGGATGCCGCCTTCTTGTCGAACGCGTCCGACCTGTCGCTCTCGAAGAACCAGTGCGTGGTGTTGGGATAGACATGGTAGGCCACGTCTTTACCGGCGATGTCCATGCTCCTCTTGAGTCTTTTGACGCCTGCAGCGGAAACCCACGCGTCAGTCTCGGCGAAATGAAAGAGAAACCGCGACCTGCTCCGGGAAAAATCACCGTTTCTTGCAGCGTAGTAGACAACCGTCGCGTCAATCGGAAGTTCGGGTCGCTGCGCCAACCAGAGCGCCCAGTGCCCGCCCATGGAGAAGCCAACTTGTGCGATGTGCGGGCTCGTGACGGATTCGTGGTGGGAGAGGTGGTCGATGGCATCGATCAGTTGCCTGTAGGCCGGGGTTCTTCGGGTGGCCGTAGCCTTTGCCCTGAGGCGCCTGGCCTCGAGCTCGGTGGTGGCGATCTGTCCGGAATAGAGGTCCGGCGCAAGCGCGACGAAGCCGGCTTTGGCAAATCGATCGCAAAGGCCCCTGAAGAACGGATTGAGACCCCACCAGGAGTGCAGAACAATCACCCCGGGACCGGAACCGGATTTCGGGATCGCCAGGTAATGGGGCAATGCGCGCATGATGACTTCCGTTCAAGGCCATGGGTACTGCGCGGCTTCATCGCGCAGCGTTCCCTGCGCCGCAGGGTTGGGCCTTGCGGCGGGAAACTGCGAACTGCTCACGAATGGATCGGGGAAGCCGAGAGCTTTACGCCGAGAGCGTGGAGCAGCTTGAGCATCGTGTCGTAGCGCGGCTTGGCGCCAGGCGTAAGCGCCTTGTAAAGGCTCTCGCGACCCAGGCCGGCATCTTTTGCGAGTTGCGACATGCCACGGGCGCGAGCCACATCCCGCACTGCCGTTAGAAATACGTCGGGATCGGGATCTTCCAGTGCGGCGGTGATGTATTCCGCGATGGTTTCTTCATCGTCGAGATAATCGGCAGCGTCGAAGGGCGCAAATTTGACCATGGTTCACTCCTTGTCCAAAGCCCGCGCCATCTCAATGGCGCGCTTGATATCGCGTTTCTGCGAGGACTTGTCGCCACCCAACAGAAGCAGATAGATCACCTCGCCGCGACGCGTGAAATAGACTCGATAGCCAGGGCCGAAATGAATGCGCATTTCGGAGACCCCTTCGCCCACGGGTTCGCAGTCGCCGAAGTTGCCATGCTCGGCAGACCGGATACGGTGAGCTATGCGACCGCGGCCCACCTTGTCTTTCAGTGCCGCGAGCCAGGAGTCAAATTCATCGGAGCGGTGAAAGGTGTTCACCTGACCAAGTGTATCCGACTGGATACTGTTATGCAACCGTGGCGAGGTTGCCTATTCATGAGGCGTGAGGCCCAACGCAGCGTCCCTTGGAACGAGAGGTTGGCCAGCGAATTGCGTAGTGAGCTACGACCATTTGGCAAGCTTTCTTTGAATACGCGAACAGAACAACTCGACCTCCTTGGCAGAAAGGCGCTCTGCCTTGTAGAGCGATAACATCTCGAACCGACATGCGGGAGCACAGGTGCCAAGGAGTGCTGTTTTCAGCACTCGTTTCACAGGTTGCCACAGCGGCAGGCGATCCACCCACCACGGAGAGCCCAACGATGTAATGACGAGTGCTCGCTGCAGGTTGTGGAGCCTTGGCTTGATCGGGCCGAGATCGGTAGCGTGGTCGTAGGCGATGCCTGGCGCCCAGACACGGTCGAACCACCCCTTCAGGATGGCTGGAAAGCCAAACCACCAAGTAGGAAACACAAGAACGAGAGCTTCTGCGGAGAGCAGACGCTCGATCTGGGATTGTGTGGCTGAAGAATCAAACGGGGGGACGTAGTAGCTCTGGCGTTCGCTGACAGTAAGTGAAGGCGAAAACTCGGCCTGGTAGAGGTCTTCGATCTGCACCTCGTGGCCGGCCTCGGTCAAGGCTTGGATAGCAGATCGCGCCAAGGAATGACACAGGCTGTCGGCGATTGGATGGGCGACTACGACAAGACACTTCATGTTGAAAATGGTCTGCGCGATACGGTATTCATGCTAGCGAACGTGTGACATAGGCGGCGCTGCACGACTTCATCGCGTAGCGTCCGTGTTGATGGATGGGTTGGGCCTAGCCCTACTCATACGATCCAGACGCCGGCCAGTGGGCTAGGACAAACACTATGACGGAAGCAGCCAAGACTCCTAGCGTTACATGAACAAGCAGTTCAGAAGACGGAACCTCTCGGCGGCGAGAGTCTTCGCCGAGAAATATTGGAGCTGCCGAGGATATAAACGCACCGCAAAGCACAGCAAATAGCCAGACCCCGAGATAGTGAATAAACCACGAGGTAAGAAATTCGGTCACGGACTCCCAACCGTAGTGGTGGTACTGAAGGTACGTCCGGACGTAGGCAACGACCAGCGACGTTGTAATGAGCAAAGTGCCAGTTCTGGCATTGAGAGATAGTTTCGCAAACATAGTCACCTCGCTAGGCCCAACAGTTATTAGTCGGCCCTCCCAGAGTCCGGATATGAATTGCTATCCATGCACGGATTATGCACACGCAATACCTTGATGGACAAGGCGTACCCTTTCATGCGGGTCCGCATCACAACGCCAATAGCCATGACAACGAGAAGCGACCATGACTGGCCGGAATTGGCCGGTTAGGACATCACTGCAAATTCATCGCCGTATTGCAGCGGCTGACTTTGGCCAGCAAGCGCCGCTCACGCTGGCGGGGCGGGGGGCGGCGACGCCGGGTGCGGTATCGGGTGCGCGAGCGGCGCCGGGTGGCGGGCGGGCATGACGGCCTGGGCCGCCAGGGCGGCCAGCACGATGCTGCCGCCGAACAGGGCGTGCGCGGTCGGCGCCTCGCCGGCGCCGAGCCAGGCCCACAGGGGGCCGAAGACGACTTCCGTCAATCCGATCAGCGCGACTTCCGTCGGCGACAGGCTGCGCGCCGCGATCACGGCCAGCGCGCAGGGCAGGGCCAGTTGCAGGGCGCCGAGCAAGGCGAGGATGGCGATGTCGCGCGTGCTGGCAAGGAAGGGCCAGGCCAGCGGCAGGGTGGCCAGCGCGGAGAGCAGGCCGCCGACCAGCACGGCGGGAATCAGGTTGATGCGCGCGCCGGTCTTGCGCATGAGCACGAAGTTGAGGCCGGCCGCCAGCGGCACGATGAGCGCGATCAGGTTGCCGGCCATGCGCCCGCCGCCCGCCTCGCCACCGAACATGACGAGGATGCCGACGAGGGCCGCGCCGATGAACAGCCAGGTGCGGCACGGCACGCGCTCGCCGAGCAGCAGCCAGGCGAACAGCGCGGCGGTGAGCGGGGCGAGACTGGTCAGGACCAGGGTGTTGGCGGTGCTGGTCTGCGTCAGCGCCAGCATGAAGCCGGTGAACATCACTGACCACAGCGCGCCCGAGACGAAGCCGACGCGGCCAAGGCGGACGACCTCGGCGACGGCGCGGCCGCGATAGAGGACGAGGAGGATGACGACCATCGCCAGCGCGCAGAAGAAGGAGCGCCAGAAGGTCGTCTCCCAGCGCGGCGCCTGCTCGAGGTGGCGGGTGAACACGCCGGCGATGCTCCACAGCAGGCCGGCGCAGAACATCAGGGCCACGCCGCGGCGGTGGCGGGGCTGGTCGTCAATCATTTATTGTCGGGAATGATTGTCGAAGGCTAGCGCTTCGATCCGGGGATCGGCTCGCCCGAGTCGCGCAGGCGCACCGCCTCGTGGAACCCGTGTTCTTCGGAATAGGCCTTGAACCACATGCCTTCGGGCGAGTGGCGCGTGATGCCGTCGAAGAGGGTGGCGATCATCTGCGTCGAGGCGAGCCCCATGTTCTCGTAGGCCTGGTTGATCATCAGCTTCTGCATCATGAGCTGGTTCTTCGGCACGCCGGCCATGCGCTGCGCCAGCGCGTCCACCGCGGCGTCGAGTTCGGCGGCCGGCACGGCATCATAGACCAGTCCCATCGCCTTGGCGGCGCGACCATCGATCAGGTCGCCGGTGAGCAGCATGCGCTTCGCCTTCTCGGCGCCGATGCGGTACACCCACATCGCCGTGGTCGGGCAACCCCAGACGCGCGCCGGCGGGTAGCCGATCTTGGCGTCCTCGGCCATGATGACGATGTCGGCGCACAGCGCGATGTCGCTGCCGCCGGCCACCGCGTAGCCGTGCACCTTGCAGATCACCGGCTTGTAGGAGCGCCACAGCGAGAAGAAGTCGTCGGTGCAGCGCTTCATGAAGCGGTAGTCCACCATCGGGTCCCACGGCATCGACTGCACGCCGGGGTTCTCGCCTTCGGTTTCGGCGAAATCCTTCAGGTCGTAACCCGAACAGAAACCGCGTCCGGCGCCGGCGAGGACGATGACGTGGATGGCGTCGTCTGCATTGGCCTGTTCCACCGCGGCGCGGATCTCGCCGGGCATCTGCTCGCCGATGGCGTTGAGCCGCTCGGGCCGATTGAGGGTGATGCGGGCGATGCGCCCGGCGGTTTCGTAGAGCAGGGTCTCAAAAGTCATTGCCTTCTCCGTGGTCATGAGCACGGCGAATGATGGCAAGAAGCGGTGCTTTTGGCTATGCTTGGTTCCTTTCCAAGCGGCGATTTCTGTCATGCACCTCATCCTCATCAGCGGCCTGTCCGGCTCCGGCAAAAGCATCGCCCTGCGTGCGCTCGAGGACGCCGGCTACTACTGCGTGGACAACCTGCCGGCGACGCTGCTGCCGCAGCTGGTGCGCCAGCAGCGCGACGAGGGCTGCGTGAGGATGGCCGTGGCGGTCGACGTGCGCGCCGGCGTCTCCATCGCCGCGCTGCCGCAGCAGCTGCGCGATCTGCGCGCCTTCGGCATCGAGCCGTGCTTCCTCTTCCTCGAGGCGCGCGACGAGTCCCTCATCGCGCGCTTTTCCGAGACGCGGCGCAGCCATCCGCTGTCGAACGCCGACACCACGCTGGCCGAGGCCATCGTGCGCGAGCGCGAGATGCTGGAGAACATCGCCGGCCTGGGCAACCGCATCGACACCAGCAGCCTGCATCCCAACGCCTTGCGCGCCTGGATCCTCGATTTCGCCAAGCTCGGCGTATCGCAGGGGCTGACTTTGCTGTTCGAGTCCTTCGGCTTCAAGCATGGCATCCCCCTCGATGCCGACCTGGTCTTCGATGTGCGCTGCCTGCCCAACCCGCATTACGATCCGCTGCTGCGTCCGCTCACCGGGCGCGATCCCGAGGTGGCGCGCTTCCTCGAGGGGCAGGAGGCCGTGGGCCGGATGGCGCAGGACATCCGCCGCTTCCTCGCCGACTGGCTGCCCGCCTACGTGCGCGACAACCGCAGTTACCTGACCGTGGCGCTTGGCTGCACCGGCGGCCAGCACCGCTCGGTGTACCTGGCCGAATGGCTGGCGGGCGAATTCCGCGAGCAGGCGCGCGTGCTGGTGCGCCACCGCGCGATCACATGAACGGCGCACCGCGCCGCGCGAATCTCCCCTCTCCCCGCGGGGAGAGGGGCTGGGGGAGAGGGTAAACGCACGTGAAAAATTTCCTGCGCTTCATGAAACCCGGCGACTGGGCGATGCTGTTGCTGGCCGCCGCCGGCACGGCGGCCCTGGCGCCGATCGCCTTCTCGGGCGGCGCGGCGGAAAAGGCGGTGGTGCGGCGCGACGGCGTGGTCGTCGCCGAACTGCCTTTGACCCAGGCGCGGCGCATCGAGGTGGCCGGCGCGCTCGGCATCAGCGTCATCGAGGTGCAGCCGGGCCGCGCGCGCGTCGCCGCCGACCCCGGCCCGCGCCAGTACTGCGTGCGCCAGGGCTGGCTGACCCAGGCCAACGCCATCGCCATCTGCGCGCCGAGCCACATCAGCCTGTCCATCGCCGGGCGTGCGTCGAGCCATGACAGCCTCGCCTATTGAATTGACGCCCACCGCTGACGACCACCGCATCGCGCGCTATGCGGCGGCGGCCATCGCGCTGTCGGTGGTCGAGGCGGCGATCCCCATGCCGCTGCCGGGCGTCAAGCCGGGCCTGGCCAACATCATCACGCTCATCGTGCTGGCGCGTTACGGCTGGCGCGACGCCGTCTGGGTGACGCTGCTGCGCGTGGTGGCCGGCAGCCTGCTGCTCGGCCAGTTCCTCGCGCCGGGCTTCTTCCTCAGCCTGGCCGGCGCGCTGGCCAGCCTGGTCGCGCTTGGACTGGCCATGCACCTGCCGGCGCGCTGGTTCGGCCCGGTGAGCCAGAGCCTCGCCGCCGCCTTCGCCCACATCGCCGGCCAGTTGGTGGTGGCGCGCTTGTGGCTGGTGCCGCACGACGGCCTGCTTTACCTGCTGCCGTTTTTCGCCCTGGCCGCGTTAGTATTCGGGCTGGCGAACGGCCTCGCCGCGGCGAAGCTGCTCGAAGAAACGCCATCCATTGCCACACGCCCAGCGGGCGCGACGAACGACTGAACCTGACCTTGCAGATCTTCAAATTTCCCCCGCGGCGCGATGCGGCGCCGCAAGCAGATGAGCTGCGGCTGTTCCCCCTCAATGCCGTGCTGTTTCCCGGCGGCACGCTCAGCCTGCGCGTCTTCGAGCAGCGCTACATGACGCTGGTGAAGGACTGCTTCAAGAACGAGCGCACCTTCGGCATCTGCCTGATCGCGGAGGGCGCCGAGGTAGGCGCGCCGGCGCAGCCGCACCCGGTCGGCACGGAAGCGCGCATCGTCGCCTGGGACATGACGCAGCCGGGCATCCTCAACATCACGGTGCGCGGCGAGGGGCGCTTCCGCATCCTCTCCAGCGAGGCCGACCGCGAGGGCCTGCTGCATGCCCGCGTCGAAGCGATTCCCGCCGAGGAAACCCTGCCGGTGCCGGACGCGCTCGCCGCGCTGGTGCCGCTGCTGCAGGCGATGGCGGCGGATGGCGGCGACGAGCGCTTTCCCCCGCCGCACCGATTCGATGACGCGGCGTGGGTCGGCTATCGCTTCTGCGAGCTGCTGCCGATCCCGGCCATCGCGCGGCAGAAGCTGCTCGAACTGGAAGATTCCGCCTCGCGGCTGGAAATCGTCTACAAGTTTCTCGCCCAGCGAAACCTGGTCAAGTAAGGCTGGCCAGTATCTTGCGGATCGGCGCCGGCAGCGGCGCCGTGTCCAGCGCCTTCAGGCGCCACCAGACGCTGCCCTCCGGCGTATTGCAGCGACTGACTTTGCACAGGAGCGGCGTGATCTCCAGACGGAAATGCGTGAAGGCATGCCGCACGACAGGCAGCGCGGCGGGAGGCGCGACCGTGCTGCCGAAGCGCTGCCCGACGTGGTGTTGCGGATTTTTTCCCGCCGGCAATTCCGGCAGCGACAGCAGGCCGCCCCAGATGCCCTTTGGCGGGCGCTGCTCGAGCAGAACCCGGCCGCGATGGCGCAGCACCAGCAGGGTGACGGTTCGCTGCGGAATGGCGCGCCGCGGCTTGGGCGTCGGCAGTTCGGCGACGCGGTCTTCGCGCCGCGCCACGCACTGCGCCGCCACCGGGCAGTCGCCGCAGCGCGGCCTGGCGCGCGTGCACAGCGTCGCGCCGAGATCCATCAGGCCTTGCGTGTAGTGCGTGAGCGCGCGGTTCGGCAGCAGCGATTCGGCCAGCGCCCACAGGCGCTGTTCCACCGCCTTGTCGCCGGGGAAGCCCTCGATGCCGAACACCCGCGCCAGCACGCGCTTGACGTTGCCGTCGAGGATGGCCGCGCGCGCGCCGAAGGCGAACACCGCGATGGCGGCGGCGGTGGAGCGGCCGATGCCGGGCAGGGCGGCGATGTCCTCGATGCGCTGCGGGAAGCGGCCGCCGTGCGTTGCGACGATTGCCTGCGCCGCCCGCTGCAGGTTGCGCGCCCGCGCGTAGTAGCCGAGGCCGCTCCACAGCGCCATGACGTCTTGCGGGGGCGCTGTCGCCAGGCTGGCGAGGTCGGGAAAGCGCGCAAGGAAGCGCCGGTAGTAGGGGATCACCGTGGCGACCTGCGTCTGCTGCAGCATGATCTCGGAGAGCCAGACGCGGTAGGGATCGCCCGCGCCACCTTTCTGCTGCCAGGGCAGGTCGTGGCGGCCAGCCTGCTTCTGCCAGCGGACCAGTCGGGAAGAAAAAGACGCGTCGGTCGTGTCGTTAACCATGGCGCAGGCGGGGCTATTGCTTGTCAGGCGAACGCGGGCGGGATAGTCTTGCTTGAATTCTAAAGCAACAAGGCAATCGATCCGATAACTGAACCATGAACATGCCAAGAGAAACCCCCCAGGATGCCTGGACCGACATCGAGCATCGCGCCCTGCGCGACGCGCTGGGCGCCTTCGCCACGGGCGTCACCGTCGTCACCGCGCTCGACCCGGACGGGCGCGCCATCGGCCTGACGGTGAACTCCTTCAATACCGTGTCGCTCGAGCCGCCGCTGATCCTCTGGAGCCTCTCGCTGGCTTCGCCGAACCTCGAGGCGTTTCGCAAGGCGCGCCATTTCGCGGTGAATATGCTGGCGGCCGACCAGCAGGCGGTTTCGGAATGCTTTGCCCAGCGCAACAGCGACAAGTTCGCCGACATCGACTGGCGCGAAGGCCTGGGTGGCGTGCCGCTGCTGTCCGGCTGCTGCGCCACCCTCGAATGCCGCAACGAGGCGCAGCATGCCGGCGGCGACCACCTCATCTTCATCGGCCGCATCGTGAGTTGCAGCCGGCAGGACAAGGCGCCGCTGGTGTTTCATGGAGGACGCTACCGCTGCCTGCTCGACTGAAGAAGCTGGCAGGCTGCCAACAAAAAACCGGCTGGCTGGCCGGTTTTGTTTTTGGAGCGGGTGAAGGGAATCGAACCCTCGTATGCAGCTTGGGAAGCTGCCGTTCTGCCATTGAACTACACCCGCGTCAGGCGGCATTCTACTGCCGATGCGCCGCCTCCCTCAAGCCGACGCCTGTTAAAATCCCCCCATGGAAATCAGGGTCAACGGCGAGCAGCGCA
>WBZL01003457.1_pt1 | contig 14434 bp, 18 predicted proteins | sample 5204291 | NCBI WGS metagenome assembly WBZL01 (sample SAMN12344345, study PRJNA552823) | activated sludge metagenome | biome: Activated sludge suspended growth; feature: Nitrification reactor; material: Wastewater; isolation source: activated sludge from nitrification reactor of wastewater...
TCACCCACCCCAAAGGACGTGCGTCATGACCACCACCGAGGCTCCCACCACCATCACCCGCACCATCGCCGGCCAGGAGCTCCCCGTCGCCGGCCGCTACGCCGTCGACGCCTCGCACACCGAGGTGATCGCCATCGCCCGCCACCTGATGTTCACCAAGGTCCGGGCCCGCTTCCCCGAGGTCTCCGGCTCGGTCGTCATCGGCGAGGACCCCGCCGCCTCGTCCGCCGACATCGAGATCGCCGTGGCCAGCGTCGACAGCCGTGACCAGGCCCGCGACGACCACCTCCGCTCGGCGGACTTCTTCGACGTCGAGAACCACCCGACGATGCGCTTCGTGAGCACCGGCGTCCGCAACGACGGTGGCGACTGGAAGCTCGACGGCGACCTCACCGTGCGGGGCACCACGAAGGCCGTGACCCTCGACGTCGAGTACCTCGGCGCCGTGACCGACCCGTGGGGCGGCAAGCGGGTCGCCTTCACCGCCAGCACCGAGGTCGACCGCGAGGAGTTCGGCCTCACGTGGAACGTCGCGCTCGAGACCGGCGGCGTGCTGGTCGGCAAGAAGATCACCATCGAGATCGACACCGAGCTGGTCCACGAGGGCTGATCCCTCGACCCGCCTCGGGTGGGTCACCCCGGCAGGAACCAACGAGCGCCGGGCCCCCGAACCATCGCCCCTCCGGGACGGTTCGGTCGGCCCGGCGCTCTCGCCGGTTCCCGCTGATCTTGTCGTCAGGCGCCGTCGTCGATGCCGGGCACGTCCGGGACGAGGGGGCCGTCGAGGAGGAGGGCGTCGGCGAGCACCACCGCCGACGCGAGGCGGTCGGGGTCGGCACCCCAGCCGCGCAGGAGGTCTTCGGCCAGGCGCAGGGCGAGGGCCCGGCCGGCGAAGAGCTCGGGATCGAAGTGGGCGATGCCCTCGAGGAGCAGCACGCCCCCGAGCGCCGACGCCGCGGTGACCATCCGCTGGCCGGCATCGCCGGGGCTGAGCGCGCCGGTGTCCTGGGCCCGGGAGATCGAGGACGCGCCGAGGGCGAAGAGCTGCCAGGCCGACGGCAGCATGCGGGCGGCCTCGTCGGCGGCGAGCCGGGTGCTGCGGGTGGTGAGGGCCCGGAAGAGGTTCGACTCGTCGGGGAACACGTCGGAGGTGCTGACCCAGAACCGCAGGCCGAGCAGCACGTCGGCCAGCGCGGCCTCGGCCTCGTCCTCGGCCCGGACGGCCAGCTCCGGCTCGATCCGGGCCCGGAGGCGCCGGTACGACTCGGTGATGCGGTCGAGGGCGAGGCGCTGCAGGTCGGCGAGCAGCGCGTCCTTCGACGAGAAGTAGGTGTAGATCGTGCCGACCGCGCAGTCGAGGTCGTCGGCCATGCGCTGCATGGTGAGGCGCTCGACGCCGTCCTCGCTCACGATCCGCATCGCCGTGCGCAGGTACTGCGCACGGCGGGCCACGCGGTTGCGCTCACGGCGCCCGGTGGCGGCAACTTGAACCACGTTCAGAGTTTGAACGTCATTCAGGTTCTGGTCAAGGGAAAATGTGACGGACGGCACAGCCGGTGCCCGCCCGGGCCACCCGGGCGGGCACCGGCGAGGGCTAGCGTGCGGCCATGACCGGCTACGAGTGGCTCGACGCCTTCGCCGACCACCTGGGCATCGAGCGCCCCGAGCCCGCCGAGATCGAGGCCCTCCTCGACCTCGCCGGCGTGGCCGCCCACAGCTCCGAGCGCCTCGCCGCACCCATCGCCTGCTGGCTGATCGGTCGGGCCGGCCTCGACCCCGAGGACGCCCTGAACGCCGCGCGCGACCTGAAGGCCCTCAGCCAGGGCGGCGCCGGCGAGGGCTAGGCCGGGCGGCCCTCGAGGGCGTCGTAGCCCTGCTCGACGTCCCACACGTGGTGCATCGGGTCGTGCAGCACGTAGCGGCCGAACGACTCGATGGTGAAGCGGGCGCCGTCCGAGCGCATGCCCGTCCGCGACCACTGGGTGTCCTCGATGGCGTCGTAGGCCTCGGCGAAGGCGATCGCGGCCGACTCGAGGTCGCGGGCGACCTGGAAGGGGTCCTGGGCGGCGTAGTCCTGCTCGACCGCGGTGGCGTCCTGGTCCCAGTTGGCGAACGTGGGGTCGTCCTCGGCCAGCATCGTCTGCAGCCGCCCGAGGCAGATCGTGTAGACGTCGCGCACGTGGGCGCCGTACTCGAGCGCCGACCACTGGTCGGGCCGGGGGCGACGGTCGGCGAGGGGCCGGTCGAGCAGCGGTCGCCACCGCAGCGCGTTGCGCCGGATGGCCTTGCCCAGGCCCGCCCGCGGGTGGTCGGAGGCGTCGTACCCGCAGTCGGGGCAGGGCCGGTCGAGGACCCAGGTCCAGTCCTTCTCGTCCGGGGTGATCTCGGGGTCGTGGGTCATCGGGTCCGCCGCCTCCTCGCTAGCTCAGGCCCTGAAGGTAATGGGGAGGCGCTCGAGGCCGCGGAGGTTCAGGCGGCCGTTCCACGCCGGCCCGGGGTCGGCGACGGCGAGGTCGGGGAAGCGGCGGATGAGCCGACCCAGGGCGACCTGCCCCTCCAGCCGGGCCAGCGCCGCCCCGAGGCAGAAGTGGGTGCCGCTGCCGAAGGCCACGTGCTGGTTGGCGTCAGCCCGGCCGAGGTCGAGCTCGTCGGCGGTCGGGCCCCACTGCGCCGGGTCGCGGTTGGACGACGCCAACCCGGCGAGCACGAAGGTGCGTGCCGGGATGGTCCGCCCGCCGATCTCGAGCGGCTCGATGGTGATCCGCCGGGAGAACTGCACCGGCGAGTCGTAGCGCAACAGCTCGTCGACGGCGTTGGCGTCGAGGGCGGGGTCGTCGCGCCAGCGGGCGAGCTGGTCCGGGTGGCGCAGCAGGGCCAGGGTGCCGTTGCCGATCAGGTTGACCGTCGTCTCGTGGCCGGCGATGAACAACAGGACGACCTGGTCCCGCAGCTCGTCCGGGCTGAGGCGGTCGCCGTCCTCCTCGGCGCGGATGAGGGCGGTGAGCAGGTCGTCGGCGGGGTGCTCCCGCTTCCAGTCGATGACCTCGTGCACGTGGTCGGTCATGGCGTCCGAGCTCTCGAAGGCCTCGTTGATCTCCTCCTCGGTGATCACCGGGTCGAGCAGCTTCACGATCGCGTGCGACCAGTCCCGCAGCTGGTCGCGGTCGGCGGCGGGCATGCCGAGCATCTCGGAGATGACCGTGAAGGGCAGCGGGAAGGCGAGGTCCGCGATCACGTCCATCCGGCCGGCGGCCGCCACCGCGTCGAGGTGCTCGTCGACGAGGCGGGCCACGAGGGGGCGCAGCCCCTCGATCATCCGGGGGGTGAAGGCCTTGGAGACGAGGCGGCGCAGGCGGGTGTGGTCGGGGGGGTCGAGGTTGAGCATGGCCCGGGTGCCCCGGCTGCGGCGCTCCTCGCCCTGCTCGGACTGGGCCAGCAGGCGCTCGAACACCTCGGCCCGGGGGCCCACCCGCGTGGAGCGGTCCTCCTCGACGCTGAGCGAGGCGTCGCGCAGCAGGCGGTTGACGTCCTCGTAGCGGAACAGCATCCACGGCCCCGCCAGGCTCTCGTGCACCGGGTCGTGCTCGCGCAGCAGGGCGAACTGCCGGTACGGGTCCTCGGCATAGCCCGGCTCGAACGGGTTGTAGAAGACCGGCTCGGTGGACGCGGTGGCGGCCATCCCGGGAGCCTACGGCCGGGGCGGGCGACCCGAGGGCGGGCGGTGCCCCTGCCCTCCCCGCGATACTGCACCAGTGACCCCCGCCGACTCGCCCGATCCCACCGCCGCCCCGCCGGTCGACGCCGCCCTGCTCGACGAGGCGGTCGAGCTCTGCCGCCAGGCGGGCGAGCTCACCCTGAAGTGGTTCCGCTCGATCGAGCTGTCCGTGGACCACAAGGGTGACGGCACGCCGGTGACCGCGGCGGACAAGGCCGCCGAGCGCTTCCTCCGCGAGGAGCTCGAGGGCCGGTTCCCCGACGACGCCATCCACGGCGAGGAGGAGGACGACAAGCCCGGCGTGAGCGGCCGGCGCTGGATCATCGACCCCATCGACGGCACCAAGGCCTTCACCAAGGGCGTGCCCCTCTACTGCAACCTGCTCGCCCTCGAGGACGAGCACGGCGTGGCCATCGGCGTGATCAACCTCCCCGGCCTCACCGAGGTCGTCTACGCCGGCCGGGGCCGGGGCGCGTTCTGCAACGGCGCGCCCGCCCAGGTCAGCCCCTGCGAGCACCTCGACGAGGCGTACCTCACCACGAGCGGCTTCGGCGGCTGGTCCACGGCGGCGATGGACGCCATCCACGATGCCGGGATCCACCTGCGCACCTGGGGCGACGGCTTCGGCTACGCACTCGTCGCCACCGGCCGGGTCGAGGCCATGGTCGACCAGGTGGCGAGCCCCTGGGACGTCGCGCCGTGCAGCGTGATCCTCGAGGAGGCCGGCGGCCGCTTCACCTCGATGCGGGGCGAGGCCGGCTTCGAGCACGGCAGCGGCCTCGGCACCAACGGCCTGCTGCACGACGAGCTCGTCGAGCTCTTCGCCCCCACCTTCGACGACGACTGACCCGTGACCGGGATGGCCACCGCTCGGCCCCGACCCCCCGTGACGGCGGCGTGACCACCACGACCGGGCCGCGGGCGGCCGTCCCCCTCCCGGACGGGATCGTCGGCCTGACCTCGGCCGAGGTCGCCGACCGCCGGGCACGAGGGCTCGGCAACGACGTCCCGGCGGCGCCGACGCGGACCGTCGCCCAGATCCTGCGGGCCAACCTCCTCACCCGCTTCAACGCCCTCCTCGGGGGGCTGCTCGTGGTCATCCTCGTCGTCGGCCCCCCCAACGACGCGCTGTTCGGGTTCGTCCTCGTCGCCAACGCCCTCATCGGGATCCTCCAGGAGTGGCGGGCCAAGCGCACCCTCGACCGGCTCGCCATCGTCTCGGCCCCGAAGGCCGTGGTGCTGCGCGACGGCGCGCCGGTCGAGGTCGCGGTGGGTGAGGTCGTGCTCGACGACGTCCTCGTGCTGCGCCCCGGCGACCAGGTCGTGGTCGACGCCGAGGTGATCGAGGCCCAGGGCCTCGAGGTCGACGAGTCGCTGCTCACCGGCGAGTCCGACGCCCAGCACAAGGCACCCGGCGACGCGGTGATGTCGGGCAGCTTCGTGGCCGCGGGCTCCGGCCACGTCGTGGCCACCAAGGTGGGGGCGGAGGCCTACGCGGTGAAGCTGGCCGAGGAGGCCCGTCGCTTCACCCTGGCCTCGTCCGACCTGCGCAACGGCATCGACCGGATCATCAAGTACGTCAGTTGGGCGATGCTGCCGACGGCCGCGCTGTTGCTGTTCAGCCAGCTCCGCGCCCACGACGGCGTCGCGGACGCTCTCGCCTCCACCGTCGGTGGCGTGGTGGCGATGGTCCCCGAGGGCCTCGTCCTGCTGACCAGCGTCGCCTTCGCCGCCAGCGTCGTGCGCCTCGGCCGCCAGCAGGTGCTCGTCCAGGAGCTGCCCGCGGTCGAGACCCTCGCCCGCGTCGACGTCATCTGCCTCGACAAGACCGGCACCATCACCGCCGGCGACATCGCCTTCAGCGACCTCGAGGTGCTGGGCGAGGCCGCGGCCTCGACGGTCGCGTCGGCCCTCGCCGGCCTGGCCGCGTCCGACCCCAACCCCAACGCGACCCTCGCCGCCATCGGCCGGGCCCCGGTGGTCGCCCGGGCCGCGGCGGACGACACCTGGGACGCCCGGGTGGCGGTCCCGTTCTCGTCGGCCCGCAAGTGGAGCGGGTCCGACTTCGCCGCCCGCGGCACCTGGCTGCTCGGCGCGCCCGAGGTCCTCCTCGGCGACCGCGCCGACGAGCTCGGCGCCACCTGCCGGGCGCGCGTCGAGGAGCTGGCCCGCCTCGGCCGGCGCGTGGTGCTGCTCAGCCGGACCGACGATCGGCTCGGCGGTGACGACCTGCCCCCGGGCCTCGTGCCCCAGGCGCTGGTGCTGCTGGCCGACCAGGTGCGCCCGGACGCGGCCGAGACCCTCGCCTACTTCGTGGCCCAGGACGTGCGCGTGAAGGTGATCTCCGGGGACAACCCGTCGACCGTCGCCGCGGTGGCGCGGGAGGCCGGGGTCCCCGACGTCGGCGAGGGCGTCGACGGCCGCGACCTCCCCGAGGACCCGGCGGCGCTGGCCGACGTGGTCGACGCCCACCACGTGTTCGGCCGGGTGCAGCCCCACCAGAAGCGGGCCATGGTCAAGGCCCTCCAGGCCAAGGGGCACGTCGTGGCCATGACCGGCGACGGCGTCAACGACGTGCTCGCCCTGAAGGACGCCGACATCGGCATCGCCATGGGCTCGGGATCGTCGGCCTCGCGGGCCGCCGCCCAGCTCGTCCTGCTCGACGGCCGCTTCGCCACCATGCCCGGCGTGGTGGCCGAGGGGCGGCGGGTCATCAACAACATCCAGCGCGTCGCCAACCTCTTCCTCACCAAGACCACCTACTCGATGCTGCTGGCCCTCAGCGTGGGGGTCATCGGCGTCAGCTTCCCGTTCCTCCCCCGCCACCTCACCCTCGTGGGCAGCCTCACCATCGGCATCCCCGCGTTCTTCCTCGCCCTCGCCCCGAACCGCCACCGGGCCCGCGCCGGCTTCGTGCCCCGGGTGCTGCGCTTCGCGGTCCCCGCCGGGACCCTGGCGGCCATCGTCACCCTGGTCGCCTACGCCATCGCCCACGCCGATGACGCCGTCAGCCTCGACCAAGCCCGCACGGTCGCCACCCTCACCCTGGTGAGCACGGGCTTGTGCATCCTCGTCCGTCTCGCCCAGCCCTTCAACGCCTGGCGCAAGGCCCTCGTGCTGTCGATGATCGGCCTCTTCGTCGCCACGCTCGTCCTGCCCCCGGCCCGGGCGTTCTTCGCCCTCGAGCTCCCGCCGCCGTACCTCTACGGCGTGGTGGCCGCGCTCGTCCTCGCCCAGGAGCTGGTCTGGCGGGCCATCCGCGGCCGGGTCCTCCCGCCCGAGCCCGACGACGATCCCACGGCCTCGGCGCCCCCGGGCTGACGGATCCCGAGCGCACGGTCCCGCCCGGCAGCCGGGGGCGACGGCCAGACTGGTGGCATGGATGACGCCGCCTTCCTCACCGCGCTGCGCCGTGAGTCCGACGCCCTGAGCACCGCCGCCCGCGGGCACCTCGACGCCGCGATCCCCGCGGTCGAGGACTGGACGGTGGGTGAGGTGGTGGTGCACGTCGGCCAGGGGGCGCAGTGGGCGGTGCACCTCGTGCGCGACGCCATGGACGCCACTGCGGCCTTGCTGGCCCTGGCGCCGGACCCCGACGTCGCGGTGCTGGGCGAGGAGGGCTTGCTCGAGTGGTTCGACGCCCGGACCGACGAGCTGTGCGCCGCGCTGGAGGAGGCCGGTCCGGACGCGCCCTGCTGGACCTTCGCCGGGGAGGGCCGGGCGCGGGACTGGTGGCGGCGACGCGCCCAGGAGACCGCCGTCCACCGTTGGGACGTGGCGGGCGCCGCCGGCGCGACCTCCCCCATCGAGCGGGACCTCGCCCTCGACGGCATCGACGAGGTGTTCGAGCTGTTCGTGCCGCGCCTCGGCGAACGGCTGGCCGGGGACGGCCAGACCCTGCACCTGCACGCCACCGACGAAGGCCTGCCCGAGGGCACCGGGGAGTGGACCGCGACCTTCAGCCCCGAGGGCGTCACCTGGGTGCGGGGCCACGCCAAGGGCGACGCCGCCGTGCGCGGGCCTGCCTCCGACCTGCTCCTGCTCCTCTGGAACCGCATCCCCGCCGGCCGCCTCGAGGTGTTCGGCGACACCGCGGTCGTCGACCGCTGGGCCGCGCGGTTCCGCGTCTGACCGTCCTCCGGGGCGGGCGCTAGGAGGGGCCGAGGGGGCCGGAGCGGCGGGCTTCCTCGATGGTGGCCACGGCCTCGCGGAGGCGGGCGATCCAGTCGGCCTCGTGGTGGCCGACGAGGCGCACGCACCAGGCGAGCGCCTCGCTGCGACTGCGGGCCACGCCGGCGTCGATCAGGGTGTCGAGCACGTTGCGCTCCTCCATCCGCAGGCGGGTCATCACCGGCGTCGAGAGGGTGGTGAAGAACTCGTCGTGCTCGCCGCACGTGACGCCCCAGGAGACCTTGCGGCCCCAGACGACCTCGGCCTCGTCGGCGATGGCCATGCGCACCGTTCGGGTCTGGTCCCGGAACGCGGCGATGCGCCGCTGGCGCTCGACCGCCTCGGCGGCGTCGCAGTCTTCCGGGGCCGGGACGCGCAGCGGGCCGATCACGAGGATCTCCTCGCGATCGACCCGGACGCGTGGCTGGTCGTCGAACCAGTCGTCAGGCAACCGGTCGGCGAACCAGGCGACGATCTCGCGTGGCGCCGAGCCGGTCATGGATTACATGATTACACACCGACGGTCTGGTAGGGCACCCCGACGGGGACGCAGTCCTCTTCCTCGATGTCGTCGGTCGCCACCTGGTCGAGGCGGGACTTCCAGGCGCTGGCCTCGCCGATGGCCTCGGCGTAGCTGGCCTTGCGCTTCGCCACCCGGCCCACGGGCTCCTCGCCGACGACCTCGGGGTTGTCGTACTGGCGCTCGATGCCCTCCTTGAGCATGGCGAGGGCCTCGGACCGGAGCTGGCTGATCCGGGACTCGGTCACGCCGAGGAAGCGGGCCAGCTCGAGCGAGGTCCGGTTCTCGAGGAAGTAGCCCACGATCACCAGGCGCTGGCGCTCGGGGAGCAGGTCCACGGCGTCACGCAGGTAGGCGTGCAGCTCGCGGGTCTCGAGCTCCTCGAGGGGCTCCACGGCGGTGCGGTCCACGAGCACGTCCACGAGGGTGAGGTCCTCGTCCACGTCGTCGGTGACCTCGTGCTCGAGGGCCAGGACGACCGAGCGGAACAGCCGGTCCTGCAGCTTCGACAGCTCGGCCAGGGTGATCCCCAGCTCGTCGGCCATCTCCTTGAGCGACGGCACCCGGCCGAGCTCGGTGGCCAGGCGCTGCTCGGCGGCCTCGAGCTTGCGGGCCAGGGTGCGGACCGAGCGCGGCGCCCAGTCGGCGGCCCGGACCGCGTCGAGGATGGCGCCGCGGATGCGCTGCGCCGCGAACCGGTCGAAGGGCACGCCGCGCGCCTCGTCGTAGCGGCGGGCCGCCTCGACGAGTCCCAGTGCGCCGGCCCGTGCCAACTCGTCCCGATCCACGTGCCGCGGGAAGTGCACCGCAACCTGGAAGACGATGTGTCGAACGAGGGGCAGGTGCTCCTCGATCAGCCGTGCGGAATCTGGTGTATCGCCCATGGTGTATCGCCCCTCTCGTCCCTCTCCTGATTGAACCAACGTCGGAGTAACGACCGGATGGGCTGAGACCTTTAGGAGAAATCGCGAATTTCTGCGAACTACATTGATGTAATCTTCGCGTCGAGCATTCCGGCTAAATCACACCATTGTCATTTGGTGCATTTGCACCCCCGGCGTGGGGACCGCCGAGTGGGCGTCAGGCGCCGATGCCCTCGAAGACCGCGGCGCGCACCCCGCGGCGGGCCAGCTCCGCGAGGAAGGCCACGACCCCGTCGCCGGCGGCCACGGCCAGGCCGGTGCTGCCCGGGAGGATGCGGCCCTCGCCCACCCACAGCGCCGCCACTGCGGCGACCGCGCCGGCGGCGACCGCGGGACGGTCCATGGCGCCGAGCACCTTCACGTCGCGGACGCCGTCTCGCGCCCCCCGCACCTCGACCCGCAGCGCGCCCGGACCGCCCTCCGGGTGGGGCGGGCGCAGCATCGGGAGGCGGGAGGTCAGGCGGTCGCGGCGGGTGGCGCCGAGTCGACCGGTCAGGCGGCGGGCCCCGGGGAAGGCCGGGTGCAGTAGCACCGCGTCGGCGAGCGCGGCGCGGTAGCAGTCCACGCCACCGACCGGGTCGGGGAACCAGCAGAGCTCACGGCCCGAGCCCGCCGGGCGCTCGGTCCACTCCCCGTCGCGCCAGTCCACGGCGATGCCGCCGAGGGCCCGGTGGTGCTGGCGGGCGCAGGCCGGCCCGCCGGTGCCCACCTTGGCGACGTGCACCTCGTCGACCTCGTCGAAGTCGGCCGCGGCGTGGCGGGCCAGCAGGCAGCTGAGCCCGGGCGAGAACCCGGCGCCGGCCACCACGGCCACGCCCTGGTCGCGGCACCACGGATCGAGGGCGAGCAGGTGGCGCGCCTCGTCGATCCCGTCGCCCGCCGAGACGACGCCGATGCCGCGCGAGACGAAGGCCCGGGCCAGCTCCAGGTGGTCACCGCTCGGCAGGGCCAGCAGGGCGACCTCGACCGGCAGGGACGGCAGCGCCGAGGGCGGTACGACGGTGACCCGGTCGGGGATGGCCTCGTGCAGCAGCCGCGTGCGCTCGGCGTCGGTGTCGCAGACCAGGACCTCGTCCACCTCGTCCGAGGCGGCGAGCTGTCGGGTGGCGCGGGCGCCGGTGGCCCCGACGCCGACGACCGCGACCCTCACGTGAGGTCGGGACCGGACAGCTCGCGCCAGCCACCGCCCTTGGGCGGCGTGCCCCCCGTGCCCCGCAGGCGCAGCACCGCCGCGAACAGACCGGCCACACCCAGGGCCACCAGCGCTCGTCGTGCCGTCTTCATAGGGGGACGACGGTAGCGGCTCGGGCTCGATCCGGCCCATGGCACCGCCGGTCCGCCATCATCGGGGGTGTGCTGTTCGGGGTCCGGGCCAAGCTGCGCCAGCGGTGCCAGGCCCTGCTCGAGCCCGGCGAGGTCATCGAGTGGGTGTTCCCGGCCATCGTGGGCCACCACACGACGACCCGGGTGCCGGCCGGCATGCGGGTCGTCGCCGTGACCGACCGCAACATCGTGGTGATCGACAACGAGGGGCGTCGGGCCCGGCCGACCCGGGTGCTGCGGCGGCTCCCCCGGCAGACCCGGCTCGGGCCGTTCTCGTGGAAGAACAACTTCTGCGACACCCTGGGCGAAGAGCTGACCATCGACAGCCGCTGGTTCAAGGACGCCCGGGCCGCCGACGAGGCCGCTGGCTGGTTCGACGACTGAGCGGCGCGCCCGACGCCGGTCGGCGAGACTGCCTTCCACGGCCATGCACGAGGGGAGGCCGGCGTGCTCGACGCCAAACGCCAGCGGGGCTGGGTGATCGTCGCCGTCGTCGTGGCGTGGCTCGCCCTCGGCGCGGTCTGGACCGTCGCCGCCGACCGCGCCGCCGACCGGAACTTCGCCGCCTTCTCCGAGCGGGCCGCGGCCGCCTTCGCCGGCACCGACGCCGCCTCGATGGAGGAACTGCAGGCGACCTCGACCCTGGACTCGTGGAGCGGCGAGGCGAATGAGTTGACCGCACTGCTCGCCCGGGCCGGCGACGTGAGCGACTACCAGTTCGACACCCACGTCGCCCACTACCGCCTCCCCGACGCCTGGGGCCGCAGCGCCAGCGCCACCGTCACCTGGACCGCCGGCGGCTTCACCGTGACCCGCGACTAGCGCCGCAGGGGCGGTTGCTCGACCTCGGCCGCGAGCGCCGCACCTACAACCGGGCGCAGCGCCGCGCCATGGCCGCCCGCGACGGCGGCTGCGGCTGGCTCGGGTGCGACCGCCCGCCCGAGCGCTGCGACGCCCACCACACCCGCTTCTGGGAACGCGACCACGGCCACACCGACCTCGACTTCGGCCTCTTGCTGTGCCGCCGCCACCACACCCTCGTCCACAAGTGCGAGTGGACCCTTCTCCGCGACCCCGAGAGCGGTCTCATCACTCTCACCACCCCCGACGGCCACCCCCACACCTACGACACCCGCACCCAACGCCGCCGACGCGCCCGATCCGACCGTGCACTCCCCGATCCACCTCCGTCCGGCGGCGCCCCACCCCCCCGTTGCTGAGCCGGTCACGGACTCCGACGACCAGCGATCAAGCGGTGAGCGCGCGCGCCCGGCGTGGCGCGTCCTCAGGCCCGGGCGCGCTCGTCCAGGGTCACGGCGCGATCTGGTCGTACCCGGCGGTCGTGCGATGGGCCGCAATGAACGCGGTCAGGAGGTGTGACGCCGAGCTGAGTGACACCGGCGCCCGTGCTGATCCGCCACGTCAATGGCCGGCGGGTCCGACCTGCTCTCCGGGCCCGCCGCCGGGAATTGCGAGAGGCCCCCGAAGGGGCCTCTGGGTCCGGGTCTGCTGGTGGGGCTAGCTGGATTCGAACCAGCGACCTCATCCTTATCAGGGAGCCACGATCGAGCGCTGTGCCGACCAGCACGGAGACAGCACTCGGGCCGATCCTCAACGAGCACTCGGCCTCTAGTTATGCGGTGTAGGACGTAGCGCGCCGTTCGCTGCCGGAAGGGTTGACTCCGCCCTCAGTTGCCAGTCGGCGAGCTCTTTGAGCCGGCGCCGTCCTTGTCAGCCCTCACAAGATTGACGGTGAGGCTAACTGCGCCGGCCACCACGAGCAGACGTGTGGTCGGGCTGAGACCGTTCCACCAGCTCTCGATATCTGACGTGGATTCCTGGGTGCAGGATGCTCGATCCTCGAGGACGGTGTTGGACTGCGTACAGGTCGTGGTGCGCGATTCGCCGCAGCCCGCCAAGGCCAGCGCAATTGCGCCCACGAGAAGAAGCACCCGAAGCCGACCCATCGACCTCACGTCGGCACTCGCACGCGACTTCTGAAGCGCCTACTGCTCGAGCCCAAGCCCTCGACGTCTAAACGCCAAACGGTCACTTACCTCGCCGCTAAGCGACTTGGGGACTGGCCTCGATCGACGCCGCCTCGAGGGCGAGGTGGTCGAGGCGCCCCGCGCGGAGGGGTGAGATGTGATCTGTGGTGCCGGGTGGTGCCACAGGAGAGGAGGTGTGTCGTGCCCAAGCCCCATCCGAAGGACTTCCGCGACGAGGTCGTCCGGGTCGCCCTGAACGGGACCGACGGCGTGCGGATCAGAGACATCGCCGACGATTTCGGGATCATGGAGTCGTGTCCGGGGAACTGGCTGGCCCGGGCCCGCGACGAGGGCCAGGAGCCCGAGGCGCGCAGCGAGATGGCCGAGCTGCGCGAGGCGAAGCGCCGGATCCGGCTTCTCGAGCAGGAGAACGAGGTGCTCCGCCGGGCTGCCGCGTATCTGGGGCAGGCGAACCTCCCAAGCCGATGATGTACCGCTCGTGCGCGAGCTCGCCGTCGACGGAATCCCCGTCACGGTGTCGTGTCGGGTACTCGGCCTCCGCTCGCCAGCCCTACTACCGGTGGCTCGACGAGCCGGTGACCGCCGGCCCGCTCGACGAGGCCTACCTCGCGAACGCGATCCACGACGCGCACTGCGACGATCCCGAGTTCGGCTACCGGTTCCTCGCCTACGAGGTCCTCCAGGGCGACCACCCGGACGTGTCGGATCGGCTGGTGTGGCGGATCTGCCGGGACCACCAGTGGTGGTCGGTGCTCGGCAAACCCAAGCGGGGCAGAGCATCCAAGCCCGGTGCCCCGTCGCACGACGACCTGGTCCGCCGGGTGTTCACCGCGGAGGCGCCGAACCGGCTCTGGCTCTCCGACCTCACCGAGCACCGCACCGCCGAGGGCAAGCCCTACTGCTGCGCGATCAAAGACGTGTTCTCGAACCGGATCGTGGGCGGTCCATCGACGAGCGCATGAAGGCTCGCCTGGTGGTCGCCGCGATCGAGATGGCCGTCGCCCGCCACGGCATGGTCCGCTCCATGGGCAAGGTCGGCGCCGCCGGCGACAACGCCGCCATGGAATCGTTCTTCGCCCTGCTCCAGCGCAACGTCCTCGACCGGCGCGCCCGCTGGGCCAGCCGCTATGACCTCCGGATCGAGATCGTCACCTGGATCGAGCGCACCTACCACCATCGCCGACGCCAGGCCCGCCTCGGACGCTTCACCCCTATCGAGTTCGAGATGATCATGACCCCACAGACGGCGACCGCCGCCTGACAACCTCCGTCACCTCAACGCGCAGCAGTTCCCTCCCGTATTCAGATTGGGGTAAGGGCGGCGTTGGTGGTGGTGGTTTGGCCGCCGGTGATGGTGCGGGGGGTGGCGGTGTCGGAGTTGGGGCTGTTGTCGTGGAATTCGGCGGCGTGGGCGCCGGAGGGGTCGACGAACCGGAGTCGGTAGGAGTTGACGGCTAGCCCTGCGATGGTGTAGTGGCCACTGGCGTCGGTAGTGGCCATGGCCCTCAGGCTGCCTGTGGGGCCGATGGCGATGACCCAGATGTCGGCGAGGGGGGTGCCGGTGCCGTCCTCGGTGACAGTGCCGGTGGCGGTGCCGGTGGCGGGGTCGAGGTCGGCGTCGACGGTGGTGGCGGTGGCGGCTGCGAGGGTGACGGTGTCGGCGTCGGCGATGCCGGTGAAGGCGTGGTCGTAGTGCCATTCCATGAGGTGGCTGCCGGCGAGGGAGTAGAGCTCGAGTTTGTAGGCGCCCGGGTCCAGGTTGAGGTTGTAGGTG
>WBZL01003458.1_pt1 | contig 14431 bp, 6 predicted proteins | sample 5204291 | NCBI WGS metagenome assembly WBZL01 (sample SAMN12344345, study PRJNA552823) | activated sludge metagenome | biome: Activated sludge suspended growth; feature: Nitrification reactor; material: Wastewater; isolation source: activated sludge from nitrification reactor of wastewater treatment...
ATTACCTTTTTTTTCATATAACAACCGTTGGCAGACCGGATCAGCCCCCTTTTCAGGGCGAGCCTGCCGGTCCGTAAATGTACTGTGGGCAAAGGTAATAATCTTTAATTTTGCCTCGTTTTCATGACGGGTTATTGCATTAGGAAATCAGCGAGTCATCCCTCAAAAAGCCTGTAACCGAACTTCATATCATGAATGTTCCCCCTTTCACTTTTTTTTTGCAGACCAATTGATAATTACTCCTGACCTCCCCTGAGGCATTTCCCCCCTTACTTACATCCTGCCCAAACAACCAGTGAAAAATTGCCCAAAAACGCATAATTATCATGAAAGTCTGCTACGCTGCTTGTTGCTTCTTGCTATTGCTGTTTGCGCCTGACGACCGTTCCCTTTTCGGGCAAAGCAGTTTTCTCGATCTTTTCGGCCAGGTAGAAACCTGGGCCAACAGCCGGATCGCCGCCATGCCGGACGGCGGTTTCATCACCGGCAATGACCTCCGGCGCCCCCCGGAAGGCAGCAGCAAACACGGCTTCTACCTCGCCCGGTACGACACCTGCGGTACGATCGGCTGGGCCAGGGCCATGAGCCATCCCGACTTCGCCCTTTTCTTCCAGGCTGTAGCCTCCCTTCCTTCGGGAGATGTGGTTGCCGCGGGTTCAACGGGCAATCAGGATATTTTCCTGGTCCGGCTCGATCCGGCAGGCGAAGTGGTTTATTTCAGAACCTATGACGCATCGGATTACGACGACGTCGGTGCAATCGGGATCGACGGCGAGGAGATCCTCCTTTACGGCGTTTATCTGGACGGCAACCAGCCGAGGCACTACGCGATGAGAACCGACGGCGACGGCCTGCCCATCTGGTCGAGGGCCTACGGGTTGGAGGACGGCGGAGGCGATATGACCGTCAATGCGGACGGTAAATTGTTCTGCAGGTCAGGCAATATCTTCTTCCTCCTTTCAGCAGACGGAGCGGTGGAGTGGTCCGTCCGGTTCAATGATCTGAACCCGGTGACCAGCAATTTTTCCAACCTGGCGACACCAGGCGACGGATTCGCCTTTGACGTGCGGTTCGGCATGGAACACACCCATTACATTGTCGGACTCAACCAGGCAGGCGCCGTAAGCTGGGTTTCTCCGCTGGTTTCCGCCTTTTTCACACCTTCCGCCCTGGCGGCCGATAAAAAAGGAAATCTGGTGATGGTCAATGCATTCCCGCCTGAAGGGACGGCAACAACCGCCACCTCGCCGTTCGCCATGGTACTGAACGGACAAGGGCAGATCGTCAAACAATACCGGTTCAACCTGGACGACCTCGGCGAATTCAAGGCGCCCGCCGTAACCTACCTGCCCGACGACGGCATTGCGATCAAAGGCACCTATTTCGGCGAGTCCCACCTGGATTACACCGTCAAATTCACGCCTGATGTGGCTTTGGGATGCGTCACGGAGGTTTTTGAATCCAGCAAGGACAACCCGACTCAACCGGCCGCTTCTGCGGTGAGCCTGACCAACCGCACCCTGAGTTTCACGGTCAGCGATTCCCTTTCGGTGACCGCCGCCCCGATGAACATTCCGACCAACCGCAGGTGCGGTGCAACCATTGAGGACAAGGACTGGCCCATGTGGGAACGCGTGAACTGCACGGATACCTTCCATTTCAAAGGGCCTGTCAAACAAGCGGTATACACCTGGGAAGACGGATTTACCCAGCCCGACCGGATCCTGAAAGCGGAAGGCGTTTTCAAGGTCGACGCCGCCGCCTGCAATGCCAATTACCATATCGAGATCGACCTGGAACAGGGGCTCTGTCCCTGCCAGTTGTACAAGCCGAATGCGTTCTCCCCCAACCACGATGATATCAACGATACCTTCCAGGTTTACGCCGATTGTCCGTTCCTGAATTTCGAATTGCAGATCTTCGACCGTTGGGGGCAAATGGTTTTCCAGACCCAAAACCCCGATGACGGCTGGGACGGCAAAACCCGGACAGGAGCCGACCTGCCCATGGGCGTTTACGTCTTCCGCGTTGCCTACGAATGGGAGGTCATCCCCGGACAACGGGCAAAAAGACAGGAAACGGGCAGCATTTCGATCATCCGGTGACGGCAGGTTTGCAGTTGGCAGGCGCCAGCATCCAGCATCCAGCATCCAGCATCTAGTATCTAGTATCTAGTATCCAGCCTCCAGCATCCACCACGCTTCAGCGTGGCAGCTTCCAGCATCCACCACGCTTCAGCGTGGCAGCCTCCAGCCTCACCCAACCGCCTCCAACACCCGGGCAGCAACCACCTCCGGATCATTGGTCGTCACCTCCACCCTGATGATCCGGCCTCTGGGATGCACCTCAAGGGTATGCTCGTAGGTTTTATCGTAATACTGAAGTGCGATGCGGGCTGCGGCAGGCAGATCGTCGCGGTTGATGGCCTCAACAGCCGCCTTGACGTGCTGGCCGCCCATTCTTTTTGTGATTCTGGCAAAACGCTCAATAAGGTCCGCTTTCGGGAAAGCCCCGTAATCGCGGACCAGCCTTTCGACGCGCAGTTCAACCGGCATGACCACCTGGATCAGTTTGGAAGACAACAGGATACGCCAGAACCCGTCCGGCTGATATACCCGGCCGATGGAACGGCTCTCATCCTCCACCCAAACCGGCAACGTTGAGGGGATTGCGCGGAAAGCAGCCCAAAGGTCATTTTCAAATTGTTCTACGGTTGGTTGGGGCAATTCGCCCAGAGCGCCGAACGCCGACCCTTTGTGACGGGCCAGCCCTTCAAGGTCCACTACCTGTTCGCCCTCGCGCTTCAACACTTGGAGAACCTCCGTTTTGCCGCTTCCGGTATACCCGCCCAGTACGATCAGCGGGTGCGGAAGAGCGCACAAATAATCCAGCGCATACCGGCGGAAGGCTTTGTACCCGCCTTTCAGAACGGTGATGTCAAACCCTGATTTTTCCAGCAACCAGCCCATGCTCTCGCTGCGTTGGCCGCCTCGCCAGCAGTGTACGACTGCCGACAGGTCCGGAGCAGAGGCTGAAGCCTGTTCAACATATTGCCGCATTTTGGGTCCGACCAGTTCCAACCCGCGCAGGAACGCCAGCCGGGGATCAACCTGCTTGTAAATCGTCCCGATCTCAGCCCGTTCTTCATTGGTAAACAACGGCAGGTTGACCGCACCGGGGATATGCCCCCCGGCAAATTCGGCAGGCGTACGCACATCGAAGAGCACGCGATCAGCCAGAAGTTCAGGTAATTTTTCAGGATCGGTTTTAACTGCCACTATGGATAAATTGCGAAGATTTTCGTTTGCCTTTAAACTTTAGCCGGTCGAAAAGCATTTAGTAGTTCAACAAAATTTTACCGCTACCGGCTTTGCGTTCCACCGGCGCCAGGCGCAAGTGGCTTGTGAATACCGCAAATTTACAAATTCTTTCTGCTAACCAAGACCGACAGCATGACCATCCACCCAATGCCCTATGGAGGCATCGCCCAATTATCCGCCAAAGACATTGCCTACGCCACCGCCGACCCCAGAATCCGGGGTTTTTATCAATACGAACCCAATTTAGCCGCCTTCGAAGATGTGATCCGTGAACGGGAAAATCACCCCGTTGACCGGCAGGTGCTGGTGCATGCCCTTCAAGCCCAATACAAAGACCTGGAGGTAAGCGATTCGGTTTCGAAGAATATACAATCCCTGGCCGACGCCAAAACCTTTACCGTGGTGACCGCTCACCAGCCCGTGCTGTTTACCGGCCCGTTGTACTATATCTACAAGATCGCCTCAGCGATCAACCTGGCCCGGACCCTGAACGAGCGTTATCCGGACTATCACGTTGTCCCCGTTTTTGTCAGCGGCGCCGAGGACCACGACTTTGAGGAGGTCAACCATACCCATCTTTTCGGCAAATCCCTGAAATGGGAAAGCGGTGAAAGCGGTCCAGTGGGCAAAATGTCGACCAAAACCCTGGCGCCGGTCCTGGATGAACTGGCCGGGATCCTGGGCGACAGTCCAAGAGCGGAAGCCGTCATGCATTTGTTCCGGGAGGCCTATACACGGCATGAGACCTATGGACGGGCGGTGATCCACCTGGTGAATGAACTGTTCCGGGATTACGGCCTGGTCATAGCGGATATGAGCCGGACTGAACTGAAACGGCAATTCATTCCCATTATGCGGCAGGAACTGCTCGAGCAACCGTCCCAGGCTTTCATTGAAAAGGCAGCTGCCGGGCTGGAAGCCGCCGGTTTCTCAGGGCAGGCCCATGCACGGGAAATCAACCTTTTTTACCTGGGCGACCAACTCCGGGAGCGGTTCGTACTGGAGGACGGCGTATACAAAGTGCTCAATACGGAACTGACCTTCACACAGGAACAATTGCTGGACGAACTGGACAATCATCCCGAAAAATTCAGTCCCAATGTCATCATGCGTCCGCTTTTTCAGGAGGTCGTTCTGCCCAATCTGGCCTATATCGGCGGCGGCGGAGAGATCGCCTATTGGCTGGAACGAAAAGAGCAATTCGCGTTTTTCGGGGTCCCCTACCCGACCCTCGTCCGGCGCAATTCGCTGTTGTGGGTCGACAGCGGCAGCATGAAGCGGATTGAAAAACTCGGGCTCAACCCGGAGGCGCTGTTCACGGAAACCGAAACCCTGATCAAACAATACCTCGCGGACAATACCGGCAACGAATTCTCGCTTGAAGAAGAGAAAAACGAGCTCGAACGGCTTTTTGCGGGGATCGCCCAAAAAACGGAAGCGATTGATCCGACCCTGGTCAAAACCGTGCTGGCCGAGCAAGCTAAAAACATCAACAGCCTGGCCCAGATCGAAACCCGCCTGATACGGGCTGAAAAACAGCGCCATGAGGTGAGCATTAACCAGATCCGGGGATTGCGCGACAAGCTCTTTCCGGGCGGCGGCCTTCAGGAGCGGCATGATAATTTCCTGCCCCTGTACCTGAAACACGGCGACGAATTCCTGGCCTACCTGGTACAAAACCTTAACCCATTGACCGACCAGTTCCTGATTGTCACTGAGGATTAAGGGGCCTATCCGTTTCTCAAAATTAAAATCCGCGATCCCGTCTTCTGCTCATCACAGATTTTAATCCGGGTTATTTTTAGCCTATAAAATGGTAAATATTGAATGCCCTTTTAAAACAGGGGCGCATACCTTTGGGTCTTGTTCAGCCGTGTTGAGTCACTGACCCCGCATCCATCCATTCTGTATTACAATACCGGAATTTTTTATTAAAAGTAATCGAAACCTGGCTTTCCCGATTACGGAGATTGCTATGCACCTAGATTATTTCCAATATGCTCATCAACCTAAATTCAATTCAAAACATGAAAAGAAGTTTACTGTTTTTGATCGCTGCGCTGTTGCTTTGCCAGGTTCTGGTACAAGCGCAGATCACCAATTCAACGCTCTATGACTTCCGGGACGGAACGATCATCGGCGCCGGCCAAAGCCCGGACGGGCTGGTGACCTTATCCGGCAATTACAGTTACCACAGCGCTCAATACGGCCTCAATATGAAGGTGAACGGGCAGATCAACGTGACTGCAGCCGGCAGCAGTACCCTGAGGTTCCTGGGCTCTCAGTATTCCGGTTTGAATATGGTGGGTACAGCTGCCGAATCCGGCGACCTGGGCACCCAGAATACCCGCGTCACCAATGACCTGTCGGACACTTATGATTTCGTTTACTCCGGTTCGGGCGGCCCGCTCAACTTCACCCTGACTGCCGGGACCGGAAACGACCTTTACCTGCCGACCATAGAGGTGATCCCCGCCCAGTCCGGAGCAGCGGCAACCTCAGCTGAAACCAATATCATCTACTTTTACGATTTCCGCGACGGCAGCATCATCCCAACGAGTACCACCGGTACGGACGATCTCCACCTCGGCCTGGTAGATGTGCTTGTCGGCCCCAGCAATGCGTATGGATACAACGGCGCCCAGCACGGTTCGGTCCTGAAAACGGGCAACCAGATCAAACTGCAGGTTGCAGGCAATGCCAGGATCCGGATCGGCGGCAGCATTTACTCCAACGGCGCCATTTCAGTGTCCAGCGATACCGGGAATTTCGACATCCTTTCCCAGTCTTCCACAACTTCCGGCAATTTCGGCAATGACGGTTCAACCGTGGATTTCCTGTACGTCGGGACAGCCGGCACGATCACCCTGGATTTCACCGGCACCAACTACGTACCTTATATTGAAACAGCTCCTGTACCTTATGAAATCACCCTGACCCCGTGGGTGCAAAAATCCGGCACGATCACCGTTAACGGCGCGGAAATAGGACTGGAAAGCGGCGACGCCCCCGGCAGCAACGCCACCGTTACCGTAAGTGAAGGCGCCGTGATCAGTGCAACCGACCAGGAGGCCTCCATCCTGATCAACCTCGGAGGGGAGCAACTGAACAGCTATTCACCCTCGTTTTCCGGCGATATCGACACGGTGATCGTAAGCGGGGACTCGCTCCTTATCACTTACGCCGATCCTTCCTCCGATCCGGCCTCGTACCTGATAAAAGTGGCCGACAACAGCATCACCGCGGAAGCTGAACCCGGCCAAACCTATACCTACAATTTCTACGACGGCTCCGAACTTCCCCAGATCAGCTACCAGGCCCTGCGCTACACCACCTACGTCAGCCATGACGGCATCCTGACCATCAACAGCAATACGGACGTGCCGGCCAGGCAATTCGGCTACCACGATGCCACCCATGGGGGCGTATTCTTCCCCGGCAATTCATTCGATATGGCGGTTGCCGGCGACGCGATCGTTACTTTTATTGTTGATACCTATGGCGTAGCCACGGATGCCGTTTTCGAATTCAAGGATGCCGGCGGCAATGTGCTGGGTTCGATACCTGCGGAAAACATCGGCGGCGCCGACGGCTTTCCGAGCAATTTTTCCTATACAGGTCCGAAAGGAGTGATTTCCGCCACCCTGGTCAGTTCCGGTTTTCCGACTGCTGAGGTCTATATACACGGGCTGAATATCGAAAACGCCCCCGAGGTCGAACCTTCCAACGGCAAAACGGATGTTTGGGATTTTGGCGCGGTCCAGCTGGATACAACGCTGTACAACAATCAGCTGAACGAAGAGGTCATCAACGGCTGGTACGATGGGAGCATCACACCGGGTACATCCGGCCACGTCCTGCCCAATTTCAATGCCGGCGCCCTGGCCTGGATCGGCGGCACCAACGACCGGTTGAGGACCACCAATACCAACCTTACCCGCTACGACGAGAACATCAGCAGCGCCCCGGGCTATACCGGCCGCGTTTATGTCAACTCCGCCGGCAATATCAACCGCTACATGAGCCTGACACTGGAGGAAGACGACGAAGTGACCGTGATCGCCAAAACGGACGCAGGCGGCAGGATCAACTTTGTTTACGTCCCTGACCCGGAGGCGCAAACCGATGCGGTCGAAATCCCTTCCGACCTGACGGAATTGCATTTTGTCGCTCAACAGGCCGGCGCGTATCGCCTGTATGACAACCTGGGCAAACCCAGCTACTACCGGATCAGCCGGAAGGATGCCACCTATGTTACCCTGAAAGGTGCGGTAGATACCACCCAGGCGGCCGGTATTCCAGCTGATTTCGCCATCGTGTTCACCAATGCGGCCGGAAAATCCTGGAGCTCAATGATGAGCGCCGGCCAGTACAGCGTCAAGCTCCCGGTTGGTTATGCCTACGACCTGAGCCTGTCCGGCGCCAACGGTTACATCATTTCCGGAGATCAGTCCCTGGAGGTTGCCGACACCACCACCAACCATCCCGTTACGATCCAGAAAGTGGAGTTGTACACGGTCAGCGGCCAGATCAACGGCCTGGGCGCCGGAATCGCCAACCTGTCACTGACCTATACTCCGGATGCTGCGGCAAACGCCATTTATGTGCCGGAGCCGATCATCGATACGGAAAATGCTACCTATTCCGTATCCCTCCAACCCAATATCCAATACACCATCTCCGCCGAAGGAGTGAATGATTATTACATCCCGGGAAACACGATAACCATCGGAAATGCGGACGAATCCGCGGATATCGATTTCAGCCCGAAGCCGGTTTATCCTGTCACCATCAGTACGGAAGGCCTTACAGCAGAGGAGACGGGCAAACTGAAACTCGCCTTCTCCAATCTGTATGAAGCGGGCTACGTCTACCATTTCGACGGCATAACCGATATTTCCCTGCGCAGCGGCACTTATACCGTAGCGGACAGCGGACTGGATTCGTTCGCGGTCGAACTGGGGTTGACCTCAAACCTCACCGTAGCAGATGCGGACGCGTCTAAAACGCTCAAATTCAAGCCGGTCACCAACTGGCCGTTCGACGACAGGGTCATTGCCAACGGAGACCCGGCTTACAAAGGGTTGTTATTTTCCGGTACCATTTCAAACGAAGTCGCCAAGGGCCACCTGGCAGCCAAAGCCGACGCGACCATCCAGGTCCCGGTCAAACCCGGTCAAAGGGTCGTTGTTTCCTATTATTATACCGCTGATTTTTCCATCGGAGGCGGCGATCCGGTTACGACCAACACCCAGAGCACCAGCATTCAGGAACGGACGCAATACGATTATCCGGGCGCTGATCCGGGCTATGCGACCATCCTGATCGGATCCGGCGCTTCCACAACCTATATCACCAATATAGGCGTGTTTTCACCCCTGGCCTACCAGCCGAGCCTTACCGTGGGGACAGACAAGGATTTCCAAACCATCAACGAAGCCCTGGATGCCGTCCGGCGCATGGACCGGAACGAGGGCGACCGGGTGACCATCCTCATCGACCCGGGCAATTATGAGGAGATGCTGGTCATTGACCAACCCGATGTGACCCTTAAAAATGCGGCCGCTTCCCCCAATACGGATCTATTGAACAAGGGGGTGGATATCAAACCGGGCGCCGTCCGGGTGACCTCCTATTACGGCCACGGATACAATTATTACAGCATGGCCAACAACCAGAAATGGAATGCGGACGTACTGGCGGTCAATAAGGAAAACGGCTACCTGTCTTATGAAAACAAGGGAGCCGGAACGACCAACGGCTCCTACTGGAACACCACGGTCCTGGTAGTCGCCGATGGTTTCCAGGCGGATTATATCATCTTTGAAAACTCCTTCAACCAGTACATTTCGCACAAAGAGGCAGCGGATGTCGTGGTCATGTGGGAATCCGGCAGCAGAGGCGAGCGCCCCACCGATTACGGCAATACCGACGTACAGAACAGAAGTTTTGTGGAAAGGGCGGCAGCCATCGCATTTGCCAACAATGCGGACAAAGCCGTATTGAACAAATGCCGGGTTGTCGGACGCCAGGACTCCTTCTACGGCGGCGCCGGGTCGCGCGTTGTCGTTTACAAAGGCGCAGCAATGGGGGCGGTGGACTATATTTTCGGGGCCATGACAGCCGTCTTCTACAAGACCGACCTGGCGATGAATACCAGCGACGTGAACGGGGATCAATCCTATATCACTGCGGCCCAGCAAGGCAGCGGCCGGGGTTTCCTGATGTATGAATGTACGGTGACCACCGCAATCCCAGGGCCCGAAACGGCATCTGCCTATCGTTCCAAACCGGGTTATTTCGGCCGGCCGTGGCAGGCAACCACCAGCGAGGTCGTTTTCTTCAATACCACGATTGAAACCTCCGATTTCCCGGGATCCGAGGATCAATCGCTGATCGTTCCGTTGGGATGGCAAAACACCCTGGGCGGCGAATCCAACATGATGTACGAGTATGGGACCATCGAAAATTCGGGCGTCGACAATGGCCCGCTGCGCGCAACCTGGTCGACCTTGCTGACTTCGCCGGTCCTGACCGACGGCACAGACGTCACCACCTTCAACTTCACGAAAGGAAACGATGGTTGGGATCCGCTTCCGGAATTGATTGCCAATGACATTGTCCGGGTCAATAACCCCTTGCCGGAATCCGCAGTCCGGATCCATGCTTTTGGCGACAGGATCTATGTTTCCAATGTTTCATCGCGGACGGTGGTGCGGATTTATTCAGTCAACGGCGTCCTGCTCAAAGCCATCGAAACCGATGCGGATACAGATTTCAACTTCACCGCAGGCTTGTGGGTAGTCGTAGCGGACGCGGCCGACGGCCGTAAAGCAGTTAAAGTGGTAACCCATTGATTATTTCATATTTGCGATTGGATTCTAGTGCATTTCCGGCCGGTTTTCCGGCTGGAAATGCCCTTTTGCACCCCATATTGACAATGTAAAACCAGGCGGGATCTTTTCGCAACGGTGCCTGCCTCCGGTTTTACGCACCATTTGGCTTAACATGGCTTGTTCCTCAATTTTCGAACCCTCTTCCTTCCGCTCCAGGCGAAACCCGATATAATCCAAATATCTTGGGTGGGCATCCGGGGAATATCCTGTAAAAAGGACACCAAAACTCCCGTAAGCCATATATCATTCTGTTAATCAAAACTTAACATTAAATTAAGATATACTTTCCGGTCTGCTGGGCATTTATTTGAAATTTTGCGGTGAAATTTAGAAAACAACACTTGCTATATGCTCAAGAGCAGTCAACTATTTCTTTTTTTACTGATTCTCAGTACTTCTTCTCTTTTTTCCCAAGCAGGCAGCATTAAAGGAGTCGTAACAGACGCAAAATCCGGTGAGACCCTCATCGGCTGCAATGTCCTCATTCAAGGGACGGACAAAGGAACCATTACCGATTTCGACGGTAACTATGAAATCCCGGAAGTGCCCACAGGCGACTACAACCTGGTCATTTCCTATGTATCCTACGAAAATCAGATCGTCAGGGTCAGCGTAAAGAACGGTGAAACGGCTGAAGTCAATGTGCAGATGAGCGAATCCGCCATCGAACTGGAAAGCGTTACCGTCAAGGCCACCCGCAAAACGGATACGGAAGTCGCCCTGCTCAACATCCTGAAGACCAGCAATATGGTTGTCAGCGGGATTTCTAACCAACAGATCGCCAAATCGCAGGACAAAGACGCTTCCGAAGTGGTTCGGAGGATACCGGGCGTGACGATTCGCGAAGGCCGCTTCATTATCGTCCGCGGCCTTATCGAACGCTACAACTCGGTTTGGCTCAACAACTCTTCCACGCCGAGTTCGGAGGCTGACATCCGGGCCTTCTCCTTTGATGTCATCCCCAGCAACGCCATCGACCGGATCCTGATCTATAAGACGCCCGCCCCGGAACTTCCGGCAGATTTCGCAGGCGCTGCCATCCAGATCTTTACAAAATCCAACGCCGACGAAAACAGCCTTTCGTTTTCCTACGGCGTAGGCTATAACTCGCAGGCTACCGGCAATGAGGATTTCCGGACCTATAAAAAAGGCAAAACCGATTGGCTCGGTTATGACGACGGCACCCGCTCGCTTCCCGCAGGCTACCCGGAATCTCCGACGGCCATTTCCGAACTGGTCAACAACCCTACCCCGGAAACCAAAGACAAAGTGAATACGATCGGGCGTTCTTTCAATAAAGACTGGGGGTCCGAACAAAAAACGCCAGGCATTAACCAATCCGCCAGCATTACCCTATCCCGGCGGTTCCTGGCCGGCAAGGTTTCCATCGGGAACCTGACCTCGCTCAACTATTCCAATTCCTACACCTATTTTGAAGGTGACAAAAGGGCCTACGACGGATATGATGTCAATGCCGACCAGCCCTATATCAACCACCAGTTCATGAACCAGCGCTCGACCAACTCCGTCCGCGTTGGCGGTCTGATGAACTGGCTCTTTATCTTCGGCAACAACCAGCGGATCGAATTCCGGAACATCCTGAACCAATTTGGCGATTCCTATGTGAACACGCGGACCGGTTATGACAACGCTTCCAGTTCCGACCTGCGGCAATCCGAGCTTTTCTACCAGAGCCGCACCACGTATTCAGGCCAGCTCAGCGGAACCCACAAAATGAACAATGACCTGGCCCACCTGTCCTGGACGCTGGGATATGCCTACGCCAACCGCAAACAACCGGATACCCGCCGGGTGACGTCCTACGTTCCGGCAGGCGAAGACCTCCCGTATACCTACCTGTTCACCCGCGACCCGGACCCGCGGCTCTTCGGCCGACTGTACCTGGGCAATCATGAGAACATCTACACGGCCAATATCAGCTTCTCGCAAAAACTCCTGCTGAGTGAGCAATTCATCCCGGAACTGAAGGTCGGCACTTATATCGAGAACAAGACCAGGCAGTTTGACGCCCGCAACATCGGCTTCATCAAATCCGGTTTCCCGTCCTCGGCTCTTTTCCAGCAACCGCTGGATACGATTTTCGCGGACAAGAACATCAACTATGACAAGGGCATCCGGATTGCAGAAAAAACCTCCGCATCCGATTCTTACCGCGCTGAAAATCAATTGTATGCAGGATACCTGGCCTTCAACCTGCCGGTAACCTCAAAATGGAATGTGTATACCGGCGCGCGGGTTGAAAACAATACCCAGGAATCCTTTATCTCGACCATTGATACCGCTGTGTACAGCAACCCGAAAACGGATATCTTCTTTACCCTGAATACCACTTATAATTTCACGGAAAAAACCTTGTTGCGTTTCGCCTACGGCCGCAGCGTCAACCGGCCTGAATTCCGGGAAGTCTCACCGTTCGTATATTACGACTTCGAACAGGTCGCTTCGATCTACGGTAATACCGCGCTTAAAAACTGTTATGTAAATAACTACGACCTGCGCTTCGAATGGTACCCTTCCAACGGCGAAAGCATCACCATCGGTGGCTTTTATAAGCAATTTGACAACACCATTGAGGCCCACCTGCGGGTATTCGGCAGCGACCTGAGCTACCAATACGAGAACACCCAGGAAGCATACAGTGCGGGTGTCGAACTGGACATCCGGAAAAACCTGGGTACCCTCGCCGGCAACAACGAAGGCGGATTCCTCCGGGATTTCACCCTGGTGCTGAACGCAGCGCTGATCAAGAGCGAGGTCAACACCAATGACCCCAACGAACGCGATTCGGTCCGGGTTATGCAAGGCCAATCGCCTTACATTTTCAATGCCGGTTTGTTCTGGCAGAATGAAAAGGCGAACCTTACCCTGAGCGTCCTGTACAATGTGATCGGCAAACGGATCATCTTTGTCGGCGACCAATCCAATCCGCACACCTGGGAAATGCCGCGCAATTCCCTCGATTTCACGTTGATCAAAAGCATCGGGAAGAACTTCCAGATCAAAGCCGGCATCAAAGACCTGCTGAACAATAATATTCGTTGGGTCCAGAATTTTGATTTCAAAAAAGCGGACCAAACGGAAACAGTCACCAGAGAAGTGCCCTACTTCACGTATAAACCGGGTACCATTTTCAATCTGGGGCTTACTTACACGATCAGATAATCACCTAACCTTGCCGGTCTTATCCGGCGTCCATTTCACAGACGCCGGATAAGCTCAAACAATTGCGAGAAATACACGGTCGTCTGCCTTGAATGCACAAGGCAGGGAGCTGCTTGTTTTTTGCTTTCCTGAACCATATTGATATCGTTAACAAATCTTAGAATAATGAAGAAATTTTTACTCACCGCTGGATTTTTGGCCGCTTTCATCGGCCTGTCCTCGGCTCAACCATCCATTACGGATGCGTTCTTCACCCAGGTGAAGTACCGCGGCGCTTTTGATGGATCGAACGACTGGACCGCCAACTGGGCTGAGTTTGATCCCGTCAATAAGACTTATCCCGCTACGACTGCCACCCTTGGCAACGGTAACACCACCACCGGCGCGCCCTTCGAAATTACGGGCAGCATGACGCTGGACCCCGCTCAGGTCTACCTGCTTACTGGCTGGGTGTATGTCACCAACGGCGGCACCCTGACCATCCCTGCCGGTACGGTTATCCGCGGCGATAAAGCTACTCAAGGCGCCATCATCGTGGAGCCGGGTGGAAAAATCATCGCTCAGGGCACGGCCAGCAATCCGATCGTATTCACCTCCAATCAACCTGCCGGCAGCCGTTTTTCCGGCGATTGGGGCGGCATCATCCTGACCGGTAACGCACCGACCAACCAAACCAACCCCAAGATCGAAGGCGGCCCCCGTACCTTTTACGGCGGTACCGACCCACACGATAACTCCGGGGCGCTCCAATATGTTCGCCTGGAATTCCCGGGTGTGGCCTTCCAACCCAACCAGGAGATCAACGGCCTGACCATGGGCGGCGTCGGTGACGGCACCACCCTCGATCACATCCAGGTTTCCTATTCAGGGGACGACTCTTACGAGTGGTTCGGCGGAACCGTGAACGCCAAATACCTGATCGCCTACAAGGCTGTTGATGATGATTTTGACACGGATTACGGTTATGCCGGCCACGTTCAGTTCGCCGTCAGCCTTCGCGATCCGGATATCGCCGACGTCTCCGGTTCCAAC
>WBZL01003459.1_pt1 | contig 14430 bp, 12 predicted proteins | sample 5204291 | NCBI WGS metagenome assembly WBZL01 (sample SAMN12344345, study PRJNA552823) | activated sludge metagenome | biome: Activated sludge suspended growth; feature: Nitrification reactor; material: Wastewater; isolation source: activated sludge from nitrification reactor of wastewater...
TCGCCGAGAGCGCGACAACGCGGAAAGTCGACCAGGACAACGGGGAGAAAACCGCGCAGGTCGTGACGATTCCCATGGTCAGCAATTTCTCCCACAAGCAGGCGGAAAAATACCGTGCCGTGGTCGGTCAGTTTGCCGAGCGATATCAGATCAGTCCAAGCCTCGTCTTTGCCATCATCCGGACGGAGAGCAATTTTAACCCCTTTGCCGTCAGTTCCGCTCCGGCCTATGGGTTGATGCAACTCGTGCCGACAAGCGGCGGGCGGGATGCCTATCGCAAAGCGAAGGGGGAAGACAGGGCGCCCACGCGCGACTACCTGTTCGACCCCGACAACAACATCGAGCTGGGAACCGCCTATCTCAACGTACTGACGTACACGCAGCTGGACGACGTCGCCGATCTTGTCTCGCGGGAATACTGCGTTATTTCCGCCTATAACACCGGCGCCGGCAACGTGTTCAAGACCTTCTCTAAAGATCAGCGTGCTGCAGTGGACCAGATCAACAGGCTGCAGCCATCCGCCCTCTACGATCGCCTCCGCTCATCGCTCCCCTATCAGGAAACCCGCGACTACCTCGCCAAGGTAGTAGGCTACCGCAAGCAATTCGTGAGTCTCGGCGAGAACGGCCCCCGCTAGCTTCTTCTGGCTACGGTTCATTGGGTGAGAGACCGTTCGTCGCAACAACCATCGCACCACCGACCTTGAAAGGAGGAGTCACGATAGAGCGTTCATCCGAGAGATACCTCCGCTGGAGCATTCTAGGCGCGGCTGGAGCCTTGCTGCTCATCGCGCTGATGCCCCTCGTGCTGGTACAGATACCGCCGCTGGTGGACTATCCCAATCACCTGGCCCGCGTGCACATTCTGGCCGACAACGGACAGCACCCGCTCCTCCGGCAGTACTACGAGATCCATTGGGACCTCCTCCCCAACCTGGCGATCGACCTCATCCTGCCTCCCCTGCTGACCGTTGTGTCGATCGAAACAGCCGGGAAACTGTTTCTCGGTTTGATTCTGACATTCCTGGCATTCGGTACCATCGCCTTGCATCGGGCCCTTCATCGGCGGTGGTCGCCATGGCCGCTCTTGGCTTTCTTCTTTCTCTACAACAGTGTCTTCCTCTGGGGATTTCTGAATTATCTGTTCGGTCTCGGCCTAGCCCTGCTCACCTGCGCACTCTGGATCACCCTCCGTGGCCGTTCTGCTCGCCTCTTGCTTCCACTCTTTTCCATTCTGGCGGTGGGACTCTTCTTCGCCCATCTGTTCGCCTTCGGCGTATTCGCGCTGGTCGTGCTGTCGTATGAAGGTGGAGCCTGGTTGAGCGAGCGGAAGACAGGCGGGCGTGACAGCGACACCTCACTCGCAAAGGCCCTTCCGACAATCGTATTCCCGCTGCTCCTGCTCACGCTTTCACCGACGTTCAGAACCAATCCGGCCGACTACCCATTCTGGCTCCGCGGATTGCCTCCCCCGCCTGCTGTGACCTTTCTGCCTTTGAACGTGAAACTCGAAGCCTTCAAGGGAACGTTGCGGACGGAACACCAAACATTGGATCGAGTGACGGCGGGGCTATTGGTCGGTCTTGTCGGGGTGGGCCTGTGGCGGCGGCAGTGGTCGCTGCAGCCCGCCATGTACCTTCCTTTGGCCGTGACGCTGGGAGCGGCACTGGCGATGCCAGCCTCAATCGGGACAACGGCAGTCGTCGATATTCGTATGCCCGTGGTCGTGGTGTTACTCGCGATTGCGAGTTCGGATTGGCCGAACTGGCGGCGGCGCTGGTTTGTTCCTGTGGCCCTCGGGTTCAGCCTACTCTTTGTGATGCGGACGGCAGTGATGACCGAAGGATGGATGGACACGGACCGTCACTATCGCCAATTCGTCGCGGCACTCGATCGACTTCCGGAAGGAACCCGTTTGCTGTCGGCGATTAAACTGGCCTCCTACGATGCCAACTCGCCACGAGACTCGAGAATTCCTGAGACCAGGCCAATGGTCAACCTGTCCTGTTGGAGCATCATTCGTCGATCGGCGTTTGTGTCCAATCTGTTCACGGCACCCGGCCAACAGCCGGTGCAACTGACTCCGGCGATGCGCCCCTTCCTCACGGTGGAGGAATTTCTCGCGCAAGGCGTCCCCATCCCTTGGGACCGGTATCGCACACAATACGACTATGTGGTCGTGCGGCGCGCCCAGACGCTTCGCCCACCGCTCCCCTCGGACTTTGTCCCAGTCAGCCAGGGGGAGGAGTTCGCGCTGTACCGGATTCCCTAACGGCAGCCCTGACCGACGCTACCTGCTCTTGGCTTTCCAGGTGTACGAGGCGGTGACGGCATAGTTCCACACCGTCCCCACGACGATACCCGCCATTGCAGAGAGGCCCCAGTGAAGCTCCTGTCTGAAGAGATAGGACGCCACTCCCACGTTTCCAATCGCGCCGAGGCCGCACACGAGCGCGAAGGAGAGCCACCCCCGCAGCCAATGCCATCCCGTGAGCTGCCGGTCGCGATAGGTGATAGATTGTTCAGCGAAAAATTGCTGGTCATCGCCAGCACGGTTGCGAGCCCTTGCCCCCAAGCGAAGGGCAGGGACAATCCGCGATAGAACAGCAGCAACACAGCAAAGTGCACGACCACTCCCGACCCACCGACCAGGGCAAAGGCGACCAATCGCACCGGCACATAGCGGCCGATCGACTTGTCGAGCAGGAGCATCAAGTACTCCCACACCACCTGGCCATCGACCTTACTCTCCCCAGCCTGCCGGGTTCTGAATTCAAAGGGAAGTTCCTTGAATCGCAGTAGCCGAGGCGAGGACGCAAACAAGTCGAGCAGCAGTTTGAATCCGAGTCCCGAGGTCCGCCTGACGAGCAGATCGAAAGTGTCACGGCGTAACGCAAAGAACCCGCTCATGGGATCGGTGAGTCCTTCCGGTACCCAGGGACGGCTCATGGAGGTCGCCCACCGGCTCGTCTTTGCCCGCATCTCATCCCACTGCCCGATACTCCCGCCGGCCATGTACCGGCTCCCGATGACGAGGTCGTAGCTCCCTTCTTTGAGCTGGCGAAGCATCTCCGGTAAGAGCCGCTCATCATGTTGCAGATCACCATCCATCACGGCCAGAAACGGCGCCGAGCTCGCCAACATCCCTTCGAGACACGCAGAGGACAACCCGCGCCGACCGATCCGCTGCACACAACGTATGTGTGCGTTGACACGGGCAAGGCCGCGCACCAGATCGGCGGTGTTGTCGGGCGAGTCATCGTCCACGACGATCAATTCCCAACGCACCCCGACCAGGCATGCTTCGAGGAGGTCGACCAGTCGGCCGATGTTTTCTCGTTCATTGAAGGTTGGGACGATGATGGATAATTCCGGACCCGGCTGGGGGTCGGCAACGCTCTGTCCTTGTGGCGTCATCTGCATGGTGAGTGATTCCGTAGGCCGCCGTGAAGCAACCGAACAGGGCTACACGCCGATCACAAGCCTTGCGGGCGCGACTCGCTCGTTGAGCCCAAACGAGAGCGGTCCCTGAATCCGGTCGGGATTGTAGTAGGTGCCGAAGAGGCGATCCCAGATCGTCAGCAACGCGCCCAAATTCTTGACCTGATGGGCCGGGTCGCTGCTGTGATGGATGTGGTGGTAACGCGGCGTCACGAAGACCCATTCCAGCCAAGCGGAATTCCAGGTCACATTCAGGTGCATCCAGTTATTCCGCACGATGTGCTCGACCATGATGACCTGAAAAACCCAACCGGAGGCCTCATGGAGTAAGGGCAAGGCCGCGACATAGGTCAGGTTGAACAGCGCGATATGAGGAATGGTTGCGCGAATGCCCGCCAGCCAATAGAGGGACGTCGGCGAGTGGTGCCATCGATGAACGGGCCAGACCGTCCGGGTATGCATCAATCGGTGCACCCAGTACAGCCCGAAATCCTCCACGAGATAAAACAGCACCAGCTTCCAGAGCGAAGGCAAATTATACAGGGAGACCGGGAGGTATTGCGGAATCGGGATGCGGTCGGTGACCTGCACGACCAGCAGAAACGACACGTTATACAGACCCAATGCGAGCAGGTCCTTCCATAGGACCGACCGATAGCTGATAGGGCGGGCGGGATAGAGCCACTCGGCTACGAAACACAGGAGGCCGACGCCCCAGAAGAGGAGATAGGGATACAGGCTGTTATTCATCACACCCGACCGAGCACTGCGCATCCATGAACCACAGCTCCATACAAGCCGCGATCATCGTCCCGTGCATCCCACATCCTGTCTCCATACCACGACATCTCCGCCATGCAGGGATGCGCTTCCTACCCTACAGAAGACACCCAGGGTTGCGAATCAATTTTGTGGTGTGTGCGGACCGACGCGGAGACGGCCCGAGCGCCCGTCTGCCGACACCAGCACCGCCGCATCGCACCGTCATCCCTTGGAGTGCGATCGAAGCGAGGTAGACGCTAGCCTCGGACACGATAGATCGTTTCATTTCACGCTGCAACCGTTTCTCTGAACGGCCGCACCGCACCCCACAGAGACCTCATGATCGCATTCACAATAAATCAATATGTTAGCGCGCAGGTCCCATGCAATCTTCATGGCATGGGCGTTGCTATTCCTGTGATTCATAGACGCTGACGTTGATTCATACGCGTGAACAATTTCACCCGGTGGCATGACGCCCCGGATACATCTCAGGGAGGAGCCTATGACCCGTCATCTCACGATCTACTCCACGGCGTTGCTGCTCGGAGCCTGCACCCTCTTAGGCCTTCAACCGGCGCACGGATTTTCCAACGTGATTGAGCCGGTCCTGTGGAACAGCCAGCCAAAATCCTCTGCCTGGGCTGAAGAGTTGCTCGGCCAGGTCGTCACCTACCAAACCATGGCTGAAAAAAGCCTCATTCCCGGTGATTTTCAAGCCTATGTCGATCAAACCAGCAAGATCCGCGAATTGCACCGGTCGGGCAATCGTCGCGCCACCTATGAGGGCGTCAACGCCCTGATGGTTATGCTCGAGGCGCGAGTGGGCGGCATCGATGAACACAGTGCCGAGGCCTTGTGGGACTTCTGCTACCGCGTGACGCCCGATGAATTTCATGCTCGCGACCGCCACATTCGCGCCAAAGGCGCGGAGACCGTCAAACAGCACGAAGATTTTATGCGCAACATGGAAGAGCGGGCCGGCATGAGTTTCTGAACACCGTTCGCTGCGTCGAACAGCGAATCTCTCGACGGGCCGGGAGATCACCGAATGGATCACCGGCCCGCACCTCTCCGCTGAGGAGAAATGAAGGATTCCATGTTCCTTGACCACCGATGCGCCATCACATCGCCATGCGGAGCCTGTTTCTGCTGTGCCTCGCCCTGATACACCAATCCTGGGCCGTTCTCGACGCCCCCTTGGTCTATGCCGAAGCCGGGCAGATCGGCTATGGCCCCCCTTCACCCCTGTTTACCTCGTCGTACGAAACGCACGGCGTCGAGACCAGCAGCCTTCACATCGGGACGGCCACATCGCTGTTCGACCTTCAGCGCTTCTGGATGCGTGCGGACCTGCGAGTCAGGCCCGAATGGCGGAACGGTGTCTGCTTCGGGGGCGGGCCGCCGATCGCCGGCGCCTGCAACAGTCTCAATACGGCAGGATCCGGCACCTCCGCATTCAGCGGGAGCAAGGCGAACGACGCTTTCATCCAGCAATGGGCACGCGTGGGCTTCGGCTACGATCCGTCCCCCGACGTCAACTTTTACATCGAGCTGCAAGATTCGGCAACTTGGGGCGGCAACGGCAGCCCGACCAATGCACCCCACGGTGGAGACGCCTCCAATCATCAATGCGCCGTACTGCGTCCAGGCCAGTGCCGGTTGGGCCTGCGCGCGGCGTACGGACTCCTTCGCAACCTCGGTGGCATCGACGGCTTAAGCCTTAAACTGGGACGCCAGTACCTTGTGTTCGGCAACCAACGGCTGTTCGGACATTTCGATTGGGCCAATACCGGCTACTCCCACGACGGCATCATGCTCAGCTACGCCACATCGGCGTTTGATACGAAGCTCGGTTGGTTCCGGCACTCGGAAACGGATCTGGGACAGGCCGACCCCGGCGGAAGTCTCACCCCCAATATCCTGACTTGTACGCCGGACCCCTCCGCACCGCCCTGTAATCCTGCGCTGGCACAACATGCAACCGACGCGGGCAGTGATGTGGACATGGTGGTGTTCTACAACCAAATCCGCAGCCTCCCGCGCATGGTCGTGGAACCCTACTACGTGCTGTACTCCAATCGACTCCCCGAGCGGGCCAATCCCGGGCAGTATCTGGCGAAATCCTCGTCGCAACTCCGACACATGGTCGGCCTCCGCGTCGAAGTCCGACACGGCAACTGGGACATGCTCCATGAAACGGCCTATCAATTCGGTCAAATGGCCGACGGATTCGGTGTCGATAACCGACACAACCTCCGGATCAATGCCTGGGCCTCCGGTACCTCACTGGGCCACACATGGTATCAACATACCTGGAAACCTCGTGTGGCGATCGGGTTCGACTATGCCTCGGGAGACGGCGACAGCAATTGCGCCACGCCAGGCGGAACGCTCGCACGGAGTTGCGGCGGCAACGCCAACACCTTTGAGAATTTTTTCCCGACCAACTTTCTCCACGTCGGCTATATGTTGAACGGGGCCTGGCGCAACAGTGTCCAACCACAGATTAACTTCCAAGCCCGCCCAAGCGCCCGGGACCATATCGAAATCTGGGCCTTGCGCAAGTACTTGGCAAGCGCGCGGGATAATTGGTACCGTGGTTCACAGGGGCCGCTGATCTTCTCACGCTCCGACAATACCACCACTCACATCGGCGACGAGCTCGACGTCGCATGGAGTCATATGTTCGCCGACGGAAAGATTTCACTGGCGGTCATGTACGGGCATTTCTTTTCCGGGCCCTACATTCGGGAACAGCTGGGCACAACCAAGGACCAGGACTGGGGCATCGTGCAACTCTGGACCAATTTCTGAACACCCATGCAACGCGCCACCCTCAACTTTGAGACGCTGCTGGAAGTGACGAATGCCCTGAACTCGCAACGGGACATTGAAAGCCTCTGGCGCGTGATTGCCGATCAAATCCAAAAGGTCATTCCCTGGGACCGAGCCGGCATTACCTTATATGAACCAAGTACCGATTCCTTCCGGTTCTACGCGGTCATTACAAACATGGCCACACCGGCGCTCGCGCACGATAGCGTCATTCCGCGTGAGGGCAGCGCCGTGGGTTGGGTGTATGACAATCGCCGCCTGCACATCAGAGAGGATCTGCAACAGGAGCAGGTGTTCCTGGAGGATGCCTACTACGTCCGAGAGGGCTTGGGACGGATGATCAATCTTCCCCTCCTCGTTCGGGAACATTGTCTCGGCACACTCAACATCGGCAGCGTCCAGCCGGGACCTCCCGATCCGGACGACTGCAAATTCCTCCAGCAGGTCGCCACCCAGATTGCCTACGCCATCGACCATGTGCTCGCCTATCAGCAAATCAAACAACTCAGCGAACAACTGCGACGGGAGAACGAGTACCTGGCCGCAGAGGTGAAGGCAAGCCGCGACCTTCGCCTCGTCGTGGGGACATCCCCGGCGTTCACGAAGGTGGTAGACCTGGTCAAAGCCGTGGCGCCTACCGACACGACCGTCCTTCTGCTCGGGGAAACGGGCACCGGGAAAGAGGTCTTGGCGCAGGCGCTGCACGACCTCAGCATTCGCTGCGACAAGCCGTTTATTCGGGTGAACTGTGCCGCGCTCCCCTCCGGTCTGATCGAAAGCGAGCTGTTTGGTCATGAGCGGGGCGCGTTTACCGGGGCGCAATTGCGACGACCCGGACGCTTTGAATTGGCCCACACCGGCACATTGTTCCTGGACGAAATCGGTGAAATGCCGATGGAGACCCAAGCCAAACTGCTACGCGTGCTTCAGGACGGCATGGTGGATCGCATCGGCGGTACCCAGCCTCTTGCCGTCGACGTGCGCGTCATTGCCGCCACAAACGCCGACCTATCGGCCGCAATTCGGCAGGGCACTTTCCGGGCGGATCTGTACTACCGGCTCCATATTTTCCCGATCTCGGTCCCTCCGCTTCGCGAGCGTCGGGAGGACATCCCACTCCTTGCGCAGCATTTCCTCGCGCAGATCGGCGCCAAGCTCAAACGGCCTCATCTCACTTTCGACACGCAGTCGATGGCCCGCTTGTTGACCTACAACTGGCCGGGCAACGTACGGGAACTCCAAAACGTGATCGAGCGGGCTATCATTCTCTCCCACTCATCCCGAGTGACGGTGGAAGAGATGCTGCTTCCGGCCGGAAAGACTCCTTCCACCCAGCATGGCATCGCACCCGTCAACCTTGGCGATGTCGAACGGCACCATATTATTGAGGTCCTCCAGCGAACAAAGTGGCGAATTTATGGCGATCAAGGGGCCGCCGATCTGCTGGGGCTGAACCCGGAAACGCTTCGTAGCCGATTGAGAAAACTGGGCATCCGACGGCCGGCGACCGGTTCGCCTGAACCGCATGCCAATCCCGAGCGATGAATGCCCGTCAGTGACGTATTCGTTCATGTCATCGCGCAGTGACAGCCGCAGTCCGAGCGGCTTCTGTTGAATCCCCCCACCGGATGCGCGTTTGACCAAATTGTCGAAAGCATGATAGGGTGATCAACCGTACGAGTCATGAGCGAATCCCCCACAGTTCGCGCTTCCCTGTGATCGCTGCGCGAGTGCTTCCTTACGGTACGCTCCTCCTACGGCCCATTGTCCCTGCTCCGGATCTGGACATCGGCGACATCGCGGGTCACGGTATTCGTGCCTCCTGCACCAGTTGAATGGCCTGGACACCGCCGTTCTATCGTTCGTCGAAAGGAGTACCTGATGAAAATGACGTCCGTCTGGCGCGGCAATAAACCAAATCGTAAGCAGAAACGAGCGGTGCCCAAGCTGAGAATTCCTTGGAGCGAGCTCGGCCTGATTGATCCTTCCGTCGTCTCGCAAGAGCGGTCGATGGAGCAGATCCGACGCGAGGTGACAGCCTTGGCAAGTACTGGATTCGGCGAAGAAACCCGCGCGCGTTCCGAGCAACCTCCAGTGCGCGCGAGTCACTCCCGTCCGCGTACCAACAAGGTCCGACCCACCCGTCGACCACCGCAGTCGTAACCGGGCCAATCCCGTCGTTCTGCCCGAACGGAAAGTCGAACACAAGGAGGCCACCATCGCACGAGCAGGCAAGACCACCATCGCGAAACGAGATCGAGAGAAGGCCAAACAGGCCAAGCAGCGGGAAAAAGAAGCCCGTCGTGTGCAACGCAAGGCCGATAAACCTGACCGGCCCGCGCCATCGACTGGAGAAGATCCTGACCTGGAAGGACTGAGGTGGGGACCGCAGGAGCCGCTGTATTGAACAGCGGCTCCTGGGCAGGGCACGAATCTCCGCTCGGACTACGACGACTTCACAATGAACCGGTCTTCCCCGAAGACCCCGCGTAGCTGCTTGCTGACAAGAGAGCGATACTCCCCCTTCTCTTTCGCCATCCGGACCAGCCCCTCCGAATCGGTCAAAATGAGGAGGTCTTCCTCTGCAATCAACACCCGATCCCCTTTCCCGACATTGATTCGATACTGCGTTCGTCCATCGGGGTTTCTGCTCGGACCATTGACGATCTCCGTCAAGCCGTCGATATGGCCCTTCTGCCCGTCCAGACGATGCTGCACCATCGTCCCGTCTGGAATCCTCACCCATTGACTTGCAGCCCGCGGTCCTTCCTGGTTCTGGTCACTCACCTTCGTTCCTCCCTTACAACGTATGCTGGCCCAATTAAGACACCGGTCCGAGATCGCTTCCGTTCCTGATACCTCCGTCGGCCTCCCTGGGCCCGCCTTCGCTGGTTTGTCGCCATCCTTGAGCGGAGCGACCGCGTCGGCGACGAGGCTGCATGTCACTTCTCGGCACATGGCCCTCAGAGCGTGGGGGACGGCTTTGAAATGCCGAGCTTCCTTCCGCATGAGGCACCGCCTGCCCGAGCAGGCGTTCAATGGCTCGCAATTGTTCTTGATCTTCAACCGTGACGAACGTCGTCGCACGGCCGGTCGTTCTCATTCGTGCCGTACGCCCGATCCGATGTACATAGTCTTCCGGGCAGTTCGGCACATCATAGTTGATCACATGCCCAATATTTGCCACATCGATGCCTCGTGCGGCAATATCCGTCGCCACTAACACCCGATAGGTTCCCCGACGGAACCCTTCCAGAGCCGCCCGACGTTGCGGGAGCGTCCGTCCACCATGAAGCACTGCGACCCGATGCCCGGCGGAACCGAGGAGGTTTCCGAGGCGATCCGCCCGATGCTTGGTTCTAGTAAAGACCAGCACCGTATCGTCCTCCGGGTGCAGGAGGGACATGAGAAGCGCATTTTTACGGTCGTGCGTCGTGTGGTGCACGGCTTGCGAAACCCCGTCGGCCGTCGTGGCTGATTTGGTCACCATCACCCGCACCGGATCTTTCACGCTGGCCTGGGCCAATCGCGCAAGATCCGTCGGCATGGTCGCGGAAAACAGCAACGTCTGCCGCTCCTCAGGCATGGCGTCCAGGATCTGATTGATTTGCGGCGCAAAGCCCATGTCCAACATCCGGTCGGCCTCGTCGAGCACCAGGATGGTCATGGCAAGCAGGCTGATCGTGCCATTCCACATATGATCAAGCAATCGCCCTGGAGTGGCGACAATGATATCCGGACGTTGTCTCAACCCCCGAACCTGAGCTTGCATATCAGCCCCACCGACCACCGTGGTAGCGAACAATTGCAAGTCGCGGCCTAAGGCGTCGATCGTGGCCTGAATCTGGATGGCCAACTCACGGGTAGGTGCCAGAATGAGGGCACGTGGCTGCCCTTTGGGGGTTCCGCTCAACCGCTCCAGCATGGGAATCACGAAGGCTGCGGTTTTTCCTGTGCCGGTCTGGGCGCAGCCCAACACATCTCGTCCCGCCAATGCCTGAGGAATCGCCTGAGCCTGGATCGCCGTCGGTTCAACAAAGCCTGCTTTGGTTAAATTTCGCAACAGGGTAGGAGACACACCAATAGACTCAAAACTCGTACACGCAGTCGTCTGCACGCAGCTATCCTTTCGTTGTGGATCGCATTAAGACGGGATCAGAGAACCGAGGGGAGGGTGAATCCGGAGGGAGTCAGCTCCAAACTGGACCTGGTCGCGATGCGATCGCGCGGTCCACGTTGAGGAGATACAGCATTGGTGGACCGATACAATGCTGCAGTAGTTGCTCACTCTACCGCAGGGTGCCCCTATCGGTCAACAGGTCGGCCGTTTTCCGACGCTCCTGCCACGTTGCGTCCACAAGAAACGATTGGTTCAGCGATGAGATTTTCTTATAATTTGTCTAGGGCTGTGGAAATTGGTCATGAAACTCGCGCGATCTTTCCCTTTGAAATTCTGATCACTCCCGCAGTCGCATTGCCGGTTCACGCAACCTCCGAATCAACCGGACGGGCCAAAACCGATTCCGGTCCGAGCCTCAACCTTGACGAGGTCGGATGCGGCGTGAAGAGTGCCGCGAAACACATCGAGGAAGAAATCCTCAAGATCGGACCGGCCGTCGGGAAAGCATTCAAGCACGTGACCGGCAGAGAGAAAGAGGCCGGCAAGCCGAAGGAGGCGCCGCAGCGCTCCACCAAGCCGAAGACGTAACACTGCGCAGCGCTCTCGGCTACCACCTATGCTTGCCCGCCATCCCATCATACAAGCTTCCCTGTGGCAGCCCCCGCTACTCATTGCCCTGCTGATGAGCGGATGTGCATCGTCCGTCCCCATTTGCTTACCGGGAACACACCCGATCGTGCTCGACTCACTCTATTTCGGAACCGCGAAGCCGGATGGCATCGTGACGGACCAGGAATGGACTAGCTTCCTGAACGACACGGTGAGTGGGGAGTTTCCCGAGGGACTAACATTCTGGATGGCCCAGGGACGTTGGAGAAACGCGAATGGCTCAGCTTCGACAGAAACCTCTCACGTGCTCCAACTCGCACATGACGGGAACCAGGAGCGAGAACGCGGCCTTCAACGCATCATCCACACGTACAAATCGCGGTTTCGCCAGGAAGCCGTCATGCGGATTCGCTCGCAGGTCTGTCGGTCCTTGTGAGATCACTTCTGAGGAATCGCCACATACCCTATTCCTTTCGAGATCCCCGCCCTCGCTTTCCCACGTCTTTCAGGATTTCTGTGAGGATGCCACGGCTGTTCAATCCACCGGACTGGGCCGGGCCCAAGCTGCTCACATTAATCCCTTGTAAGGGAGGCGGCGCGGCCTGAGGAGTGGAGCTTGGCGAGACGGTCCCCGCGGTTGGGGAAGGTGGGAACAGGCTTGTCAGCGGCACGCCGGCAGTGGTCGCCAGAATGACACCCTTCGAACTTGTGCCGACCGGTTCCTTCTCAGTTCCCACCGCAGAAGCCACAAAAACCTGCCCCGTTTCAAGCGCGGCACTTACCTGCGCATTGACGATTTGGTGCAGGACCGTCCCCGGGATTTGGCGATGCTCCTCCCTGATGGCGAGCGGCTGTGCCGGCGCCTGATTCACCTCGTGCTCGGACACGGCCAAGAATTTTCCCATCTTCACCGATACGTCACTCCCGGCCTTCAGAGTCAGGACCTTCCCCTCTTCCGTCAACGATTCAATGCGGGCAATTCCTTCGAGCACTCGAACTGTTTCGCCAGGAATCCCGTTCAGCAGGCCACTAAAAAATGATTGCCGTTCTGCCCCGGGAACCATCGACTCTATGATTCCTCCCCGTGTTCTCACCGTTGTAAGCGGTGTTCGTAGCGTCAGGGTATCAGTCACTCTCCCGGCATTGTAAGACAGGGCAATCCGCACGGTCCCTTGATGCAGTCGCACGTCTGTCTGCCCATATTGCACCTGCCCAATCGTCACTTGTGCATCATGATGTAAGGCCACAATCGCCCGATGATCCCACAGTAGTTCTAGTTTCCCGCCTTGTCCTGTCCGGAGTTCATCGCCGGCAGATATGAGATCGCCGAGCTTCAGCGGAACCATGCCTGACGGATCAGATGCGCGCGTCTTCACCGGCGTCCCGAGAAGATCCGTCACGAGGCCAACCGCCGGCTTAGGATTGGAGAGGGGGCGTGGCGCCTCTTGGGCCGCTACCGGGATGGCCGCGCCCAACAGAACCGCCACACTCCACTCAACTCCCCTTACCCACCTACTACGCGTGTCCATGAGATCGATATCCCTCGCCGTACACTGCCGACTTGAATCACAGCACCAATCATGTGATCTCCGCGAGGCCATGCCCATAGCCACTTTGCAGAGATTTGATCTCGGAAAATACAAACCCCGTATCGTATAGTAGGGAGGCGCACAGCTACACGTCAAGCGGAGAACCTGCAGGCAGGGAGGAACTCATCTCGCATGCATTCGCAATGGTTACCGACCATCCCTCCATGTCACTCTTACATTCAGCTACGACCGCTTCTCGCCGAAATATTCATGGTCGTGGTCATGCTGGTATGGTTTCCTGTGTGCTCCCTGGCGCAGCAGGCTGATGCAGAGGTACTCGTCGCTGAGGGAATTCTGGCCTTTGACACCAAGCAGTTTGACGAAGCGCGCGCGTTCTTCGCACGAGCCATTTCACTGGATCCAGGACATGGGCGAGCCTATTACTATCTTGCGCGTTGCCATCTGGCGCAAGGAAGGCCGGACCTGGCCATTGCTCCCCTCACGACTCTTCACCAGCTTCGTCCGAACGATCTGGATGCGACCTACCAATTGGGAATCGCACATTTTGCGCTGCGGGCCGACGAGAAGGCAGCGCCGCTCTTGGAGGAGGTGTTTCAGCGGGAGCCGAGTCGGAAGGACTTAGGCTTTGCTGTGGGCGTACTTCGTTATCGGAAGAAGGATTATGACGGTGCCGTGGCTGCGCTGACGAGCAACCGATCATCCGATCCGGACATTCATCAACTTGTGATGTTTTATCGAGGCCTGGCCCTGGGAATACTCGGCCTTTCCGACCAGGCACAGGCGGAATTGATCTCCGCGCAACGCGTCCAGCCCAATTCTCCGATCACCGGTGCATCCGTCCGCATCCAGGAAGCACTGACCGCCGCCGCGACACGAATGCCGGATACCCAGCGACTTCATGTGCAACTCGCAGTTGGAGGGTATTACGACGACAACGTGGCTGTGAACCCTCGCACAAGCAGCGACGTGGTTGCGGAGATTCTCCGTGCACGCACCACACAGTCCCCGGGCTTCGTCACCTCCGCTAGGGGCGACTACTCCTGGTATCGCAATGGGCCGATTGAGTCGACGGTGGCCTACTCGTACTACCAGACGGTGAACACCAACAGC
>WBZL01003460.1_pt1 | contig 14429 bp, 11 predicted proteins | sample 5204291 | NCBI WGS metagenome assembly WBZL01 (sample SAMN12344345, study PRJNA552823) | activated sludge metagenome | biome: Activated sludge suspended growth; feature: Nitrification reactor; material: Wastewater; isolation source: activated sludge from nitrification reactor of wastewater...
TTGGGGGGAGATTGGGGATTGGGGATTGGTTTGTTGGTTTGTTGGTTTGCTGGTTTGCTGGTTTGTTGGTTTGCTGGTTTGTTGGTTTGCTGGATTGCTGGATTGTTGGCCGGATTTGGGTAAAAAAAACCGCCCTCCAAGAAGGAGGGCGGTTCAAGTCCGTGGGGGTCAGTGCATCATCAACGCAAAAGTTCCCATCCTTCTCGGGGGGAGGTGGGTTGGGGACGACGAGCGCGGCGAATGTTTTCATTCAACATAGTGGGGCGGATTTTAACATCCGGGGGGCATGTGTCAATGCAAAGGGGGTTGGACGATGGATACAAAAGATTCGGGGGTTTTGTTGTGCATTAAAGTTTTTATTGCGTAATACCCGGCTAAATTACTCCGCAATCGGCAGGTACAAATCGAGGGTGAACTGGCCTTCGGGCATATTTACCGTTTCGATGTGCTCTTCGAGCCACTGGTGGGAAGCGCCTTTGTACTGGCTTTGTTCGCGCCAGAGCACGAGGGCTTGCCACGCGGCGGGAATCTGATCGCTCGGATCAGCAGTCACCTCGCAACGGGCGACCGCGTACAGCCCGCCGGGGAAGGTTTTAATCTCCACTTCCCCATCCGCCTCCACGTCCGGGCCGATGACGATCATAAACTCGTACCCGTAGTTCGGACTGCCGAGGGAGGGGGAAGGATTGTTGAATCCGAAAATGCGGGGGGTGGCATCCATCAAGCCTTTCGGTTGTGCCCAGGCGGTGAGCTTTTTCCAGGCTTGATCTTCGGGTTGTGGGCCGTAGCCCAGCACGCTGGCTACGCGCATTTCAGTGAGGTTGACGATACGAATTTCTGGTGAGGACATGGGTTTGCTCCTTGTTTGTGCCAGGGGTTTTGCGTATTCCGAATTGCGTATTTCGTATTTTTTTACGCCATACGGAATACGCAATTCGTTGAGTTTGAATATTCCCTGGAGTTTTTTATCGTTACCAGTATGATAAGCCCGCATCCCTGACATCTTTTGTCAGGGTTAAGCGGTAGAATCCAAGTAATTACCCAAACAAAAGGTGGGGTGGACGTGTGAAGTCCGGGCAAATCGGGCACGTCTCCGCACGTCCACCCCACCTGGCCCAGATAAACAATTACGACTCAACATTATGCGCGCTGACCGATTACTGTCCCTCCTCATGCTCTTACAAACCCGCGGCCGAATGACCGCACGCACCCTGGCGGATGAACTGGAAGTCTCCGAACGAACCATTTACCGCGACATCACCGCCCTCAGCACGGCGGGAGTGCCCGTCTATGGCGAGGCTGGCCCGGACGGGGGCTTTTCGTTAGTGGACAACTATCGCACCAGCCTGACCGGACTGACCGAAGGCGAAGTCCGCGCACTGTTCATGCTCAACGTCCCTTCCCCACTCGCCGATCTGGGCGTCACGCAAGAACTCAAAACCGCACTCCTCAAACTCTCCGCGGCCCTGCCGACGAACCGGCGAGCTGATGAAACCCTCGTGCGCCAACGGTTTTACCTCGACTCGACTGGCTGGAAAACCGGGACGGAAAGCTTGCCGTACCTGCAAACCATCCAACAGGCGGTCTGGCACGATGAAAAACTGCGGCTGACCTATCGCCCCATTCCCACCCTCGAATTAGAACAACTCGTCGAACCTTATGGGTTGGTTGCCAAGGCCGGGATTTGGTACGTCGTCTGTGGACAGGCCGGGCGGTTTCAAGTTCATCGGGTTTCTGAGTTGCGAACGGTGCGGCAGGTCGAAGAAACTTTCGTGCGGGATAGTGAATTCGATTTGGGCACGTTCTGGCAGAGGTATTGTGAAGACAGAGATCAACAACAGGCGAACTACCCTGTCCGGGTGCGTGTGACGCGAAATTTCATCTTTGCCCTGCCCTATTATTTTGGAAATTCGATTCGCCCCCAGATCGAGGACGCTTCACCGGATGCAGAAGGTCGGATCACGTTGGACCTCGCGTTTTCATCGTTGGAGGAGGCCCGCGACCGGCTGTTAGATTTTGGTCGGGGGGTGGAAGTGTTAAGCCCGTTGGCATTGCGATTGAGCGTGATCGATTATGCGCGGCAAGTTTTGAGCGTTTACGAACCTTAAAAATTACCCTTCCCCCAAATTTAAAGGACAACTACCTCCATGGGATAGTTGTCCTTTTTCAATTAATAGGGGGGCAAAAATCAGCACATGTTTGGATGCTTTTTTGCTCCCGTTTCGTGTCCTTTTCGGGCCTACGGGTCAATACGAATTTGACAGACCACTAACCAAACGAAATGCCCAAATCCTGAGCGGTCAGGACGATGTCCGAATCCATCGGCACCATTTTCATTTTGCCGATGGCCTCTTCAATAGGCACGTATTTGACTTGAGGGGGATCGAGGGCGATCATCACGCCACTCTGCCCTTCTTCCAAACCGCGAACGGCGGCGGCCCCGAAACGCAGGGCGGTGAGGCGGTCGAAGGAGGTGGGCGAACCTCCGCGGAGCAAATGCCCGAGAACGACAAGGCGGGTCTCTTTGCCAGAAATCGCATGGATTTCAGCTTCTACTTTTTCGCCGACGCCGCCTAAACGTTCCGCGCGGCCCGCTTCGCGTTCGACAACGGAGACCCTCCCGCCGACGGGGGACGCGCCCTCGGCCACCACGACGATGGTGAACTTGTTGCCGCGCGCTTCGCGATCTTTGATCTTATCAATCACTTTGTGGATATCGTAGGGATGTTCCGGGATCAGGATCACGTCCGCGGAACCTGCCACCCCGGCGTGGAGGGCAATCCAGCCAGCATACCGCCCCATCACTTCGACCACCATGACGCGTCCGTGGGAAGCGGCGGTGGAATGGAGGCGATCCAGCGACTCGGTCGCGAACCCGACTGCGGTGTCAAATCCGAATGTGACATCGGTTTTGTCGAGGTCGTTATCAATCGTTTTGGGGACGGAGATCAAGCGTAAACCTTTTTTCGACAGGACGTTGGCAATGGCGAGCGACCCATCGCCCCCGATGGTAATGAGGGCATCAATGTGATGCAACCGAAAACCCCGCACAATTTCGTCGGAGCGATCTACTTCTTCAATCGTTCCATCCGGCAGTTGGATCGGATATTTGAGAGGGTTATTGCGATTGCTCGTGCCGAGAATGGTTCCGCCCAGGTGCGTAATGCCACTGACCCGCTCCCGGGTGAGGGGAATCAAGCCGCCATTCGGATATTCTTCCGGGAGCAACAGCCCGTGAAACCCATCCCGAACACCGTACACTTCCCACCCACGCATAATGGCCGAAAGGGCCGCCGCGCGGATCACCGCATTCAAACCCGGGGCATCTCCGCCGCCGGTGCTAATCGCTATTTTTTTTATTGGCGTATTATGATAAGTAGCCATCATGATTCTCCATGTAAATATTTTATTTTGGCGCTACCGAAATGAGCAGGTTGGACACCCAGTTGGTGATGGGATGTGTTTCCCTTTCGCCCTTTTTTTCGGAGGCGTCTTCTTTCGCTTGAGCAGTTACTCTTTTTGAACTGAAAGCCTGGGAAGATTCTATCATTGACTGGTTCCCACGGCTTAATTGGAACTTGTTGGATCAGCAATTTTCGATATGGACGCAAAAGCACGAACGGCGTTCCTGATAACGACCGTCCTGAAGATCAAAAGCGCTTCAACAAGGAACGCCGTTCGTCCAAAATCAGTATTGCTATTGTTGGAGGCAAAAAACAGCCCTCCTTCACGGAGGGCTATTCAAGTCAATCAAGTGAGAGGTCAGTTTCAACCATGCGGCTATAGACCCTGCTTAAGATGATAGTACAAGTCATTCCAGCGTAATTTCTCGCGGAATTCGTCAATCCGGGTGGTTTCGTCGATCACCAGGAATTCCAATCCGGCGATTTCGGCGAAATCACGGAGATGCTCGACGTTGAGGGCGTAGGCGAAACTGGTGTGGTGCGCGCCCCCCGCGTAAATCCAGGCGGCGGCGGCGATTTTCAGGTTCGGGCGGGGGAGCCACAACGCTCGGGCCACCGGTAGTTTCGGGAGGGGTTCGTCCGTGGGGATCACGTCTACGGTGTTGGCAATCAGCCGAAAGCGTTGGCCCATGTCCACAATCGACGCGGCGACCGCGGGGCCGGTTTTGGCGTCAAAGATCAGGCGCACGGGGTCCGCTTTCCCCCCGATGGAGAGGGGGAAAATGTCCAGGCGGGGTTTATGGGAGGTGATCGTTTCACAAATTTCGAGCATGTGCGCGCCCAGCACTTTATCTCCGGTGGGGCTGAAATGGTAGGTGTAATCTTCCATGAAACTCACACCGCCGTTGAGACAGGCATCCATGACTTTCATCGCCCGCACCAAGGCGGAAGTTTTCCAGTCCCCTTCTGCGCCAAACCCGTAGCCGTCCCGCATGAGGCGTTGAACAGCCAGCCCTGGCAATTGTGAAATGCCGTGTAAATCTTCGAAGGTGGTGGTAAAGGCTTTGAAGTTCCCATCCGAGAGGAAATTTCGTAACCCAATTTCGATGCGAGCGCCCTCACGGAGGGAGGCATTCCGCTCCCCCCCAGGTCGCAGGGCGGGGACCACATCGTATTCGTCGAGGTATTGTTGCACCAACCGATCCACATCGGCGTCAGTCGCTTCGTTGATCCGGCGGACCAACTCCCCAACGCCATAACCATACACGTCATATCCGAGTTGAAGTTGGGCTTCCACTTTATCCCCTTCGGTGACAGCAACATCGCGCATGTTATCGCCAAACCGGGCCACGCGCGCCCCCTGGGCATCGGCCCAGGCACACGCGGCACGCACCCAAACCCCGATCTCGGTCTGTACTTCTTCATTTTCCCAGTGCCCGACCACCACTTTCCGGTTCAACCGCATCCGACTGCCGATGAACCCAAATTCCCGGTCGCCGTGTGCGGCCTGATTCAGGTTCATGAAGTCCATATCGATCTCCGCCCAGGGGATGGCCTGATTAAATTGGGTGTGGAGGTGGAGGAAGGGTTTTTTGAGCAAACTCAGGCCGGCAATCCACATTTTGGCGGGAGAGAAGGTATGCATCCAGGTCACAAGGCCGACACAATTGGGGGCGGCGTTGGCTTCCAGGCACAATGTGCGAATCGCGTCCGGTGTGGTCAAAACGGGTTTGAAGACGACCTGGGTGGGGATGTGAGGGGAGGTATGCAAAGCTCCCGCGATGGTGCGCGAATTTTCGGCCACCCGCTCGAGGGTTTCTGCGCCGTAGAGATGTTGGGAACCGGTGACAAACCAGATTTCGTAAATGTTCAAATTCATCATCTTGGGGAATTCCTTTGTGGTTTAGTAACGTCTCACGCAGGGTAGCGCGTTCGGTAAACAAGGATGTGAGGCATTACGTGATTTTTAGCGTTGTCCGTACACATTCTGATAACGGTCGTACAGTTTATCAATATCGCCTTGTGCGATGGTCAGGGGCGTGCCCATGAGCAGGGAAGCCCAGGCAATGGCGGCGTTGTCTTCGGTCATCACGGCGGCTTTCACCGCTTTTTCGGCGGTGGGGCCGATGGTAAACACCCCATGACTTTGCAGGAGACAAGCCGGACTCCGACTCCCTTTGAGCGTTTCCACCACGACCTGCCCGATTTCCTCGCCCCCGATCAGGGCGAACCCGCCGCACGGAATCTCCCCGCCGAACTCGTCCGCCATCGCGGTGGTGATGCAGGGGATTGCGCGTCCGTGCGTGGCAAACGCGGCCGCGTACCGGGAATGGGTGTGGACGATGCCGCGCACTTCGGGCATGTGCCGATAAATATAGCAGTGGGAAGCGGTATCCGAGGAGGCTTTGTACTTGCCCTCGACGATTTTTCCGTCGAGGTCTACGACGACCATCGTTTCTGCGGTCAGATCGGGGAACTTGATCCCGCTGGGTTTGATCACGATCAGGCCCGTTTCTGGGTCGCGCGCGCTGACGTTCCCGCTCGTCCAGGCGACGAGATTGTTCCGGGGGAGTTCGAGGTGGAGTTCAACGAGATGTTGTTTGAGGGGTTCGAGCATGGCTACCTCAACACATTCACGGCGGTTTGTTCGATGATCAGGCCTTTCTTGTAGCGATCCATAAACACAGCAAAGCCTTCGACATCCCTGGCTTCGGGGGCAAGCGTGGTGCTGTTTTGGGCGGCAAAGACTTTGTGGGTGAGGTAGGCTTCCAGGGGTTCGTTTGCGGTTTTGTGGAGCATGTAAGAGGCCAGTAGGGCGATGCCCCACGCGCCGCCTTCGCCCGCGGTGTCCATCACGGAGACGGGGACGTTCATCGCCGCGGCCATCATCTTTTGGCCCACTTCCGGGGTTTTGAAAAAGCCACCGTGCCCAAGAATCTGATCAATCTTAACTTTTTCCTGCTCAAAGAGGATGTCCAGCCCGATCTTCAACGCCCCGAGCGAGGAGAACAGATGCACACGCATGAAGTTCGCCAAGTTGAAGCGGCTTTCGGGGGTGCGGACGAACAGGGGGCGGCCTTCGTCCAGGTGAGTGAGATGCTCGCCCGAAAAATAGTTGTACACCAACAGCCCGCCCGCATCGGCATTGCCCAGGAGAGCTTTTTGATACAGCATTTCAAACAACTGAGCCTGGGTGACATCCACCCCCAGCGCTTCGGTGAACTCGTGGAACAGGCCGACCCAGGCATTGAGATCGGTGGTGCAGTTGTTGCTATGCACCATTGCGACGGGTTTACCGGTGGGCGTCGTCACCATGTCAATTTCGGGATAAAGTTTGGATAAGGCTCTTTCCAGCACGATCATGGCAAAGACGGACGTGCCTGCGGACACGTTACCCGTGCGTTCGGCGACGCTGTTGGTGGCGACCATGCCCGTGCCCGCGTCGCCCTCCGGGGGGCAGAGGGGGATGCCCGCTTTCAGCACTCCGCTGGGGTCGAGCAGTTTTGCGCCTTCTTCGGTGAGCGTGCCCGCGGCGTCTCCGGCAACGAGGACTTTGGGCAAGAGGTCTTGGAGTTTCCAGGGGAGGTTTTCGGCACTGATCCGCACGTTGAACTGGGCGATCATGCCCGCATCGTAATCGTTGGTCGTGCTGTCAATGGGGAACACGCCCGAGGCTTCGCCCACGCCCAAGACCTTTTGCCCGGTCAGTTTCCAGTGGACGTATCCGGCCAGGGTGGTCAGGTGGCTGATCTCCGGGATGTGGGGTTCCTGGTTCAGGATCGCCTGGTAGAGGTGGGCAATGCTCCATCGTTGGGGGATGTTGAATTGGAATAAATCGGTGAGTTGCTTGGCGGCTTGCCCGGTCATGGTGTTGCGCCAGGTGCGAAATGGGACGAGTTGATGTCCGTTTTTGTCAAAGGCCATGTAGCCGTGCATCATGGCACTGAAGCCGATGGCTCCAATCGTTTTGAGCGGGGTGTGGTATTTTTCAGACACTTCGGCGCTGAGTTTGCGAAAGCTGTCCTGCAAACCGGTCCAAACTTCTTCGAGGCTGTAGGTCCAGACGCCGTTTTCGTAGCGGTTTTCCCATTCGTGGCTTCCTGAGGCAAGGGGGGCATGATCCGGCCCGATCAGGACGGCTTTGATGCGGGTCGAGCCGAGTTCGATGCCAAGGGCAGTGTTTCCGCTTTCAATGGCTTTTTGGGTTTCGTTTGGATTCATGTTCATCTCCCATGAAGGTCGTTATAACTGTCTAGTTTCTTTCCTGTATTCCGTATTTCGTATTCCGTGAGGTCAAAGTACGGAATACGAAATACGAAAAGACTTTTGTGGAGAACTATATTTTAAATTGGATGTCTCATTTCACCCCGGATACCAAACCTTGCGCGGGTCATCTTGCGCGCGGGTGTAGTCCCAGGCGGAGTCGATGAGTTTGGGGAGGGTGTATGCGGGCCGCCAGCCGAGGAGAAATTTGGCTTTGGTGTTGTCCAGCCAGGTGGATTGGTAGGGGGTGGGGATGTTGACTGAGGGTAGATTGCGCGTTTCCGCGAGGTAGCGGGCGACTTCGCCGTAATCTACTGGCTCGTCCATGCAGATGTTGAAGGTTTGTTGGCGGGCTTTTGGATGATCGAGGGCGAGGAGGATCGCGCTGACAAGATCATCGACGTGGACGAAGTTGCGTTTGACGGGGACTCCGGCGGGGTCGAGCATGATCGGGATGGTGTGCGATTGGACGTAGGAGTCCGCGAGGGCCGGGTCTACGAGGTCGCGCCAGCGTGGGCCGCCGAAGACATCTTCTCCGAAGGAAAGTTGAGCTTTGAAGTCGTCTTTTTCCATGATCCACGGGGCGCGGAGGCAACAGCCGTTGAGGTGGTACTGGGCGTAGTATTGCTCCAGCATGACTTCTTCCAACACTTTCGAGAGGGCGTAACAGCCAGGGTAGGCGGTGTGCCGTTGGGTTTCGGTGACGGGAAGCGGATGGGGGTAGAAGAAATGCCCGAGGGCGGCGTCCCCCCCAATCAGGATGAATTGTTCAAACGTGGGGCTGGTGCGGGCGGTTTCGAGGAGCCAAAAGAGGCCTTTCACCGCCACGTCCATGATTTGTTGAGGGGTTTCTTTGACGGTGGCGAGGTGCAGGACGTGGGTGACATCTGCCAGGGCTTGTTCGACGGTGGCGAGGTGTTCGATGGAGCCGCGCACGATTTCGAGGCGGGGCTGGGGGGGGAGTTCCCGTTGATGGCAGAGGGCACGGACGGTGAAGGCAGTGTAAGCGGGATCGGCTAACAGACGTTGGATGAACGTTTGCCCGACTTTTCCGGTTGCGCCTGTGACCAAAATGCGTTTCATGAAGGTTGACTGATTCGCGAAGCAACGGCGCTTGCACGCCGTTGCTTTGAAGATTTATTAACTGCTCTTGTTTTTGTTGTACACGTCAAAATACACGGCGGCGAGAAGGACCAACCCTTTGACGACCTTCTGCCAATCGATGCCAACGCCAAGGATGGACATGCCGTTGTTCAGGACGCCAATGAGGAAGGCCCCGACCAGGGCACCGATGACCGTCCCAATCCCACCGCTGGCGGAAGCGCCCCCGATGAAGCAGGCGGCGATTACATCTAATTCCATACCATCTCCAGCGTTGGGGGTGGAGCTATTTAAGCGGGCGGCCACAATGATGCCAGCGAGAGCGGCGAGAACACCCATATTGACGAATGTATAAAATAGCAAGCGGGACGTATTAACCCCTGAGAGTTTGGCGGCTTTTTCATTGCCCCCCATGGCGTAAATGCGGCGACCAACCACCGACTGGCTGGTGACAAACGCATATCCGGTGATGAGTACAAAGAGGAGCACGAGGACGTTGGGAAGGCCTTTATAGGAAGCCATCAAATAGCACAAGCCCATAACTGCCGAGGTGATCAAAACATTTTTGGCGACGAAAAAGTAGAAAGGTGTGACTTCAAAGCCATAATTTTGCTGATTTTTCCTGGAACGCAAATCCAAAATGATTAATACAACCGAAAGGATCACCCCGATCAGGATGGTCGTTATATGAAACCCGGGGAAATTGAAGAAATCAGGAATGAACCCAGAGCTTATTTTTTGGAACCCAGTGGGGAAGGGGCCAACGGACTCCCCTTGAAGCAGGGCAATGGTTAGCCCGCGAAAGATTAACATGCCTGCTAAGGTAACGATAAAGGCAGGGATTTTTACATATGCCACCCAAAAGCCTTGAAAAGCCCCAATCGCCGCGCCTACGGCCAGGCAGATCGCCACAGTCAACACCCAATTGACATCATATCTGACCATCAGAACGCCTGCGAGTGCGCCTACCACCGCGACCACCGAGCCGACGGACAGGTCAATCCACCCGGAGACGATGATCAACAGCATCCCCAGAGCCATCGTGATCACATAACTGTTCTGGAGGACCAGATTGGTGATATTTACAGGTTTGAAAAGGATGCCATCTGTCTGAATCTGGAAGAACACCATGACGGCGATGAGAGCGATCAACATGCCGTATTCGCGCACATTGTTTTTGAAAAGAGTTGACAGCGTCTTCATTGTTCTACTACCTCTTGTTCGATCATGATATGTTTCATTACGATTTCCTGGGATGCTTTGCTGGCCGGCATTTCACCGACAATTTTGCCATCCCGCATGACATAAATCCGGTCACAGACCCCCAAGATCTCCGGCAATTCTGAGGAGATGAAGATGATCCCCTTTCCTTCACTCGCCAGTTGGTTGATGATGGTGTAGATTTCATACTTGGCTCCCACATCAATTCCGCGGGTAGGTTCATCGAGGATCAGAATATCAGGATTGGCAAATAACCATTTGCTGAGCACCACCTTTTGCTGGTTTCCCCCAGAAAGGTTGAGCGCTAGTTGCCGAATGCTAGAACACTTAATATTAAGTTTCTCCCGATATCCGCTCGTGACCGTCATTTCCTTCGGTTCATTGATCACCACCCCACCGTCTGAAACGGCATCCAGATTTGCCAGGGTGATGTTGCCTTTGATCTCCTGGATCAACACCAATCCGTAGGCTTTCCGATCTTCCGTGGCGTAGGCGATCCCGTTGGAAATGGCTTTATCAATGTTGCTGATATCGATTTCCCTGCCCTGTTTCATGGCTGTGCCGCTAATCCGTGTCCCATAGGAACGACCAAAAATGCTCATCGCCAGTTCTGTGCGCCCGGCCCCCATGAGGCCTGCAATCCCTACCACTTCGCCCTTGCGGACGTTGATATTCACATTATTGCTAACTTTGCGATCTTCGTGAAGCGGGTGATAGACGTTCCAATCCCGCACTTCAAAAATCACCTCTCCAATCTTCGAAGTGCGTGGCGGAAAACGATGGGTCAGATCACGTCCTACCATGCCGCGAATGATCCGGTCTTCGGTAATGTTATCTTTCCGGCAATCTAAGGTTTCAATGGTCGCGCCGTCCCGAAGGATCGTGATGGAATCGGCCACTTTTTTGACTTCGTTTAATTTATGGGAGATCAAAATCGAGGAAATGCCATGCTCTTTGAATTGCAGCAATAACTCCAGCAATTTTTCACTATCATTATCATTGAGCGAGGCAGTCGGTTCATCCAAGATGAGAAGCTTAACTTTTTTCGCCAAAGCCTTCGCGATTTCAACCAATTGCTGTTTGCCCACGCCCATATTGGTAATCAATGTATTCGGCGACTCATGCAACCCCACTCTGTCCAGCAGTTCTTTGGTCTTGGAAATCGATTCGTTCCAATCGATTACGCCGTTTTTGGCTCGCTCATTTCCAAGAAACATATTTTCAGCGATAGAAAGAAATGGAATCAGGGCAAGTTCCTGATGAATAATCACGAGGCCTACTTCTTCGGAGTGATGAATGTCTTGAAATCGGCATTCCTGGCCTAAAAAGTAGATGTCCCCGCTATAGGAACCGTGTGGATAGACACCGCTCAACACCTTCATCAGGGTCGATTTTCCCGCTCCGTTCTCCCCCACCAAGGCATGGATCTCCCCCTGTGTTACGCTAAAGCTCACATTGTCTAAAGCCTTTACACCAGGAAATGTCTTCGTGATGTTGCGCATTTCCAAAATAACATCAGCCATGGTATCTTGTCCTTAATGGTGCTACCGGAAATACTGGAGGTCGCCGAAGTTTTGAAGGGAGTGGGTGATGACATCCCCCACTCCCTTCAAAATTTCGAACATTTCACACAATAAACGGGAGTACCTAGAATTTTGGGCAATCTTTATTCGTTTATCAATAAATCCTGCCATAGATGGATGTGGGGAGGCAAGCCTCCCCACATCCATGATCAAACGTCTTACTTCAGATCTTCGGCCTTGATGTAGCCAGAATCAACCAATTCCTTCTGGTAATTGTTGATATCAATGCTAATCGGGATGAGCAGATAGGAAGGCACGATTTTGACCTCGTTGTTGTAGGTCTCGGTATCGTTGATTTCCACGGTCTCGCCTTTGAGGGCCTGATCAACCATCTTCGCAGTCTGGGCGGCCAATTGGCGGGTGTCTTTGAAAACGGTGTAGCTCTGTTCGCCAGCGATGATCGACTTGACGGACGCGACTTCAGCATCCTGGCCGGTCACAACCGGGCATGGCTGTTCAGTCGTGCAATAACCAACGCCCTTGAGGGAGGAGAGGATACCAATGCTCAAACCATCATAAGGAGAGAGAACGGCATCTACACGTTTGTCAGTATAGTAGGCACTCAGGAGGTTATCCATGCGGGCCTGGGCGGTCGCCGCAAGCCAGCGCAAGGTACCGACTTTGTCCATACCCGTCTGACCGGACTGAACGACGAGTTTGCCACTGTCAATGTAGGGTTGCAGGACAGACATCGCGCCATCATAGAAATAGAAGGCGTTCGTGTCGTCGGGGGAGCCACCGAAGAGTTCGATGTTGAAGGGGCCAGCCTGATTTTCGAGGTCAAGACCTTCGATAATCTGGGAACCCTGGATCACGCCAACGCCAAAGTTATCGAACGTCGCATAATAATCAACATTCGGGGTCTTGGTGATCAAACGGTCATAGGAAATGACGAGGACGCCCGCATCGTGAGCCTTCTGGAGCACATCGGAGAGGGTGGAACCATCAATGGCGGCGATTATGAGAACATCCGCACCTTTGGTGACCATGTTTTCGATCTGGGCCAGTTGGTTGGGGATGTCGTTGTCGGCAAATTGCAGGTCGGTTTCGTAGCCCAGGGCTTCGAAGGACGCAACCATGCTCTCGCCATCGGAAATCCAGCGGGTGGAGGTTTTGGTGGGCATAGAAATGCCGACCAATTTGGTTTCGGCGGTGGTTTCGCCAGCGGCTGGTTCTTCGCCGGTGTCGGCAACTTCAGTCGCCGCGGGGGTGCAGGCGGCCATAATCATCGCCAGGATGATCAACAAGAAAGCTAAATTTTTGAAACGAAACATGAGTTTTACTCCATTGTAGATGAGTCTCTTCAAAGAGACTTTAGAAGAATTTATGAGCACGCGGAGGTGCTCCGTTGGGTGGACATCAAGTTACGAAGGGGATAGGGTTAGTTTAACTCTTTGGCGATACAACACCTCCTTGATTTTTATTTCGCAATGAACTCTCCCGCATTACGAATGTAGGGGATAACATAATCGGCTGGGGGATAACCGGGTCATCCTCTTGCCAGCCTCGCTCAATAATCTGGAACATCTCCTGCATAGCCACTCTTGCAACTTCATATTGATCCTGATGAACAGTAGTCAATGAAGGAAAGAAATACGCCGATTCGGGGATATTATCAAATCCAACAATCCCGATATCTTCCGGTATTCTTAATCCCAGCAAATTGACAGCACGCAAAACACTCAACGCCATTTGATCGTTCGCGACGAAAATCGAATCCAGGTCAGGATACTGGCCCAACAATTTGTCCACCGCGTACGCGCCACTGGCCGACGACCAATTTCCTTCCACCCAATGTGTATCTTCCGCTTCCTGTCCCCGCTCCACCAGGGCATCTTTCCAGGCGGCCAGACGTTGACGAGACTCCCACCAATCCAGAGGGCCAGCGATATGCCCAATTTTTTGATACCCCTGCTCTAACAGATGTGCCATCGCTAATCTTCCCCCCTGATAATTATCCACCGAAACCACCGAAAGGTTTTCGCGGGGTTCCATCGTGAGAAACACAATGGGAATATCCAGGTTCAAAGACAGATCACCCACCCATTCGTGATTATCCCCGATCTCTGGCACCGCCCAAATAATCCCATCCACATGGTGAGAGAGCAGTTCCTGAAAGATAGGCGCAATATGATTGGTTTCATAATGAGGTAATTCTTTGAGAAGCAAAGAATACCCCGTCTCCCCAACCATGCTGGTAATTCCATTTAATGTTCGGGAAGGACCAAGATGCTTCAACCCCGCCGTCACAACCCCCAAGGTATAACTGCGCTGTCGAATGAGGCTACGCGCCAAAGCACTGGGCTGATAACCCAACTCTTCGATGATCTCCTTCACCCGTTTTCGGGTATCAGGAGAAACATCGGGCCGCTCGTTGATCACGCGTGAAACGGTTTGAGTGGAGACTCTTGCGGCGGATGCAACTTCTTTAATTGTGGGGCGGCTAGGCTTTAAGCTCATCGTTATCGTTCCCGTTATCGTTTCCGTTATCGATAACATAATATCAAAGGTAGATGTATGCGTCAAGGAAAACAAAATAGAATTTTTTGAAATTAATCGCCCTTCTCCCCCGTCTATCGTGCATCCACACATTTTTTCTTTGCTAACCATCCCTTTTTGTAACTGCTCAGGGGTAATGCGAAGAATCTCCAAAAAAAGAGAGGAAAGGGGGAAGGCATCCCCCTTTCCTCTCTTTTTTTTGGAAATTTCCAGGCTGAGTAGAGGCAGGAAAAATCAAAAAGACTTCGCGGTAAAATGTCCATTGAACGGACATCAGCGTTACAATCCACCTGATGATGGGGTGACTGTCAAACCGTCCCAAACAGATTTGCTCAACCCTCACCGAGATCGCATCCTT
>WBZL01003461.1_pt1 | contig 14417 bp, 19 predicted proteins | sample 5204291 | NCBI WGS metagenome assembly WBZL01 (sample SAMN12344345, study PRJNA552823) | activated sludge metagenome | biome: Activated sludge suspended growth; feature: Nitrification reactor; material: Wastewater; isolation source: activated sludge from nitrification reactor of wastewater...
CGCCAGCGGCATCAGTTTCTTGATGCCTTCCTGGTCGCCCTTGTCGTAGAGCTGCATCAAATGATTGGTCAAGTCGGCCTCGGCCATCTTTCGATCCCCTTCCGGCATCTTCAGGAAGGTGTTCTCGAACGTGTTCTGTGCCCACTTCTGTTGCTGCTCATTCGCACGCAACGCGGTATCGGCGTTGATTTTCTGCTGATCCACACCCAAGCGTTGTTGTTCCAAGCCGAATTGCTGTTGCTGTTTGAACAGATCGGCCAGCGTGTTGGCGCGCGCCGTGTTGGCCTGGAGTTGCTGTCCTGACCGGGCCGAAGAATCCTGTAACTGCAAGGCATTAGCCCGCTGCGCCATCTCGGCAAGCTGGAGTTGCTGACTGGTTCTGGCGCGGCTCACATCGGGAAGCAGTGTCCCCAACGAATCGGTTCGACCGCTGGCGACATCCAGGGGATCGACGCCACGGCGAATCCCGTCCGTGCCGAAGCGGAAGCGTCCTACATTGGGATCGTCGAGCCGTGCTTGATTGAGGTCTTGCAGCGCGGCGGTCTGGCGATTGATCGCGGCGACATTCCCCTCGGTCGTGCCGCCGTTCCCTTGGTCCATGACGCTCACGGTGCCTTGTCCGGGCGCAATCCCGGAAATCCCGGAAGCAGTTCCGCCTGGCGCCATGTACTGCCTGGAGTATAGCGGATTGCTCCCGCCGGCGAACTGGCCGCCCAAGCGATCCCGCATCGCGTTCTGATAATCCGCAGACCCCGGCGTCAGCGTGCCCCCCTTCGCGTACACATCGTTTCCCAAGGCATTGTTGTAGCCTTGCGATAGGGACTGCGTTTGCGTGGCATATCCGGGATTACCGGCGATGAAATCCGGCGTTGGTAGAGAAGCACCAGGGGTTCGCGATGGGGTGTCCAGCATCCGAGACGGAAGGCCAACTTGGCCAGTGTTGTTCAAGAATCCCAGCGGATTGGACTGTGGACTCCGCGCCGGGAATGATTGCGGCATATAGCCGCTTGGAATTCCGCCCCCCGCTGGGTTCGGCAACGATCCAACTCCATAGGCGTTACTCATGACCGGACGCGCGTTGGCGGTGAGACCCTTGAGTCCCGTGTCGAATGATTGGACCGCTTCAGTATTGAGACGGCGCTTGGTCGCGTCGTCCACGAGATTGCCGTAATAACTAGGCATGTCACCGATCCTTAATCATCGAAATCATTAACGCCCCATGGATAGCGCGACCCTTGGTATCGGGCCGACCCACGAATAGCGATGCCCAGATTGGCGTTCTCACGCCTGGCTTCACGCTGGCGAATTGAAATGGGCGGCCCAACGAGTTGAGCAAGCTGTCGCTCGCACTCGCGCGATTGATCCAGGTTTTGCGTATCCGCGTCTCGCTTCAGGAAGGCAAGGCGGCATGTAGCCAGAATCAGCGCCTCATACAGCCCATCATCCACGTCTTCGAGCGTCACGGTCGGCGTTTCTTCGTCGGCAATATCGCTCCACTCGAAATCAATGGCATAGCCGCGCCGAACGCGAAGGCGCAACGCATCATCCTGAACGGGGATGGGGAATAACCGCAAGATGCCCTGCTTGGATTCCAGATAATGCGTGGGCTGACCCGTGAGCGTGCTCCATTCCGACCCACCGTACTTCGCGGCCAAGGCCGCGCTGGTGGTCTTCACAAGAAGGGTTTGGTACGGGTCGGATTCGAGTCGCGCTTGATCGACATAGAGTATTCGCGAGTCTATCGAGACTTCAGCCGTGTTCGCCGTGACGCTGGGCCGGCATAGCGTATCCACCGCATCGTCGCTCACGCCTTCTTCGGAAATCGGCGCGCGCAGGGCAACATCGGTCATGGCGCGCTTCAGAAGGCGAACCAGTTCCGTGTTGCTCCACAGGCACCCCGCGTCGTCCTCCTGCCATGTCGCATAGAAGCCGGCTGAGGGATTGCCGCGATCCCCGCCAAGATCGTGAAGCCGCTCTCGGATGGATTCGACGAGTTCCAGCAGGAGGATCATGGCTTAACCGCCGTATTGCGCCACACCCCGCAAGCCTTCCGGCGTGGAGGTATCTTGAACGTGCATCCACACCACGACAGCGCTCCCGTCCGACGCGGAGTTGGTATCCACGGTGCCACGGACATCGCCCGTGGTGGCGGTGGCCGGGTCAGTCGCGTCGGCCTTGACCACGGTCGCCGAATCGTCAAGGACATCGTTGAAGAACACCCGTACCGCGTCGGCCTTCGAGGTCAGCTTGTAAGGCAAACCCAGCACGTCGCCCCAGCCCACCGTAACGGTATCGGTGGTGATGTCGCCGGCCGAGTAGATGGCGATGGATTCGATGTACGCGAACGCCTTCTTTCCGGCCCCGGCCGACGCAGCGGCGGCGATGGTGAATTGCTCCACCACCTTTACCTTCCAGTAGTCGTACCCGGTAATGGTGAAGACGGTATCAGCGACGGCGACGGTACTGGTCGCGGTGATGTTGCGCGGCACGTCCAGCGCCCAGACGCTCGCGGTGGCGCCGGTACTGGTGGTGATCGTGGACGGCGCGGGCGTCGCGGCGTTATCGATGGGAGACGCCCCATCCTCGGCGGTGGTGTACGTGATCGTGGCGTTGTTCGGCAACTCCGTACTGGTGGCGCCGACGATGAGGCCATCGGCATCCAAGGCAATGGGGCTACCCAGCGAGACTCGGGTCAGCAGATGAACAGGAACGCCTCGGCGAGCATTGGTGCCGAACAGTCGCGCATCGTAACCGGCGCCGACGTACAGTTGTTGAGCGGATGAAAGATGGTGTTTGGTGCTCATTGGGATTCTCCACCCCGGCTACATGGCCGGGGCATCAGTGAAAGAGAAATGCGCCGTTATGTGCCTTCGCTGCCGGACAGCGACCGCCAGTTGGTGCAACCAATACTCCACCGCTCTCTGGATTTCTGCTCCCAATTTCCGGTGCGGAAATCTTCCTGACCGCCCTTTTGGAGCGCGATGCGCTGGAAGTATTGCAGGCCCATCGAAGCGTCGGTTTGAACGAACCACGCCTTTGGGTTGGTCAGTCGGCGCAACACGACCGGCTCGTTGCCGAAGATACCCACGGACTTGATCGCGTTGAGGTCGTTATCGGCAGTACCCACCCGCTGCATTGACCGCAGGATACGAATTGCCTGGAAGTAGTTCGAGTTCCCGACGATAACCTGCTTCGCGTTGATCGGCGTCGGTAGATTGCGATCATCGACGCAGTTGCGAATCTGGATCAGGGAATCCTCCAAAGCGCCTTCCGAGAAATCAGCCGGCGTCGCCAGCTTGTTGCTAGACGTGCCACCGCCCCACAATGGATGCGAGGTGGACAGCAGAGCGGCGCCGTCACCGATGGGATAGCTCGTGCTGAACGCATTGTTGAACACGTTCGCCGCCATGATCTCCTTGGTCTCTTTCATGGCGCGTTGCAGGTCGATCATGTACTGCCGACCCAGGTCCATGTAGAGATTGTCTTCCAGAGCCTCTTGGGTGAGCGAGAACATCAGCGCCACGGTAATGTTCAGATAGCGCTGCGTCCAGGACTCGCCGCCCATGTCTTCGGCAATCGTCGCCCCTTCCGCCTTGATCTGCCCGGCACCCAGACCGGCACGAAGCACTTGCTCTTCGACGGCCTTGTTCGACTTCTTGCGCTCGAAAATGCGCGGCCATTCTTCGGGGAAGTTACGCTCGTTGGACATCCAAACGGCGTTCAGGCCCGCTTCCAGGCCCTTCGGAAAATTAGCACGTTGCATTGGCATCACACACCTCCCACGCCGGACACGACGCCCAGAAGCGCGTGTTCAACGTACAAAACTTCGACCTTGGCGTAAGCGCCCACCACGTTATCGGGACGCGGCACCAGACGCAGGAGCCGGAAGGTTTTCCCGGTGGTGCCCGTGGTCGAGTCGAGATAAGAGCCGGATAGGCCGGTCTTGGTATTGCCAGCCGCCGCCGTGAAATCCACGAGCGCGCCGATATCGTTCAGCGCGAAGGACAGCGATTGCGCCTCGAAAATGATCTGAGGATCATCCCAGACGAGAGCGACCGCATCAGCGGCGACAGTGCCAGACGGCCAATACTTCGAGAAAGTGGGCTTGCCGGTGGCGTCCGTGAAGAAGCATCCCGCGAAGACGCCACAGCCATTGACGGTCGGCGTTCCCGCCGTGCCAACGGCTAATTGGATGTTGTTGCCGGTGCCGGTCTGCATGACTGGATCACCGATGAAGATATTGCTCGCATAGCCGCTCGCAATCGTGTAGGGATTCTGCACAATCGTCGATCCGTGCAGATGCCGAACGGGACGAAGCCCGAAAGGGCCATTGATGTTGGCCATGTTGTACTCCTGTCCGCCTCACGGCGGTCATTGCAAGATTCAGTCGGGGATCGTTGGCCGTCGGCCACCATTCCCAACGGTCGATGTTATCGAGAGTTCTTCCACGGCGCCATGCGCGCCGCGCTGTGCGGGTAGATTATCAGAGACGAACTGTTTGACGCTCTGTACCAGTCGATTACTTTGCGACGATTGATACGCCCTGACCTTATTTCCCATCGAGATAGGACGGTGCATCAGAATACAATCCTGATTCTGCACCACGCTTCCCTTCTCGCCGAATCGCTCGCTGAGTTTGTTCAGCAGGATCACATGCCCACTGGTGACAGTCTCGGCGGGGCGCGGCGTCCAGCCGTTGTGGAGAGCGCGTAGGTAGTTCTGAACGTCGTCGTCTCCGCAAATCCGCACCCTGACCCAGCATTGTTCCATGTCCGGTAGCGGCGGTGGCGCGGCGGTAAACGGCGTCGGACTCCATTCGTCGGCAAGCCGCTCGTCAGGCGCTTCTTCCAGCGCGGTGCGACTAGTCTGTTCGCGGGTCAATGTGTTGCCAGCCATGCTTTACGGTCCTCTTGTGAGTTCGGGTCCAGCCCAAAGGTTTCCATTTGTACCAGATCGGACTGCGTGAGCCGTCGCTTGCCACCGGGTCGTTGCTGGCCATCGGCGCTGCTGGCACCGGTCGGCGGTCCCGCGCTGCGTCCGCGCGCTGGCGCCGTTTCACCTGCGTCTTTAATCAGATCGGCGGCGTTGGGCATGGCGGCGCGGAGTCGCCGGTTGAGTTCCTGGTACATGCCGGCGTCGTCCGGGCTGTAGCCCTCTTGAATCAAATCCGCGTCCAATTCGGCAGCGAAGCGGGCCAGCCGCGTGTTCTTCCCGGACAGATACCACTGGTTTCTTTCCAGCCATGCCGCCGCGCCGGCCGCCATGGTCGGATTGGCCGGTGCCGCTGGCGGTCTTCCACCCCCGGCCTGACGGTCATCGCCATCGGCGCGTTTCTGTCGAGCCGCCGCTTCACGTAGTTCCAGCTTCGCATCCGCCAGCGCCTCCTGCGCTTCAAGTTGCGCGTCGGTATCGGCGTCTTCAATCGCTTGCTTGAGTCGTTGTCGCGCGGAGGCCAGCTTGCCCTGCAACTCGCCATCGGTCGCCCTGGCGGCGGCGTCCGCGTTGTGGGACTTGAGCTGGTCGATCTCCGCGCGCAACGCCGCGATGTCCGCACTAAGCTGACCCTCGCGCTCTTCAGCCGCTTTTCGACGATAGACCTCTTTCCCGATGCGCTTCTTGACCTTTTCAGACCAAGCCGCGTCATCGTCGTCGCCCGCGTCACGGCGTCCCGTGGGCGGGCTTTCGAGGCCGCCGTCGTCGGCGGGCTGACCTGCTTCCGTCTCTTCGCCTCCCGGCGATGATGGGTCCGATTCGCCCTCGACGGTAAGGTCGAGTTCGTCATCGCTTAAAATCGCTTCGGCCATGCGGTTAATCCCTCATGCTTTACAGATACATTCTGATTTGACTCGGGTCAGGGACCACGGCCCGGACATCCTCATCGTTAATAATCATGTACTCATCGTCGTCGTCTGGGTTCGACGAGTTCTTCATCTTCACGGTCTGGCCGACATGTCGAGCATAAGCCACCCAATCGCCAACCTTGCACCACGGTCCATTCGAGAATCGGTCATCCCGTCCCGAATAACACTCGTCGCCCTGCGCCATGACTTGCCCAACGAAGCACGCCACATCCGCGTATTTTTGCGATTCGTCGGCAAGAATAATACCGCCAGCGCTTCTTTTGGGCATCTTGTATGGCTTGACAATCATTCTATACCCTACCGGCTTCGGAATTTCGTAGTTCGTCATTATTCATCACCATTGTTCAGTTGCTTGTAAAGTTCATCCACCAAATTACGCGCTCTTTTCAATCCGTTTGCAACGCCAACTTTATACTTGTAGTCCGCCCAATCGTTAGCGCATCCGCTTCCATTAGCATCGACAACCACTTGATACGCTTCATCCAACTCCTTGCGTATCGACCGGACAAAATGATTCATCATAGCGGTGTTTCTCCAAGGGTCTGTAATCCGCGCTCACTCACGAATTTGGCCGCGAGTTTCGCTTCTTGTTCGGCGGTCTGGCGATTCAGTCTAGCAATCAGCTCCGCATCATTGCGCTGGATGTCCGCCTCGGCGAGTGCGTCTTTACGTCGAATCTCTGCTTGGGCTTTCGCGCTATCAGCTTCGGCCTTGCTAGCCGCGCTGATCGCCGCCGGATCGACCGCTGGCGCGGGCTGCTGTTGCGCCATCAACTGCACGGCCTGAGCGGCCATGGCGGCAATGAGGTTTTCCTGCTGGGGGTCGAGTGGCACGCCCGGAGGAGCCTGGAGACCCATGGCCTGCTGCATCTGAATCTGATACGAAAGCGCCACATGCTCAGCCTCATGCGCCATTGCTGGCGCCTCGACAGCCTTGAGCGATTCCGGGTCCAGCGTCATCCGCCATTGCCGATGCACGATTAAGTGAGCCTGGTGGTCTTGATCCGGGAACGCGCGCACGGGTTTACGTAGCAGAATCGCCATGTTCTCTTCGACCGGCCCGGCGTGCTCGGGTTGCTGATCGCCGACCAGCAACTTGTCCGCGTCTTCTACCCGCATCGTATCGAGCAGACGCCGGTAGGCTTCTTTGCGGTCGATCAAATCCGGTGACTTGTCCGCCATATCGACCAGCGCTTGCGCGATGACAAGTCGTTGGGTCGCGGTGACCGCGTTCGGATTGGAGACGGGCCGAACATCAATGCGGTCGTCGAAATCCAGGGCGAACTGCTCGGGCGACACACCCAGCACGTCTTGGCAATACCGCGTGTCCGGTAGCGTCTCGGCGGTGAGTTTTGAGATCAGCGCCAGTTCTCGCTGCATGGATTGATGACAGCGGATTTGGATTTGGGTCTGGACGCGGAGGCCCTGCTCGATGCGAGCCAGCGTGGTCCCTACCGGGACATTCTTCGTGGACTCTCCTACTAGCTCGGACGTGGTTCCGGCGATCCGCCGCATGACTTCATCGAGCCATTGCAGCAAATTGAACAGCGTTTGAGAGGGTTCGCCGTAGGGGATCGTCACGAACAGCTTTTGCAGCTCTTCGGAAGTCGCGTCCACCGGCTGCCAGTCGCCGGGGACGACCCGCAGCGCACCAGATTTATCGATTGCCGTGCGCGGCAGTCGAACGTCCGCGCTACGGAAGCCGCCCTTGACGTTGGCCAGATGCGCTGCATCCAGCAATGCACGCAAGTTGCCGCTTTGCGATTCGGCCAGCCGGCCCAGCACATGCAGCACGCCCAACCCGTAGAAACCATCGAGGCCGGGCAGGAAGTTGTAATCAACAAACCGCTGGCGCCTGGTCAGATCTGCATCGTCCTCGCGCCAGTCCCGATAGATCGCAAGAACCTCACCGCTATCCTTCAGAGCGGTGACGAGATACGGGGCGCGCTTGGGTTCCCCGTCGATGTCGAGGTACACGCTCTGCTCGATGACATCGCGCGGCTCCGTGTCATCCAGCCGAGTCGAGACGGGTTTCGTGCCAGATACCGAGTCCAACTCGGGCTGTAGGTCGGTCTTGTCGGAGTCGGCAATCGTGTCGATGTCGATCTCGCGGTAGACGCCATCTTCCATCAATCGCGCGAGGTCTGTACCCGAGTAGCGGATGACGTGACTGATTCGAGGCGCGCTGTCGAGGTCGGACGACCCATAGGGAACCAGCAAATCCTCGGCGGGGACAAAGCGAGAGACGACGCACTTGGACTTCGGGCAGAAGTAGACTTTCTTGAAGCACGCGCCAGACAGGGGGAGGCGGAACAGCATCCGGTCGTGCTGTTGATAGCCGCCCGGCATCCGTTCGCTCATCAGCCAGTTCAGATATTCCGCCACTCGCTTGGCTTGGCGCTCAACGTCTGGACGGAGTTGCACGCCTTCGGATACCGCTTTCGCCGGTCCTTCCGGTGGCCACAGCTCCGCCATGGCGCGGGCCTGGAACTGGATGATTGCTTCGATCAGTCCAGGGAAAACCGCCGTTGACCCCCCCTCGAAAGCCGGGGGCTTGTCAGGGTTTTCACTGATACCCAACAGCCGCATCCCCAGCTTTTCGCGGAGACGCCAGTCCGCGCGGCTAGTCTCGTCGGACTCGAACCCGTCGAGCACGTCTTGACCGATCCGCAACAGCACCGCCTCATCGAGCCGCTCCGCCAGGTTCTCGCCGAATCCCGCGTCCCCGGCCGGCTTCAGTAGCGCCGCTGACTCTTCTTCTGTCAGCAGGTCGGGGTCGATCCCGGCGAGGTCGCCCAGCGCTAGCGCGTCGGCGATTGGTACTGTGTGTATGCTATCCATCAACCGTACACCCCGCCGCGCATGGGTTCGCTCTTGCCTTGATTCGGAAATAGTGCTTCAAGTTCATCCGGTGATTTCGGTTCACGAATAATCTTGCCAAGCATACCTGAATTACGAATCCGCAACCATGCTTGCGTGCAGGTATCCACCCAATCCGAGTACGAACCGCTTGGAAATTGCGCGCACTCGTCGATGACATCATCCGCCCAGCGCCGGGCCGGGTAATAAATCTGGCCGCACTCTAGCATCGCCTGGACAGCATAAGCGCGAGCTACTTTGTCTCTATCCGGCTGGTACGTCGCTACTGGAACTCCAGCCCGCCGTAAATCCTGAATCAATGATTGGCCGCTGGCCTTTTTCTCGATCAGCACGCAGTCCGGTTTTTGGTCTAGGTAAGACCTAATCGCCTCTTTCTTTAAGTCTGGGTAGTCAACGCGACCATGCCACGCCTCAATCAAGATCAGCGCGATTTCGTCTTCTGTCGGCCTGAACACGCCCCAGGTCGTTCTGGCGCTGTATGAGTTCGTCTTCAGGTCCGCGTCAGAGTAAGCAGTATCCCACGATTGCAGGATGTAACTGCACACCGGCGCGCTTTTCTTCCACTCGCGCCACCATTTCTTTTTGAGGATGTTGCCGCCGTCGATGATGGGTGATTGTTGGTAGAGAGCGGACCAGTCGCGCTTGGGTAGCGTTTCTCTGATGCGTTCCAGCGCCGCCACGGGATACCGCTTTGGCCAGAGCGCGGTCCCTGCTTCCGAGAGGGCGGATAAGCTCAACGGCTTCCATCGCTCGTGCTGATGCTCTTTGAGTAGCCAGCCCCCTAAATCTTCGGGGTGCCAGCGGGTTTGGATCAGTACAATGGCCGCCCCCGGCATCAGACGGGTATAAGCGACCGACGTGTACCAGGCTTTCAGTTTGCGCCGCACTGTTTCCGAGTCCGCTTCTTCTCTGCCCTTCAGCGGATCGTCGATCACCAACAAATCAGCGCCGCGCCCGGTAATCGACCCACCAACTCCTACCGCGAAATACGACCCTCGTGCGCCGACATTAAACCGGCTAGCGGCTTGGGAGTCCTCAGCGAGAGTAACGCCGGGAAAGATGGCCTGGAACGCTGGGTCTCTAATCCAGTTACGGACCCGGCGACCGAAGTCATCGGCAAGGTCTTGTGAGTACGTCGCGAAAATAACCTGCTTCTCTGGGTTTTTCCCGATGTACCACGCCACAAAAAACTCGCTGCACAATAGGCTTTTGCCGTGACGCGGTGGCATGAAGATCATGAGCCGCGAGAGCTTGCCGCGCTCGACGCGCTCTAGCTTCTTCGCAATCATTCTATGATGAGCCGCTGGCTCATAATCCGGCCAGAGTAGGCACGCAAACGATAAGAGGCGATCTCGCGCATAGCAAAGCAGCGCGGTGCTTTTTATGGGATTGGTACTATTCTGGCGGGTCGTCGTCTTCATCATCATCCGGGTCAGCACCGGCTAGATATTCGCGAGCGATCCGCGTGCATTGATCTTTAGAGAGATTCTCAAAGAGTCTCGTCAGAGACTCATCAGCCGCGATCGTCTTCTTGTCATTGAACATCATCAAACAGCGCGCCATGGAATCCAGAGCACCCTTGCGATCCACGAGCTTGACCTTGGTGATTTCTCCGTAACCCAATTCGGCATTGCCGGTCGTTACCACATCAATGCCAGCGATAGCGGCTTGCTCATCAATATCAAGATCAACAATGCGCTTTAGGCCACCATCTTCTTTAAACAGCTTTCTGGCGTCGAAGAAACCCAAGCGCCCGTATTCGCGAAGGATGCGGTCAGAGGTAATCAGCGTGCGCGCTTGTTGCGCGTTGATCTGATCCTCAATAGCGGCGGCTATAGCAGGTTTTGTCAGGTTTTCTTGTCCGATCACTCGCGCTGTATGCTCGCTGTATCCAGCACGAATAGCGGCCTGAGTCGCATTCAGGTCTTTTAGGTACTCAATAACAAACTGAGCTTGGCGATGATTGAGCGAATCACTCATAAAAAGACGATTATCCTGTTAGAACTCATAGTTTTCTTCTATCACCATTCCAGACCGCTTGTCAAGCGGCCCCCAAGCCCGCTGGCAACAAAAAACCCGCCATGTGGCGGGTTCGGCCTTCATGATACTTTATCAGGCGGATTTCTGGCCTTCATCCATCGCGGCCACCTCGCCGTGTTGACGTAAAGCCAATAGTCGCCGATTCTTGGCAACCTGTAGCCGTACAGCGGCGCTATATTTGACCAGTACCCGTAACCATTGCAGCACTGCAAATAAGCGCCGTTGGCGGATTGAGTCATGATATTCCCACACTCCGCGCAATAGCAGTTCCCGCCAGGGGACCTACGTTCGCTTGGCGTCATGCGTCTTGCACCAGCCAACCGATTTTTCCGCTGGCGCGCCATGCGCACAACACCATGCGTTGTATTTTTCCATGCCGCCCTTGGCGTCTCTTCGGCCTGCGTTGTGGAAATTCAGGCAACTCTTGCAATGATCAGGACGTGACATGCGTCATACGCCCCAATTCGCCATGTTTGGCTCTGATATAGGATCCTTGATTACGAGAATCCCAAACCACGCGGCCCTTTGCGCGATGCTTAGCCGATGCTTGATCTGCTTTCAAGCGGGCATGGTACGACTCTTTAGACTCGTGCTTTTTGCGCTCCATGATCAAAACCCCGGATCGTCCGGCGAACTAGGCGCGGTCGGCTTGTCGATCAGAAAATCATCCAAACTAGCACCGGCTTCCAGCTTTTCCTTCAGCCAACCAGGCTGCTTGCCTTTCCCTGCCCAGGTGCATTCGGGCTTCGCCGGGTCTCGATACTTCGGCTTGCTCGGGTTGACCATCTTCACCGGTGGCGGGCAAAGCGCGGCGAGTTCGGCTTCCGTCGCTGCCGCTCTGGCCTTGTCGGCTTCGACTTGGGCTTTCAGTTCGGCGATGCGCTCTTCACGTTTCTGTTCCAGCGCGGCCTGTACCTCGCGGCTATATTCATCGATGGAATCGGCGACATATCGCAGATCGCCAAAGCTCATTCCGTCCAGCGTCGGCAGGATCAGCCGGCGCTCGATGGGCACAGGGGCGTCGCCCATGATTTCGTTTTCAAATTTCAGCATTTTTTAGCCCTCCACCGGAATCAAGCATTTTTCACGACCCACCACGTCAACCCACGCCGGTGGCTTACCAAGACCCGTCCAAGTCTGTTCGGGATTGCTGGGGTTTCGGAATTTTGGCGGACGTGAAGACTTTACGTACTTTTTCTTCACCAGCTCTTTCGGCTTCACGGTCGGCTTCATGGCCAGAAGTTCGTCGCGGCGAGCATCGAGCTTTTGCAGCTCTTCGTCGATGCGATCAGTCAGTTCCTCTTCGATTTGCCGCTTTTGCTCAAGCAGCTCATCAGTAGTCATTGATGCATATCCCATCCTATGTCCTTTCTATAAGCGCCAACATGGCGCAATGACAATATTGCATGACTAAAAAATATTTTCAATACCCCCTTGCATCCTTCTCATACTATAGTATAATTGAAGTCAAGGGTAAGGCATGGGGCCGAACCTAGAAGAAAGGGGAAAGATCATGTTATACGAAGTCAAGGCAATCAGAAATCGTCATATCAAGACCACTAGGGGCTACGTAAAATCCGAAGACGGGATTGTGGCTCATCGCTCTTTCCAGCGGGCAAACAGCGTTGCTCATGCGGTGAAGTTGGTAAAAGATTACTACATGCCGCGAAACGTGCGGTATGACTATATTGAATGCCACGCTGCTTAGGTGCCAACCGCCGCCCAACGGGGCGTCTAGAAGGAGAAAAGCATGGAACAAGCATATCTAACCAAAGAAATCGGCGGAACCGTGTACGAATGGTTCCCGGCGACCAGAGCAATTTGCGCTGGTCCAGCGTCAGGAAGCGGTGGACCTTCGTCAGACGACGAAGGAAACTGGATCGGCGGGCTATAGACCCGCCGAGAGGACCTCCCGCCAGAAATTCAACACTGGTGGGATTGGAGTAGGTAATCAATTATTTAGCCCGCCTTTCGGCGGGCTTTGCATTTTGAGGATCAAAGATGACCCCCAGCGAAATTACGAGAGCATGGGAAGAGGAAAAGCGCAAAGCAGGGTGGAAGTTCGTCCAGGTCTGGCTTCCGCCCGAAGCGGTCAAAAGGCTAGACGCGCTCGCCACGGTCAAGGGCGGGCGAGGAAAAGCGATTGAATCTCTACTAAAAGATGGCGGGGCTGATTAGCGATAGCTACGGAGTCGAACCGCTCACCGTCTTTCCGTTTTCCGGCTTGATCAGTATGCCGTACTCCGCTACAAAAGACAGACTCCACCCGAGGCCCCATTGAACTATTTGTTAAAGATCAGGATCGTTATCCAGCGCCAACTTCTTATGAAATGTTGCGCTAAAGGTAAAGATAGTCTAACATTATCAATGTAGTCTGAATCCGTACCCTGTGGTTGGTATTAGGACTTCCCCCGCCCGCCGCAAGCGGGCTTTTTACTTGTTGCGCTAATAATTGTCGCATTTTTGAATTGGCGGAAACATCGCGCTTTCCTCAAGGCGAGTTCGGCGGCACGTTTCGAGCCGAACTTGCGCGCGTTGTGCATGACCACCGTTCGACCTGGATCTCCTGACCACGGCGCTATCCAGGTTTCCCGCTCAAGTTCAACGATCCATTTCATTGTTTCGCTCCAAAGGCTTCCAGGCAACCGGAAGCACTGATGGCTGCTCGCTGCTATTCGACGCCCAGCAAATGCCGTCATCCCACGAATCCGGCCAATCATGCTCACCGACGATTCCCCACGTCCAGTAGTCATCGATACACATCCACTGGATAATATTGTTGCTGCCGTGCCCTGGGATTTTGGCCTGGATGGGAGTTCCGTCGCGCGGGGCGGTTTCCATTGGACACCACACGTATCTACTATCTATTCCCATAGCACCGGCCTCAAATCCGCTTTCAAATACAAAGGGTGGCACGGATGTCCGCCCTTTGTGAGTTTCATGCCTGCTCGACAAGAACTAGGTCTTCTCCGAACATCCAATTATTAATCCCTTTATCGTTCCGAATCATAACAGGCATTCCGCATCTATTTTCTCTATCAACCATAATAACCTCATAGTATTGATATCTTGTAAAATTAACTGCCCATTTTTGGCTTGAAAACAAGTTCCCAACCAACCGCACCGTGTCGCCAACCTGGATAGTTTGCGGATCGATGGGCTTTAGCGTGAAGGCGGTCACTGCCGTCTGATCGGAACCTTGCTCTGCTGGATCAACATGAAGCTGAGGCTCTTCAACCGTAATAACATCCTCGCGCTTCACCCTCTCAATCCGTCGATGCTCGCTCCAAGCAATCCCGCAATCGTTGGGATTCGAGCGGCATTGAGCGGGAAGGATACCGGAAATATTGTAAAGTGATTTCATTCTTTTACCTCGCCATGCTTCACGTTGATAATGTTCTGGTAATTCGTCGGCACGAAATGAGCATCTAGTTTCAGAACTAGAACGCAATCATCGTCCAGTCCCCAGCGCAAGGCCAGAAGGCATCCTCTCGTAATATCTGACTCGGTATATGATTTTACCGTTGGATGCAATGCAAAGTACCTCGCCGCTCGTTCCGCGAACCTGATTTGCTCCATTTCATCTTCAACTTTAACCATCCGCATTGTTAAATTCCTCTTTTTGAAAACGACTTAC
>WBZL01003462.1_pt1 | contig 14413 bp, 12 predicted proteins | sample 5204291 | NCBI WGS metagenome assembly WBZL01 (sample SAMN12344345, study PRJNA552823) | activated sludge metagenome | biome: Activated sludge suspended growth; feature: Nitrification reactor; material: Wastewater; isolation source: activated sludge from nitrification reactor of wastewater...
CGGTCCAGTCGTCAGCCGCCCGCAGGCGGGCGACGAGCGCGTCCCGGAGCGTCACCACCTCTTCGGGCTCGGCCGCCGCGCGACGACGCAGCAGCGCGTCGAGGCGCGCCTCGAGGACCCGCGCGATCACCTCGACGGCCGCGCGCACGCCGTCGTCGAGGAAGCGCGGCCGTCGGTGGTGACCGACGATGAGGCCGAAGAGCGCGCCGTCGATGATCACCGACGCCGAGAAGCCCGCGGCGACGCCGAGGTTGCGCTGGTAGATGCGGTGAAAGGCGGACTGCGAGCGCAGCGAGGTCCAGCCGAGATCGATCGGCCCGCTGGCGCCGGCGGGGCGCGAGGGGATGAGCGACACCGGCGCGTGGTTGGTGTCGGGCATCCAGCGGAAGCGCGATCGGACGTAGAGCGCGCGGGCCTGCGGCGGGATGTCCCCGGCGGGGAAGCGGAGGCCGACGAGCGGCTCGTAGGTGCCCTCCTCGAGGGACTCCGTGAACACCTCGCCGTCGCCGTCCTCGTCGAAGCGATGGAAGAGGACGCGGTGAAAGCCGGTCAGGGACCTGATCTCTGCCGTCGCTGCCGCGATCAGATCGAGGTCGTCATCGAGCGACTCGAGGAGCCCCGTGATCCGCGCGGTCGCCTCGAGCGAGGCCGGGTCCGGGTCGCCCCAGGACGACTCGATCTCGATGATCACGAGCCCCTCGACGACGTGGGCGAAGAGCCGACCGGCGCGACGCTCGAGCGGGCAAGCGGCGGAGATGACCCGGGCGCCCGGCACGTGGGCCCCGCGTCGGAGCGCGGCGGTGATCGCGTCGACGAGGGGAGGGTCGAGGAGCGCGCTGAGCGGGGCTCCGAGGGCGTCGCGCGCCTCGACGCGGAGGAATTCGGCGAGGTTCGAGCTGGCACTGACGACCGTCATCGCGTCGGGGTCGACGGCGAGGACGCAGCCATGAGGCTGGATCTCGGTGGTGATGTGGATCTGCTCCCTCGCGCAGGGATCGTCTTGGCTCTCGCGCTCGCCGGTCGTCGATCCCTCGGGCGCCCGCGAGGCCCGGGTCCGCGCGAGGTCGAGGGCCCGCTGCTCGTCGCTGGCGCGGGGGCGCGGTCCCGTCGGGGTTATCGAGATCGCGAGTCGCTCGGGCGTCGAGGCGGCCGCGAGCCCGATCCTGGTGGTGATGAGGCCGTCGCCGCTCGGGAGGACCCAGTCGAAGGCGTCGACCGCCGGCGCCCCGGCCTGCGCCTCGGCCTGGGCTCGGAGGGCACGGCCGCGGAACCCCGGCATGTCGGTGTTGGGGGCGAGGTCGGCGTAGAAGCTGCTGCCGAGCGCGTCCTCCGGCGTCCGCGCGAGGATTGCGGCGGCGCTTGCGTCGCACTCGCGGACCACACCGTCGCGGTCGACGACGACGACGCCAGCCCCAGTCCCCACCACGCCCACTGCGACGAGTCTATCGCCTGATTATCGTCCAGCAACCCGCTCTTATGCGGAGGCCATCGCGGAGGTCCGCGCTCAGGGGAAGATCTTGCCCGGGTTCAGGATCCCGGCCGGGTCCCACGCGCGCTTGAGCGCGAGCTGGAGGGCGCGCACCGACGCGTCCTGCTCGAGCGGCAGGTAGGGGCGCTTCGCCAGGCCGATCCCGTGCTCGCCCGAGAGCGTGCCGCCGAGCGCGACGGTGACGGCGAAGAGCTCGGCGACGGCGGCGTCGACCCGCGCCTCCACGTCCGGCGCCGAGGCCGGGTCGTAGAGGAAGTTGACGTGGAGGTTGCCGTCGCCCGCGTGGCCGAAGCTGGCGGTGTCGACGGCGAAGCGCTCGCCGATCGCCCGCGCCGCCGCGCAGAGCTCCGGGAGCTTGCCGATCGGCACCGCCACGTCCTCGCTGATCTTTCGCGGCCAGCGGTCGCGGAGGGTGTGGCTGAGCGCGCGGCGCACCGACCAGAGGGCGTCGCGAGTGGCCGCGTCGCCGGCGATCTCCACCGCCAGCGCGCCGGCCTCGCGGCAGCGCTCGGCGGCCGCCCGCAGCGACGCGTCGAGGCCGGCGGCGTCGCCGTCGACCTCGATCCAGAGGAGCGCGCCGCTCTCGGCCGGCACCTGCACGGCGAGCGAGCCGCTCTCGACCAGAACCTTGGCGCAGGTCCGATCGGCCAGCTCGAGCGCGGCCGGGCGGAGGCCGGCGTGGAGGCAGCGGAGGACGGCGTCGCTCGCCGCCGCCTCGTCGGCGAAGCTCGCCAGCAGGGTGAACGCCGCCGCCGGCCGGGGGAGGAGCCGCAGGGTCGCGCCGGTGGTGACCGCGAGCGTCCCCTCGGAGCCGACCAGCAGGTGGGTGAGGTCGTAGCCGGTGACGCCCTTGATCGAGCGGTGGCCGACGGTCATCGCCTCGCCGGCGCCGGTCACCACGTCGAGGCCGAGCACGAACGCGCCGGTGACCCCGTACTTGCAGGCCCGCGGCCCGCCGGCGTTGGTCGCCACGTTGCCGCCGAGGCTGCACTTCTTCAGGCTCGCCGGGTCTGGTGGGTAGAAGAGGCCCATCGCCTCGACCGCGGCCTGGAAGTCGCCGGTGATCACCCCGGGCTCGACCTCGGCCAGGAGCGATCGCGCGTCGATGTCGACGATGGCCCCGAGCCCCGCGAGGTCCAGGACTACGCCGCCGTGGTCGGCCAGGCAGGCGCCGACGGTGCCGGTGCCGGCGCCGCGAGGGGAGAGGGGCACCGCCTCCTCACGACAGAGGCGGACCAGCTCGAGCACCTGGGCGCGCTCGCGCGGTCGGACCACCAGGCCCGGCGGGAAGGGCCCGAGCGCCCCGTCGTCGCGGGCGTAGCGGCCGGCCTCGGCGGGGTCGACGACCACCTCCGCGCCGACTCGGGCGATCACCCGATCGCGGAGGCGGCCGAGCGCCAGCACCGGCTCACACCGAGAACGACGAGCCGCAGCCGCAGCTGCCGGTCGTGTTCGGATTGTTGAACTTGAAACCAGCGCCCTGGAGCCCCTCGACGTAGTCGATGATGGTGCCCATCAGGTACATGAAGCTCATGGTGTCGCAGACGAGCTGGACGCCGAAGCTCTCGAAGAGGGAGTCACCCTCGACCGGCTCGTCGAAGTAGAGGTCGTACTGGAAGCCCGCGCAGCCCCCGCCCATCACCTTGACGCGGAGGGCGTAGGTCGTCTCGATGGCCTCCGCCTCGCGGATCTCCATCACCTTGTTGGCCGCGATCTCGGTGAGCGAGAGCCCTCCGGCCATCTCGGGGTCGACGGAGGGGTTGGCCTTGGCGGGCTCGGTCTGGGGGGTCATCGGCTCGGACATCAGAGGGCTCCTTGGCCCGGCGCGGAAGATATCCCAAGGGTCGCCGGGCAGAAAACTGCCGTTACGTAAGATGCTCCGGGGCCCTGGAGGGGTCAAGGCGTGGGGGCGCTCGTCCCCGCCCACCACCCGTAGTGCGCATGGCGCGCGTTTGTCGCCTCGGTGGCCGGAATGGCCCGTCGTTTGACAGCGCCGACGCCCATCTCCTACCGTGGGCGTCGGCGTTTTGCCCCAATTCCGGCCCCGTCGCCGCCCTGCCCGCTGGAGATCCATGAAGCATCGCCTCCGCCGCCTCCCCCTCGCCCTCGTCGCCCTGAGCCTCGGTCTCGCCTGCGGGGAGAGCCGCGAGGAGCAGCTCAAGCGGGAGCTCGGCTACTCCTCGGAGAAGACCCAGCGAAAGCCCGTCGAGGGCCAGGAGATCCCGCCGGATCCGGTGCGTGAGTCGCTCAAGCCCCTCCTCTCGAAGATCTACTCCCACCCCGAGCTCCCGGGGGTCCTCGACGACGAGGTCGCGCCGGCCAACGAGCGCTACCCCTACGAGCTCCAGCCCGGCGTGCTCGCGGTGATCCGGATCCCCACCGGCGCGAGCGCCGAGAACAAGATCCGCGGGATCATCCTCGGCACCGCCGAGGCCGACGCCTGGGTCTTCCGCGAGAACGCGCGGATGGACTACGCGAAGCTGATCGAGAAGGTGAAGTACGGCTTCGGCGACGACCAGAAGGAGAAGATCCTCCGCGCCTACGCCGACCTCAAGCTGATGAACTTCTTCAACGGCGCCGACGCCGACGCCGCGATCGCCGCCCTGCCGGCCGACGCCCAGCCGGTGGCGAAGGCGATGAAGGACGACTACGTCACCAACAAGGACAAGTACTGGGGCGAGTGGATGGCGGTGAAGATGTACGCCCGCCGCCGCGTCGCCGGCGACGAGCCCTTCCGCAGCCTCCTCCGCGAGATCGGCAAGGGGATGGGCCGCGGCGAGCTGCCGCCGCGCACCTTCGCGGCCTCGATCGACCCCGCCTTCAAGGGCTGGCAGGAGGCGATCGAGAAGGACGAGGAGCTCCTGATCAAGCTCACGAACCTCCGCGAGCTCAAGGAGCGCGTCGACTTCACCAGCGACACCCACTCGCTCTGGGTCTTCGAGGGCAGCGACATGGTCCCGGAGAAGGCCAAGGGGCTGAAGCCGAACAAGGACATCGGCTACACCTTCCTCCGCGAGGACCTCGGCGGCGGCTACAACGAGCTCACCTTCGTCTTCGCCAAGGGGCTCTCGGGCAACAACCTCAAGCGCGCCTTCCTCCACTCGATCATCTTCCGCCAGCTCCTCTCGGACTATCAGATGCTCGCCACCGCCGGCGGCGACTTCGCCGAGCGCGGCCCCGACGGCACGCTCGTCAAGGACACCTCGGTGGTCCCCGACGAGTACGATCCGCTCTTCGCCACCTGCGGCGCGACGGCGGCCCTCGACTCGCTGATCATCGGCTACGGCGGGCAGTTTGCGATCCTGGGTGGCCTCACCCCCAAGATCAAGAAGCAGGAGGCGATCCTCACCGCCGCGCACAAGTGCGTGATCGAGGGCGCCAAGGGCCGGATCTACATCCCCCCGAAGGACGACGAGTTCGACTTCGAGGGGCCCGCGCCGGCCTCTCGCCTCGCGCTCTTCCAGATGCTCGCCCGCTTCGAGAAGATCGACGTCGACATGAACAAGCTCGGCGACGACGCCCCGAAGACCCAGGAGGACGCGGCGATCGAGGACGCGGAGGCGCTCCTCAAGCAGCTCAAGTCGTCCAAGAAGGAGTAGGCGACGGCTCTGCGCTTGCGCGGGCCGGCGCCGCGAGCCTACCCTCGCGGCGATGTCTCTCCGCCGCGTCGTCGCCTCCATCCGCCCGCTCCTCCTCGCCCCGCTGGTCGCGGCGTGTCAGCCCAGCCCGCCGAGCCAGGGCCCGGCCGAGGCGCCCGCCGAGCCGAGCCAGCCGGGCCAGCCGACGGAGCCCGGCCCCTCGGGCCCTGCCACCTTCAAGGACGCCGACTACGCGCCGACCGACGCCGACCGGGCTGACGTCGGCGCCCACGCGGCCGCCGGCAACCGCTTCGCCGCCGGTCTCTACGGACAGGTGAGGAGCGGCGCGGGCAACCTGGCGATGTCGCCGCTCTCGGTCCGCACCGCGCTGGCGATGACCTACGGCGGCGCGCGGGGGGAGACGGCGAAGGCGATGGCCGGCGCCCTCCGCTTCGAGCTCGAGGGCGACCGCCTCCACGCCGCCGAGTCGGCGCTCGCCGAGTCCCTCCGCGGCGCCGTCAGCGGCGACCAGCTCCTCTCGATCGCCAACCGCCTCTGGGGCCAGCGGGGTGAGGGCTTCCTCGGCGAGTACCTGCAGCTCACCCGCTCCTACTACGGCGCCGCGCTCGGCGAGCTCGACTTCGCCGGCGACGCCGAGGGCGCCCGCGGCACCATCAACGGCTGGGTGAGCGACCAGACCAAGGCCAAGATCCCCGAGCTCCTCGCCCGCGGGGTCATCAACTCGAACACCGTCCTCGTCCTCACCAACGCGATCTACTTCAAGGGCCAGTGGCAGAGCCGCTTCGACCCGGCGAAGACCAAGCAGGAGACCTTCAAGGTCGCCGACAAGACCGTCACGACGGCGATGATGCACCAGAAGGCGCGCCTGCCGATCGCCGAGGACGCGCTCGCGCAGGCGCTCGAGCTCGCCTACGTGGGCGAGCGCCTGTCGATGGTGGTCGTCCTGCCGAAGGCGGTCGACGGCCTCGCCAAGGTCGAGGCGTCGGTGGTCGACGGCGGCCTCGACGGCCTCCTCGGCGGCCTCGCGCCGGCCGAGGTCGAGGTCGCGCTCCCGCGCTTCAAGGTCGAGGGCTCGTTCGAGCTCGCCGAGCCGCTCAAGGCGCTCGGCATGGGCGTCGCGTTCGGCGGCGGCGCCGACTTCACGGGGATGAACGGCCGCGGCGGGCTCTTCATCTCGGCGGTCGTCCACAAGGCCTTCGTCGAGGTCAACGAGGAGGGCACCGAGGCGGCGGCGGCGACCGGCGTGGTGATGACCCGCTCGCTGCCGCGGGTGGTCCGCTTCACCGCCGACCATCCCTTCCTCTTCGCGATCCGCGATCGGAAGACCGGCGCGATCCTCTTCCTCGGCCGGGTCGTCAACCCGAACGCTTGAGATCGCTCCGGTGGGGGCGGCTGGCCCCAGATGTGAGGGGCGACCTCGCGCGGTGAATATTTTCTCCGCCGACCGTGACGTCGCCCGGTCGAGCCGTGTGTGATGGGTGAAACGAGCCACGAGTCACCCTTCATGCCCGTCACGATCGCCCTCGCCTCCATCTTCGCCCTCACCCTCACCCAGGAGCCGGCCGCCGCCAGCGCGTCCGTCGGCGTCTCCACCGACTCCGGCGCGAGCGCCGACGCGAGCGGGAGAGCGCCGGCGCGGAGGCCCGGCGCCGACGCCAAGGGGACGCCCTGGATGCGCCGACACGAGCCGCAGCGCGGGATGATGGAGCTCGGGGTCTTCGGCGGCGTCCTCCTGCCGAGCCAGCAGCACGAGCTCTACGACCCGACCAACGCCTACCAGCGCTACCGCCGGGCCGCCCCCGACCTCGGGATCCGCTTCGCCTACTTCCCGCTGCGCTTCTTCGGCCTCGAGGTCGAGGGCGCGGTGATGCCGACCCGCACCGAGAGTGATGATCGCGCCACCCTCTTCGGTCTCCGCGGCCACGCGGTCCTCCAACTCCCGCGCCGGATCACCCCCTTCGCCCTCGCCGGCATCGGCGCGTTCGGGGCGTCGAGCGCCGCCCTCGGCCGCGACGTCGACCCCTCGCTCCACTTCGGCGGCGGCGTGAAGTTCTTCATCAACGACCTCCTCGCCCTCCGCCTCGACCTCCGCGACAACATCTCCGCGGCCCATCAGATCGAGAACGGCCGCACGAACCACGTCGAGGTCCTCCTCGGCCTCTCGCTCGCGCTCGGCCGCAAGAAGACCCCGGCGAGCAAGCTCATCGACAGCGACGGCGACGGCCTCTGGGATCCGGGCCAGGGCGTCCCCAAGCAGGACGAGGACCGGTGCCCGAACGAGCCGGGGCCGCGCTCCAACCAGGGGTGCCCGCTGGTCGACAGCGACGGCGACGGCCTCTGGGATCCGGGTCAGGGCGCGCCGGCGGCCGAGGAGGATCGCTGCCCGATGGCGGCCGGCCCGCGCTCGACGCAGGGGTGCCCGCTGGTCGACAGCGACCTCGACGGCTTCTTCGATCCGGGCCAGGGCGCGCCAGTCGAGCAGGAGGACCGCTGCCCGAGCGAGCCGGGCCCGAAGGAGACCCGCGGCTGCCCGATCAAGGACAGCGACGGCGACGGCCTCGCCGATCCGGGTCAGGGCGTCACGCCCGAGGACCAGTGCCCGCGCGAGCCCGAGAGCTTCAACAACTACCAGGACGCCGACGGCTGCCCGGACACGATCCCCAAGGAGGTCGCCAAGTTCACGGGGGCGATCCGCGGGATCAACTTCGACGTCAACAAGGACACCATCAAGCCGAACTCGAAGAAGACCCTCGACGCGGCGGTGAAGGTGCTGAAGGACTTCGGCGACGTCCGGATCGAGATCAGCGGCCACACCGACTCCGATGGTTCGGCCGAGTACAACCGCGACCTCTCGCGGCGCCGGGCGGAGTCGGTGAAGCGCTACCTCGTCGACGCGGGGATCGCCGCCGACCGGATCGAGACCCGCGGCGCCGGGCCGGACGAGCCCGTGGCCGACAACAACAGCAAGCGCGGCAAGGCGCAGAACCGCCGGATCGAGTTCAAGCTCCTCGCCGGCAAGATGGAGGGGAACCGATAGCCGCCCCGATCGGGATCGCAGGCGCGCCTCCGCGGGGAGGCGGAGGCGCGCCGAAGGGCCCTCGTCGCTGGGGAGGCGACGAGGGTGGCGCCCCCTCGCGGGGAGGCGAGGGGGCGCCGTCCGGCGATCTGCGATCACGCGGCTCACACGTCCGGGGATTGGTGGGGTGGGGGCGACGTGGGGTCCGCGAGGCGTGGCGAGAGGGCGCCGAGAGCGCGCGTTTTTTGACTTCGAGGCCGGGCCGTGGAACCCAGGCTCGGCCCGTGGCGCTCACGGGGCGGCAGGTCGCCGTCCGCGGGGCGCGAGTCCTTCACCTCGATGACCGACGACGCCGACGACGCCACCCTGGTGCGGATCGCCGCCGGCCGCGGCCTGCCTGGCCAGCTCGCCTTCGAGAAGCTCGTCGACCGCCACCAGACCTGGCTCGTCCGCTTCCTCCTCCACCTCCTCGGCGGCCGCAGCGACGCCGAGGACGTCGCCCAGGACGCGTTCGTGCGCGCCTTCCTGGCGATCGAGGAGTGCGGCGACGGCTCGCGCTTCCGCGGCTGGCTGCGGGTGATCGCCCGTCGCCTCGCCTTCAACCACCGCCGCGACGCCCGCACGCGGGCCCACTACGAGGAGCGGAGCGGCGTCCTCGCCCCCGACCACGCCGGCGGCCCGGCGCTCCAGGTCGAGAGCCGCGAGATCCTCGAGTCTGTCCTTACGGACATATCCTATCCATACCGAGAGATCATGGTGCTCCGCTTCGTCGAGGAGCTACCGCTCAAGGAGATCGCCGACCTCCTCGAGATCGGCGAGAGCGCCGCGAAGATGCGGCTCTCGCGGGCGAGACAGGAATTCCAGCGCGCGTACGAAAGGAGGGGGGGCAGTGGAGAACCCGGACGAGCCTGATTCGGACTGGATCCACGCCGTCTTCGGCGTGTTTCGCGAGGAAGTCATCTCGCTCGCGGCCGACTTCGGCGCGAGGGTGAAGCGCGAGGTCGACCAGGTCGCCGCCACCCAGGGCGTGCGGCCCCCCAGCGCGACGGCCCTCCTCGCGGTCGTCGCCGTCGAGACCGGCAACATGGTCGCGTCGCTCTTCAGCCCACCCAAGGGATCCGACCCGGAGGAGGACACCTAGATGCTCGAAAAATTCCTCGATCAGCTCATGAAGATGTGGCCGACCGCGGCGATGTTCCTCGCGGTGGTGATCGGCGGCCTCATCGCCTCGTCGGTCGCCCGCCGGATGGCCCGCTGGGCCTTCGACAAGAGCGGCCTCGACGCCCTCGCCGAGCGCGCCGGCGCGGCTCGGCTCCTCTACGCGGTCGGCATCCGCAAGGGGCTCTCGCACGTCGTCGGCAGCCTCATCTATGCCGCCGGCCTCCTGGTGACCGGCGCGGCGGCGGCCGACCTCCTCGGCCTCGACGCGGTCTCGCACGGCGTCGCCGCGGTGCTCGCCTTCCTGCCGCGCCTGGCGGCGGCGGCCGTGGTCTTCGGCGCCGGCGTGGGCCTCGCCGGCCTCCTCCGCCGCCTCGCCGTCGGCTTCGCCAGCCGCCGCGGCGACGTCGAGCAGCCCGAGCTCCTCGGCAACCTCGCCTACTACGGCGTGATGACCCTCTCGGTGGTGGTCGCCGCCCAGCAGGCGGGGATCGAGACCGCGCTCATCGAGTCGCTGCTGGTCACCCTCGTGTCGATCACCTGCGCGGCGATCGCCCTCGCGTTCGCGCTGGGCTCGCGGGAGTCCTTCCACAACCTGGTCGCCGGCCACTTCCTCCGCCGCCTCGCGCGGCCGGGCGACACCATCCGCTTCGGCGGGACCGAGGGCGTGGTGGTCCGCTACTTTGGCGTCGCGGTGGTGGTGAAGACCTCCGAGGGGGAGCTCGCCGTCCCCTGCCGGGTGATCCTCGACGGCAACCTGGGGGTCTCGCGCCTCGGCGCCCGGGCTCGCGCGAAGCTCGACGACGAGGCGGCGCGGGCCGCCGCTGGCGCGCCGGCGGGCGAGGCCTGAGCGCCGCGCCTCGTCGCTGGCGTGAGGGACCTGTCCGCACGGTCAGACTCTATGCGAGGCGCCGCGCGTGAGGGCTGAAGCGAGGCGCCCGCCCGCGGCCTGGGGCCGGGGCGGGCGTCCTCATCGAGCCGCGCGGGGCGGGCGTCACTTCCAGCCGCAGGTGCGGCCCTTGTTCTGCTCGGCGAGCCACTCGCTGAGCGGCTCGAAGTACTCGATCATCGGGCCGGCGTCCATCTGACGGGAGCCGGTGAGCGCCTCGAGGGCGTCGGGCCAGGGGCGCGAGGCGCCGAGCTCGAGCATCGCCTGGAGGCGCGCGCCGGCCTCCTTGGAGCCGTAGATCGAGCACTCGTGGAGCGGCCCCTCGTGGCCGGCGGCCTCGCAGAGGGCCTTGTGGAACTGGAACTGGAGGATCCGAGCGAGGAAGTAGCGGGTGTAGGGGACGTTCGCCGGGATGTGGTACTTGGCGCCGGCGTCGAAGTCCTCCTCGCTGCGGGGCTCGGGCGGGGCGACGCCCTGGTACTTGGCGCGGAGCTCCCACCAGCCGGCGTTGTAGCGGTCGGGGGTGATCTTGCCGCTGAAGACGTCCCAGCGCCACTGGTCGATCAGCTTGCCGAAGGGCAGGAAGCCGATCTTGTCGAGGGCGTCCTGCATCATCTGGTTGATCACCGCCTCCTTGTCCTTGGCGACGCGGTCGATGAGGCCGATCTTCTTGAGGTAGCGCGGGGTGATCGAGAGGGCGATGGCGTCGCCGATCGCCTCGTGGAAGCCGTCGTGGGCGCCGTTCTGGAAGAGCACCGGGAGCTTGTAGTAGTAGTGGTAGTAGTAGTTGTGGCCGAGCTCGTGGTGGATCGTGACCATGTCCTCCGCGTTGATCTTGATGCACATCTTGATGCGGAGGTCGTCGTTCAGGTTCACGTCCCAGGCGGAGGCGTGGCAGACCACCTCGCGGCCCTCGGGCTTCTGGAACATCGAGCGCTCCCAGAAGGTCTGCGGCAGCGGGTCGAGGCCCAGCGAGGTGAAGAAGGACTCGCCGAGCTTGACCATCTTGATCTCGTCGTAGCCGGCGCTCTTGAGGGCCGCGGTGACGTCGATGCTGGTCTTGCCGGGGTAGGGGGTGACGAGCGGGTAGATGTTGCCCCACTCCTGCGCCCACATGTTGCCGAGGAGGTGCGCCGGGATGAGGCCGTCCTGCGGCACGCGGCCGGTGCCGTACTTCTCACCGAGTTCGGCGCGGACGTAGCAGTGGAGCTGCTCGTAGAGGGGCTGGACCTGCTCCCAGAGGCGCTCGCTCTCGGCCTCGAACTGGGCGGGGGTCATGTCGTAGGCGGCGCGCCAGAGCTGACCGAGGTCGGCGGCGCCGAGCTCGTGGGCGCCCTCGTTGGCGAGGGCGACGAAGCGGGCGTAGAGCGGGCGGATCTCGCGGGCGATCTGGTGCCAGCCCTTCCACGCGTCGAGGAGCTCGTCGTAGTCGCGGCTCGCGGCGATCACGTCGGAGAGCTCGCCGAGGTCGCGGCAGGTCTCCTTCTTGCCCTTGGTGACGCAGTGCTTGCCCTTGCCGTAGATGCCCTCCATCTTCGAGCCCAGGGCGGCGAGCTCTTCGCGCTTGGCGGCGTCGCTCGGCGCCGGCGGGGGGCTCGAGGTGACGCCGAGGAGGTGGAGCTTGCGGTAGGTGTCGGGGTCGCCGACGGTGCCGAAGTCGCCGGCCTCGCGGATCGCCCGGCCGAGGTACTCCATCACCTTCTCGTTGGCCTTGGCGGCGGCGGCCTCGGTCGCGTCGGTGATGTTGGTGTTCTTCTCCCACTCGGCCGCGCTGGCGGCGACCAGGAGCTCGCGGAGGTCGGCGTCGACGCGGTCGACGAAGGCCCTCGCGTCGGGCGCGGACACGACCTGGGCGGGCGCGGGCGAGATCGGCTCCCTCTCGATCTTGAATTCCTTCTTGTTGGGCCCGCAGGCGGCGAGGGCGGGCAGGAGGAGGAGCGCGGAGCAGGGGAGGGACGCGAGGCGAGTGCGCATGGAGCAAGGCTACGTCGCGGCGGCGCGCTTGTCAGCCGCTCCGGGGGCTCCGGGGGCCGACCGAGGTCGCGGGCTCAGCGGCGGAGGATCGCCGGGTCGAGGGTGACGCCGATCGGGCAGTGGTCGGAGCCGGCGACGTTCGGGTGGATCGACGCCTCCTTGACGTAGGGCATGGCCGAGGGCGAGGCGAGGACGTAGTCGATCCGCCAGCCGACGTTCCGCTGGCGGGCCCCCTGGCGCTGGCTCCACCAGGTGTAGTGGCCGGCGTCCGGGTTGAAGCGGCGGAAGGTGTCGACCCAGCCGGCGCGGAGCCAGCGGTCGAACTCCTCGCGCTCCTCCGGCAGGAAGCCGCTGGTCTTCTGGTTCTCGCGGGGGCGGGCGAGGTCGATCGGCTGGTGGGCGGTGTTGTAGTCGCCCATCACGAGGACGCGGGCGCCGGAGCGGCGGAGGCGCTGGAGCACCTCGAAGAGGTGGCGGTAGAAGTCGAGCTTGTAGGGGACGCGGCCGTTGTCGCGCTCCTGGCCGCTGCCGTTGGGGAAGTAGACGTTGGCGATCCGGAGGGCGCCGAGGCGGGCGATCTGCACCCGGCCCTCGCAGTCGAAGCGGCGCTCGCCGAGCTCGTTTTCGACCGCGTCGGGGGCGAGGCGGCTGAAGAGGCCGACGCCGGAGTAGCCCGGGCGCTCGGCGTCGACGAAGTGGGTGGTCCAGCCGGGCGCGCTGGCGAGCTCGGGCGGGAGCTGGTCGGCGCGGGCCCGCACCTCCTGGACGCCGACGAAGCTCGCGCCGGAGGCGGCGAGCCAGCGGTCGAAGCCCTTGCGCGCGCAGGCGCGCAGCCCGTTGACGTTCCAGGAGAGGACGCGCATCTCGCAGCGGCTTTGCGAGCACTTTTGCGCGTTGTCAAGGAGGTTCGCTTTCAACTTGCAAATGAGGAGGAGCGGCGCTAGGTGAGCGTCGCCATGCGACCCCCGGTCCGACTCGCGCCCCACCGGCCGCCGAGCCCGCGAGCGCCGTGCATCCTTTTGAGATCGTTTGGCTCATACGCGCTGGAGAGGGCGGTGAGGCACGCGGGGGCGCGGCCCCTCGCGTGGACCTGGGGCTCGTCGGCCCCGGCGGGTGCCAGGGCTCGGCATGGTGGTTCGGCGCGGCCCGCCGACCGGAACCTGTGGCGGAACGAAACGGGAGACGAACGATGACCCACGAGCAGACGACCATGACGATCAAGAAGGCGCTCGCGGAGTTCGTGAGCGCCAAGGCGGACGGGATGACCCGTCGTGCGCTCCGCAACTACCAGGAGGTGCTCGACATCTTCGCCGAGTTCCTTGAGGCGCGGGGCATCACCTCCGTGGAGTGGGGCCCTGGGGCGACACCGGCGGCGGGCAGGAAGCGCAGCGCGACCGTCGACCAGATCATCGGCCTCTTCGACGACTTCAACGAGAGCTATCTGGTGAAGACGGTGGAGGCCGAGCGAGAGTTCCTCCGGAGCGCCGCCCTCACCTGCCGCGACCTCGGCCGCTGGCTCCAAACGCTCGGCACGAAGCCCACGCGTCGGGTCGCCGAGCCCACGCGGGTCCACGCCTGAGCGTCGCTTCGGGGCCGGTCTCCGGCCCCGTGGGAGGCGTCTCGCCGCCGCGGGGCTCATGGAGCCAACTTGCGGCCGCGAATGTGACAGTGAAGGGCGTCGCGGGGCATTGTGCCACGGTGAGGCACGGGGCCCCGGCGATGAACACCGACACCGCCCGATGTCCCTAAGAACAATCTGAGATCTAGAACACAAAACGATCGAATGGCCCGCGACGCCTCCCTGCGACAGGCCGCGATGTTTTCGTGTCGATCGGTGTGGATCGTGGATCCGACGCGCGACGATCTCGTTATACTGGCCAGTGATCGCATGGTCGCGATCTCGGTCGGTCTAGCTGAGGTGTTGCCGTGGAAACCTCGAAGCGTCGGATCCCTACCCAAGTCGTCAACCTGGTGGCCCAGCGGAGCTCGGAGTTCCTGAGCTCGCCGGAGCTCGCTGTCCAGGACTACGAGCGCTTCGTTCGGTCGGTCGAGGAGACCTACGGGGTGAGCATCGCCGTCCAGCAGACGCTCGGGCCCGACAACCGCCCGGCGGCGATCGACGGCGTGATCTCGCCGGACGGGAGTGCGCCCGGCTGGCAGTGGACCTTCCGCTCGGACCACAACGAGACCCGCTGCGCGCTCCGATTCGCGGCCGTCTAGGCCCTACGGGCGCGATCCTGCGCGTTTTCGCGGTCTTGCTGGCCGGTGGGGTGCTGGGCGCGCTGGTG
>WBZL01003464.1_pt1 | contig 14407 bp, 11 predicted proteins | sample 5204291 | NCBI WGS metagenome assembly WBZL01 (sample SAMN12344345, study PRJNA552823) | activated sludge metagenome | biome: Activated sludge suspended growth; feature: Nitrification reactor; material: Wastewater; isolation source: activated sludge from nitrification reactor of wastewater...
AGGGACGGCTCAGTACCCGGGTCGTGCCGTCCGGGGCACGCACCGCGACGTAGAACTCGGCCGGCAGGCCACGGGGGTCGTCGTCGGTCGGGACCGATGTGTGCAGGGCGGTGGTGGTCTCGAAACCGGGGCCCCGTCCGGGCATCATCGGGCGACCATCGTGATCGTCACCGGACACCGCCCGCAACTGCTGGTCGATCTGTCCGATCAGGTAACTGCGCAACGACACCGCGGCCAGCGTGCCCGCGGCGAGCAGCGCCAAGCCACCCAGCACGACCACGATGACGACCAGCTGGGAACTGAGCGGCCGTCGCCGCCACCAGCCCACGTCAGGACTCCGGCGTTCGCAGCACGTAGCCGAACCCTCGGACGGTGTGCAGCAGTCGAGGCTCCGTCGTGTCGACCTTGCGGCGCAGGTACGACACGTAGGACTCGACGATCCCGGACTCGCCCTCGAAGTCGTAGTGCCACACCCGGTCCAGGATCGTGTTCTTCGACAGGACCCGGTCGGGGTTGGCCATGAACAGGCGCAGCAGGTTGAACTCAGTGGGGGTCAGCTCGACCAGTTCGCCGTTCTTGCGGACCTCGTGACGATCCTCGTCGAGTTCGAGGTCGGCCACGCTGAGCCGGGCCGCCACGCTGGCCGGACGTTTGCCCGCCCGGCGCAGGAGCGCCTCCAATCGGGCGATCACTTCTTCCAGGCTGAACGGCTTCGTGACGTAGTCGTCACCGCCCACGCTGAGGCCGCGGACCTTGTCCTCGGTCGCGTCCCGCGCGGTCAGGAACAGCACGGGCGCGTCCTGACCCTCTGACCGCAGTTTGTGGACCAGTTCGAAGCCGTCGAAGCCCGGCATCATGACGTCGAGCACCATGGCGTCGGGACGTTCCTTGCGGGCCTTGCTCAACGCGTCGCGACCGTCGACAGCCGTCACCACCTCAAACCCGGCGAACCGCAGACTGGCGGCCAGCAGGTCCAGGATCGTCTGCTCGTCGTCGGCGATCAATAGACGGCCGCGCGGCACGGAGGTGGTCACGGGGTCCATCATGCCGACCCGCCGTCGCTCAGGTCGTACAGAGTGGTCCCGTCGACGGTTATGGCGGTGAAGTTCTGCTCCACCCATGAAGTGATCTGCGAGCCTCCGGCCCCGCCGGGGCCCCCGCCCATCCCTCCCGATGCGATGAACCAGTGGATCTTGCCGTCCTGTACCAACCGCTGGAACTGCGCGAGGGTCGGCGATGGGTCGCTGCCATTGAAGCCGCCGATCGGCATGACGGAGTACCCACTGGCCAGTTGATACCCCGACGCGTTCTGCGAGCCGATGGCCGCTGCCACCCACTCGTAGTCCGAAGCGTTGTCGGTCAGCGTCTCGACCAGAGTGCTCGACGGCGTGCTCGCATCCAAGAGGCCGCCGCCCGGACCGCCCGTGGCCTGCCCGCCGGTGGGCGCGAAGCCGGGTGCGCCGCCGGGCGCGCCACCGGGTGCGCCACCGGGACCGCCGCCGCCCGGGCCCCCTCGACCGCCGGCAACCTGCGGTCCGGCGGTGGGCAGTGATCCGGTGTGGGGAGTCAGTACCGTCTGCGCGGTGAACAGGAACGGTCCCACGAACAGTAGAACGACTGCCGCGAGCGCGGTTCCTTGCTGCCACCGACCAGCCACCGGCAGGATCATCAGCGCGGCGGTCATGAACGAGCCGATCGCCACCACGAACCCAGCTGTGGCGTACAGGCCACCCGCCTGGGTCAGGAGCCAGGTGGCGTAGAGCCCCGACCCGCCCACGACTGCTGCGAGGGCGTACCGCTCCAGCGGATGAGCGCGGCGCGACCAGAGGAGGCTGGCCCCGATCGCCACCAGCGCGGCGATCGCGGGGGCCAGGGCGATGGCGTAGTACTCGTGGATGATCCCGGACGCGAAGCTGAACGTGGCCCACGTGACGACCAGCCAGCCGGTCCACAGGATCAGTCCGGCACGCTGCACCGACAGCCGCGAGTGGTGCCGCACGACCCAGAAGCCGAGTGCCGCCAAAGCGAAGGCTGCGGGCAGCAACCAGGCGATGCCGCCGGACCAGCCCGCGTCGAACATGCGGTGCCAGCTGGTCTCACCCCACATACCGCCGCCTGTGGCCGCGCCGCCGGGGACGACGCTGCCCGCCTCGTCGCCGGTGATCCGGCCTAGGCCGTTGTAGCCGAGGATCAGCTCCCAGGCGCTGTTGGTCTGTGAGCCGCCGATGTACGGCCGGGAGTCCGCGGGCCACAGTTCGACCAGAGCCACCCACCAGCCGCCGGCCACGACCATCGCCGCGAAGGCGATGACCAGGTCCCGGATCCGCTTACCGAAGCCGGTGGGGGCGGCGGCGAGGTAGGCGATCACGAACGCGGGCAGCACCAGGAATGCCTGCAAACTCTTGGTGAGGAAGGCGAATCCGACCAGGACCCCGGCGAAGGCCAGCCAGCGCCAACTGGCGGCTTCAGTGGCCCGCACGACGGCATACGCCGAGGCCACGAGCAGAAGCACCAATAGCGCGTCGGGATTGTTGAAGCGGAACATCAGGGCAGCGGCGGGGGTCAGGGCCAGAACCAGACCGGCCAGTAGTCCGGCGTGGACGCCGTACCAACGCTTCACCGCGGCGTACAGCAGCACGACGGTGCCCACCCCCATGAGCGCCTGGGGCACCAGCAGGCTCCATGAGTTGAGGCCGAAGATCTTGACCGAGAGTGCCATGATCCAGATCGACGCGGGGGGCTTGTCCACCGTGATCGAGTTGGCCATGTCCGACGAGCCGAACAGGAAGGCCGTCCAGTTGTCGGCGCCGGCCTGCGCGGCGGCGGAGTAGAAAGCGTTGGCCCATCCCGAGGCGGCCAGGTCCCATAGGTAGAGAACGGCGGTCAGGCCCAGCAGGCCCGCAAGGGCGTAGCGAGTCCAGCGTGACTGCTTCTGTGACGGTGCTGCGGTGGCGGTCACAGCGGTTTCGGCGACGGCGGTCATGAGTTCTCCTTGGTGCGGTTGAAGATCCAGGAACGGAAGAGCAAGAAGCGCACGAGAGTGGCGACCAGGTTGGCGACTGTGAGAACCGCCAACTCCACTCCTGCCCCCGGCTCAGGGGCGAATGCGTGAAGCACCGCAAGGGCACCGCTGGTGATCAACAGCGCGATGGCGAGGACGGCGTACCCCTGCGCCTGTTGCCGCCAGCGGCCGCGGCGGCCGCGCACGCCGAAAGTGAATCGTCGGTTCACCGCAGTGTTGGCGAAGGTGGCGACCAACAGCGCCGTGACGTTGGCGGCCTGCGCAGGCAGCGCCAGTCGGAACAGCAGATACAGCAGGCCGAACAGGGCAGTGCTGGCCACGCCGACGAGGGCGAAGCGCACGAGATTGCCCAGCAGGGTGCGGTCCGGTTCCGGCAGTTCTTCCCGCTGGGTCAGGTGATCGACCGACAGTCGGCCGGTGGCGAAGCCGCGCATCAGCCGAGCGATGCCGCGCATGTCGCCGGTGGCGGTCTCCCAGATGTCGACTCGTGAGTCGGGATCGTCGATCCAGTCGACCGGGACCTCGTGGATCCGCATGCCTGCGCGCTCGGCGAGGGTCAGCAGTTCGGTGTCGAAGAACCAGTCGTTGTCCTGAACGAGGGGCAGGAGTTCGGTGGCGCGGTCGGTGCGGATCGCCTTGAAGCCGCACTGGGCGTCGCTGAAGTGGACCCGCAGTGTCGTACGAAGCAACAGGTTGTAGGAGCGGGAGATGAACTCGCGCTTGGCGCCGCGGACCACCCGTGATCCTTTGCCGAGCCGCGTGCCGATCGCCACGTCGCTGTGGCCGCTCAGGAGGGGTGCGACGAGCGGGAACAGGGCGTCGAGGTCGGTGGACAGATCGACGTCCATGTAGGCCACGACGGTGGCGTTCGATGTGGTCCAAGCCTGGCGCAGTGCCCGGCCGCGGCCTTTGGCGTCGAGCCGCACCGCCTGCACCTGCGGGTAGCGAGCGGTCATCTGCTGGGCAACGGTCCAGGTCTGGTCGGTGCTGGCGTTGTCCGCGATGGTGACCCGGGCACCGAGTGGGAGTGTCGCGAGCCGGGTGACCAGCCGTTCGACGCAGTCGGCGAGGGCCGCCTCCTCGTTGTAGACCGGGATCACGATGTCCAGGTCCAGCGTCTCGACATGGGTCTGAGCGGGGATCCGGACGGCCACCTCGCTCGTGAGCGTCTGTTCCATGCCCCGCACTCTGGCCCCCCAACCTGAGTGAACCCTGAGAACGTCGTGCGCACCACCTCCGAGCGGCCGCTCCGCCCCAGGGGACCGCAAACCTCGCGCATACGCGCGTTCCTCGGGCATGGAGGGGGTCGTACGCCCGAGGTGTGTGTTGACGCGCGAGGTTTGCGGTCCCCCGGGGCGCAGCGGGGGAGACGGTGGCGAGGTGCGGGGGGGCGGGAGCGGTCGGTCGGAGTCAGGGCGTGAGTTGGCGGCCGGAGTCGTCGCAGGGGAGGGGAACCCCCGGGTACTGCTGGGCGAAGTCGGAAGCTTCGGCTGCGGCGACCCGCGTCATGTCCGTGGGTTCGGTGTCGATGAGTCCCCAGTACGGAGAGTCGAGCTCGGTGATCACCACCAGCAGGCCGGTGAGCATCGTGGCCACGACGGCCAATCCCGCGATGTGCAGCCACGTGCGGTTCGACGGCAGGTTGGAGAAGGCCAACGCGATGATGCTGGCCGACACCGCGGCCAAGAGGAACAGCACGATGGGTTCGGGGATGGACGGTCGGGCCTGCACCAGACGTGTGCTGCGAGCGGCGGCGCGTTCCCGGTCGGCGGAAAGGAACTCCCGACCGACTGACGTCCCGGGCCCGGTCTTGGTGATGAGCTCGCCCGCGGTGGTGGCCAGCTGATCTGTCCAGGGGTCGACCTCGTCGGCGGTGACGTCGCCGCCGGTTCCCATGATGGCCCACTCGGGTCCAGAGATCGCACGTGCGTAGCAGACCAGAGTGGCTTCCAGATCCCGCCGCTGAGTGGCGTCGGGCAGCAACTGGGCCAGATCCCCTTGGTAGTCGACCGCCACCGCCTCGGCGTGCGCCTTGACCGCCGCGTTCTGGAAGGACGCCCACGTGTTCACGAGCGCGAAAGACAGGACGAGGCTGGTGATCGTGACCACCGGGGCGATGAGGTTGCGGAAGTCCGACGCTGTGTCCTTGCGCTCGTCCTGGTCCTGCTCCTGGTCGTCGGCGTCCGCCTCGGCTTCGGCCTCTTCGGCGTCGACCGCGTCCCGGGCTTCACCCGTGGGCTCGCTCGTGGACCCGGTAGCGAGGCCGTCGGTCGACTCGTCGCTGTCACCGGAATCGCCGAAGACGCGCCGGGCCCCAGGACTCAGCACCACGCCGACGATCAGAGCAGTCAGCGGAACGACGATCACCACCCACAGCGGCAGATAGTGCATGACCGTCCTTCCGACGTCGTCACTGTAGGGGAGCGGCGGCCGTGATGGCGGGCCGGGCACAATGGCACCATGTCTGCCGATCTCGCTGTCGCCACGGGCGCTGCGCTCGTGGTCGGCATCGTGGTGGGCGGGGGTCTGCGCTGGCTACTGGGCCATCGGACTCACCTGAGCTGGTCGGCCAGCGTGCTGGCCGGGATCGCCGGCGCGTTCCTGGGGGCGTCGATCGCGTCGGGGCTGAACGCGCTACTGGGACGCCCGTTCCAGGGTGGATACCCGCTGCTGATCCTGGTCGCCTCGGTGCTGGGCACGCTGGTGATCATCGCCATTGCGACCGCCCTGACCCGGCCACCCGAGCCGACCGTGGCCGAGCTGATCGCCGGCGGTGAAGCCGCGGATGTGGAGTTCAAGTCGACCGCCCGATTGAACACCCACAGCGGGCAACGGGACGAGAAGATCGAGCTCATCGTCGCCAAGACCGTCTCGGCGTTCGCCAACAGTCGTGGCGGGCGCTTGGTCATCGGGGTTGCCGACGATGGCGAAGTGCTGGGCCTGGATGGCGACCTGCAGTTCATGAAGCAACGTGACGTCGACCGGTACGAGTTGTGGCTGCGCGACTACCTCAGCCAGACGATCGGCGGAGCCGCAACCAGCGCGCTGGTCGTCACGTTCCCGGAACTGTCCGGCCGGGAGGTGTGTCTGGTGCGGGTTCCCCCCGCGAGCCGCCCGGTCTTCGTCGTGCCGCGCAAAGGCGAGGGTCCGCAGTTGTGGGTGCGGGTCGGCAACTCCACGCGCCAACTTCCACTCGACCAGGCGCTGGCCTACGCGTCGGACCGCTTCGGCCGCCGCGGATTGCGCCTCCCCCGCTGACTGTCGACAGGGTGCGTCAGCGGTTGGACCTGGTCGAGTGCCGGCTCCTCCTCCGTTGCCCACGACGTCTGCTTTCCCACTGAGCGTCGCGAAGAACTGAATGGCGGCCAACTCGTGCCGAGGTCCCAGGGTGTGCCACGACTCTGAGTGGGTCGGTCAGCCACCTTCCCGCTCGTCTGGTGGGAGGACGCCCTATGCGTTCGGAAGTAGGACTGCGCAGTGAGCAGACAGCTGGTGCGCCCGAACGAAGCCACGTGGACTCGGTCGTCGGCCTGCTGGCGGCCAGCGAGCTCATAGAGGATGTTGGATCAAGGAGCCGACGTCCCTCGTTCCTTGGAATGGGATGACTCCAGCACGATGATCGAAGGGCGCCCATGTCTGACCCAATGGAGAACCCGCTCTCTCCGGGCCTCTATGAAGAGATCCTGACGTCTCGATTGGAACAACTCCTCGGCGATCAGTTGATCGACCAGGCACTGCCTGACATCTCCGATCTCAACACTGCGGAGGCCGCGGATCGGTTGACCCTCCACGTCGCGGCACTCATCGAAAGAACCATCGCGGCCCTGCCGGAGGCCACGCGCGTCGCGAAGGGCAGCGAACTCATTCGGACGATCGGGCAGGGGCTGGAATCGCTGGCACCTCGACTGGGTATCGCGCAGGACCTTCCTCCGGCCACCGCAAGAATGCTCCGAGCGCTCAACCGCGCGAATCCCGACGGCAGCGCCGCTCGGGTTGGGCCGCCTGAGGTGCCCCTGTTGGACACCACCCTCCTCACCAATGCCCGAGGCGAGCCGTCTTTGTCGCGTGCGATCGGAACGGAGATCGAATCGGCCGACCGGATTGACGCGATCATCGCGTTCATCCGTTTCACGGGAATTCGACCATTGCTGGAGGCGCTGTCCCGGCACACCGCTCAGGGCAAACCGCTGCGGGTCCTCACGACGACGTTCACCAACTCCACCGAGCCTCGTGCCTTGGAGGCCCTGCGCGACATCGGCGCCCAGATCCGGATCTCCTACGACACCAAGACGACCCGGCTGCACGCCAAGTCCTGGATCTTCCATCGACATTCCGGCGCCTCAACCGGCTACGTCGGTTCGTCCAACCTCAGTCACGCCGGCCAGGTGATGGGACAGGAGTGGAACATCCGCGTCAGCGGGCGGAGGAATCCGGCCGTTCTGAGGAAACTTGAGGCTGCTTTCGAGGGAGCGTGGCGGAGCGGCGATTTCCGTGACTATGACCCGGAGGAGTTCGCGCAAGCCGTGGCTCGCGGGAAGCGTGCGGATGCTCGGCGTGAGACGCTCCTGCCGATCGAGCTGAGGTTGGAACCGTTCCAAGAACGACTGTTGGAGAAGGTGGAGGCTTCCCGGCAGAAGGGGTACCACCGGAATCTCCTTGTTGCCGCGACGGGGACCGGCAAGACCGTCATGGCGGCGGTGGACTACGCACGTCTCAGACAACGACTCCCGCGTGCCCGACTGCTGTTCGTCGCCCATCGTGAAGAGATCTTGGATCAGTCTCGGGCGACCTTTCGGCTGGCTCTGCGGGAGCCCACATTTGGGGAGAAGTGGGTCGGTGGTGAAAGACCGGTTCAGTTCGAGCACGTCTTTGCGTCTGTTCAAAGCCTGAACGCGGCTGGCATTGAACGCATCAACCCCGCTCACTTCGACGTGGTCATCGTTGATGAGTTTCACCACGCGGCGGCACCGTCGTACGAACGGTTGCTGTCCCGATTGGAACCCCGAGAGCTCCTGGGATTGACGGCAACGCCTGACCGGGCCGATGGAATGCCCATCCTGCACTGGTTCGGCAATCGGGTAGCTGCAGACCTGCGCCTGTGGGACGCAATCGATCAGCAACGTCTCGTTCCCTTCCAGTACTACGGCGTCCACGACGGGACGGACCTCACGGCTGTGCCGTGGCGGCGGGGGATCGGCTACGACATCACAGAGCTCGGAAATGTGTACACGGCCAACGATGCGTGGGCGCGCACGGTCATCGCGCAGACCCAGCGATTCGTCGGCGACGTGCACAGCATGCGGGCTCTGGGCTTCTGCGTGAACGTGTCGCACGCGCGCTTCATGGCCCACCACTTCAACGAAGCCGGTGTTAAGGCCATCTCCATCACCGGCGAAACGCCGGACGACGAACGGCGGGCGGCCCTGACCGGCCTGAGAGACGGCAAGATCAACGTCGTATTCAGCGTGGACCTCTTCAATGAGGGGGTCGATGTGCCGGCCGTCGACACGCTGCTGATGTTGCGTCCCACCGAGAGTGCAACAGTGTTCATGCAGCAACTAGGGCGGGGGCTGCGTCAGTCCGACGGTAAGAGCGTTTGCACGGTTATCGACTTCATCGGGCAGCACCGCAAGGAGTTTCGGTTCGATTCCCGATTCCGGGCTTTGTTCTCCCTCTCGCGGAAGGACCTCGAGAAGGGAGTGAAGGACGGCTTCACGTTCCTTCCGGCGGGATGTGACTTCTGGCTGGATCGTGTCGCTCAGGAGATCGTTCTCCGAAGCCTCAGAGAATCCCTGCCCAGCAGCTGGCGACAGCGGGTCGCTGAGTTGAATGGGCTCATCGCTCAGGGCTATGAGCCCCGACTCGCGACCTACCTGACGGAGTCGGGTCTCGATCTCGAGGACGTCTACGGGAACAATCGCGGTTGGTCGGACCTCCTTGAGGCGTCGGAGGCCCAGACCCGTCCACGCGGACCCAACGAGTCCGCGTTGAGAAAGGCGATCGGCCGACTGGTGCACATAGATGACGAGGAACGACTCGTGGCATACGAGAGATTCGCGTCGGCCCCTACTCCACCCACTCCGGAATCGGAACTGGAGCACACCCTGTTGCGGATGTTCGTGGTGAGTCTGGCCGGGCAGGTACTGCCGGGTCGGAGTCTTGAGGACGCAGCCGCGTTGGTCTGGGAGCACCCGCAGGTCCTCAGCGAGATTCGCGAGTTGATGCCCGTCCTGCGGGACCGCGCCGACCATGTGCTGGAGCCGCTCGCCAAGCGCCCCGATAATCCGCTGCGAGTGCATGCTCGATATACCCGCCAGGAGATCTTGCTCGCCATGCAGCAAGGTGCTGGCACGAAGTCTCCGGAGTGGCGCGAAGGAGTGAAGTGGGTGGCAGACCAGCAGGCGGATCTCTTCTTGGTCACCCTGAACAAGTCAGCCAAGAGGTTCTCTCCCTCAACCCAGTACCGGGACTACGCGATCAGCTCTGATCTCTTCCACTGGGAAAGCCAGTCCACGACGAGCGCGAACTCTCCGACTGGTCAGCGGTATCAACAGCACGCGGCTCGTGGCTCAGAAGTGCTCCTCTTTGCGCGGATGGCCAGCGACGATCGCGCGTTCTGGTTCTTGGGGCCGGCCACGTATGTGAGCCATGAGGGCGAGAAACCCATGGCGATCACGTGGAAGCTGACGTATCCACTTCCCGGCGACCTCTACGCCGACTTCGCTGCTGCCGCGGTGGCGTAGAAGGGCTCCGGCGAGCGGACGGATCTCCTGCTCGCCGCCGTCCGGTTGGCGCGGCGACGTCAGGTGAGTCGCAGCGTGTGCCGGAAGGTCGCGATCAGCGCCGCCGCCACCGCCAGCGCGAGGATGCCCGGGATCACGAGACCGGCGCGCGGACCGTAGACGTCAGCCAACACCCCGACCAGCGGAGCCCCCAGCGGCGTGGTGCCGAAGAACACCGCCAGGTACAGGGCCAACACCCGGCTGCGATGGGAATCGTCGGTCCGCGTCTGCAGGTAGGAGTTGGCGCCGGTCATCATCGTCAACGCACTGATGCCGCACAGCGTGAGCGCTGCCCCGAACAGCCACTCGTTCGGCGCCAGGCCCGCGACCACCGTGCTCACACTCAGCGCGACTGCCGCCGCCGCGATGGTCCGCAGATCGGTGCGGCTGCGGCGGGCCGACAGCAGCGACCCCGCCAACGAACCGATGGCCATTACCGACCCGAGGATTCCGAACACGATCGGGCCCGCATGGAACTCGTGGCTCGACATCAGGGCGGTGGTGAGTTGGAAGTTCAGCGCGAACATCGACACCAAGCCCGCGAGCGCGATCACGAACAGCAGGTCCGGATGTTCTCGCACGTGCCGCACGCCGTCGGCGACTCCTCCGGCGCGACGCGCGGAAGAACGGTTCTGGCTCGTCCGGATCCCGCTCAGCGCCCCGACCATGGCCAGGAACGAGGCCGCCGCGATCAGGAACACCCAGCCCGTTGACGCGAAGGCGATCACCAGACCCGCCAACGCGGGCCCGACGAGCCGGGCGACGTTCAGGGATGCACTGTTCAACGAGACCGCGTTGACCACCTGATCCCCGGGGACGAGGTCGGACACGATGCTGGCCCGGGCCGGTCCGTCGAGTGCCGTGATGAGCCCCAGGATCGCCGCAGCCACCAGAAGCAGCGTCGGCGTCACCAGGCCGGTGATCGTCAGCGCCGCCAACAGCAACGCCTGCAGCGCCAGGGCTCCTTGGGTGAGCATCAACAGTCGGCGGCGGTCACAGCGGTCAGCGAGCACGCCCGCCCAGGGCCCGACCAGAAGCATCGGGAGGAACTGCAGCGCGGTCACCGCGCCCAGCATGATCGCGTTGTCGGTGAGCGCCAGCGTGAGCCACGACTGACCCACCCGATACATCCACGTACCGGTGTTGGCGGCGAGCATGCCCAGGGCGTACCGGCGGTAGCGGGCGATACTCAGTGAGGCGAAGGTTCGGCCAGTTGTTCGAGCAGTGGGATCGCTGCCAGGAGCGTCTGGCGATCCGACTCGGTCAGTTCCGTCAGTCGGCGGCGCAGCCAACGGTCGCGGGCCTCGCGGTACGTGTCCACCCATTGCACGGCCCGGTCGGTCACCGTGATCAGACACTGCCGCCGATCGCTCGGGTGATCCTGTCGGGTCACCCAACCGTCGTTTTCGAGGGTAGCGATGATCCGTGACATGGTCGGCGGCCGCACGTGTTCCCGGGCGGCGAGGTCGCCGGGGGTCATGGGGCCGTCCTGCATCAGGTTGCCCAGCACGGCCAGTTGGCTCGGAGTGAGTTGATCGTCGTGGCGTTCCTGGCGCAGTCGGCGCGACAGTCGCATCACCGCCGTCCGCAGCCGCGGGATGGCGTGTTCCTGCTGTTCGTCCAGTGTCATCGCGCGACCCTTTCCGGCGAGTGGCGGTTGGGATCATAGCGGTCTTTCGTTAGCGGAAGTAGTTACTTGTGCTAACGGTATGCCCTGATGGAACATTCCTCACCACCTCGTGGCCGGACCGTGACCGACTCGCACAGGGCTGACGCCTCACGATCCCGGACCCGCGGGGGCCCACCGCTCAGGTGCGGCAAGCAAGGGCGCGCTCGAGCCGAAGGTCCACGTGATCGTGAGGTGTTCGCCCTGCCTCCGCGCCATGACGCGCCCAGATCACGTGGCGAGCCGTGAGGCCGGGCGGGGATCGCCCCTCCAACGGCCGGTGCGAGGATGGGGGCATGTCCTACCGCTGCTTCGACATCGAGGTCACCGACAAGGTCGCCCACATCCAGCTGTCCCGTCCCGACGAACTCAACACGATGGTTCCCGAGTTCTGGAACGACCTCCCGATAATCGCCGCCGAACTCAGCGACTCCGGAGCTGTACGTGCCGTGGTGATCTCGTCGACCGGTCGACACTTCAGCGCCGGGATGGACCTGTCGGTCTTCACCAGCACGAACCTGATGGGTGATGGCGAAGCCGGTCGCCGCAATGCCGGGTTCAGCCAGTTGGTGCGGCGGCTGCAGGACAGCTTCACCGCGCTCGAGCAGACGCGGATGCCGGTCCTGGCCGCCGTGCAGGGCGGCTGCATCGGTGGTGCGGTCGACATGGTGTGTGCCGCCGACATGCGCTACGCGTCCGAGGACGCCTTCTTCGTCGTGCAGGAGACGGCCATCGGCATGACCGCCGATGTGGGCACCCTCCAGCGCCTGCCCAAGCTGATCCCCGACGGGGTGGCGCGTGAACTGATCTATACCGGTCGCCGCATGTCGGCCCAGCGCGCCTTCGAGGTGGGACTGGTCAACCAGGTCTTTCCCGACCACGAGTCGTTGGTGGCCGGAACCCTGGCGATCGCACGCGAGATCGCCGGCCACAGCCCCCTGGCGATCTGGGGTTCCAAGGAGGCACTGGTCTACGCGCGCGACCACTCGGTGACCGACTCGCTGCATCAGATCTCGTTGTGGCAGAGCGGTGCGTTCCAACCCGCCGACATGATGGAGTCGTTCGCCGCCAAGGGCGAGAAGCGCGCCCCGGACTACCCGGATCTGCCGGCGACCCCCACGTTCGGCTGACGATCACTGAGGCACGGTGACGCGGCGCAGCCCCGCCGCCGCTGTCACCGCGCACAGCATCAGCAGAGCTGCGGCCACCAGGAGGGCATCGGTGATCCCGTCCAGGTAGGCCTGCTGGGCCAGTGCTTGAATCGGCGCGCCACACACTGAGCCGACCTCGTCCAGGGCGCCGGCCACGATGTCACCGAGCAAGTCCTCGTCACTCGGGCACTCGGGGCCACCGGTGGCGTTCCAGGACTGGGCGACCAGGCCCGCGACCAGCGCACCCACCACCGCGATCCCCAGCACGGCGGCCACCTGGCTCAGCAGGTTCAGCAGTCCCGAACCCCCACCCTGGCTTTCTCGTGGCACGTGGGTCAGGACTCCGGCGGACAGGCTGGCGACCGCCAGCCCGAATCCCGCCCCCACGGCGACGAACGCCACCATGAGCGCCGGCACCGCGTTGTAGAGGTCGGAGACGCCCAACCCCAGCGTTCCCAGTGCGAGGAGTGCGAATGCGGTGCCAGCTGTGACGCCGATCCCCAGCCGTCGCACGAGCCACGCGGCGCCGGCGGCGGCTCCGGTGGCAGCCAGTGCGGGTGGGATGTCGAACGCGCCGGCCTGAAGCGGCGTGAACCCCAGACCGTTCTGCAGCAGCATCGTCTCCTGGTAGGCGACGCCGGTGAAGATCAGAGCCAAGGCCCAGCGCAGACCGAGCAGCAGGGGAACCGGTCGCCGCCTCATGATGTCCCAGTCGATCAAGGCGCGCCCACTGCGTTGCCGCCTGACGAACAGGGACCACGCGAAGAGTCCGACCCCCACGCACCCCAGGACAAGGGGAACGGATGCATCGGCGGTGGCTAACTGGTTGACACCGAGAACGATCATGAAGGTGGCGAAGATCAGCAGGGCGCTTCCGTAGGCGTCCACACCGTCAGCCTCGGCACCCAGCGACGGGGGGTGATCGATAAGCACGATCATGGTGACGATCATCGCCGGGATGATTGCGGCGACGAAGACCCACCGCCATCCGGCGGTCTCGATGATCCATCCGCTGAAGGCGGGCGCGACCAGGGACGCAGCCGAGGACAGGGCTGTCCAGGCACCCACGACCGTGGCCACCTGGCGGGCCGGGACGCCGCCGCTGAGGATGCCCAGACCGAGTACGAGGATCCCCGACGCCCCTGCTCCGCTCAGCACCCGACCACCGATCAGGACCTGGATGGAGGGCGCCGTCGCCGTGACGATGCCGCCCAACACGAAGACTGCCAAGGAGGCTCCGAGCATCCGTCGTCGTCCGAGCCGATCTCCCGCCGCACCCCACGGAAGGGCGACTGCGGCAGCTGTCAGCATGTAGGCGATCTGGGTCCACTGCAGGCCCATGGCATTCGCGTCCAGCGTGTCCCTGATGGTGGGCAGCGCCACGGTGACCGCACTGCCGTCGAGTGTCACGAAGAACTGGGCGGTGATCAACGCCACGATGGTCACCCGGCCGACCGTCCGCGTGGACGTCGGTTCGGGGGGCAGAGTCACCCCCGGAGTATCCCGGCCCGTGGCCCCGGGCGGGGAGCAATCCACTCATGCGGTGGCAACGCCGGCCGTCGGGGTTCTACGGTCGAAGGGAGCCGGAACGCCCGGCTGTGGCAGTGGTGGAGGAGCCTTATGACGGAGTACTACGAAGAACTGTCCGACGCCGACCTGGGCATGGTCGGAGCCGAGGGCGTGGCCTACTCGTGCTCGCCCGAGTGCTGATTCGATAACGAGACGCGCGAAGCCCGGGCCTGGGGGTCCGGGCTTCGCTGTGTCCAGGGCTCGTCTCACCGGCGCC
>WBZL01003466.1_pt1 | contig 14404 bp, 9 predicted proteins | sample 5204291 | NCBI WGS metagenome assembly WBZL01 (sample SAMN12344345, study PRJNA552823) | activated sludge metagenome | biome: Activated sludge suspended growth; feature: Nitrification reactor; material: Wastewater; isolation source: activated sludge from nitrification reactor of wastewater treatment...
CCCGTTGGGTTTGTCCCGATCGGCCAACGAGAAGAACACAGTTCCCGACTCCGGCAGGCGATCCCCCGCCGCGATCTGGCTCTTGGCAAAGGCCAGTCCGAAGGAACGGTCGATGCCCATCACCTCGCCGGTGGAGCGCATCTCCGGTCCCAGCACCCGGTCGGCATCGGGGAAGCGGTTGAACGGGAGGACCGCCTCCTTGACCGCCACATGACCGGTGGTGATGGGGTCGGTCAGCAGGCCTTCGGCTCGAAGCTCGGCCAGGGTGTCGCCCACCATGACCCGGCTGGCCACCTTCACCAACGGGACAGCGGTGGCTTTGGCCACGAACGGCACCGTCCGGCTGGCACGCGGGTTGGCCTCGATTACGAAGACCTCGCCGTCACGAACGGCGTACTGGACGTTGATGAGACCCTTCACGTCGAGGGCCTCGGCGATCGCCCGGGTGTGGGCCTCGATGGTGGCCACCGTCTCGGCCGACAACGAATAGGGCGGGATGGCGCAGGCCGAGTCCCCGGAGTGGACACCGGCCTCCTCCACGTGTTCCATCACGCCACCGATGATCGTGTCCCCGGTGTGGTCCCGGATGGCGTCGACGTCGACCTCGGTGGCGTCCTCCAAGAAGCGGTCGACCAGCACCGGACGTTCGGCCGACAGGCCACCCTCACGGCCTAGCGAGCCGAACCCGGCGAGCTGAGCCATGGCAGCATCTAGTTGGGCGTCGTCGTAGACGATCTCCATGGCCCGACCGCCCAGCACGTAGGACGGGCGTACCAGCACCGGGTAGCCGACCTCTGCGGCGATGGCCCGGGCCGCCTCGGCGGTGACGGCGGTGCCACCGGGAGGTTGGGGGATGTCGAGACGGGCACAAAGGGCGTTCCACCCTTCTCGGTCCTCGGCCAGATCGATCGATGCCGCCGAGGTTCCCAGGACCAGTCCGTCGGGCAGGCGGCCCGACAGCTTGAGTGGGGTCTGACCACCGAGCGAAACGATCACGCCCTTCAGTCCCCCGGGACCGGCGGCCTGCTCCCCCTCGATCACGTTCATCACGTCTTCGTAGGTGAGCGGCTCGAAGTAGAGGCGGTCCGACGTGTCGTAGTCGGTGGAGACCGTCTCGGGGTTGCAGTTGAGCATGATCGTCTCGTAGCCGGCTTCTCGCAGAGCAAAGCTGGCGTGGACGCAGCAGTAGTCGAACTCGATCCCCTGGCCTATGCGGTTGGGACCCGAGCCCAAGATCAACACCTTCGGCCGGTCTCCGGGACGGACCTCGTCGTCGTCCTCGTAGGTGGAGTAGTGGTACGGCGTCTCGGCTTCGAACTCAGCGCCGCAGGTGTCCACGGTCTTGAAGGTGGCGACCACTCCAGCAGCGATGCGGGCAGCCCGAACCTCGTCCTCGGTCACGTTCCAAAGGTGGGCGAGCTGAGCATCACCGAAGCCGAGCCGCTTGGCCCGACGCCAAGCCCGACGGTCCATGTCGGCCACCCCCAGCTCTTCCAGGACGGCCCGCTCGTCGGTGATCTGGGCCATCTGGTCCAAGAACCACGGATCCACCTTGGTTTCTTCGTGGATCTTCTCCAGGCTGATTCCCCGGCGGATGGCCGCCTCCAACTGGAACATCCGATCCGGTGTGGCCAGGGCTGCCGCTGCGACCAATTCCTGATCGGAAAGGTCGTCATAGACCGTCTCGGTCGGATCGGCGTTCAGGCCGAGTCGTCCCTGCTCCAGCGAGCGCAGCGCCTTCTGCAAGGACTCCGGAAACGTGCGTCCGATAGCCATCGCTTCGCCAACGGACTGCATCTGCGTGCCCAGCACCGGAGCCTGGCCGGGGAACTTCTCGAACGCCCAGCGGGGCACCTTGGTGACCACGTAGTCGATGGTGGGTTCGAAGCTGGCCGGGGTCTTGCGGGTTATGTCGTTGGGGATCTCGTCGAGGGTGTAGCCCACCGCCAGGCGCGCCGCGATCTTGGCAATCGGGAACCCGGTGGCCTTGGAGGCCAGGGCGCTGGACCGACTAACCCTGGGGTTCATCTCGATGACGACCATGTCGCCGTTGAGCGGATTCAGGGCGAACTGGACGTTGGACCCACCGGTCTCCACCCCGACGCGGCGTATGCAGGCGAAGGCGGCGTCACGCATCCGCTGGTACTCGACGTCGGACAAGGTCTGGGCCGGCGCAACGGTGATCGAGTCGCCGGTGTGTACGCCCATGGGGTCGACGTTCTCGATGGAGCAGATGATCACGCAGTTGTCGGCCCGATCCCGCATGACCTCGAGCTCGTACTCCTTCCAACCGGCGATGCTCTTCTCGATGAGGATCTCGGTGATGGGACTGGCATCGAGCCCGTGGGAGGCGACCCGCTCGAACTCTTCGGTGGTCGAGGCGATGCCGGTTCCCTTGCCTCCCAGGATGTAGGCCGGCCTGATGACGACGGGCAGACCGATCTCGGCCACAACCCGGCGGGCGGACTCCATGGCCGCCGCCACCTGTTGGCCCTTGGGGGCTCGCTTCAGTTCGGCGGGTGGAGCGGCAACGCCAGAGGCGGGAACATCCAAGCCGATGCCGATCATCGCCACCTTGAACCGTTCACGGTCCTCGGCGGTGGCGATGGCCTCGGCATCAGCACCGATCAGCTCCACGCCGTAGCGGTCCAACACCCCGGCCTCGACCAGATCCATGGCCAGGTTCAGCGCAGTCTGGCCGCCGAGGGTGGGAAGGAGGGCGTCGGGGCGCTCCCGTTCGATGATGCGGGTGAGGATCTCGACGTCGAGGGGTTCCACGTAGGTGGCATCCGCGAAGTCGGGGTCGGTCATGATCGTGGCCGGGTTGGAGTTGGCCAGGATCACCCGGTAGCCCTCCTCGCGCAGCACCCGGCAGGCCTGGGTCCCGGAGTAGTCGAACTCACAGGCCTGTCCGATCACGATCGGGCCCGATCCGATCAGCAGGATCGAGGAGATGTCGTCGCGGCGGGGCATCAGGCCTCCCCTCCCCTGGTCGGCACGGATCGGAGCAGGTGACCCGTCAGCAGGCCGTCTGGTTCGCGGTGGGTGCGACGCAGCGGCGGTGAGGGCACCGAGATGGTGGTGGGGCCGGGCCGTCCCATGTGGTGGTTCATGAGCACGGCGAAGTCGGCGAAGAGGTAGGCGGAGTCGTGCGGGCCGGGGCCGGCCTCGGGATGGTGCTGCACCGAGAACGCGGGCACATCGGTGGCCTGGATGCCTTCGATCACCCCGTCGTTGAGGTTGACGTGGGTGACCTCGGCTGACGGGATCGACCCTTCGACCACGGCGAAGTTGTGGTTCTGGCTCGTGATCTCAACCACCCCGTCGCGCATGCGTCGGACCGGGTGGTTACCGCCGTGGTGACCGAAGGGAAGCTTCTCGATCGATCCGCCCAGGGCGGTGGCCAAGAGCTGATGACCGAGGCAGATGCCGAACACGGGTACCTCGCCCAGGATCTGACCGATGGCCTCTGCAGCGTAGGGGACGGTGGCCGGATCGCCGGGACCGTTGGACAAGAACACACCGTGTGGTTCCCGGGCCAGCACCTCCGCTGCCGGGGTCGAGGCGGGAACCACCTCGACGTGGGCAAAGCCGGCCAGGTGGCGCAAGATGGTGGTCTTGATCCCGAAGTCGTAGGCCACCACCCGGTAGGAAGCACCTTCGGATCCGACCACGTACGGCTCGGTGGTGGTGACCTGGGAAACCAGGTCAACGCCGAGAGTTCCGGGTTCGGCGGCGGCCTCGGCCCGTAGACGGTCCTCGGTCACCGTCGTTCCGTCGGGGGCCGGACCCAGGGCACCGAACGCGCCGGGCATGGCCCCGCTGTCGCGGATGTGGCGGGTAAGTCGGCGAGTATCGATCCCACCGATCCCGGGCACGCCATGAGCGTTCAGCCAGGCGTCGAGGTCCTGATCGGACCGCCAGTTGGACCGGCGACGAGCCAGCTCGCGCACCACCACACCTCGACAGAACGGGCGCCGGTACTCGTCGTCCAGCGGGCTGACGCCGTAGTTCCCAATGTGGGGGTAGGTGAAGGTGATGATCTGCCCGGCGTAGGACGGGTCAGAGATGACCTCCTGGTAGCCCGACAGCACGGTGTTGAAAACCACCTCACCGGTGGCCAACCCGTTGGCGGGAGTGGCGCCGAGGGCTTCGCCCTCGAACACGGTGCCGTCGGTGAGCACCAGGAGTGCTTCGCGCACGGGCCCGCTCACGGCAGAACCCGGGCAAAAGAAAAGCCCCCGGCTGGGGGCGTGAACGACCAGGTGCGTTGTTCCACTCGACCTTCTCCTGTCCGTGTGGGCCTCACTGGACCCACTTCACGGTCAGAAGGGCACTCTACCACCCACCCCACCGAGGCTTCCGAGCCGGCCACCGCGGAGTGCCCATTCAGGGCCTGCGTGTTGTGGAATTGGGCCCGTCCCCGCAACGGGCGCCGACGGCGGCGTCCGCCATGTCATCGGATCGCGGCAGGCATCACCGTCGGCAGTCCGGCACCGGCCCTAGCGTTGACGTGTGGTTGTGGTCGGGGTGATCACCGTGGCGGTGGCGGGCTGGTGGTGCGCCACTGTGCTGGGCAACGAGGACCGCTACCTGCGCGCCGTCGCCCCACTGTCCGCCTCTCCCCGCTTCGCCCGTCTGGCCGGGTACTCGGTGTCGGTGGCGGTCCGTCACCGAGCCGGTTGGCGGCGACCGTTGAGCCGTCCCGTCGGCCGGGTGCTGGCCTCTGCCACCCGACGATCGATGGGTACCCGTTCCTTTGACCGGATGTGGCTGGTCGGGCATCGGACCCTGCACCGCCATCGGGTTCAACACCGCCAACTCGCTCGGTTCCGAGTGGCGGCAGCGATGGTTGGACTGGCGACGTTGGGTTTGGCCGTCGGAGTGAGCACCAAGCTCGACCCCCGATCCTGACCACCGAGGCAGCGGGACCAGCCAATCCGTTTCGCCGTGGGTTTCCTGGTGGCAGCACTGGCAACGCCGCCGGCCAGTACCAGAGGGGGCTGCTCAGGAAGGCTGGAGCGACCGGGCCAAGGCGACCAGCGACTCCGGGCTGCTGTCACCCTCACGATGACGAACCGATGCACGGGCGACGGCCAGCACCGATCGGGCGGCGGGAGCACGGACATCGGGGTCGAGGGTCTCGATGTCTGAGGTCTTGGCCAGACCCACGATCCTTCGGGCCATCTTGGCCGCCGCGAACAGCCAGGCATCCTCGCGCCAGTGGGCCAGCAGGTGCTCCTCCAGTTCTTCGTGCCAGACCCGGGGATCTACCCGGGTTGGCCACAACCGACGGAACTCCGCCTCGAAGGCCGTCCACGTCCTGACCACCAGATCCAGGCACCAGTCCTGGTGGGTGACATCATTCAATGCCGCCCCACGGGTGGCGGCTATCAGGTAGTTGGCCCATAGGGCTCCCAGGTCGAAGGCGACCGGTCCGCAGAACCCGAACTCGCTGTCGATGGCCCGAGCCGTCGACGGCTGACCGCCTGGTTCGCCGTCGGGGCCTGAGCCCCGCACCATCACCGAACCGGTGTGGAGGTCACCGTGGATGATGGCCTCACCTTCGGTCATGAACTTCCACTTGGCCAGGCCCATGGCCGCCACCATCTCGGCATCGGCAGCCAGCGCCGCGGCATCGGGCTCGTTGGCCGGCAACACCCCGTTGCGACCGGCATCCACATAGGGCTCGGTGAAGACCAGGTCCTCGGTGATGCGACACAGTTCGCCGTTGGACGTGCTGGCGGCCAGACGCTTGTGGTCCTCGGGGTCCATGCCCAGCGGTGAGGTCCCGAAAGCCACCGACGCCACGTAGCGGCCCATCGCCTCGGCCACCCCGTCGTGGCGCAGCCTGTCGTTGAGCGCGCCCCGCCACACCCGATGGTCCGAAAGGTCCTCCATGGCGATGATGAACCGCTCGGTGTCATAGCCGTAGATGTCCGGCACCAGGCCCGGGGCCACCCGAGCGTGAACCGAGGTGATCTCTGCCTCCAGGCGGGCCCGGTCGGGGCGCATGGGCCAGTCCGGGCCTACAAGACGCATGTAGGGCAGGGCCTGCTTCAGCACCACTCCCCTCCCCGCGGTGTCGGTCAGGATGAAGACCAGGTTGAGGTTGCCGTCGCCCACCTCTTCGACGCGGGCCAGCGAACCGGTGTCGATCCGAGTGGCCAGTTCCGGTCGGGACGCCACATAGGACGCGGCCGACTCGGCGGTGAGCACCTGGTAGCCGACTTCGGTAGCTGTCATCGGGTTCTCCTAGATCAACGGGGGAAGCAGGCGGCGACGCCGCCGTCGACGGGAACGACCGCACCCGTGGTGCGCGACGACGAATCACCGAAGAGGTGGACGACCGTGTCGGCCACATCGGCGGTGGTCACGCTCCGGCGCAAGATGTTGCGGTCCTTGTAGAAGTCCTCGAGGGCGTCCGGCGCGATGCCGTGGGCGCTGGCCCGCTCCTCGCGAAGGCCGTGGTCCCACAGGTGGGACCCTTCGAACACGGCGTCAGGGTTGATGGCATTGGCCCTGATGCCGTGGGGACCGCCTTCGAGGGCGGCGATGCGCATCAGCTGGACCATGCCCGCCTTGGACACCGAGTACGCCCCGAACCCGGCCCCGGGGCCAAAGGCGTTCTTGGATGCGACATAGACCAGTGACCCGCCGATCCCCTGCTCTTTGAGGATCGGGAGCGCGGCTCGCGTCAGCAGAAAGGCGCTGGACAAGTTGATGCGCAGGGCCCGGTCCCAGTCCTCCAGGTCGATCTCGTCGAGGTTGCCGGTGACCGCCACACCGGCGTTGGCCACGATGCCGTCCAGACCTCCGAAGGTGCGGACCGCGCTGGAGACCGTGGCGGCCACGACGTCAGGGTCGGACTGGTCACCGACCACCATTGCCGCCTCGGGATGACCGGCGGCGGCGAGCTCGGCTGTCACCGCCTCCAAACCGGGACCGTCGAGGTCGGCCAGCACCACGCTGGCCCCCAGCGCCGCCAGGCGGCGGGCTGCTTCCCGGCCTATGCCCGAGGCAGCCCCGGTGACCACCACGATCCGTCCGGCCAGCGCCTTGGGTGGTGGCTTGAGGGTGAGCTTGTAGAGCTCCAACGGCCAGTAGTCGAAGCGGAAGATGTCGCTCTCGGCCAGGGGAAGTGGGGTCCCGAAGGAGTCGGCGATGGTCGCGGCCACATGGTGAGTGGCGTCGGCCACGTCGGCCGCGACGCGGGCGGTGCGGTGGTCGGGTCCGGCGGTCACCGCACCCAGGCCGGGCACCAACAGCACCGTCGGGGTGGGGTCGTGCATGGCGAACCCCTCGGGCAGCCCGTGACGGTTCCGGTCGAAGTAGGCGGTGTAGTCGGCCACATAGGAAGCGACCGCGGCGCGCACGCCCTCTGGGGTCGGGTCGGTCACCACAGAGGACCACGGCTTGATTCGCAGCATGTGATCGGCCGAGGACACCCCACCGGCCACGATCGTGGCCACGTCGGCCCGATCGGCCACGTCGCGAAGTCGGTCGTCGACGAGCAGCACCTTGTGGGTCCGCTCGCTCACCGCCCCCCGCACGTTGACCAGCAGCCGTTCGGTATAGGCGGCGTCGAGGTCACCGACCCGTCGGGCACCAGCGGTGGAAGTACCGGTGGCGGCGATGTGGGCGTCGGCCTTGGCGACCGCCTCCACGGTTCGGCGGTAGCAGTCGTCGCTATCGTCGGACCAACAGAACAGGCCGTGGTTCGCCAGCACTACCCCATCGAAGTCGGCCAGGCGCCCCACCGCCTTGGCCAACTCGAAACCGGGCATCACCCAGTCGACGTAGGCGTACCCATCCCCCAGGACCTCTGCCACCACCTCACGACCGCGGGCGTGGTTGGTGAGAGCGCAGATCGAATCGGCGTGGACGTGATCGATGTGGGTGCGGGGCACGAAGGCGTGCAGCAGCGTCTCGATGGATGGCCGGGGCGACGTCGGGTCGACCAGAGCCCGGGCCACGTACGCCACCATCTCGTCGTCGGTCATCTCCTCGACCGACGCCAACGCGGTCAGCTCCTCCAACCGCAACGCCGGGTAGTCACGGGGAACCGAGGTGCCCATGTCCGAGCCGGAGCCTTTGACCCACAGCACGCGCTGTTCACGACCGAGGTGATCTACGAGAGTCCCCTTGGCCGAGGTGTTGCCACCTCCGTGCAGGACCAGCCGAGGGTCAGCACCGATACGCCGCGACCGCTCGACCAGGGCGGCCAGCGGGGCGGGTACATCAGAACCCGCGAGGGTGGGGTCGGTCACTGGTGCTCCTGTGGGGGGAAGATGGTGTGGGTTCCGTCGCCGGGCTCGACCACCCCGGCCTCGGTGACGATGGCGCTGATCAGTTGAGCCGGGGTGACGTCGAATGCCGGGTTGTACCCCGTGGTGCCGTCGGGAGCGGAGGCAGCCTCCGACCAGCGGACCACTTCGTCCCCGTCGCGCAGCTCGATCTGTATGTCTCGGCCCGACGCCGTGGCCCGATCCACGGTCGACTGCGGTGCGGCGACCACGAATGGGATCCCGGCATGGGCACAGGCCAGAGCCACCCCCAGGGTGCCGACCTTGTTGGCGGTGTCACCGTTGGCGGCGATCCGGTCGGCGCCGACCACCGCAACGTCGACGTGACCGCCGATGATGGTCCCGGCCGCGGCCGAGTCGACCTGCACCACGTGGTCGGCCCCCATCCGAGCCAGCTCCCATGCGGTCAGGCGCGCCCCCTGGAGGAGCGGCCTGGTCTCATCGGCGTAGACCCGACCCAGACGACCCCTCTCATGCAGCTCACGCATCACACCCAGGGCCGTGCCCCACCCGGTGGTGGCCAGAGCTCCGGCGTTGCAATGGGTGAGGACTCGAACTCCCGTCTCGGTCCGGTCCGCAAGGTCGGGTCGGGTCAGTATCCAGTCGGCGCCGTGCCGGCTCAACTCTCGGTTGGCCGCCAGGTCTTCTTCCATCAACCGCTGACCTTCAGCCACCACCGCCTGAACCCCATCTCCGATGAACGCCGCCGCCCGATCTGCCCCCCAGGCCAGGTTCACCGCGGTGGGCCGGGCATCTCGTACCCGGGCCACCTGGCGGGCCAACTCCTCGGCCGCCCAACCGTTCCGGGTCCCCTCGGCCACCGCCACGGCCACCCCGAACGCACCAGCGGCGCCGAGGGCTGGAGCCCCCCTGACCACCAGGCGCTCGATGGCGTCGACCACCTGATCGACGGTCGTGCACACCACCTGTTCCTCACGGCCGGGCAGAAGCGTCTGATCGATGAGCACCATGCCCGGCAAGGGCCCGTCCACCCAACCGACCGCCCGAATCTCTTCCAAACCCTGTCCCCTTCTTCACCGCCACCCAACGGAAGGCCCCGCACCGTAGCCGCGCCACGCCGCCAAGCCGCCGGGTGGCTCTCGGCATTGGTCGGAGCCAGGTCCCCGGGTTGCGGATGGTCAACGCTCGCCAGGGTCTGTCAAAGGGGGCAGGTCCAATACCGTCTGCGCAGCCAACTCGGCGGCATCGGTCCTCGACGGTCTCTAGGGTGCGGAGATGCCTCTGCCTCTACCCGCATCTGATCGGACCGCCATCGTCACCGGGGCTTCCTCGGGAATCGGTGAGGGGATCGCCAGAGAGCTGGCTCGGCGTGGCCACAACGTGGTTCTGGTGGCTCGTTCGACGGGCAAGTTGGAGGCCCTGGCCTCAGAGCTGTCCCGCGATGGCCGTCGGGCAGAGGTGCTGGGCGCCGACCTGTCCGATCGAGAGGCGCGAGCCGGCCTGGCCGAGCGGGTGGAGGCGCTGGGCCTGACCCCCGACATCCTCGTCAACAACGCCGGGCTGTCCACCACCGGTCCGGTCCACGCCGCCGACCTGGCCGCCGAGATGAACATGATCGAGGTCGACGTGGTGGCGGTGGCCGACCTGTGCACCCGTTTCCTTCCCGGCATGGTGGAACGGGATCGGGGAGCGATCCTCAACGTGGCCTCCACTGCGGCATTCCAGCCCATTCCGGGTCAGGCCGGCTACGCCGCCTGCAAGGCATTCGTCCTCTCCTACAGCCGGGCGCTGCACGCCGAACTGAGCGGAACCGGCGTGTCCGTCACCGCTTTGTGCCCAGGCCCGGTCCACACCGGGTTCAGCGATGCTGCGGGCTTCACCAAGGAAGAGGCCGAAGGTGCACTGCCCTCGTTCATGTGGGAGTCGGTCGAGTCGGTGGCCCGGTGCGGCATCAACGCCCTGGCCAAGGGCCACCCGGTGGCAATCCCCGGAGCGGCAAACCGAGTGGCAGCCATGGCCGCCCACCTCACCCCCAAGTCGATCCTGGCCCCACTCCTAGCCCGCCAGCACCCCGCCCTCCGCTCCCGTTGACCTGAAGGGTCCAAGCCCGGATCTGTGAAACCTGCAATGGCGTACTGGCCCAGTGTTTCCCAGCACGCCATAGTTCGTGACCTGACCTCGAGCTTCCCAGTCGTGTCCACGTCCGACTCAAGATCCGGCCCTCTGCCACCGTTGGAGCCCCTGCGGTACGCGTTCGCGCAGCTTGTTCGTGACCTGACGTCGAGCAGCCATGTCGATCTTGCCTTCCATGAACCGGCAAGCGTTCTCCCGGGCCCGGGATCATGCGCTCAAAGTGCGTGAGGCATCAATCATCCCCAAGGGCTCAAAGTGTGTGAGGCAGGTCGAGTTCCTGTAAAGCGCAGATCAATGCACTACCATCCTCTGCTATGCGGGAACCACGGCACGGATAGCCTTGCGGAGTTAAACACCGGCCCAGCGAAGGTGGGGTGTCGCGACTCGGTTAGGAGGCTTCTCCTGACAATTGTGACGCTATCCGCGCTTCCTTCCTGTTATGACGGGATCTTTCCAACTGCGAACCTTCGCGGCGGAAACACGAGGTGCGATACCAACCAGATATGCCTTCAGGACAATTTGGGCGTATCGTACTACGTGGATCCGGCGACGCTTCCGTGGAGTGTTAACCCCGCCCACGCCGTGATGAGTCATATCGGCGATACAGACTTGAATACCGCCGTCACCAGTTCACCAATTTATGACGCAGCCGGGAATGGCGAAACGGACATAATCATTCGCCCAGACAACCACCGGCTTCCGGCCAACTTTGCGGGCGCTGGATTCTGTGAGAACGTCTCCGATGCCGGAGCTGGCCTTTGTGATCAGTTTTATCTTGAATTGAACGAAGACGCCTATTGCGCAGCGCAGGGCAACCGTTGCGGCACATATGACGCGATGCACGAACTGATATGCCATGAGGCGGGCCACACGGTCGGATTGGTCCACGCTGGAGATGCTTCACCGCCCCAAGCACCCGATAGCGCTGCCCTTGGCTGCATGGGCAATGCCCTACCTCCGCGTAAGTACCTAGGTGAGACGAACTTCACGCTGATCAACGGAGCACACTGATGTCAAGAAGGGGAGACCGAATGCTCACGAGACCTACTATGGTTTGCATTGCTCTAGCGGTGATCGCCTCGCTTTCAACATCTGCGTGCGGCTCAGCCTCAAAGTCAGGCGGCCGACGACCGACAGGAGCTGTCGAGTTCCAAGGGATGTCTCTCCTGCCAGTCGATGAGATCAACGACATTGTTGACTACACAGAGGTCGTCGCAGTTGTGACCGTCACTGCTGAGATTTTCGAGGAGCTTCCAGCAAGCGACGATCAACCTGTCTTTTTCAAGCGGTTCCTGCATGTGTCCGTTGACGAAATCCTGCTCGATACCGGAGTGGCGATTGAGACATCTGTCACACTTCAGGCCCTAGGTGCGTTCAAGTCGGACGGTGAGCTACTACAGGAAACGGTTGACGGTGCGCCTCACATTGAGGTTGGGCGCCAGTACGTTGTCTCTCTCATTCGCGATGGTGATTACTGGATACCGCAAGATCCAATGGCAGTGTTTGAGTATCCCGATGGACGCGTCTCCATGAATGGCCACAGGCAGGCCCAAACTATCCCGATCGATGGTTTGACATCCAGTGAGCTTCGACCACTCTTGACGCAGACTCCGAGAGACACGATCGCTGAGGAGTATCTCGAGCTTCCTTCACTGGAGAGGTCGGCCGCGGTTGCAGAGGAGAGGTCAGAAGGAGACTCAGCCAATTGAGGCCGTCCCAATAGCGCTCAGCTACACCGATGCGTACCTCGATCTGACCGATCAGCGTTGGGGCTCACCCGCCATCACCACCGGCTCACCGTGGAGAAGGGTGTGGCGGACCTTGCCACGCACCTCGCGGCCTTCGTAGGGGGTGTTGCGGCTGCGGCTGGCCATGGCGTCGGCCCGGACGGTCCATGTGGCCTCGGGGTCGAACACACACAGGTTCGCTGGTTCACCCGCGGCGATCGGTCGGCCATGGCGGTCCTCAACCCCGGCCACTCGGGCCGGGTTCCACGACAACGCAGCCAGCACCTGTCCGACAGGCATGTCCAACTCGGTGAGAGCCAAGGCCAGGGCGGTCTCGAGGCCCAACATTCCGGGAGGGGCCTGGTCGAAGGGCAGTTCCTTACTCTCGGGCGTGTGGGGGGCATGGTCGGTGGCGATGGTGGCGATCGTCCCGTCGGCCAGACCGGCCCGGACCGCAACCACGTCCTCGGCGGTGCGCAGAGGCGGGTTCACCTTGAACACCGGGTCGTAGGAGGCGCACTCGGCATGAGTGAGGGTGAAGTGATGGGGCGTGGCTTCAGCAGTGACCGGTAGTCCTGCCGCGACTGCGTCTCGGATCATGGCCACCGAACGGGCGGTGGACATGTGCTGGAAGTGGATGCGACATCCGGTGAGGCGAGCTAGGGCGATGTCACGCATGACCATCAACTCCTCGGCCTCGGCGGGTTGACCGGCGATGCCAAGACGAGCCGACCACTCCCCCTCGTGCATGTGGCCGCCGCCGCACAGGGCATCGTCCTCGCAATGCTGCGCCAGGGTCACGCCGAGGCCCACGGCGTACTCCATGGCCCGACGCATCAGGCGGTTGTCCTGCACCCCGGCACCATCGTCGGTGAATACCTTCACCCCGAGCTCGGCCATCTCGGCCATGGGGGCGAGCTGCTCTCCAGCCCGCCCCACGGTGATGGCACCCGACGTGTACACGTCACACGGTGCAGTCCGCCCAAGTTCGAGGACCTGGCGAACCACCGCAGCACTGTCGATGGCCGGGGTGGTGTTTGGCATGGCCAACACCGCGGTGTAGCCGCCGAGGGCTGCCCCTCGCGCCCCCGTCTCCACCGTCTCGGCCTCCTCCTTGCCCGGCTCACGCAGGTGGGTGTGCACATCCACCAGGCCGGGGGCCACGATGCAACCGGCGGCGTCGAGGGTTCGGTCCGCGCTCAGGTCCGGACCTACCGCCTTCACCACGCCGTCGACCACGACGACGTCGGCGACACGCTCGCCGCTGGCATCGATCACGGTCCCGCCCTTGATCACGATCGTCGGCCGGTCAGCCACGGGAACTCTCCTCATCGGTGGGGTTGGCACCTACGGCGCCCGTCGGTTCGGGGGACGCATCGAGGCCCAACTGCGTCGAGGCGGCCGGGTCGTCGTTGCGGTGTTCGGGGTTCACCAGCCCGGCACCGGCTCCCAGCAACAGGTACAGCACGGCCATACGCACCGCCACGCCGTTGCGGACCTGGTCCAGGATCAGCGAACAGGGCAGGTCTGCCACCTCCGCCGCGATCTCCACGCCCCTGTTCATGGGACCGGGATGCATCACCACGGCCTCGGGTCGCAACAGAGCCGCCCGCCTAGTGGTGAGTCCATAGGTGCCGGTGTATTCGCGCAACGACGGCAAGAGGGCTTCGGTCATCCGCTCACGTTGCATGCGCAGGAGGTAGGCCACGTCCACGGTGGGCAGCACTGCGTCGATGTCGTGGCTCACCTTCACCGGCCAACCCTCCAGGCTCGGCGGCAGCAGGGTGGGAGGCGCCACCAGGGTCACCTCGGCGCCGAGCGCGGTGAAAGCCTCGACATCGGAGCGTGCCACCCGGCTGTGCTTGATGTCGCCGATGATGGCGATGTGGCGACCGACGACTCCACCGAGGTGCTGACGGATCGTGTAGCAGTCCAGCAGTGCTTGGGTTGGGTGCTGGTGCCAGCCGTCACCAGCGTTGATGACCGCGGCATCGACCCAGTCGGCAATGCGGTGGGGCGCGCCGGCCGAGGCGTGACGGACGACGATGGCGTCGATGCCCATGGCCTCGATGGTGCGGGCCGTGTCCCGGAGTGACTCGCCTTTCTTGACCGACGACGAACTGACCGAGAAGTTCATGGTGTCAGCCGAGAGCCTCTTTGCCGCCGTCTCGAACGACAACCGAGTTCGAGTCGAGTCCTCGTAGAACAACCACGCCACCGTCCGGCCTCGCAGGGCCGGCACCTTGGGGATGGCCCGCTCGGATACCTCGACGAACG
>WBZL01003468.1_pt1 | contig 14399 bp, 16 predicted proteins | sample 5204291 | NCBI WGS metagenome assembly WBZL01 (sample SAMN12344345, study PRJNA552823) | activated sludge metagenome | biome: Activated sludge suspended growth; feature: Nitrification reactor; material: Wastewater; isolation source: activated sludge from nitrification reactor of wastewater...
TCGGCTGGTAGCTTTGGGTCGGATTTGTGCATTCGGCTCATAAGCGGGTGGTCGTCGGCATTGACGGTCAGCATGGTATAGCTTTCGACAATCTCGCCAGTTTCGCGGTCCGTCCATGTGTTCCATAGGCCCGCCAATCCCCACGGTTCGCCATTGGTGCGGCGGAATCGCCACCAGACATTCTTGCCGGTTTCCCAACAGGGTTCATCGAATGACCAAGCCGGGATGATGCATCGCTGTCCTTTGGCCCATGGTTGCTTGTACGATGCCTTGCCAGTGATTTCCTCCGACCGCGCGTTCTGTGTTGCATAGGGCAGTTTGGCGGCCTTGGCAAACCACGGTATCAGGCCGAACTGACCGACGACCAGGGAAATGGCCGGACGACCATCGTCGACAGGTTCCAGACGAAGGAACGGGCCAAGCGACCGGGGGTAAATCTCGAGACCTTCCCACCACTTGGGTGGCTTGTCCCGGCCGATGTGCCAGAAGCGTTCGATTTCGGCTTGCTCGGGAGAAATGTAGCGGGTGCACATGCGGTGATTAAATCACGTGGCCTCCGAAATCCGGCATACGAGGGCGAATTGGCGACGAAGGGCAGGAACGCCGACGCATGAGCTACAGCGTCTTGGCGGCTGGCTCACGTCGATCATGGTGGAAAGGTATGGACAATTGGCGCCTGACCATCTTGCCGGTGCCGCTGGAAGAATAGACGGGGTACTTGCCGGATACGATCTAGCTACGCCGGACGCTTTGCCGGAAGTGCTTCCCGAAGCAAGAACCTCTTGAATACTGCTGGTGCCGGGAGGGGGACTCGAACCCCCACACCTTGCGGCGGCGGATTTTGAGTCCGCTGCGTCTACCGATTCCGCCATCCCGGCCAGGAGGCAAGGCGCGTAAAATGCGCGCCTTCGTTTGAAGGGCCGCATTATCCGCGAATCGCCCTTCCGCTTCAACCCAAGCGCCGCAACTCGAACTTTCCCCGTGCTCAGCCTCGACGACTTCGACTATCTCCTGCCGCCGGAGCGCATTGCCCAGATGCCGCTGGCCGAGCGTTCGGCGAGCCGTCTGCTGGTAATGCGCGGCGAGCGGCTGGCCGATCACGGCGTCCGCGACCTGCCGGGCCTGCTGGCACCGGGCGACCTGCTGGTGATGAACGACACGCGGGTGATCCACGCCCGCCTGTATGGCCGAAAGGCCAGTGGCGGGCAGGTCGAAGTGCTGGTGGAGCGGATCGCCGGCGATGGCGAGGCGATTGCCCAGGTGCGGGCCAGCAAGCCGCCCAAGCCCGGCTCGCGCCTGTGGCTCGAAGAGACGCTGGATGTCGAAGTGCTCGGTCGCGCGGGCGAGTTCTATCGCCTGAAATTCCACGCTGACGATCCGGGCGATGTCGTCGAGCTGATCGAGCGGCATGGCCGCCTGCCGCTGCCGCCGTACATTGAACGCGCCGCCGCAACGCCCGACGAAGAGCGCTACCAGACCGTATTCGCCCGGGCCAAAGGGTCGGTGGCGGCCCCCACCGCCGGCTTGCATTTCGATGCACCGCTGCTCGCCGAACTGGCGACGTGCGGCATCGGCACCGCGCACGTTACGCTGCACGTCGGCGCCGGCACTTTTCAGCCGGTACGCGTGCGCAACCTGGCGGAGCACCGCATGCATCGCGAGCGCTATGCCGTGCCGCAGGCCACTGTCGACGCCATCGCCGCCTGTCGCGCCCGGGGCAGCCGGGTGGTGGCGGTGGGCACGACGACGCTGCGCACGCTGGAGTCGGTGGCCCTGGCCGGCCCGCTGCGCGCCGAGGAAGGCGAGAGCGAGCTGTTCATCACGCCCGGCTTCCCGTTCCGCGTCGTCGATATGCTGCTGACCAACTTCCATCTGCCCAAATCGACGCTGCTGATGCTGGTGTCGGCCTTCGGCGGCCTGGAGCCCATCCGTGCTGCCTACCGGCACGCCATCGACGGCCACTACCGCTTTTTCAGCTACGGCGACGCCATGCTGATCCACCGACACGATGAAATTTGATCTCCTCGCCACTTCCGGCGCCGCCCGGCGCGGTACGCTGACCCTCGCCCACGGCAGCGTCGAGACGCCGGTCTTCATGCCGGTGGGCACTTATGGCACGGTCAAGGCGATGGCGCCCAACGAACTGGTCGACATCGGCGCACAGATCGTGCTCGGCAACACCTTTCACTTGTGGCTGCGGCCGGGGCTCGAGGTGGTTGCCGCGCACGGCGGCCTGCACCGGCTGATGGGCTGGGACCGGCCGATCCTCACCGATTCCGGCGGCTTTCAGGTATTCAGCCTCGGCGCCCTGCGCAAGATCACCGAGGAGGGCGTCAAGTTCCAGTCGCCGATCAATGGCGACCGGCTGTTCCTGACCCCGGAGGAATCGATGCGCATCCAGCGCACCCTCGATTCCGACATCGTCATGATCTTCGACGAATGCACCCCCTACCCGGCCGACGAGCGGCAAGCCGGCGACTCGATGCGGCTGTCGCTGCGCTGGGCGCGCCGTTCCCGCGACGAACACGATCGACTGGCCAACGGCAACGCCCTGTTCGGCATCGTCCAGGGTGGCATGTTCGAAGGCTTGCGCGACGAGTCGCTGGCCGGCCTGGCGGACATCGGCTTCGACGGCTATGCGATCGGCGGCCTGTCGGTGGGCGAACCGAAGGAGGACTTCGTCCGCATCCTCGCCCATACCGCGCCGCGCCTGCCGGCGGACCAGCCGCGCTACCTGATGGGCGTCGGCACGCCGGAGGACATCGTCTATGCCGTCAGCCAGGGCATCGACATGTTCGACTGCGTGATGCCGACGCGCAACGCCCGCAACGGCCACCTGTTTACCCGCTGGGGCGACGTGCGCATCAAGAACGCGCGCTACAAGACCGATACCCGGCCGCTCGACGACACCTGCGGCTGCTACTGCTGCCGCCACTTCAGCCGCGCCTATCTGCACCACCTGCACCGGGTCGGCGAGATTCTCGGCGCCCGCCTCAACACCATCCACAACCTCTTCTACTACCAGACGCTGATGCACGAACTCCGGGCGGCCATCGTGGAAAACCGGCTGGCCGAACACCGGTTGGAATTCGAGCGGAATCGCGCCCGCGGGCCGGTATAATGCCGCGTTCACTTCCCGCTTACTGGAGTCCAACGTGTTGATTTCAAACGCCTATGCTCAGGCCGCGCCCGCGGCTACCAACGACCCCACCGGGGGCCTGATGGGCATGCTGCCCATCGTCCTGATGTTTGTGGTGCTCTGGTTCCTGATGATCCGGCCGCAAATGCGGAAGGCCAAGGAACACCAGAAGATGGTGGGCGAGTTGCAAAAGGGCGACGAGATCGTCACCCAGGGCGGCATCGTCGGCCGCATCACCAAGGTTGGCGAGAACTACATCACCGTCGAAGTCGCGGAGCGCAAGGACGGCCCCGTCGAAGTGACCATGCAGAAGCAGGCCATCAGCGCGCTGTTGCCCAAGGGCACGCTGAAGACGCTGTAACCCGACTTTTCCTTCCTTCTGTCCGCCGTTGCCACCGGGCACCGGCGCGGGTATCCCGCCATGAACCGTTTCCCCCTCTGGAAGAACGCCATCGTCGCCGTTGCGCTGGTGCTCGGCCTGCTCTACACCCTGCCGAATTTCTTCGGCGAAGTGCCCGCCGTACAGGTATCGAGCGTCAAGGCCACCATCAAGGTGGATGCCGCGCTGCTGTCGCGCGTCGATGACATCCTGAAGTCGGCCGGCATCGCGCATAACGGCCTGTTCGCCGACCCGAACAGCATCCGCGTCCGGCTGGCCGACACCGACAGCCAGCTCAAGGCCAAGGACGCCATCGAGAAGGCGCTCAATCCCGATCCGGCCGACGGCACCTACAGCGTGGCGCTGAACCTGCTCTCCGCCTCGCCGACCTGGCTCACCGGCATGCACGCCCTGCCCATGTACCTCGGCCTGGACCTGCGCGGCGGTGTGCATTTCCTGCTCCAGGTGGACATGAAGGGCGCGCTCACCAAGCGGCTCGACTCGACCAGCGCCGACCTGCGCTCACTGTTGCGCGACAAGAACATTCGCCATAGCGGCATCGCCCGCGAACGCGAGACCATCGTGATCAAGTTCCGCGAAGCGGAGACCCGCGACAAGGCCAAGGCCGCCATCGGCGACTCGCAGGCCGACCTGGCCCTGGCCGAGGCTCAGGATGCGGAGGCAAACGGCGACCTCAAACTGGTGGCGACGCTCAAGCCCACCGCCGAGAAGCGCATCCAGGAATTCGCCATCAAGCAGAACATCACCACGCTGCACAACCGGATCAACGAGCTCGGCGTGGCGGAGCCGGTGATCCAGCAGCAGGGCATCGACCGCATCGTCGTGCAACTGCCGGGCGTGCAGGACACCGCCAAGGCCAAGGACATCCTCGGCCGCACGGCAACGCTGGAAATCCGCATGGTCGACGACGAAAACTCGGCCAGCCCGTCGGTGATGGAACAGGCGGCCAAGGGGCAACCGCCGGTTGGCACCGAGTACTACGTCGAGCGCGGCGGCCGGTCGCTGCTGGTCAAGAAGCAGGTAGTGCTGACCGGCGAACGCCTCACCGACGCCCAGGCCGGCTTCGACAACCAGAACCACGAGCCGGCGGTGCATCTGACCCTCGACTCCGCCGGTGCCCGCATCTTCAAGGACGTGACGCGCGACAACGTCGGCAAGCGGATGGCCATCCTGCTCATCGAAAAGGGCAAGGGCGAAGTGGTCACCGCGCCGGTGATCCGCACCGAGATCGGCGGCGGCCGGGTGCAGATTTCCGGCCGCATGAGCACGGTCGAGGCCAACGACGTCGCCCTGCTGCTGCGCGCCGGCTCGCTGGCCGCGCCGATGGAAATCATCGAGGAACGCACCATCGGCCCCAGCCTGGGCGCCGACAACATCAAGAAGGGCTTCAATTCGACCAGCTGGGGTTTCGTCGCCATCGCCGTGTTCATGAGCCTGTACTACCTGCTGTTCGGCTTCGTCTCGGTGGTGGCGCTGTCGGCCAACCTGCTGTTCCTGGTTGCCCTGCTGTCGCTCCTGCAGGCGACGCTGACCCTGCCGGGCATCGCCGCCATCGCCCTGACGCTGGGCATGGCCATCGACGCCAACGTGCTGATCAACGAGCGGGTGCGCGAGGAACTGCGCGGCGGCAGCACGCCGCAGGCGGCCATCACCGCCGGCTACGAACGCGCCTGGGCGACGATTCTGGACTCCAACGTGACCACGCTGATCGCCGGTGTGGCGCTGCTGATCTTCGGCTCCGGCCCGGTGCGCGGCTTCGCCGTGGTGCATTGCCTGGGCATCCTGACCTCGATCTTCAGTTCGGTGGTGGTGTCGCGCGGCCTGATCAATCTCATCTACGGCCGGCGCAAGAAGCTGGCCGCACTGTCCATCGGCCAGGTGTGGAAGCCCGGCATCACCGCCGATTCGGCGAATTCGGCGAAGTAAAGGGGCTCGATCATGGAATTCTTCCGCATTCGCAAAGACATCCCCTTCATGCGCCACGCGCTGGTGTTCAACGTCATCTCGCTGATCACCTTCGTCGCCGCCGTGTTCTTCCTCGCCACCAAGGGCCTGCACCTGTCGATCGAATTCACCGGCGGTACCTTGCTCGAGGTCGGCTATTCGCAGGCGGCGGAACTGGAGAAGATTCGCAAGCAGTTGGAGAACGACGGTTTCGTCGACACCCAGGTGCAGAACTTCGGTTCCTCGCGCGACGTGCTGATCCGCGTGCCGTTGGCCAAGGATACCGAGACCGCCAAGGTCGGCGAGCGGGTCATGGCATCGCTGACCGCCGCCGGCGATGCGCCGCAACTCAAACGGGTCGAATTCGTCGGCCCGCAGGTGGGCAAGGAACTGGCGTCCGACGGCGCCATGGCGCTGCTGCTGGTCGTCATCGGCATCGTCATCTACCTGGCGATCCGCTTCGAATGGCGCTTCGCGGTTTCGGCGATCATTGCCAACCTGCACGACGTGGTGATCATCCTCGGCTTCTTCGCCTTCTTCCAGTGGGAGTTCTCGCTGCCCGTGCTGGCCGCCGTGCTGGCGGTGCTCGGCTACTCGGTGAACGAGTCGGTGGTGGTATTCGACCGGGTGCGCGAGACCTTCAAGAAGAAGCGCGGCCTGACCACGCCCGCGGTGCTCAACCACGCCATCACCAGCACCATCTCGCGCACCATCATCACCCACGGCTGCACCCAGATGATGGTCACCTCGATGCTCATCTTCGGCGGCGCCGCCCTGCACTACTTCGCTCTGGCGCTGACCATCGGCATCCTGTTCGGCATCTACTCGTCGGTGCTGGTGGCCAGCCCGCTGGTGATGTGGATGGGCGTGTCGCGCGACCAGTTCATCAAGGCGAAAAAGGACAAGCCGGAAGGCATGACCGACGACGGCGCCTGCGTCTGAATCACCGCCGGCTCCCGATCGGGGCCGGCAAGCCGGGCTACCCTATTGGCAAGTGGCCCGGCAGCCCGCCGAGCCGTCTGTGCAACGGCCGTCCCCCACCACGGCGCAGGTCCGGGTGGTGCGGTGCGACAGGAGCACTCCCTCCGTATAGGCGCAGGCCAGCCGGCTGATGCTGCCCTGCCGGGCGACGACGATCGTCGCCGCTCTGGCCGCCTTGAGCCGCGCCACCGGCAGGTCGCAGGACACATAGCCGCTGAACGCGCCGTCGGCGGACTCCCACAACGCCACGTTCTTCAGCTTGCGGTAGTTCTCGAATCGGGCGCACACGTCGTCCTTGGCGTCGTAGATGCGGGCATTGTCGCTGCAATAGCCGGTGTACGTGTAGCGCAACTCCTCCTCGGCAGGGCAGGCGCCGACCTGAATCGCTTGCCCAAGATCGGGACAGTCGATGGTTTCGGCAACGGCGGCGTTGAGCGAAAGACTGGCAACGAGAAACAGCAGTGTTGACGCGGTACGCATAGGGTGAACATCCAGTAGGAAGGAGCGGAATCGGCTTGGCGAATGTCTCATGGCGGCACTAGCTGGTGGTGGCGCCCGACCCCGCGGCCGCCCGGCTCAAGCGGTCGTTTACCGCCCGCCAGTTTTCGCTCGCCGGCGGCTTCTGTACCACCAAGCGCGTGCAGTTCAGCCCATCCAGCTCGCGCAGCAACGCGTAGATGTCGTGGGCGAATGCCGCCGGCTCGCCGGCGATCTGCCGCCAGACGATGCGTGGGTCGGAGATCGGGCAGGCCATCGGCGCGATGACGCCCAGCCGCTCGTTGGCGGCCAGCGTTTCGCGCACGGCGAATATCACCACGTCGGGCTGCAACAGAGCCAATGGCGTGCGCGGCGCGTAGTGCGCGGCCAGAGAACCCGAAACGCGCGGCGCGTCGTCGCCGCCCATCCCCGGCGTGCGGCCGAGCACGCGGCCGAGGTCGACGGCGCCGACCATGCCGGGACGCAGGATGGTCGTCCGCTCTCCAGTCAGATCGACGATGGTCGACTCGATGCCGACCTGGCAGGGCCCGCCGTCCAGCACCATCGCCACAGCGTCGCCCAGTTCGTCGCGCACATGCCGCGCCGTGGTCGGGCTGATGTGGCCGTAGCGATTGGCGGACGGGGCGGCCACGCCGCCGTCGAACGCCCGCAGCAGTTCGAGAGCCAGCGGATGATTCGGTACGCGCAGTCCGACCGTGTCCTGACCGCCGGTGATCGTGTCGAGCACGCCCGCCTGGCGCTTCAGAATCAGCGTCAGCGGACCCGGCCAGAAGGCGTTGGCCAGCGCATGGGCGGTCGCGGGAATATCGCGGGCCCAACGATCCAGATGGCCGGCGTCCGGCAGGTGCACGATCAGCGGATGATCGGCGGGCCGGCCCTTGGCGGCGAAAATCCTCTTCACGGCCAGCGGATTCGCCGCATCGGCGCCCAGGCCGTAGACGGTCTCGGTGGGGAAGGCGACCAGTTCGCCTTGCCGGAGCAAGGCGACGGCCCGGTCGATATCCGCCGACATCAAACCTCGGGCAGTGTCTTGGCCAGCACCTTCTTGGTCTGGCTGATGCGGAAGTCCGACAGCTTCTTTGCCAAGCCGGCATCGTTGAGGGCCAGCATGGCGATGGCGAACAGCGCCGCGTTGGTGGCGCCGGCCTCGCCGATGGCAAAGGTGGCGACGGGAATGCCACCCGGCATCTGCACCATGGCCAGCAGCGAGTCGAGCCCTTGCAAGTGCTTGGAGGGCATCGGTACGGCCAGCACCGGCAGTTCGGTCTTGGCCGCCAGCACGCCGGCCAGGTGGGCGGCGCCACCGGCGGCGCCGATCAGCACCTTGATGCCGCGCCCTTGCGCCGTGGCTGCGTAATCCAGCGCCGCATCGGGCGTCCGGTGGGCGGACAGCACCTTGGCCTCGCACGGCACGCCGAACTGTTTGAAGGTATCGGCACAGGTCTTCATGATCGGCCAATCGGAGTCGGAACCCATGACGATGCCGACCAGCACTTGCGATGAACTCATTTCAGTGTTCTCTCAGCGGATTCGAGGGTATTTGCCAACAGCATGGTGATGGTCATCGGGCCGACGCCGCCCGGCACCGGCGTGATCAGGCCGGCAACTTCCTTCGCCGACGCGAAATCGACGTCGCCGCACAGCTTGCCGTCGGCTTGCCGATTGATGCCGACATCGATGACGGTGGCACCGGGTTTGATCATGTCGCCGGTGATCATCTTGGCGCGACCGACGGCGGCGACCAGGATGTCGGCGCGGCGGGTGTGGAAGGCGAGATCCTTCGACTGCGAATGGCAGATGGTGACCGTGCAGCTCCGCGCCAACAGCAGCATCGCCATCGGCTTGCCGACGATGTTGCTGCGGCCGACGATCACCGCCTCGGCGCCCTTCAACGGAACGTCTTCCGACTCCAGCATCTTCATCACGCCATAAGGCGTGCAGGGGATGAAGCGCGGATTGCCCTGCATCAGGGCGCCGACGTTCTCGGCGTGAAACCCATCGACATCCTTCTCCGGGGCGATGGCTTCGAGCACCGCTTCGGCGTCGAAGTGCCTGGGCAGCGGCAGTTGCACCAGGATGCCGTGCACCGCCGGGTCGGCGTTGAGTTCGGCGATCTTGGCCAGCACCACCACCGGCTCGACGTTGGCCGGGTAGGTTTCGCGGATCGAGCGAAAGCCGGCCTTTTCGCAGGCGGCCACCTTGTTGCGCACATAAACGCTCGATGCCGGATCCTCGCCGACCAGAATCACGGCCAGACAGGGTGTGACGCCGTGCGTTGCCTTGAGCGCGGCCGCATGGGCGGCCAGATGTTCGCGAACCTTCGCCGCCAGGGCGTTGCCATCCAGAATACGGGCCGTCATGCCGTCGCCTCCTGATGATGGGCCGACGCCTTGTCGGCGGCCCGGCCGGCCTCGAAGGCCTGGCGGTTCAATTCGACCATCTGCGGCTTCCTGGCCGCGAAGCGCTTGAGGATCGCCTCCAGCAGCACTTCCGGCGGAAAGGGTAGATGGTCGGCCATGGCGCCGAGCATCACCGTGTTGCCCAGGCGCACGTCGCCCAGTTCCAGCGCGATGGCCATGGCGTCGAAGGCGTGAACCGGGTAGCCACGCGCGCGGATCTCGGCCAGCGGATCTTCCGGATAATCGTAGAGGCCGAGATCGACCACCGGCGGCACCAGTCGGGCCGTGTTCATCAGCACCAGGCCGCCGGGCTTGAGATAGTGGCACCAGCGCAGCGTCTCGGCCGACTCGAAGCCGACCAGCAGGTCGGCCGTGCCGGCCATGATCTGCGGCGAGAGCACCTTGGCACCGAAGCGCAGGTGCGAGGAGACCACGCCGCCGCGTTGCGCCATACCGGCCACTTCGGTCTTCTTGGCGTCGTGACCCAGCGCGATGGCGGCCTCGGCGAGAATTTCCGTGGCGGTCATGACGCCTTGGCCGCCGATGCCGACAACGAGAATGTTGGTTGTAGGTTGCTCGGACATGATCGACTCTCTCAGTGACGGACCAGCCGCATCGGCTTGGTCAGGTCAGCATGGACGATGGCATCCGGCGCGCACGGCTGCACGCACAGGCCACAGCCGGTGCAAGCGGTCGTCTCGATGGTGACGAACTGCAACTCGACTTCCTTGCCCGAGGGCTTGACGGCCTTTTCGCGACGGGTGACGTGAATGGCCGGACAGCCGACATCCACGCAATTGCCGCAGCCGGTGCACTTGTCGTCGAGGACCTCGAACGGCTTCTGCTTCTTGTAGTCGTCGATCAGCACGCAGGGCTGGTCGGTGATGATCACCGACACCTCCGGCACCTTGATCTCCTCGCGGATGGTCTTGAACAGCACCGGCAGCTGGTAGGGGTCGACGACGTGGATGCGTTCCTTCCTCACCCCCAGCGACTCGACCAGCTTGGCGAAGTCGACGCGCGGCGTCTCCTGGCCATGGATGCCCTTGCCGGAGCCGGGGTTGGCCTGGCCGCCGGTCATGCCCACCGCGCGGTTGTCGAGCAGCAGCACGGTGATGTTGCCGCCGTTATAGACAATGTCGAGCAGGCCCTGCATGCCCATGTGCAGGAAGGTCGAGTCGCCGATCACGGCGACGATGCGCTTGTCCCGGTCCGACTCGCCGCGGCCCTTGTCCAGGCCGAGGGCGATGCCCATCGAGGCGCCCATCGAGATGGTCGTGTCGAGCGCGTTCCAAGGATGGCCGGCGCCCAGCGTGTAGCAGCCGATGTCGCCGGAGATGGTGATGTTCTTGATCTGCGCCAGGGTGTAATAGACGCCGAGGTGCGGGCAGGCCACGCACATGGTCGGCGGCCGGGGAAACACCTTGGCGGGCGCGGCGATGTTCTCGGGCACCGGCTCGCCGAGCAGCTTGGCGATGGCCGGCCTGAGCACGTTCGGCGCCAGTTCGCCCTGGCGCGGCAAAATGTCCTTGCCATGGCATGCGATGCCGGCGGCCTTCAGTTCGCTTTCGACCAGCGGCTCGACTTCCTCGACGACGACCAGCTTATCAACCGTGGCCGCAAAGGCGCGGATCTTGTCCAGCGGCACCGGACAGGAGAAGCCGAGCTTCAGCACGGGCGCGGCGGGGAACGATTCGCGGACATGCATCCAGGCCGGGCCGGAAGAGACAAAGCCAACGCGGCGATCGGCGCCCGTGTCGACGATGTTCAGCGGCGACGCCTCGGCTTCCGCGCGCAGCACCTTGTCCCGTTCGAACATCAGCGGAATCCGTTTGCCGGCGCCGGCCGGCGTCATCACCCACCGCGCCGCCTCCTTCTTGAAGCCCGGCGCCACATGGGTCACGCGCTCGCCGACGGTAACCAGGCCCTTGACGTGATTGATGCGCGTCGTCATGCGCAGGATCACCGGCACCTGGAACCGCTCGGAGAAATCGAAGCCCAGCTTGGTCATCTCGTAGGCTTCCTGCGAATCGGCCGGCTCGAACACCGGCAAGTGCGCGAAGCGACCCCAGTAGCGCGAATCCTGTTCGTTCTGCGACGAGGAGAGCCCCACGTCGTCGGCGATGGCAATCACCAGGCCGCCGACCACGCCGGTCAGGGTCAACGTCATCAGCGCGTCGGAGGCGACGTTCATGCCGACGTGCTTCATGGCGCAGAACGAACGGGAGCCGGCGAAGGCCGCGCCGATGGCCACCTCGAGCGACACCTTCTCGTTCACCGACCATTCGGCGTAGATGTCCGGGTAGGTGGAAATGACTTCCAGCATCTCGGTGGATGGGGTGCCGGGATAAGCGGCGGCGACGCGGCAGCCGGACTCCCAGACGGCACGGGCAACGGCTTCGTTGCCGGAAAGAAGCAACCGAGACAGGCTCGGCGCGGGCATGACAGCGGCCATGGGGTTCTCACACTCTCGTTATTGGAATGACAAGGCTAACCCGTTCCATCGGTTCGCCGAATGATTCGGGTCAAAGAGGGCGAATTATCCGGGTTCGCCCAACCCGCGTCCAGCCCGACGGGTACCCGACATGGCCGTAAGGTCGGCGCAAGGCTTGGGCGCTAGAGTGCGCTCCGTTCATGGGAGCGTGCCGGCCATCGACCACCTCGATCGCCGCCGACAGGAGAGCGAAAATGCAGGACACTGCGGTGTGCGTGAAGACCCCGAAAGGCATCGAGGAGGTTGCGCGGCGCACTCATGGTCTCTCCCTGCGCGAGCGGCGGCTGCTGATCATGATCGACGGCTCGCGGAACCGGGCCAGCCTCGCCGCCATGATTCCCGGCGAGGACGTCGCCGGGATAATGGAGAAGCTGCTCGCGAACGGATTCATCACCCCATTGGCCGTTGCCGCCCCGGAAGCGGCCAAGGCGCCGGCGATCGACGAGGCCAAGCGGTTCGAGATGGCCCGCAACTTCATGCTCAATACCGTCAGCGCCTTTCTCGGCGTTTTCGGCTCGGGCCTGAGCGAGAAGCTGGAGGCCGCCGACAGCCTCCAGGCCCTGCGCGATCTCTACCAGAGCTGGCGCGACGCCATAAGGCTTACCCCGGAGGGCCAGAAGCGCGGCGCGGAACTGGAAGAGAAGCTGGCGGCGCTGCTGTCCTGACCGGCCAGCGGGTGGGGTGTCGTCCGCAAAGTTGATGCTTGATACATTCATACCGGTCGGTACCAGTTCCTTGGGATTGCGAGACATCAATAATAGACTCTTATGATGCTATATTTGATGCACCTACCCACTGGAGTTCGCCCGTGCGCACCACTGTCACTCTCGATGAAGCCCTGGTTGACCGAGCCCAGTTGCTCTCCGGCGTACAGGAGCGCAGCGCCCTGCTGAAGGAAGCGCTCAACGCCCTCATCCAGCGGGAGAGCGCCCGCCGCCTGGCGCGCCTGGGAGGAAGCGAACCGCAGTTGCGGGACATCGCCCGCCGCCGCGGGGGCGGCAATTGATTCTGGTTGATACGTCGATCTGGATCGACCACCTGCGCATTGGCAATCCGGCCTTGGTGACCTTGCTGGAAAGCAGTGCGGTTGCCACCCATGACTTCGTAATCGGCGAGCTGGCCTGCGGCAATCTCCGCCATCGCGCCGAGATTCTCGGTCTGCTGCAATCCCTGCCCCGGCTGGCCGCCGCCACCGAAGACGAAGTCCTGCTCTTTATCGAACGACAGCGGCTATTCGGTCGAGGCATCGGCTATATCGATAGCCACTTGCTCGCCGCAACCGCCTTGCACGGTGCCGGGCTATGGACTAAGGACAAGCGGCTCAAGGTCGTAGCCGAAGAACAAGGCTTGGCGCTCGCATCCGACCGCCAAATGCGGAGAGACGCTTAGCGCCGGGTCGAATCGTGGTTTTGGCCGTCGTCAACGGGCGTCGAGCCGTGCCCCTGATCGTGGGGTACGCCGACGTAAACCACCCCCGAGCAGGAGCCGCCGCGGGCGGTCGCGCTGTGGGCCACGGCATACACCCGGCCATTGCCGGCTCCCGAACGTTCCGCGCGCAGCCGCGCCGTTGCCGTGCCGACCCCGAACCTGTCCGGCACCGTATCGCCATCACCCAGACCATTCATGGGTTCATCCTGGGTAATGCCGGCGATGGCCATCAGCGCATCATGCGATTTGTTCGCTACTGACTACTTCGCCAACGCCACCGGCACGAATGGACTGACGGGGTTGACCGTCAGTTTGGCGCTGCGAGCGGGTCGGGGAAATCGCCACGACCACCCTCACTCATCACTGCTTCGCGAGTGGAACGTCGGCAGGCGCAGCTGGTAGCGGATCGCCGCCAGGCGCATGGCGAGCGCCACCAGGCCGCCGGCGGTCATCGCGGCCGCTTCTCCGATCGCCAGATACAGCGCGGCGATGAAGACCAGCGCCCCGCACCAGGAAGCCGTTGCATAGAGGGTGCCGGGGCGCATGACCAGCGGCACCTCGTTCACCAGTACGTCGCGGGCGACGCCACCGAAGACGCCGGTGACCACGCCCATCAGCGATGCGGCCAGCCAGGGCGTGCCCATGTCGAGCGCGATGCGCGTGCCGATGACGGTGAACAGCGCCAGGCCGATGGCGTCGGGAACCATGAAGCCGCCGGCCGGGAAACGCACGCGCCGGGCGACGACGAAGGTGGCCGCCACGGCGGCGAAACCGCACGCCAGATAAGCGGCGTCGCCCAGCCAGAACACTTCCCGGTTGAGCAACACATCGCGCAGAGTACCGCCGCCCAGACTGGCGGCCAGGCCGACGATCACCGCGCCGACCAGGTCCATGCCCTTGTCTTCAGTTTCGAGGACGGCGGTGATGGCGGTGACCGCCACCGCCGCCATGCCCACCCAGTAGATCAACTCCTGTGGCGCGACGGTCATGGCGATTGTGCCGAACCGTCGCCGGGCAAGCTCAGATCTCCTCCGCCACCATCTTGATCGCCCCGCAGGGACATTCGGCGACGCAGACGCCGCAGCCTTTGCAGTAGTCGTAATTGAACTGGAAGCG
>WBZL01003469.1_pt1 | contig 14399 bp, 16 predicted proteins | sample 5204291 | NCBI WGS metagenome assembly WBZL01 (sample SAMN12344345, study PRJNA552823) | activated sludge metagenome | biome: Activated sludge suspended growth; feature: Nitrification reactor; material: Wastewater; isolation source: activated sludge from nitrification reactor of wastewater...
GACGGCCTCGTCGTCGAGGACATCGACGGCGACGGCCGCATCCTGCAGATGCGCATCCCCGACGCGAACGGGCTGTGGAAGGCGCACCCCGAGGACCCGCGCCTGATGATCCGCCGCGATCCGGTCGAGACCGGCGGGCGCTACTACCGGATCGTCCCGGAGGGCCGCTACGAGGACTACGACGGCCACAGGCTGCGCATCAAGAGGCCGAAGGAGGGGCTCGACCTCAACCGCAACTTCCCCGCGTCGTGGCGCCAGGAGTTCGACCAGCTGGGCGCAGGGCCGTATCCGGTGTCGGAGCCCGAGGTGCGCGCGGTCGTCGACTTCATCGTCAACCACCGCAACATCGGCGGCGGCACGACGTTCCACACCTGGAGCGGCGTGCTGCTGCGCCCGTTCGAGCACCTGCCCGACGAGGAGATGCACGCCGAGGACTTGTGGGTGTACCAGGCGGTCGGCAGGGAAGGCGAGAAGCGGACCGGCTATCCTGCGATCTCGGTCTACCACGAGTTCCGCTACCACCCGAAGAGCGTGATCAGCGGCACCTTCGACTGGCTCTACGAGCACCTCGGCGCGTTCGTCTGGGTGGTCGAGATCTGGTCGCCGATGCGCGAGGCCGGCATCACCGGCTACAAGTACATCGACTGGTTCCGCGACCATCCGCCCGAGGACGATCTGAAGCTCCTGCGATGGAGCGACGAGAAGCTCGGCGGCGCGGCGCACCACGGCTGGCGCCCCTACGATCACCCGCAACTCGGCCGCGTCGAGCTCGGGGGCTGGGACCGGTTCCACGCGTTTTCCAACCCGCCGCCCGCGTTCCTCGAACGCGAAGTCGCGCGCTTCCCCGAGTGGCTCGTCTGGCAGGCGCTGTGTTCGCCGAAGCTCGAACTCGTGAGCGCGACGGCCTCGCGCCACGGCGACGACACCTGGAAGGTCGAACTCGTCGTGCAGAACACCGGCTGGCTGCCGAGCTACGTGTCGAAGCGCGCGCTCGAGCGCAAGACGGTGCGCGGCGTGATCGCCGAGATCGCGCTGCCGTCGGGCGCGAGCCTCGTATCGGGCAAGGCACGCGACGAGCACGGGCAACTCGAAGGGCGCGCGTACAAGCACACCGGCGTCTCGTTCTGGCCCGAGCGCGACGTCACCGACGATCGCATGAAGCTCGAATGGGTGGTCCGCGCGAAGCCGGGCGCGAAGGTCGATCTGGTCGCGCGCCACGAGCGCGCCGGCACGGTTCGCGCGAGCCTGGTGCTGGGACAGGAGGTGGCCGTCGGCCCGAGCAGCGCTGCGCGCTGAGCTGCTGCCGCTCGCCGATGCCGCGCGTCAGGGTGCCGCGAGCGGCGGCTCGGCCATCGCGCCGACCTGCTCGCGCAGTTCGAGGATGCGGTCCTGCCAGTAGCGCGTCGTCCCGAACCACGGGAAGGCGGCGGGAAAGGCCGGGTCGTCCCAGCGCTGCGCGATCCACGCCGAGTAATGCAGCAGGCGCAGCGTGCGCAGCGCCTCGACCAGGTGGAGTTCGCGGCGGTCGAACGCGCGAAAGCGCTCGTAGCCTTCGAGCACCTTCGCGAGCTGGTGCTCCATCGCGTCCCGGTCGCCCGAGAGGAGCATCCACAGGTCCTGCACCGCCGGACCGGTGCGCGCGTCGTCGAAGTCGACGAAGTGCGGGCCGCGCATCGCGCCCGCGTCGATCCACAGGACGTTGCCGGGATGGACGTCGCCGTGCAGGCGCAGCGTCGCGACGTCGCCCGCGCGCTCGAACGCGCCGCGCACACCGTCGAGCGCGAGCGCGGAGACGGCGGTCCACGCTTCACGCAGGTCGGAGGGCAGGAAGTCGCTCGCGAGCAGGAACTCGCGCGGCGCGACGCCGAAGGTCTCGACGCCGAGCGCAGGGCGCGACCCGAAGCGGCCCGCGCCGCCGACAACGTGCAGGCGGCCGAGGAAGCGGCCGATCCACTCGAGCACCTCGTCGCGGTCGAGCTCGGGCGCGCGTCCCCCGCACTTTTCGTAGACGGCGAAGCGAAAGCCTTCGTGGACGTTGAGCGTGCGCCCTCCGATCGCGCGCGGCGGCACCGAGGGCACCTCGGCCTCGTCGAGTTCGCGGACGAACGCGTGCTCCTCGGCGATCTCGCCGTCGCTCCAGCGTCCCGGCCGGTAGAATTTCGCGACGACCGGGGGACCGTCGTCGACCATCGCCTGGTAGACGCGGTTCTCGTAGCTGCCGAGCGCGAGCAGGCGGCCGTCGCCGCGCACGCCGACCGTGTCGAGCGCGTCGAGGACGAGGTCGGGCGTGAGCGACGCGTAGGGATGCTGTCCGGACATCGCGCGATGGTACGCGACGCCCGTGAGACGGGACGCGACGCCTACGCGCTGCGCAGGCGCCTTGCGGCCCAGGCGATCGCCAGCGCGGCGCCGAACGCGGCGGCCGGCCCGAGCGGGACCGGGGCTGCGGGCTGGCGCGGCGGCGGCGGTGCGAACTCCGCGCGCAACTCTGCGCAGGTTCCCTGGCCGGCGCCGACCCAGCTCCAGTTCGCGGTGTAGTCGCTGCCCCAGTTGTAGGCCTGGAGCATCACGTCGCCCGCCTGCGTGCCGAGCGCGATGTCGTCGTTCGTATCGGTGAACACGAGCGTGTTGCCGATCCGGTATTCGAGCGTCGTGCCGGTGTAGGTGACGCAGAGGTCGTGCCACGCGTTGGTCGTCACCGCTCCGGGCACGTCGTACCAGTATCCCGCGTCGTCGTCGCCGGCGTAGAACACGCGGAAGCGCGGCGTGCCGCCGAAGCCGGTGGTCGCATCGCCGTTGGTGAATCCGATGATCGGGTAGTAGGTCGGAGCGCCGAGCCCGTCCTTGAGCGTCGCCCATACGTCGGTGCGGCGGTTCTGCGTCGCGTCGCCGGCGTTCACGGTGGCCCAGGCGGCGGGCACGTAGACGCTCGCGATCCAGCTCACCGGCGGCGCGAGGGCGACGTCCACCTTGCGTCCCTGCGTGTTGTAGAACGTCCCCGAGTAGCCCGGCGGGCGGTTGGCGGCGCTGTCGGCGCTCGAGATCGCGAGCGCGAGGACGTTGCTGCGGCCGAGGAGCGCCCCCGCGTTGGTGAACGACGAGGGCGCGTAGCGGTCGGTGAACCACGCGGTCGTGCTGGGTCCCGGGTCGGTCGTGGGGTAGGCGGGGAGCGGCGTCGCCTGCGCTGCGGCGGCGACAAGTCCGGGGAGGAGCGCGAGGGCGAGGGAGCGGGCGTGCTTGGGGAGCAGGGAGCGGATGCGGGTCATGATGGGCTGCGGTGGGGTAGTGGTTGGATCAAGCAAGTCCCGTGCCCTCACGCGAACCACCCGTGCAGCCACCAGTCGCCGTCGTCGGTCCCCCGACGGTGGTCGCGGAAGATCCACGCGCGCGCGCCCTGCGGCGTCTGCGCGACGCAGTAGTCGCGGCGCACGTCGCCGCCGTCCCACCAGCCCGACTCGATGCGCTCGGGGCCGTCGCACAGCGCCCAGGGCGCGGCCGCGAGCGCATCGCCGATCGGCACGGGCTCGGGGAGCAGCCACAGCGGGCGCGGCGCGCCGGGCGTGGCCGGAGGGTCGGTGCCGGCGTGCGTGGCGTCCGTCGTCTCGACCTGCGCGCGCTCGGGACGATGGTCGGCCCGCGTCGCGTAGCTCACGACCGCGGTGTCGCCCAGCCGCGCGCGCAGGCGGTCGACGAGCGGCACGAGCGGCGCGTCGGCTTCGTCGCCCGGCAGGAGTCCGAGCGGCGCTCCGGCGAGCGGCGCGGTCGAGCGCGTGGCGAGCGCGAGCGTCTCGACCGGCGCCGGCAGTGCGGTGCGTGCGAGCCGCTCGTGCATCACCGTGGCGAGATGGCCGATCGCGCGCGCCGGCGAGGCGAAGGCGAGCGCGAGCACGGTCGCGGGACGTCCGACGCGCGCGCGCTGCCAGGGTTCGTGCACGAGCGCGAGTTCCGCCGCCTGCACGCCCAGACCGCGCGCGAGAAGCCACGCGGCGAGGTCCTGCGCGAGCCGGTGCGCGGCGAAGCCGAGCGCGGCGGCGTCGTGCGCGGGCGCGGGCAGCGCGAGCTTCGTCTCGAACGAAGGCGGCGGCGCGTAAGGCGCGCGCGGATCGGGAATTCGCGCGTGCGCGCGGTCGAGGGCTTCGACGAGGCCGGGGCCGAAGCGGCGCGCGAGGCCGTCGCGCGGCAGCGCTTCCGCCGCGCCGATCGTGCGCACGCCGGCCGCGGCGAGCGTCTCCAGCACGCGGGAATCGAGGCCGAGCGCGGCGAGCGGCGCGTCTTTCAGCGCAGGGGCGAGCGCGCGGGATTCGAGCACGGGCTCGCTGCGTTGCGTGCGCGCGAACACGAGCGCGGCGAGCGGTGAGGGCGCGACCGCGAGGCGCGGCGCGTGGCCCCGTGCCTCGATCCCCCGCTTCATCGCGGCGAGCAGGCGATCGAGGCCACCGAAGAACTTCAGGCTGCCGCCGATCTCGGCCAGCACCGCGCTCGGAGGCACGAGGCTCGCCGCGGAGGTGAACGAGAGCGTGAAGGTCGCAATGCTCTCGAGCGCGCGCGTTTCCGCGACGAGATCGCGCTCGCGCAGGGTCAAGCCGGGCACGAGCGCGAGCGCGCCCGCCACCGCCTGCCCGCGCTTCACGCCGCCCGTGCGGGCTGCCGCGTTCGCCGCGACGATCTGCGGGCGCGATCCTCCGCTTCCCACCGCGAACGGCTGCGTCGTATCGTCGTCCGAACCGCGCGCGTAGACCTCGAGCGGCAGGGCGGGGAGGAAGATCGAGCACCACAGCATGGCGGACGGGCAATGGAATCCGATGCCCTGATTCGATGGGGAGATCCGTCGGCCCGGAGCCGAGCCACGGAGCACCTCAGGAAGCGGCGCGCAGCCTGCGCCGCACCGGCGTCGTCCTGACCGCCTCGTGCGCGGCGACCGTGCGCGGATCGGGGCGCCGCGGCGGCGCGGGCAGCGGCCGCGGTCGCACGGCGATGCCCGGGGCGACGACGCTGCGTGCTTCGAGGTCCACGACGACCGGGTGCCCGAGCGCGCCTCCGCGGCGCTTCAGCACGTGCACCGCGAGAAGTCCGCCGCGCTCGTGCGGGGCGAGACCCAGGCGCAGCGGCGCGGATGCCGCGCCGCCGCGGTCGCCGGGCCGCCGCCACAGCGTGCCGAAGCTGCGGCCGTCGCGCGCGGCGACCTGCAGGCGGCGCAGCACGCGCTCGTCGCGCGTCGCGAGCCACGCGAACACCGCGCCGCACTCGGGCGCGCGCAGCGCCTGCTCGCAGGCCCACAGCGCGTCGTCGGGCCGCGCGCAACGCACGACGTGGAAGCGCGCGAGGTCGAGGCCGGCGGCGGCGAGCGCGGGTGCGCAGGGGCGGTACGGTGGTGCGATCCAGACGATGTCGCGCCGCGCGCGCTGCAGCGAGCCGAGCGCGGGCAGCATGAGCGCGATCTCGCCGATGCCGTCGCGTGCGAGCAGCATCTCGGTCAACCCTGCGCCGGGCCAGCCGCCGCCGGGCAGCGCCGCGTCGAGCGCGGGGAAGCCGGTGGGCAGCGAGGCCGGTTCCGGCGCGCAATCGCCGCCGCGCCAGATCGCCGGATGGGCGAGGCGCGCGGCGAGGCGTGCGGCGGGGGAGGAGAGGGTCAACTTCCGGTCCCGCGGATGTCCCACGGACGGGGTGCCCTGACCCACGGCCAGTGCCGCGCGAGCACCTTCGCGACGACGGGATGCGCCTCGACGCGCAGGAGCGCCGCATGGAACGCGCTCCGGTGATCCGCGAGGTGCTTGCGCGCACCGGACCACTTCGAGACGATCGTGGCGAAGAGTTCGAGCGCGCCCGGCGCCTCGCGCGAGGCGAATTCCTCGCCGAACACGTCGGCGAAGGCCGACCAGCAGGCGTGAAGCCGCGCCCGCGCGCCGGCGCGCACGCGCTCGTTCGTCGCCGTGTCGTCGGCGGGCAGCGTCCAGCGCTCGGGATAGTCGATCACTCCGATCGCCGCATAGCAGTTCGCGGCGACGTAGGCGAGCCCGCGCAGCGCTCGCGCCCGGGCGGACGCCTCCTGCGGCAGGAGCCCGCTCGCCGGATGCGCGAGCCCGAGGTGGATCAGGATCGCGGCGCTCTCCGAGATCGCCGTGCCGTCGGGGAGCACGAGCGTCGGGATCTGACCGAGCGGGTTCAGCTTCAGGAGATCGTCGTAGGCCGCGTTGCGCTCCCAGGTCGCGGTCGGGATCAGGCGGAACGGCACGCCCGCGAGTTCGAGCGCCGCCTCGACCGCGGCCGACCCCGAGCCCTTCATGCCGTAGAGCAGGAGGTCCATCGAAAGCCTCGGAAAAGAGGGCGGGCGCGCGCCTCGCGGTGCGCGCCCGTCAAGCCTCAGCAGGATCGGAATGCCGGCGGCGCCGGGGGGCGGACGGCGAAGGACGTCGCTGCGGCGAGCCCCGTTGGCCCGAAGGCCGACCGACGGCACTGTCGCTTCGCGGGTCGGCTTTCAGGCCGGTGTCCTTCGATCCGGCGCGACCGCTCGCGGCTTCGCCCTTTTTCGCGAGCGCCTTGGCCGAGCCGGGGAACATGCGCTTGCGCTTCGCCGTGTAGTGCCACCACGGCTTCGCGGGGCCGCCCTCGACGTAGCTCACGACGGCGAGGAAGGTGTCGAGCATGCACGGGTCGACGGGCGCGTGCGTCGCGCGGCACAGGTCGTGGTAGAGCATGTACGGGTCGCGGCCGCGGATTTCGTCGGGCGCGCCGATGCCCAGGCGGCGGAAATCCGCCGCGACCGCGCGGCCGACGTTGGGCAGGTCTTCGAGGCGCCGCGGAAGCTCACGGGCGGCAGGGCGTTTCGCAGGCATGGATCGTCGCCGGTGTCCCGTTGCTGAAGAAAGGAATCGATCGATTTATTTCACAGGGAAACGAGACTCAGAACCCGCGCCCGGCGCGCAGCAGCCCGACGCCGACCCCCTCGATCGCGAACGGCGTCGTCGCGAGGTCGACCACGATCGGCTGGAACGCCGCGTTCTCGGGCAGGAGCGCGACCTCGCGTCCGCGGCGCTTCAGGCGCTTGACGGTGACCTCGTCGCCCAGGCGCGCGACGACGATCTGGCCGGAGCGCGCCTCCGCCGTCTTGTGGACCGCGAGGAGGTCGCCGTCGAGGATGCCCGCGTCCTGCATGCTCGCGCCGCTCACGCGGAGCAGGAAGTCGGCGACGGGCGAGAACAGCGCCGGGTCGACCTTGTAGCGGCCCTCGACGTGCTCGGCCGCGAGGATCGGCTGGCCGGCGGCGACGCGGCCCACGAGCGGCAGCGTGCCCTGCACCGGCAGCCCGGGGAAGTCACGCAGGCGCAGGCCGCGCGACGCGCCGGGCTTCAACTCGATCGCTCCCTTCTTCGCGAGCGCCTGCAGGTGGTCTTCGGCCGAACTCGCGGTCGAGAAGCCGAGGCCCGCGGCGATCTCGGCGCGCGTCGGTGGCATGCCGGCGGTCTCGATGTGCATGCGGATCCAGTCGAGGATCTGCCGCTGGCGCGCGGTGAGTTGTGGCGGCCCGGCCGGAGACTCCGCGGCGAGGTGCGCGAACGGGCGGCGGGAAGGGGCGCGGGGAAAGGGCATCGGAGGCCGAATGAATATACGGTTACCGTCAGTATAGACGGTATCGCCGGTGCGTCAACCCCCGCGCCGGCCGGGAAGCAGGCTCAGGCTGGACGTCGGTCGTGTGATGCGTTAGCATCTGATGCGTGCGCACCACACTCGACATCGACGAAGACGTCCTCCGGGCCGCCAAGGATCGCGCGCGCCGCGAGGGCCGGACGGCCGGCGAGGTGATCTCCGATCTCGCGCGCACCGCGCTCACGACGCCGGCGCCGGCGCTCGCCCGTGAACCGAGACCGGCGTACGGCTTCCGCCCGTTCCCGCCCCGCGGGGGCGTGGTGACCGACGAGCGGATCGACCGGCTGCGTGAGGACGACGCCTACTGATGCGGGCCCTGCTCGACGTCAACGTGCTGATCGCGCTGCTCGATGCCGATCACGCGCTGCACGATCGCGCAACCGCGTGGTTTGCGGAACACGCCCGCCTGGGGTGGGCGTCGTGCCCGATCACGCAGAACGGTTGCGTGCGGGTCATGTCGCACCCGGGGTACCCGCATCCGCTGCCGGTGAAGGCGGTCGCCGAACGGCTGCGCGAGGCCTGCGCCGCGCCCTACCATGCGTTCTGGCCGGACGAGATCTCCGTGCTGGACCCCGAGATCGCCGATCCCGCGCGCATCCACGGACCGCGCCAACTGACCGACGTGTACCTGCTCGCGCTCGCAGTCCGGCGCCGCGGACGATTCGTCACGCTCGACGGGTCGGTTGCGCGCGACGCGGTGCGCGGAGCACAGCCGCGCCACCTGGTCGCCCTGTAAGCCGGGGTCGGATTACCATCCGACCCCGACACGACGCGCAGGGGAACGCCATGAAGGACACGCTGAAGGCCGGCCTCGAGCACGAACTGCGGTTCGTCGCGACCGAGGCGAAGACGGTGCCGGCGCTCTACCCCGAGTCGTCCGACTTCCGCGCGATGCCCGCCGTGCTCGCGACCGGCTACCTCGTCGGCTTCCTCGAGTGGTGCGCGCTCCTCGTCGCGAAACCGCACCTCGACTGGCCGCGCGAGCAGACGGTCGGCACGCACATCGACGTGAGCCACCTCGCGGCGACGCCCCCGGGCCTCGTGCTCACCGCGCGCGCGAAGCTCGTGCGTGTCGACGGCCGCCGGCTGACCTTCGAGGTGGAAGCCGACGACGGCATCGACGTCATCTCGCGAGGCACGCACGAGCGGGTGGTGATCCTGCGCGAAGCCTTCGACGCGAAGCTTGCGGACAAGGCGCGCTCGGCCAAGACAGCGAGCTGAAGCCGTCGCGCCGCGCGTCCCGCCGTCGCGGCTCGCGCATCGGGAATCCCTGCGGCAGGCCGATCGACCCGGAACCGGTTGCTCAGGCGCGAGCGATCTCCACCCACGCCCCGTTCGACGCGACGCAGGCTTCGATGAACGCCATCGTGTGTGCGCCGTCCTCGATGCGCGGATAGCCGAGCGCCGGCACTGGCTCGCCGAGCGAGCGCAGCATGCGCTCCTGCGCGACTTCGGCGTAGAGGTTGGCGAACGCTTCCCGCAGCCCCTCGGGATGGCCGCGCGGGCTGCGGCCGAGCGCGGCGATCGCGGGCGGCAGATCGGCGTCGCCGCGGGTGACCACGCGCGGCCCTTCGTTCAGCTTCGCGACGCGCAGGATCGAGCACTCGCGGTGGTTCCAGTCGAGCATCCCGTTCTCGCCGTAGACTCGCAACCGGATGTCGTTCTCGCTGCCGGCGGCGGCCTGGAACGCGGTGAAGGTGCCGGCCACGCCGCCGTCGAAACGCAGCAGCGCGGAAACGGTGTCGGTCACCTCGCGGTCCGGCACGACCGACAGCGCGTCCGCGCAGACGCGGGTCACGCGCCGGCCGGTCACGAACGACGCGAGGTGCTGCGCGTGGCAGCCGATCGCGCTCATCACCAGCGCGAGGCCGCTGCGCGAGGGATCGAGGAGCCACTCGAGCCGGTTGTCCCTCCGGTTGTCCTCGATGCGCGCCGCCAGCCCCGACTGGATGTACTCGACCTGCACGTAGCGCAGCGCGCCGATCGCGCCGGCCTCGACGAGGTGGCGCGCGTAGCGCGTCATCGGATAGGCGGAGTAGCCGTGGGTGATCGCGAAGACGCGGCCGTGGCGGCGCGCGCGCGACACGAGATCGCGCGCCTGCGCCGCGTCGTGCGTGACCGGCTTGTCGCACACGACGTCGAGACCCGCATCGAGCGCGGCCGCCGCGAGCGGGTAGTGCGTGTCGTTGGGCGTCATGATCGCGACCGCCTCCGCCGGATCCGACCGCGTGCGCTCCTTCGCGATCAGTTCGTCGATGCCGCCGTAGCAGCGCTCGCGGTCGAACCCCAGCGTCGCTCCGCCTTCACGCGAGCGTGCGGGGTCGCCCGAGAACACGCCGCCGACGACGCGCCACCAGCCGTCGAGCTCGGCTGCGCTGCGGTGCATCCTCCCGATCCACGACGCGGGGCCTCCGCCCAGCATCGCGATCCGCAGCGGACGCCCGAAGCGTTCGCGCGGGCCCAACGGCTCAGACTCCGCGCGCCCAGTATTCGCAGAAGCGCTCGACGTTGCCGAAGAGATAGGCACCGTAGCCGCCCCAGTTCTCGTACTTCGGCAGCTTCACCGCCCGCATCGCCTCGTCGTTCAGGCACTTCTTCTCCGCGGCGAGCTGCTTCGCGGCATTGGACACGTCGGTCAGGTAGTCGCGCACCGCGCGCACGTCCTCCTTGGAGCCGAGACGTCCGCCGGGTCCCGGGTGGCCGGGAATCATCCGGTCCCAGTCCATCGCGAGCACGCGGTCGATGCCGGCGAACCAGTCCGGAACGTAGCCGTCCGGCATGTCGCGGTACATGATCGCCTGGATCGGCAGCCAGTCGACGGCGTAGAGCACGCGCTCCTTCGGCAGCAGCATCACCAGCGTGTTGTCCGAGTGGTTGTTGCCGACCCACAGGAGGTCGACGCGCATGCCGCCGAGCTGGATCGTGCTGCCGCTGTCCTCGACCACCATGTCGGGCATCACCACGTCCGGGTTGCGCAGCGCGGCGAGGCGCCGGTGCGCGTTGTGGTGCGCGACGAAGACCGCGCCCTGATCCTTGAACACCTTGCCGCCGCTCGCGTGGTCGTAGTGGTGGTGACTGTAGATCACGTATTTGACCGGTGCCTGGGTGATCTTGCGGATCTCGGCGAGATAGGCCGCGGGCGCCTTCGGGTCGGCGAAGCCGATCGGGTCGGCGACGATCACGCCTTCGGGCGACACGACGAACATCGACAGGTAGCCGCCCGCGCGGAACTGGTAGACGTTGTCCGCGACCTTGGTGGTCGAGTAGGGCGACGCGGGCGCCTGGGCGAACGCCGGCAGGGCGAGCGTCAGCGCAGCGGCGAACACGCAGGGGGTTGCGAAACGCATCGGAAACTCCCGGGAGGTGGAGAGGCACCCGATGCTGCCTCGGCAGCCCGCGTCCGGTCAACAGGGCGACGCCGCTCGCGAGGTCCGGCGGTTCGCCGTCACCGGATGCGCGCGGCCAGTGTCCGGTCGCGGCCATCGGGACGCCGGCACGCAGCGCAGTCTTGACGCTGCCGCACGAATGGTTTCAACTGGACTCCCGCCCGACCGATCGAGGAGTCGACCATGGCACGCAAGGCCGCCGCCGCCACTGCCGTTCCCAAGGCCCCACCCCGCCGCAAGGCAAAGCACAGGCCGTCTGCAAAGAAGGCGCTGGGCAGCGGATTCGCGGGGGCGACCCCGGGCGACGTCTCGCGCATGGCCAACCTGCTCACCCCCGAGCAGGCGATCGAACTCTACAAGGCCAACGCCCGGATGGCGCTCGACGTGATCAACGCGGCGATCGACAACACGGCGAAGCTGCGCAAGCTCCAGTTCGAGGGCGAGGAGCAGGCGCGGGCATTCGGCAAGAGGGCAGCGAGGACCGCCGCGGAGGCGAAGGACCCGCAGTCGCTGATGGCTGCCGGGCAGGATGTCGCGCACGAGGCGCTCGAGAAGTCGATGCGTTACTGGGGCGAGATGTTCGACCTGATCGGCGAGATGCAGCGGCGCGTGTTCGCGCTGATCGAGGAGCAATCCGACGGGATGCCGGGGGTGCGCCAGGCCAGGGCGGCGCTCGCCACCATGCCCGACCTGAAGCCGATGCAGAACGTCGTCGAGGCGATGAAGGGCGTGATGGGGTCGGGGGGCAACGCGCTCGAGCAGATGCAGAAGGTCATCGGCGACTTCACGCGCATGACTCGCCGGTAGCAGTGCGCGCAGCGGAGATCGCCCCGCGTTCGCGGCTCGCGGTCTCCGCTTTCTGCGCGGGGCGCCGTGGCCGACGCGTGCGGTCGACCGCTTCTGCGCTCGAGGGGCGCCCACCACGCGGGGTCCATCGGGCGCCCGCGGGCCGGCGTGTCCGGACGCCTCCGTCAGACGATCACCGCAGCCGCACACGCGCTTGACCGGAGTCAAGCTGCGCGCGCGTGCGCCCAGGCCGAGGCGCCTAGAATCGGGGGGACGGATGCTTGCATCGGGAGTCCTCCCATCGAAACGCTGAAAGCCTGGCAGTGCATCGGCTGCGGGCGCCTCGAGGCGCCGCAGAACTGCATCGGCGTCTGCCGCGACCGGAAGGTGGAACTCGTCTACGCCTCGGAGCTCGCCGAGGCCGAAGGGAAGCTCGACGCGGCGCGAGGCGAAGTCGCCGAACTGCGTGCGTTCCTCCTCAAGCTCGCGGGCACGAGGCCGCGCGACGGCCAGTGGGAGCGCTCGTGGCGCTGGCTGCAGGACGAAGCCGCGGCGCTCCTCGCCCGGCACGGCGGCGAGACGGCGGCGCCGAAAGCCGCAGCGGCATCGTCGACATCGGTCGAGATGCCCGCGGAGACGCGCGCGCGGGAGGCTTGAGGGCGCGCAAGCCCGACGACCGGGCGGTCCGGGCGACATCTCGTCTCGCGCACGGTCGTGCAGCCCGCGGGGCATCGCACGGCACGCACGCCGCCCCGCGTCCGCCCGCGGATGCGGGTGGTCCTCAGGCGGCCTCGGGTCCGTCGTCGAGGTCGACTGCCGAGTAGCGCACGAGCCGCAACGAGAGTTCGGCGTGCCCTTCGCAGAGTTCGTCGAGCCACTCGGCGTAGCCCAGGAGGTTCGCGAGCGGCGCCTCCGCCTCGAGCTGGAACGGACCACCGTGGTCGTCGATGCGCACGGTCCTTCCCTTTCGCCGGTCGAGATCGCGCAGGATCAGCGGCAGCAGGATCGACGGGCCGGACGCGTGGATGCGCATCCACGGCTCGGCGAGCTGCGGCCGGTGCACGTAGCGCACGCGCGGCGCACTGACCACGACGGCATCGCCGTGCCGCTCGACGATGCCCGCGACGAGCGGGCGCAGCGCGCTCTCGGTCTTCGCGAGCGCGCGCGCGCCGTCGGTGTCCGCGACGAGCCAGGCATCGGCGCGCTGCCCGCGCCGCTTCGCCTCGTCATGGAGCGCCGATCGCACCTGCGGATCGCGGGCGCGGATCGTCTGCTCGATCGGGCACTCGGGGATCGCGAACGGCACCGCACCGAGTGCGCCGAAGCCCGCGACCACGCCGCTGCGGCCGTCAGCGCGCATGCCCGGCTCCATCGCGCGCGATCGCGACGATCGAGAGCTCGCGGATCGAGCGGTCGGGCAACTGCGCGGGGACGCGCGCGCCGGCGCGACGGCCGAGGAGCGAGCGCGCGGCCGGGGCGAACACCGAGACGCGCGCGCGCGACGGGTCGGCACCCGCCGGGTGCACGAGCGTCACGGTGCGGCGGTTGCCGGCGGGCAGTTCCTCGTAGGTGACGGTCGTGCCGAGCGCGACGGTGTCGACGATCGCCGCGCGGTCTGCGATCACGCGCGCGCCGTACACGGTGTCGGCGACATGGTCGGCCGCAGCCTGTTCGGAGTCGTCGCGGGCGGACCAGTCGGCGACGAGGGCCGCGAGCGCCGCAGCGTCGCGGGACGAGAGGGTGACTTCGTGCATGTCGAACACGGGCGCCTCCACGAAAGCGTGAGCGTGAACGCCGCGCTGCGCGCGCGGACGCGTGCAACGGGCGAACGGGGACTTTCAGCAGGGGTTCCCGGCAACGGCGGCGCTCTTCGGGACCTGGGGTCAGGTCCGGGAGCGGCTCGCGGTTACCGGGCGCTCCCGAGGCAGGCGAGCGTGCCGCGGTCGTGGCGGTACAGCGAGGTCGGCAGCATCGGCGCGACCGCGCGCGACGGCCGGCGAGCGGTGCTCGCGGCGAGTGCGGCGGATCGACGATGCGTGCGGGAAATCATGCCCGCATTATGCCCTCATTCGCGCGAAAACTCAAGGGCGCGGGCGCTGCGAACGCGCTTCGCGCACGTCGATGGTGCCCAGGGCCGGAATCGAACCGGCACGGCGAATTCACGCCTGCGGGTTTTAAGCCCGCTGTGTCTACCGTTCCACCACCCGGGCCTCGCGCATCCCGGCGACGCGGATGCAACCTTCACGATCCCGTCGTCGATCGTCCTGCGGACGGATGCGGGCACGATGCGCGCGCGCCCCGGCCGCGCGCTGCGATCCCATCCGTCGTCCGGCCGGGGATCGCCGGAACAGCGAACGCCCGGCTCGCCTTGAGTCCCACCCTGCGATCTCGTCGTGCGGTTCGCGGTGCCGCGAAGCCCGCGCCGGAAGCGAGCGGGAAGTCTAGCACCGGCGCGCGGGCGAAACGCCGCGCGCGGCGGCGCGATGCCGCCGGGCGCGGCGAGGTGCGGCGATGGGACACGCCCCCGGCCTGGTCGGGCCGGGATCGAGGGGCCTTGCGACGATGCGGATCCAGGGACCCGCG
>WBZL01001570.1_pt1 | contig 14393 bp, 11 predicted proteins | sample 5204291 | NCBI WGS metagenome assembly WBZL01 (sample SAMN12344345, study PRJNA552823) | activated sludge metagenome | biome: Activated sludge suspended growth; feature: Nitrification reactor; material: Wastewater; isolation source: activated sludge from nitrification reactor of wastewater...
CAAAACCACTCGGTTCCGGGGGTCTTCTGAAAGACGGTTGGCCAGAACAGATCCTGCCGAACCACCGCCGACGATAACAAAATCGGCCTCCATGCTGCCCCTCTTCTTCAACCCCAAGCCGTTGCTCAAAATGAGCGCCGTCGTCATTCCGGGCTTGGTCTCGCAACGCTATAGGTATTCCGACAATTGAAGGGGAGGTTTTCGATGCCCATTTTGAGCAAGGCGAGCGGTATCGCGGCAATCATTTCAGTGGGCATTGCATCTGCATCGCTGGCAAGCGCTCGGACTCCATTGACGGTTGCGCCGCATGGGGCATCGAGCGCGACCCGCGCGGTTTTGGAAAAAGCGACGCAAAACCTGCCTGTCGAAGACAAGCAGGATTTCGACTTTGCGCAACGCGGTTTCATCGCAAGTTGGCCCGAGGCTATCATTCGGCAGGAAAATGGCCGCCCCAGCTTCGATCTGTCCGGCAATGACTTCATCGACGGCAAAGCTCCCGATACCGTCCATCCCTCACTATGGCGCCAGAACCGCATTATGCGGTCAGAAGGGCTATTTCGGGTGGCCCGGGGCGTTTACCAGGTTCGCAACTTCGACAACTCGAACGTATCGTTTGTAGAAACTCCAAATGGCTGGATCGTTATCGATCCGCTGACATTTGCCGAAGTCTCTGCAGCAGCACTGAAACTCTTAAAGCAGCACGCAGCCGACAAGCCGGTGCTCGCAGTGATCTACACCCACTCCCATACCGATCATTTCGCCGGGGCGCCGGGCATCGTCGATCCGGCCGATGTCGCGGCCGGCAAGGTCCAGGTGATCGCGCCCAAGGGCTTCGTCGAGGAAGTGGTGAGCGAATGGATGATTGCCGGCACCGCGATGGGGCGGCGTGCATTCTATCAGTTCGGCTATTTCCTTCCGCGCGGACCGCAAGGGCATGTCGGCATGGGCATGGGCACCGGGATCGCAGCCGGAAAGCAAGAACTCATTATGCCGACGCTGGAGATCGAACGAACCGGCCAAAGTGTGACCATCGATGGGGTGGAACTGGTCTTTCATATGGCAGCCGATACCGAAGCACCCGCCGAGTTCGACATCTGGATCCCGCATGTAAAGGCCTTGCTCAATTCAGAGACGGCAACTGCGACGCTGCACAATGTGCAGACATTGCGCGGCGCCAAAGTGCGGGATGCGAAAGCATGGGCCTCGCACCTGACCGAGGCCCTGCGACTTTGGGGGGACAAGGCCGAGGTGCTGCTGACTTCCCACCATTGGCCGCGCTTCGGCAATGACGTGATCCGTGCACATTTGGGCCATCAGCGTGATGGCTACAAGTTCATTCACGACCAGACTGTGCGACGGATGAACCTCGGCCAGACGCCGGACGAAATTGCCGAAGGGTTACAATTACCCTCAGCCTTGCGTCAGGACTGGGCGATGCGCGGCTATTACGGTACTGTTAGTCATAACGCCAAAGCCGTGTATGATCGCTACATGGGGTGGTACGATGGCGTTCCGGCAAACCTCAACCGACACCCCCCCGTTGAGCGCGCCAAGCGGCTGGTCGCCTCGATGGGTGGCCGCAAAGCGCTTCACCGCGAAACCCGCTTGGCATTTGAGCGCGGTGACTATCGATGGTCTGCCGAGCTCGCTCACAATGGGGTATTTGCCGATGCATCCGACACGGTTTCGCGGGCGCTTCTGGCAGACAGCTATGAGCAGCTCGGCTACCAGTCAGAAAGCGCTATCTGGAGAAACATTTACCTCACTGGTGCACGCGAGCTGCGGCAAGGCAAGCCGGATAGCTTCCCGCAAACTGGGCCGAACTATCTGATGGCGGCCACTCCGTTGGGCGATTTTCTTTCGTATCTTGAGACGACGGTGCTGCCGGAAAAAGCCGGCGACACCAAGCTGGCGCTCAATCTTGTCGATACATCAACCAACGACAGCTTTGCAGTAACGTTACAAAATGCCGTTCTCGTAAGCGAAAAGGGCCAGTCAATTGACGGTGCCCCGACCCTGTCTGCATCCAAGCCGGTTATGCTGGGTATCCTTTTCGGACAGTTATCGCTTGATACCATGGTCGCCGCAGGTCAGGCGAAGGTTGCTGGCGATCCTGCGCCGATCGTGATGCTGCCAAAGCTCCTCGAAATGCCCAAGCTCGATTTCAACATTGTTGAGCCGTAACACTTGACGGCAAAGGCCTGACGTCAGGCCATTTGTTCAAATATGGCTCTGAGGTTGGCCAGGTATTTCAGCGTGCTTTGTGTCAGGCCATGAAGGTCCTGATTGGCAACGTCGGTTGCCGTCACATAGCCGTGTTCCCCGCGCACGATCCAACCGCGCGCTATGAGTAGCTCAAGTTTTCGCCTGACGGTTTCGCGAGAAATGCCGCTGTAGTCGGAAATCGACTGGAGGTTGATCGGCAATGGATCAATGTCCCTGACAGTCCCACCGACAAAATCCTCGTGACTCATGGTTTCGGGCACATGCGTTGCTGAGAACGTCCGTTCGCCGACGATCGCCATGATGAGGAAAAGATCCAAGTCACCATCGCAAGCCTTGCGGCATTCGATCATGTAGCGAATAAGCGCACCCGAGTGTCGAGCGTGGATCCTGCCAAAGTGCTTGTCAAAATCGCTTTCGGCCATTCCGTTCCTCTCCAAGGTCTTGAGATTTCTCTCGTCCGCCTTACCGCGACGCGCGCCTTATCGCTCTCTCAATGATCCGCCGCAATTTCTCGTTTTAGGGCAGCTAGAGACCAAAACCCTCCTTAACTCACAACTGCAATTTGGTGCCATCGGTGCTGACGGGGAACAATAGGCACGGAATGAACGAAGGCGGTATTGGAAATTTCATGACGCACCTGGAAATCCGAAGGATTCCGGTCTGACAGGGCTTTGGAACACGATTCTGCGCCCTCCGCCGCCCACCGCAAAATTCGTCTCTGATCTGGGAGCACCCTGCAAAAGGGACGCATTAGCCATGCATTCGAAGTCCTATTCCCAATCGACGTGCGGACATGTTCTGGCTCAAATGGGGCAATGGCAGCTGGTTGAAAATCAACTCCGACACAGGCACAGTGCACGCGTTTGCATCATTCGGTAGTTCGAGCAGGCTTCGGCAGTCAGGAGATGATAAAGTGACATTTGACATTCCGACATATCCCCATCTGATCAAGGATGCAGTCTGCCTGGCTACGTCGTTTGCAGCACTTGATTGCGGCAATTTATGAGCGCGCTGATGCTGGACGGCCGCAGGATTGTCATTACCGGGGGCGGTTCGGGCATAGGAGCAGCGACAGCGGCGCTTGCTCGGGAGCAAGGCGCACAGGTTTTTCGCGTGGATCTGGCGGGCGAGGCCGAACTGCTGATTGACGTGACGGACGAGGAGGCAAGCGAGCGGATTGTCGCAGCCGCAAACGCAGCGATGGGCGGTTTTGATTGCGTGGTCGCCTGCGCCGGGATCGTGCAGAGCAACGCGATTGAAGACTTTGAGGACGCCATGTGGGATCGCACTCTTGCGATCAACGTGACCGCCCCGTTCAAGCTGGTACGCGCCGCTATTCCTTCGCTGCGAGCGTCCGGTCAAGGCAGAATTGTTTTGATTGGGTCGGTCATGTCGAGCTTCGGCGCGCCGGGGCTGGTCGCTTATGCCGCTTCGAAACACGCGGTTCTCGGGATGGCTAAGGCCATGGCCAGCGAATTGGGTGCGCAAGGCATTACCGTAAATTGCATACTGCCCGGGGCCATTGAGACGCCAATGACAGCTGGGGCGTTCAGCGCCGATCCGGCATTTGCCGAATTCTGGCGCAACAAGGCGGCGTTGAAGCGACTTGGTCAACCGGGCGACATCGCCAGTGCAATTGCCTTCCTGCTTTCGGATGGAGCCGGTTTCATTAGTGGCCATGGCATCTTTGTGGATGGTGCGGCAATGTCCGCACCGTGACCACATTGGGATCTGTCTTTGCCAGGCGCGACGAGCTGATTTGTCCTGTGCTCCCAACAACGCAGAGCTAGCACGCGCCGCAAAAATGTGAGTTGCCGTCTGGGTCCGGCTGAGTCAGCCATTGCCGTTGCACGGGGAAGAGGAAATCCAAGATCCATGAACGAAAGCTACACCTATGTCGTGATCGTCAGCGCACTGGCGTTGCTGGCTTATTATTTTACCCTGTTGATGGCGGGCCTGGCGCGGGGGCGGTTCAAGATCGCAGTGCCCTCGCACAGCGGCCCACCCGAGTATGAGCGATATGTCCGTGCACATCAGAATACACTCGAACACCTGGTGCTGTTCCTACCGGGCATGTGGCTTTTCGCCTTTTCAGTCGACCCGCAGTGGGCGGCAGGGATCGGGCTGATATGGCCATTGGCAAGGGTGCTTTATGCGATCGGCTATCACAAGGCGCCGGAGAAGCGACTGGTGCCTCTCTACTTGTCGATGCCTCCAATTTACATCTTCGTGCTTGGTTCATTGATTGGAGGGATCCTGCGGCTCGTGAGTGAAGGGTAAGGATACCAACACTGAATATGATCGGGCTCCGCTTCCATGAAGATTCTCTGGAAGCCGAGTTTCTGGGGCCATCTGCGACCTGAGCCGTTTGCGCTCGTCCGCTTGCCGCTGTGGCTGAGGAAAGTGGACGATCAGGTTTTCGCCGGCCTGATTGAGGTGCCTATCTTAACTGCGAGTATCTCTCGGTCGTGCCTGCCCTAGGTATTGCTCGGGTTTCTGATATTTGAGCCGGAGGCGTGGCATGGGAATTCTGGACAGGTTCCGGTTGGATGGCCAGGTGGCAGTCGTCACGGGCGCAGGCAAGGGAATAGGTCGGGCCATCGCGATTGGGTTGGCAGAGGCGGGCGCTGATGTGGCTATCGCTTCGCGGACCCAGTCTGACCTTGATGCGGTTGCGTCGGAAATCGAAGCACTGGGGCGCAGCGCCCTTCCGCTTGCGACCGATGCGACCGATCTTGCAGCGCTCGAGCGATTGGCGGAGCAGACAGTTTCTCGACTGGGCAAGCTGACAATATGGGTCAATAATGCCGGCGGAATCCCGGACGGCACCCCGCGCTATCTGACGCGGACTCCAGAAGACAATTTTGACGCACAGATCGCGCTCAACCTGAAGGCGGTCTGGATGGGATCGACTGTCGCCGCACGCCACATGGCGAGTGATGGAGGGGCGATCGTCAATATTTCTTCCCGTTCGGCCTTTGGGCCGCAGGTCAAGAACGGGCCCTATGGCGCTGCCAAGGCTGCAGTGAACAGCTTGACGAGTACTCTGGCATCCGAAGTTGCGCCGAAGATCCGGGTGAATGCGATCGCACCCGGCCCGATTCCCACTGAAAATTTTGATGACTGCATGGGGACCGACACCGAGGAAAAGCGCGCCCGGCTGCTCGAGATGATCGGCATCCCGCTCCGCCGCTATGGCGAACCGGAAGATATTGCTGCGGCGGTTGTGTTCGTGGCGTCTCCTGCAGCAAGCTGGATCACTGGCCAGTGCCTGTATGTGACTGGTGGCTGCTGACCCGGACACACTGCTGATTGTTCGGTGACAGGCTCTGCGGTTGGCCAGTCTAGGCCTGGTGCAGAGCCCCAACTGCTGCGATCATTGCTTCATACGTCGCCGTGGCTTCAATGTCGGCTAGGTCGACATGGGGAGCAAACAGGATTCCGATCGTCCGCGTCAGTGAGAATCCGGCCAGACGCGGCATCGCAATTTCGGGGCACGCGAACGACATCGGCACGACGGTGATTCCCAGACCAGACCGAACATAGGCCAGTGCGCGGTCGTCACTGTTCGTCTTTGCTGCAAAGAAGGGGCGGACACCGCGCGAGGTAAAGTGACGGCTTGTGTCTGCCAGCGCCTCTGCTGAAATCACGGCCTCGTTTGCAAGGGGGTGATCGAGGCTCATGGCCAGTGCATAGCCTTCCGTGAAAAGTGGTCTGGCGACAAACCGGTCATTGTCGTCGCGGACAATCGTCAAGGCCAGATCAATCCGTCCACGGCTCAATTGTTCAAGAATGTCCCGTTCCCGGGCTTCCACGAACTCCACCCTTTCCGTCGGGGCAAAAGGCTGGAAAGTCAGGACAAGCGATTCAAGCCAGCGTGTGGGAATCGTGCTGAGAACGCCGAGCCGGATCGTCGCCTGCGCAGCCGTATTCAGAACCGACCGCTCGGCTTGGGCAAATTCAGCTTCGATCCGACGAGCATGAACGGCAAAATGCGCGCCTGACACGGTGAGTTCGACTCTCTTGCTGGTCCGCTGGAAGAGCTTGCGATCAAGGGCCCGTTCGAGCTTTGCGATGCCGACCGAAAGTGTCGGCTGCGAGACATTGCATTGGCTGGCGGCCTTTGAAAAATTTCCATGGTCAATCACAGCCAGGAAGTATCGGATGGCATGACGGTCAATCATAGAAATTCTCTATCGTATAAGTATAAATATTTCAATTTTTCATGATTGGAGAATTGCTGTAAGACTGCATCAGCAGCTGGAGGATTGCCTGATGATGCAGTTGAACTTCGCAGTCGGTGAAAATGCGGACATGATCCGCGAGAGCACTGCGCGCTTTGCCAAGGAAAAGATCATGCCCCTGGCGGCAGAGATCGATGCGCGGGACTGGTTTCCCAAAGACGAACTTTGGCCAGCCATGGGGGAGCTTGGCCTTCATGGGATCACGGTTGAAGAAGAGTTTGGCGGCCTTGGGCTGGGCTATCTTGAGCATGTGATCGCGGTGGAGGAAGTATCCCGCGCGTCGGCCTCCATTGGCCTGTCCTATGGGGCCCACTCCAACCTGTGCGTCAACCAGATCCGTCGTTGGGGCAATCCGGATCAGAAGGCAAAATACCTGCCTGGACTGATTTCAGGCAACCATGTTGGCAGTCTTGCAATGTCCGAAGCTGGGGCAGGGTCCGATGTCGTGTCGATGAAGCTGCGTGCTGACCAGGTCAATGGCGGCTGGCGCCTCAATGGCACCAAATTCTGGATTACCAATTCGGCCTATGCCGATACGCTGGTGGTGTATGCCAAGACCGCGCCCGAAAGCGGTTCGCGGGGCATAACCGCCTTCATCATTGAAAAGGATACGGCCGGATTCAGCATTGGCCAGAAGATCGACAAGATGGGCATGCGTGGCTCTCCGACCGCGGAGCTGGTATTTGAGGATTGTTTCGTTCCGGATGAGAATGTGATGGGGCCTCTGCACGGCGGCGTGGGAGTCTTGATGTCAGGACTGGATTATGAGCGCTGTGTGCTTTCCGGCATTGGCCTTGGCATCATGCAGGCCTGCCTCGACGTCGTTCTGCCCTATATTCGTGAACGCAAACAATTCGGTGTCCCTGTGGGGTCCTTTCAGCTGATGCAGGCAAAGGTGGCGGACATGTACGTCGCCCTCAATTCCGCCCGGGCTTATGTCTATGCCGTTGCTCAAGCGTGTGATCGGGGCGAAACAACGCGCTTTGATGCGGCCGGCGCAGTCCTTCTTTCTTCGGAAAACGGCGTGAAGGTTGCGCTTGAAGCGGTGCAGGCACTGGGTGGTGCAGGCTACACAAAGGATTGGCCGGTTGAACGTTTCCTGCGCGATTCCAAGCTTATGGACATTGGCGCAGGGACGAACGAAATTCGAAGGATGCTGATCGGGCGGGAGTTGATTGGAGCATGAGCGGCCCGATTCTCGAAAGCAATGTCCAGCAAGGGAGCGAGACGTTCGCGCGCTTTGAGGCCAGGAATCGCCAGTTGCGCGAAGAGCTTCTCGATCGCGTCAAGCGGGCGGCCCAAGGCGGGGACGAAAAGTCCCGCGAGCGGCATGTGTCGCGAGGAAAGCTGCTGCCACGCGATCGGGTCGAGCGCCTGCTTGATGCCGGTTCTCCATTTCTTGAGATTGGGCAACTCGCAGCCAATGGGCTTTACGGGGATGAAGTGCCTGGCGCCGGCATCATCACTGGCATCGGGCATGTCTCTGGCCGTCAATGCATGGTTTTCGCCAATGATGCGACGGTCAAGGGCGGAACCTATTTCCCGATGACCGTCAAGAAGCACATTCGGGCGCAGGAAATTGCTCAGGAAAACCGGCTACCCTGCATCTATCTTGTCGACAGCGGGGGCGCCAACCTGCCGAACCAGGCCGAAGTCTTTCCGGATCGTGACCACTTTGGCCGTTTTTTCTTCAATCAGGCCAATATGTCGGCGCTTGGTATCCCGCAGATTGCCTGCGTGATGGGGAGCTGCACCGCCGGCGGCGCCTATGTCCCTGCCATGTCAGATGAAAGTGTGATTGTCCGCAACCAGGGGACAATCTTCCTAGCAGGACCGCCTTTGGTGCAGGCGGCAACGGGCGAAGTGATTTCAGCCGAAGACCTTGGTGGTGGGGACCTGCATGCGCGCAAATCCGGTGTGGTCGATCATCTGGCCGAGAACGACGATCACGCGCTGACGATCGTCAGGGACATTCTTGCGACGATCCCGCCGTCGGCTTCGGCCAACGTGGAAACCCGCGATCCGTGTCCGCCGAAATATGATCCCGAGGAATTGTATGGCATCATCCCGGATGATGTCCGTGCGCCCTATGATGTGCGCGAAGTGATCGCCCGGATCGTCGACGCGAGCGAGTTTCACGAGTTCAAGGCACATTACGGGACGACGCTCGTGTGTGGGTTCGCCCATGTCTGGGGGATGCCAGTGGCGATACTGGCCAATAATGGCGTGCTGTTCAGCGAGAGCGCCGTCAAGGGCGCGCATTTCATTGAACTTGCCTGCCAGCGGCGCATTCCGCTTCTTTTCCTCCAGAATATCTCCGGCTTCATGGTTGGAGGAAAATACGAAGCGGAAGGCATAGCAAAGCATGGCGCCAAGCTTGTCACGGCAGTTGCCACGGCACAGGTGCCCAAAGTCACGGTCCTGATCGGCGGCAGTTTTGGCGCAGGCAATTATGGCATGTGCGGCAGGGCCTATTCTCCGCGCTTCCTCTTTACCTGGCCCAATGCCCGGATCAGCGTGATGGGCGGCGAACAGGCGGCGTCTGTTCTGGCCACGGTGCATCGAGATGCAGCGAAATGGACGCCGGAGGAGGCCGAGGCATTCAAGGCCCCGGTCCGCCAGAAGTATGAGGATGAAGGCAATCCCTATTTTGCAACAGCCAGACTTTGGGATGACGGTGTGATTGATCCGGCGCAAACACGCGACGTGCTCGGGCTGGCTTTTGCAGCGGCGCTGAATGCGCCCACACCCGAACGGGCAGCGTTCGGCGTTTTCAGGATGTAGTCCAATGATCAAGTCGCTCCTCATTGCCAATCGAGGCGAAATCGCCTGTCGTATCATCCGGACCGCACGCAGGCTCGGTATTCGGACCATTTCAGTCTATTCGGATGCTGATGCCGGGGCACTTCATGTCCGCCTGGCGGATGAAGCGGTTCATATCGGGCCATCGCCGGTTCGGGAAAGCTACCTCGTCGGTTCAAAGATTATTGCGGCGGCACGGGAGACCAAGGCAGAGGCTATTCATCCCGGATATGGCTTCCTCTCTGAAAACGCCGAATTTGCTCAAGACGTGATCGATGCCGGGCTGGTGTGGGTCGGCCCGGATCCGTCGAGCATCACGGCAATGGGCCTCAAGGATGCGGCCAAGACCCTGATGCAGAATGCAGGCGTGCCGACGACCCCAGGCTATCTTGGGAGCGACCAAAGCCCAGAAAGGTTGAAGGCCGAAGCGGATGCGATCGGCTATCCCGTGCTGATCAAGGCCGTCGCAGGCGGTGGCGGCAAGGGCATGCGCAAGGTTGAGGACCCGGCCGAATTCATGGACGCGCTCACCTCCTGCCAGCGTGAAGCTGTTTCGAGCTTCGGCAATGGGCATGTCCTTTTGGAAAAGTGGATCAGCAACCCCCGTCATATCGAGGTGCAGGTCTTCGGTGACAGGCACGGCAATGTCGTACACCTGTTCGAGAGGGACTGCTCCTTGCAAAGGCGCCATCAGAAGGTGGTGGAAGAAGCTCCGGCTCCTGGAATGGAGTCGCAGACCCGTGACGCCATCTGTGCAGCGGCGGTGCGCGCGGCCAAGGCGGTCAAGTATGTCGGGGCAGGAACGATCGAGTTTATTGCCGATGGATCAGAGGGGCTCAGGGCTGATCGGATCTGGTTCATGGAAATGAACACGCGCTTGCAGGTCGAACATCCTGTGACGGAAGAGATTACCGGTCAGGATCTCGTCGAATGGCAATTGCGGGTGGCGTCCGGAGAACCGCTGCCGCGAACGCAGGATGAACTTGCAATTCGGGGATGGGCCATGGAAGCGCGTCTCTATGCGGAAGATCCGCTCAAGGGTTTCCTTCCGTCCATCGGATCGCTTGATCGGTTCAGTCTTGGTGCGGCCTATCGTATCGACACCGGCGTCGAAGAAGGTGCCGACGTTTCGCCTTATTATGACCCGATGATTGCCAAAGTCATTGCGTGGGGGGAGAACAGAGACGCCGCACGCCAATCACTGGTTGAATCTCTTGGAAGTACGGTGATCTGGCCGCTCAAGACCAACGCCGGATTTCTCGTTAAAGCCCTGACCCATGGCGATTTTGCGGAGGGACGGATCGATACGGGGCTCATTGCGCGCGAAGGTGAAGCGCTGATGCCGCCGGAGAGGCCGTCGGACGCTGCGCTTGCAAAAGCCGCGACTGCGTTGATCCCGCCAGGAAAGCTCGGCGGATTTCGCCTGAACGCACCACCACGTACGGACGAATTCTTTCTGCTGGATGGCCAGACCGTGACCGTGAGCCGAAAGGGCTGCCCGGAAGGCAATGGGCAACCAGGCAAGGGATCTGTCCTGATCGCCGAGAACGGCCAGGTCTGGGAGCTTTCGCACTGGCGCGTGTCAGGCGGGAGCGCGCATGGTGTCGCGGATGGCGCGATCGAGTCCCCCATGCCGGGTCGCATCATCGCAGTGGCCGTCATGGCGGGTGAGGCGGTGACCAAGGGGCAAAAACTCCTCACCCTCGAAGCCATGAAGATGGAGCATACACTGACGGCGCCGTTTGACGGGATCGTTGCAGAACTGAACGCAACCGAAGGTGCGCAGGTGAGAGAGGGGACCTTGCTGGTGCAGATTGTCGATGCGGCCGACGCCTAGGCGATGGGCCTCTTCTTTTGTGATTGTCCTATGCTTACCATCCGCCGCCGAGCGATGCCGCAAGCCTGACCGTTTCGGATAGTTGGCGATACTGTGCGGTGAGTGCCGCGAGTTGCATGTCGGACCGCCTAATCTGATGAAGCAAGAATTTGGCCAAGTGACGGCGAAGCTGCGCCTGCGGTTGCCGTGAGGCTGAACGCCGGGAACCAGCTTCGCTTTGCCGCCAGCAGGCGAACAGCCTCAATGATTGCTTGAACGGAGTGTTGGCGCCCAATTGCGGGTGACTGACTTTGCATGCCATGGCTCTTGGTCTGCGTCGTTCTGTTTCAACCATGGCGCATGTTTTTGCGGCACTGTTCTGTCCTTCGGTGTCATATTCCACTTTCCATATTCCTGCGCGCCGCTAGTCTGGCAGGCTCAAGGCTCTGAACGGGTCAAGTGGACGAGAGGTTGTGATGAATACTGGCACGTCGGTAAGCCGCGCTGCGGCAATTGGGCTGATTACGCTGCTATTTTTGGGCAATGCGCTCAATTATGTAGACCGGCAGGTGCTTGCCCTCCTCAAGCCCACGTTGGAAGCGGAATTTGGCTGGACTGACCAGGATTATGCCCATCTGGGGTCGTCCTTCCAGTTTGCGGCCGCCGGTGCCCTGCTGGCCGTTGGCTGGTTTGTGGACAGGCTCGGCGTGCGTCTGGCCTATGCCATAGCGGTGACCGTCTGGAGCCTGGCCGGGGCAGCGCATGCGCTGGCCACTACAGTTCAGCAATTTGTCACGGCGCGCATGGTTCTGGCCATTGGAGAGACTGTCAGCACCCCCGCAGGCTTGAAAGCCGCCGCCATCTACCTCCCTGCGGAACGCCGGAACCTGGCCATTGGGGTCGTCAACACCGCCAGCAATATCGGCGCAATCATCACTCCGTTGCTGATCCCGCCGTTTGCCATTGCCTTTGGCTGGAAGGCTGCCTTTCTCGTAACTGGGGCATTGGGATTTGTGTGGCTGGTCGGTTGGTGGTTTGGAACCCGAACCCTGACGCCGGTCGGCTCGGTCGCTGAACGCGCGCCTGTCAACTGGGGCGAACTGCTTTCTGATCGCCGGACCTGGGTCGTCGTTGGGGCAAAATTCATGACCGATTGTGTCTGGTGGTTTGTCCTGTTCTGGATGCCAGACTTTTTTGCGCGCGATTTCGGCTTGAAGCAGGCCCAACTGGGTTGGCCGATTGCAATCATTTTCAGCTTAGCGGCCCTCGGCGCCGTTACATCCGGGGGCCTTTATCCCTGGCTTCAGTCGCGCGGATGGTCAGTCAACACTGCACGCAAGGGATCCATGCTGTTCTATGCGATGGTTGTATTCGCGATGCCCGCAGCGCTTTTGGCGAGCAACCATTGGGTCGCAGCCATCTTGATTGGCCTTGGCCTGTTTGCGCATCAGGGGTTTTCGACGAACATTTTCGGCATGACAGCCGATATTGTGCCCGCAATGCGGATTGCCAGCGTCATCGCACTGGGTGCGGTTGCTGGCAATTTGGCGGGCATTGGGATCATAGAGCTCACGGGCTGGTCGCTGTCTTCCGGCATCGGATACTGGCCAATGTTTGCCATCTGTGCAGTGGCCTATATGGCCGCGCTGGCGTGGATCCACATCCTCCTTCCAGTCATCCGGGTTGCAAACGCCTGACGAGCGAGTCGGGCAAACACGAGAAAGGCGCCGCACCAAAGGTGCAGCGCCTCACTAGCTTTGGGTTCTTGCCTGAACCGGCAAGCCCGGATCAGAAGTTGACCCGGAAGGTCGCCCCGAAATAGCGATCCGCTTCGCGCGGGATCAGATAACGGAAGCTGCCGCCAGGTCCCCCATTGGTAATGGCTGCGGCAAAGCTCGTGTCGAACAGGTTCTTGACCTGAAGCGTGAGCTTATACCGTTCATCCGGGTCAAGCAGGGCCACCGAAAGGTCAACCAGCCCATACCCATCGATCGTGCCTGCCGCGCGATTGGCGGCACTGGCATCGAATAGGGACAGCTGCTTCGACTGGTAGGATGTCTGCAGTCCGAAGATCACGTCGATCGGGCCGCCAGTCCGCCAGCGATAATCGGCCGCAAGCGATCCCTTGAACTTTGGCGCATAGGCAAGGGGCGTGCCTGACGGAATGACCGCTGCAGGATTTCCGCCCACGGGAACCTTGAACCGGTCTACCTGGGCGTCAGTATAGGCAATGCCGCCGGAAATGTTGAAGTCGCGGATCGGGCGATACAGGAAATCGGCTTCGAAGCCGCGGGTAGAGACGGTTCCGGCATTGGTAAAGCGCGTTACAACAACACCTGCAACGATATCCGGATTGTTCGCCTGGAAGTTCCTGTACTTGGCATAATAACCGGCAAGGTTGAGGACGAGGCGGCCACCAAGAAGCGTATTCTTCAAGCCGGCTTCAAAGCTGTTGGCCGTTTCTGCCTCGATCACATTGGTGCCGGTCGCAGTCAGATTGAAGAAGACGTTGAAAGCCGGTCCCTTGTATCCGCGCGCATAGGTCCCATAGAGCATCGAATTTTCGCTCAGATCGACCTGAAGCCCGGCCTTTCCGGACAGGTTGTTCTTGGACGTGTCTGTCGCAAACGGCCCAAAGCTCGGTTGGATTCCGGGCCCGGTAAGCGTTGTGGTCCGGCTGTGGAACACATCGAGACTGTCATGCGTGTAGCGCAGGCCAGCGATACCGCGGAAACCATCCGTGAAGTTGATGGTGGACTGGCCGAACAACGCGAAGTTCTTGAACACAGAGCCGAAATTTGCTGTCCCGGAAGGGAATGTTGATGCTGGGGCGCCCACTGCCGTGCAGGGAATGAGGGTAGTTGGCGTCGGCGTTGTATTGCAGACAATATCGTTGCGCGTGAACGTCCGCTCCGTTTCCGCACGGGAATAGAACGCACCGACGACATAGTCGATGAATTGCTTTCCAGGCGAGGTCAGACGGACTTCCTGTGTAAAGGTGTTGCCGCTCTGCGGTCCGACGTCGTGAAGCTGGTTAAGCCCCACAAAGGCCTGACCCACAAAGTCCCCGTCGCGGATTTCGGTGTTCTTGTAATTGCGGTAAGCGGTGATCGAGGTGAGGACATGATCACCAACTTCCAGATCGGCTTGCAGGGAGACGCCCGTTGAGCGCTCATTTGTCCGTGTTACGAGATTCTGTCGGATCGTGCGGGTTTTGTCGCCTTTGAACTGGATACCCGCAAGCGCAAGCGCGCCGAGGCCCGTGGGCTGGGTCCCGATGACTTCTGCACAGCAATTGTCCCTCG
>WBZL01003472.1_pt1 | contig 14384 bp, 21 predicted proteins | sample 5204291 | NCBI WGS metagenome assembly WBZL01 (sample SAMN12344345, study PRJNA552823) | activated sludge metagenome | biome: Activated sludge suspended growth; feature: Nitrification reactor; material: Wastewater; isolation source: activated sludge from nitrification reactor of wastewater...
ATGTCATTCTCGTTATTCACCCACGCGCGATGTAGTTCAGTCTGAGCAATACGATTTGCAAAGAATCGCCCTCGCTCATAAAAAGCGACTTTGAGCTTATTTTCTAACGCTTTCATTCCTGCGTTATTTTCTATTGCCTCGAGCGCGTCAAGGTAAGCTGCTTTCAGCGCTGGGGTTTTTATCTGATTAACTCTCGCTCTTGAAATCGCTCTCTTGTAGAAGGTGTCCAATTCATTTCTTACAATTGGGTCTGAGACTAAATTTCTAAGATATTTAGGGAGTGAAGTAACCCGTGGGCTTATCTTGAGGGGTTCGTTCGGATTGAACCCGAAGCCCTCGAATAACTGTAGCGCAAGCTTTCTAGCATCTTGAAAGCCGCGCAGATGATCATTAATGACTTTAAGGGAGTTAGTAGAGACTGATCTGATTCCCTCATAAAGATGATTCGATAACTTGATTCCCGATACTTTCAGATTCAGAACTTCTCTCGACCCGATAGAAGCGCCCAGGATTGAAGTAAAAGCAGGGGCTAAAATCTCAGCGTATTCAGCAGGGAAGCTGCGAGTTATTTCGTTGATCGCTTGACGAGGTGATTCACCATTTCGAATTCTGCGAATCAGTTCTTGATAATAGCCGTCAAGCTGATTGGATAAATTCGAGCTTGTAGCATCGAGTATCGCGTCTTTTTGCTGTGGCGACATAAAAACACCCTTCTATGTATTGTATAATTTACATAGCTAGGTACTTTTGTCCTTTTCTCCTAGTTATCGCAGTTGTTAAATAATCCTTAATAACTGAAACGGGCGCGGTCTCTCATCCAGCCGCGCCTAATCTATTTTGATCTGAATCCTTTAAACACTATTCTGGTTGTTCCTCAAAATCACCTCAATTTGAGAGACAAATTAATTTGATCTGAATCTAGTCTACTTTCTTTTTGTTTAAAGCCTTATCAACTAATCGATAAGAAGTTGCCCGAGACAAATTAAAACGTTGGCACATTGAAGTAACGATTTCATTTCTAGGCATACCAGAACAAAGCATCTTTGCTGCGACTTCTGTTCTGTAATATTGAATATCCTGAATACTTTCTCGAATGATTCGAGATTTTTGCAATAACGTTAAAAGCTCAGCCCTAAATTCTGCGTCGCTCATCCTGGTTTGAACTTCTTGAATTAGTTTGTCTGTCATGCTGACGTGTGCACAGTGAGAGAATAATCGATAGGTTTAAATTCAATCATTGGCAGAGAATTGAAAGCAATTGATGTCGCATCAACACCATCATCATGCTCGCCTTCTGGAAATGCTAATAACTCATCGAGATACCATCGCGGTACACGTGAGGGGTCATATCTAACCATAAACTGTTCGAATCTTGTCAAAATAGGCATGAATCGAGTCAGCTTATCTTTATCCGGTCTAACACCACGCACCGGTAGCGCTGTAGTACGGGTTAATTCTTGCACTACAGCAGCTTGATACTGAACTTGCTCAACAGCGATAAGAGAAGCTTTATTTCTCAGTGCAGCAGCGACAATGCGCTGCAATATTTCATTGAATTGCCCACGAAATCGCTCGACTTCTCGAATGTAAACAAACCCAGTAACAGGGTCTCTCGACATTGCTATAATCACTGAAAAGTCTGCTGTCTGCTTCTCAGATATTGCGAGATCGACTGCAATAATGACCGGTAATTCACGATTAGGGACGCCTTCGATTAAGTATTCAGGCTTAACGAGACCTGCCCCGAATGTAACGAATTCCGCTAAATATTCCTGCTTAAAAACAAGCTCAGGCAAATCATTTCGCTTTTTATTTATTTCTTCTGGGTCTATGAAAGGGTTAGCAGTCGTTGGTAACTGATAGCTTTTCCACCCCTCTCTACCCTCTAAGCCACGCTTGAATAGCGTATAGAAATAATTAATCCCTTTCGGGGTACTGATGAACCAAGCATCCCCTTTGAAGTCTGTCAGCGTAGGTTCAATTGCGCGTTCCCAAGCTTCCTCTAAATAGGTTGCATGGGCTGCTTCATCGATAACAATTTTGCGATATTTACGACCGCGCCCTGCTTGCTTATCTTGCAGCGTCCAAAAATCAATGATGCCACCATTCAATAATTGAATCCGCCCCTCATTCTTGTTCGATTTCTTAATGATCGGGGCTAGCGTGTTAGTAATATCAAGCCACACATCTTCTATCAGCTTATAAGTCGCTGTGAAGTATCCGACCGGATAACCATCGACTGCGCCCTGATCACTAAACGAGAGCCACTCAACGGCAAGCGTAGTTTTTCCGAATCGACGCCCACAAGACATAACTTTATAACGATGATCGTCTTCCATGATTGCACGCTGGGACTCATGCAAACTCATTTCAGGGACATCGATAATTACTTTATGCGCTGATTTCATGGAGCGGCCTGATCGGTGACGCACCGTCGCTGTGATGTGGGAACATCCATCGCCTGCTTAAGCCGCTTTGGGTAGGGTTTTGATAATAACATTACTTTAGCTCGCATTTCATCATCGAGCGGGAACAAGTACCGATGTTTACCAGGAACTTGAACAGTTTTGCACTGACTCGGTTTAATCGTTTTTCTGACTTCCCCTTGCTGTATGTTCCATCCTTTCTCGCTGACTTGTCTGCGATGCAGTTTTCTACCTTGATGATAGTAAACAGTGCTGGGGTCTGTTTGCCCTGAATAAATCCAATTCGTTGCTTGATATACCCCGCCATGATGTCCTTCGGCTGGGTCAGCGAAAGAAACAATCAGTCTAAGCAATGGGCTATTTTGTTTGAGAAACTTAATCGCGATTCGAATGATTCTTGAAACAGGGGTGATGTGATTATTTAAAGCGATTCTAGTCAATTCACAGCCTCGATCTTGCTCTAAGCCGTAAGCTTTAAATAGATAGGCAGATGCCCCTCGACTGAATATCACCACCCCGATGAATTTCTCATTCTCCCAAACCCCAATTTTAACGAGCGGAGGGACAGGAACCGACTTGCTGTAATGCCAATGCTTACAAGCATAGTTTGCAGCGTCAGTCGATGCCCAATCTATTTTTAAAATAGGTTTACTTGCTTGAATCGAACTCATGACCGCAATTAGGGCATTCAACAATTTTTGAAGAAATCACATCGAGCTTGCTTTGATCTTCAGCTTCAGCCGGATTGAAATCAGGATAGAGATTATTGATTTCATCTTCACTGAATCCAGTCAATTCGAGATCGTAATCTTCAGCTTTTAAATCATCGAACTCTAACTTTAAAAGCTCTAAATCCCAGTCAGCGAGTTCAGCCATTTTGTTAACGCTGATTCTGAATGCTTTGATTTGAGTCTCACTCATATTTTCAGCTAAAAGTACAGGTACAGAATTCAATCCTAATTTTTTAGCTGCTTTTAAACGTAAGTGACCGTCAACGATCAACCCATCAGACCTAGCAATAATAGGAACTCTGAACCCGAATTCCTTGATTGCTGCTGCGATCTTATCGACTGCGTGATCGTTAATGCGAGGGTTCCTGTCGTACTCGATTAACTTATCGATGCTGATTTGTTTAATTTCTTGCTTGTAGGCCATAGCTTCTCTGAATAGTGATCACAGATTTATTTTCTGGCAGTGATGCCTCATCGATTGACCATGCTTGTCGCTCAATACGATGAATATTTAGTAACGCATCACTTGCGACTTTTGCTGCTTGAATGTCACAAAACGCGAATTTCTTTTGTTCTAAAGTATTAGCTTCCTTGTGTAGTTTTAGACCGGAATATAACCGTTCACGGATACCGTTAACTTCTGTGCGATGTCTCTTGATAACTTCGGCAACCTTTTCAGCCTCAGAATCTATGATCTGAGCGCGTTTCGCTATGGTTACCGGATTAACGATTCCGGTAACTTTCTCATCAGCGCGTTTTTTGATTGCTTTGGTTAATTCGTCAGGGCGAATCCAGTTTTCATTAAAGGCGTGCTTAATAATTGCAGCCTTAGAAACCTTATATTTCTTAGCCATATCATCGTAAGACATGCCTGTCTCGCGATCATGCCTAGCTTTTAACCATTGCTGCTTACTTAGTCTCATAATTTATATTCAAAAAGAAGCACTCCCACACCCACGAAGGGGGGAGTGGGCAGGGAGTGCAAGGGAGAAGGACAGGCTATTAACCCCGGCCTGTTAGCGGTCGTCTGATCTTTCATTCTTCGTTGCCCACTTTTGTGATTTCCCACGTTCCCCCATTTGCTTTCTTCACGATGAAAAAAGGCCAGGGGAACAAATCAGCAGCGACTTTAATTTTTACCATTGCATCATCGAATATGTAGCCACCTTTTACTTCATGCGCTTCTAACTCACCGTTTGACTTCATCACCATGAAATCGACGGTGTAAAACGTGTTATCAGCTAGCTTGAGCTTCACTGCTTCATACTTGAACCAGTCGATTTTCCCGATATGCTGCAATTGCTGCAAATACTGACTGTAAGCGCGCTCAGTTTTATTCATCGAGCCAGTTTTTTTACGTCCTAACGCTTTCAATCTATCGATAGGCGATTTGGGTTTTATAAACGCTGAACTTTTCAATTCACCATCCTTTAATCTTTGCTCGATCTGTTTCTTTAACGAATTCGAATAAGAGGGCATTTTTGTTTTTATTCCTAACTTACTTTTACAAATAAACCATCAGCTAAAAAACCGTCAGCGCGTTCGATAGCGTTCAAAATTTTGTAAACCGTGATGCCCGTTTCTTTCGATAATTTGTTGATGCTGTCATATTTTTTTATTAATTTTTTCTCAGAATTGAGCAAATCTACCGCTACTTTTTCGCCTCTAGGCCTCGGCTTAATCCTGTTGTTTTCGATCAATACGCGCTTGACATATGAACTTGTCACGCCCATGACGGTGGTAATTTGTTCGATAGTAAATTGAGCATCGAAAATCTTTAAAATCTTTGCCACACGGGTAATAGAAGCACAAAGCACTTCTTTCACAAAAACATCCTCGAAAATATGCCCCTCTTTTGAAAGCTCATCCCTAGGTGGATAAACCCCAGCGTGTATTAGCCAGATCTTTTGCAGTAGATCAAGATCACGTGTTTTTTCATTCATATCTCTATGAGTATCAGCGTTCGCGCTTATCATTCCCTTTGTTATCCGCTTCATCATTGATATAATTGATCAACAACCAGAACACAATCAGCGCTATTGCGAAGCACGAGACAAAAATCGCAAAGTTGAATAGACAATCAGGGTCAATCAGTTCGTAAATTTCACGCATTTTCACTCCTTTTCTCTAAAATCGATTTAAACGTCGTTTTTTTAATTTTTACCACCTCGGGTAAGTCGAACTATTAATTTAATTTTTTAATCGATTCTTGCTATCAAATAATCGAAATTAGAGGCATTCTTGAATCGAAAATAATCCCCATTTTTCAAAATTGGGAAATAAACCACCCAAAAAACCACCCCAAAAGCACGAAATACGTCACCCAAAAAATAAAAGTAGCTTTCATATCAATCCTTTACAAGAACTTGTGCCGCTAAACATTCACCGATTGACTTCATTCCCCCAGCGTCAGGATTGCCCCCTTTCTCCCTCAGTCTAGTCTTCCAAGCGGGTTCCCTTTCCAGAATCTCTTTAGCCAGAGACAAATGACAGGTTGCAGCTTGCGAATATTCCTTACCAGAAGCGCGTTTAGGGGGTTCAACGAGCTTCGGTCTAACCGGAACTTCGTTCGGTAAAACACCCGCTGCAATATCGTTAATAACTTGATCTAGTGCGGTTTTCCATCGCTTTTTCAGGTTCATGTAAATGTCTGAACCCATGTCGTTACCGAGCTTCACAGCAGCCCAGTACACTGCCGGACTTGACCATTTGTCCTTCCCATCAGCCCTGAATCGCATTTGCTCAACGGCTTCATAAAAACAAGCCTCGTAATCAAGGGCAGGGCGGCAAGCTTTCAAGAACTCAGGGAATGATGGCGGCCAGTCGTAAAGCTCTAAACAACGCTTAAGCCCTTGCTTGACTTCATCGAACGTTACTTCTAGCTCGTCAAGCTCTTCTGCCCAGCATTCTTTCCACAAATCGACTTGATGTTCTGATCTGAACTGAGCCTCCCATCGGTTCGCATAAAGCGTGCTAAGTTTTTGATAAAGCGCGTCAATTGGCTTTTGGCCACGGAATTGCGACGTGCTCATCCCCCAACTCTCCCTCGATAACTTCTTCTCGTTTTCCGCCATACCCATCACCTCCACTCACGTAATCAAAACCACTGAACTTATTGAATTTGTTAGATTTTTGATTAGATGGCGGGGCTTGTGATTGTCTTTTCTGTTCGGCATTGCGCTGCATCGAACGCATTAGCCACTTACGGAAACAAGCATTCCAATCGCTTCTTTGCTCCCCATTTGCTTTGTAGTGAGCAATGAACATTTCTTTTTCAATCGTGATGTCTAATTCGAACTGCTTGGAGAGCAATTCAGCTTTGCTGTCATGCTCGAAATCTTCGGGGATTGGGGTTAAGTGAACGTTCTGAACAACAGAATTTGGTTTTTTTTCGAGCGCGTTTTTATTTTCTTGATTCGCGCCTAATTCTTTTAAAGTTTTACTACCTCTCTCAAAGGTATGGTTTTTATTTATTGGTTCTTGGTTCTTGGTTATTGGTTCTTGGTTAGGTGGCGGTTCGTTCACGGTTACATCACGGTTCGTGCACGCTTCGTTAACGGTTCGTGTTTTATTTCTTCTTTTTTCTTCACGCTCCGTGGCTATTCTTCTATTAGTTCGTGAGTTTTCGTGATATTTCTCGATTTCTTCCTGAATACGTTTTTGAACATAAAAATCACCCTCTAATGTGAAGAATTTGTTAAGAACGAACTCAACAGCACGCTTTTCATCCTCAGTTCTGACCCAACACCAGTCATAAGCGTCACCTAACGTGGGGAAGCGTTCACGGTCATAGCACGCTTGCATCAAAAGCGTGTACGCTCCGTGCTCTAACATCGATAAACGCCCTGCTTTTTTTGCGTAATCTCCTATGTTCATTTTGAAGTAGTGCATAAAGGTTTTTCCTTTTCATTCCTGTACTTCAGTACAAGAACAAGTCTTTTGAATTTGAGTTATATGGTCTAGGTTGTTTAGTAACTCTGGCCAAATGTCAGCCCAATCAGCACATAAATCTTTGCGAGTTACTAAACCATTTGTTGCTAACTCAATTTCTACGCATCGTTTAGGGGAAATTGGCGATAAGCCTGTAGCCATTTGTGAGAGGTAAGATGGGGATATTTTTAGTTCTTTAGCTAATCTCCTGGCGCATCCCCGACCTTGAGTTAGTATGTAAATCTTTAAATCCATAGAATTGATGAATTGCAGAGTGATTAGCGACCAGAGTTTATATATTACTAAACCGAATAGTCAAGTATTTGCTTGTTTAGCTTTTGCTAATCAAACTGATGCTATGGGCGATAGTGATATAGAAAAAATCAGAAGGTCGAATTTAAAGAGGTGGGCTGAAAATAACTCGATTCCAGAAAAGGAAAAAAGTTATTTCTCTCAACTAATTAATGGAAAAACTTCTTTTGGAGAGAAGGCAGCGAGACGCCTAGAAAATGAATATTCAATGGGGGGATTTTTCCTCGATAAAGACAATTCGAAAGAAATAATTAATACAGGCTCTAAGACAGTACGCATACCGAGTTTTATTGCCAAAGGTTCAATGGGTGAAGGTGCTGAACAACCAGACCACGACACAATAACCGGGGAACTGCAATTATCAGAATCTTGGGTTAAAGAGAATCTAAAAGGGGTTAGCAGCTATAAGAACATAGCAGTTATTACAGGGAAAGGGGATTCGATGGAAACCACCTTTCATGATGGGGATGTTCTGTTTGTGGATACTGGAATAAAGAATTTTGTGACGAATGGGGTTTATGTGTTCAGTGTGAACCACAACCTATTCATTAAGCGCCTAAGCCGCAAGCTAGACGGTGAAATAATCGCAACATGCGACAACCCTGCAATGCAGCACTTAATAGAGAGACCGGGGGAACATGGTTATGTAATTCACGGGAAAGTGGTAGGGGCGTGGAATTGGAAAAGGGTTTAAATTTTTAAAAATAAATGATAAAACTAAAAACTATCTAATAATAAAAGTAAAAAAACTTTATAGCGGGGAATTTAGTCATATGTTCAAGATATCATTAAAAAAACAAGTAAAAGATAATAACTAATATAGCTAAATAAAGTTATCTCTAAACAGTAGGAGGGATACGAATGAAAACTTACCATTCAACAACTATAGCAGATTACATATTGGATAAATTTAGAGAGAAAGGAGAAGCTTTAACCCCTCTTAAATTAATAAAATTAGTCTACTTGTGCCATGGCTGGACGCTAGCATTATGTGGTAGACCACTGCTAGACGAGCCAGTTGAAGCTTGGAAATATGGGCCAGTAATCAGGGAATTATATAGAAAGGTAAGGGATTATGGTTCCTCGCCTGTGACAAACAAACTGAGTCAGTCAGATTCAGTTCAAGTGATAGAAAATGAAGACAAGGGTTTAATTGATCAGGTAATTGATAGGTATGGAGAATTTAGCGCAATCACTTTATCCAATATGACTCATGCGCAAGATACTCCATGGAGCATTACCTGGAATAATGAAACAGGGGGCGCTGTTATATCAAATGATTTAATAGAGCATCATTTTAAAGAACTCTATGATAAATACTCGAGCCAAGAAATGCCGGCTTAAAAAGTATGTCAGAAATAAAGCGTATACCTGAAATACCAAAGCAAGATATTCAACAGCAAGCGATATTCGGCTCTATAGAATCTCAAGCTTTTTCAGAAAAAAGGGATTTAGAGCAAGAATCGAAATTAAATGATCATAAGAGAAAAGAAGGTATCCGAGATATTGTATTTTGGGCTGTACAAATATCAATTGGTATTATTACTCTAATTTTGATTGCTGGCGTGATTATATGGTCATTTCATATGCTAGCTCCAGATAAGTGGCATTGGTTAACAGAAATTCAAATAAGAGATCTTCAAAAAGCAATGTCCAGTTCCTTGCTCACATTAATTGCAAGCGAGGGAGCAAGAAAGTTTTTTTAAATGGAAATTTCTATATTTGAGGTAATTTCAACATCAATTTCTATTTTGCTTTTGATATGGTTTTTTAATAAACCTTGGCAATCTTTAATTGTTGATTGGACAAGACAAAAGCTTTTTGAAATAAGAGACAGCGTATTTGACTATGCTGCAAATGGAGAAATGGATTTCAACTCGGAAGAATATATAAGAATCAGAAACTACTTAAATAGTGCAATAAGAAATTGTCATCAATTTACTTGGTATATCATGTTTGCTTCAGATATTGCTAGTAAATATGAAGATGGTGACTATAAAAGTAATAAATCGGTTTTTGATATAACGAATCAGATTGATGATGTTGATTTGCGAATAAGAATAAAAGAGTTGCTAAATGAGTCAAACTTAGCACTAGGATTGCTAATAGCACTTAGGTCTCCATTATTTCCAATTATCTTAATTATGTTCTTCTTAAAAAGACATTATGATCAATCTTTAAATAAGATTGGCAGGGTAATGGAAAGCAGAATAAGGTCTGAGTAAATCAAGATATAACGCTATTATTATCAAGCTTCAATACAGCGTGAGCAATAAACCCAGAGCGTGATTCACCAGCAGCTTTTGCAGCAGCATCGATGCGTCTTAAAATGCGAGAGGGTAGCGTAATATTTACTCGCTCTACCTTATCCGATAACTTAGCTAAATCAATCGAAACAATCGCCCACACACAGTCTTTAAATTCTGGATTATCTTTATACGCTTTTATTGATTTTGGTTCGGGAACCGTACAACCATCGTCAATCACTGTTTCGAGCCAAAGCTCGATTGCTTCTTGAGCATTGATTAAAGCTTCTTCTTCTGTATCGCCTGCAGAAAAACACCCAGGCAAATCAGGCACAATGATACTGATTGCGTGATCATCATCTTCAAAGTTAAGTGCTATTGGATACCTCATTTTTCCTCCCTCTCGATTCTCTTATTTTTACGCCAGCTTGATTTAATAATTTATTAACAAGCCCTATCCCTAAATCTTTTTTGGGGTGTGGAACTGTAATGTGCCCACTTCTTTCTGGATGCGTATAGATATGATGTGAGCCTTTGATATTCCTCAGCACCCAGCCCTCTTTTTCTAGCAGTTTTATTATTTCTTTACTGTTCATATGTGTATTATACACACCATAAGCCATTAATCAATTAACGGGTGTTTTATAAAGTGATTTAACAATATCGGTTTTTTTTCGCCATAAAGTTTAGTAAACAATAAATAATTGTTGACTTGATAGTTTATTAAATACTAAACTAGATTAACTTCACTAAACAAGGAGATTAAAAGTGTTGTTAATCAGCCAGCAATTAAGTTACTCGATTATGAGTGACTTAAACAAAAACTTCCCGCAAGTTTGCTTCGTTCTGGAAATGAAGAAACGAGGGGAATTTAAAGTCATAGAGGTTAGATGGGAGGATGGGCCAACAAAAGATGAGGTCAGGTTAGTAACGGGCAAATATCGTTACAACAATGAAAGCGATTTCATTTTCTTAAGAAGATCGGAGAATAGTTTCGGTTTTTTTGATTTAGTTAAGCAAAAGATCAAGCGCAATAAAGTCACGTTATACCCTTATCAAGTAAGCATAGGGGTAGCATCAGGCGAACGTTATTACATTCAAGGGTTATTTCCTTCTAGCGTTGACGCTGTTCAATACGCAATAGATCGTCAAGGCATGGTCTCAGTAGCAGCGAGGCCAATATGAAAGACATGATCACAATCAGAGCAAGCAGTTTGTCTGCATTATTCGATTGCCCAGCAAGATGGTCAGCGATTCATTTAGAGAAGAAATTCTTACCATCAACAGGCAAAGCGTTATTAGGCAAAGCAGTTCACGCAAGTACAGCGCTTTATGATCAATCTGTTTTAGACAATCAAGGGTTAACCGTATCCGAAGCAGCAGCAGCGGCAGTTGATGCGATTCGCAAGCCAGAAGAAGATGTTATCTGGTTAGAAGATGAAAACAAGGGTGATGTAGAAGACATCGCAGTTTCATTGCATATTAAATACTGTCATCACATTGCGCCAGAGCAAGAGTATCAAGCTGTTGAAGTCACCTGTGATCGATTAGAGATCACTGACTTAAATATCGCACTGACTGGAACCACTGATCGAATCAGGAAAACAGAAGAAGGGTTCGGTATCTCAGACATCAAGACCAGTAAGTCTATCGTAGCAGCAGACAATTCAATAAAAACCGCAGGGCACGCCTATCAGATGGGGGTGTATGAGCTATTAGCTGAACATGCTTTCGGCGTAGCGATGAGTTCACCCGCTCAAATCATCGGCTTAAACACAGCAAAAACGATTGCATCGCAGCGTGTAGCAACAGCAGAGATTGAAAACGCTGCTGACTTGTTAATAGGAAATGATGGGGGGATGGGTGTGCTTGAGTATGCAGCAAAGATCGTGCATTCAGGGCTTTTCTTCGGGAATCCTAAAAGCATGTTTTGCCATAAAAGTTACTGCCCAATTTATAACACCTGCAAATTTAGGAAATGACCATGAGTAATCAAGTGAAGTTAGAAAAATTAAAAAATCCTGAGCAAAAAGAAGACAGCACATCGCTTGTTAAGTCTGGGTTCTTCAATGTTCAGGGGTTTGAGTTAATGCAGCGCATTGCAAAAAGCTTTGCTTCGAGCGATTTAGTGCCAGAGAGTTACAAGGGGAATATTGCTAACTGCATGATCGCTCTCGACATGGCAGACAGAATAGGAGCTGCACCATTATCGGTGATGCAATCGATGTACATCGTTCATGGTCAGCCGTCATGGTCATCTAAATTCTTAATCGCAACAGTTAACGCTTGCGGGAGGTATTCATCGTTGCGTTATGAATGGCAAGGCAAACCAGGAGCAGATATTTATGGATGCAGGGCTTGGGCTATTGAGAAAGATACAGGGCAAAGACTAGAGGGCGTATGGGTCACTTGGGCGATGGTTAAAGAGGAAAAATGGGATGAGAAAAAAGGTTCTAAGTGGAAAACCATGCCTGATCAAATGTTCATCTATCGAGCCGCTGCGTTTTGGCAAAGGGCATACGCGCCAGAATTAGCGATGGGATTAACCACCGCAGAAGAAGCAATCGATGTTTACGACGCATCACGCAAGGAAGATGGTTCTTATTCAGTTGATATTGAATCCCTCAAAGGTAATGCGAGAAAAACTGTTGATGTAGAAACAGGCGAAATCGTAGCAAGAGATATCAAAGAAGAAGAAATTATTGAAGACAGCAGAACTGAGCCTGCACAGTTCAATGATGACATCGAGCTACCTAACATTGATCTGGGGTAAGACATGGAAAATGAAAAAAAAGATGAAATAACCCCAAGCTCAATCATTGAGATATTGAAAGAATCGTTAGGTGAGTTCCTAGATTCGGGGATTCCAGTAGCAAATTTCAATTTAAAAATAGGTCATATCAAAGAAGGTAACTTTCCAGAAAAATTTGAAGAACTAGGAATTATTTTTGCGAGAGGTGAGGGAGCACATGGAGTATGCGAATTCATTTCTGAATTTCTAACTCATTCTAAAGATAAAAAAATACAAATGGAGAAAGATCGTGAAGATAAAGAAAATCTCCATTAAAAACTTTCTCGGCATAAAAGAGTTTCTCCTCGACGAACCCGCCCCAGCCCCAATCCTCCTTATTGCTGGCGATAATGGGGCGGGTAAGTCATCCCTTCGAGACGCCTTATCGATAGCAATGCTAGGTTACACAAGTCGAGTCAAGCTCAAGAAAGATGCGAGCGAAATGATTAATCATTCTGTTCCTAATGCGAATGAAGCCCGTATCGCGATTGAAACCGATTTCGCGGACTTTTCAACGATCATTCAAGCTGATATTAGCGCAGGAAAATCAAAGCAGCTCCCATTTATATTCGAGTATCTCATCGATGCTGAGAGATTCGCCCACGCTGATGATAAAGATCGCAGAAACGTATTATTTAGCGCTGCAGGCGTGAAGATGAGCAAGACAGAAATTATCAAGCGCTTAGGTGAGCGTGGCTGCGATATGAATTCAGTCGGTGATTTAGTTGAAGATTACTTGCTGTTAGGTTTCGAGAAAGCCTGTGAGAAAGCTAAAACTGAAGCCAGGGACAACAAAACTTTATGGCGTGGGGTAACAGGTGAAACCTACGGCGAAAAGAAAGCTGAAACGTGGAAAGTAAAAGCGGGTGAGGGCGATCTTGATGGTGCTAGAACAAAAGTTATTGAGTTAGAAAAAGCACTTTATGAAACAGATGGAGAAATTGCATTATTCAATGATCAATTAGCAAGACTGAAATTTGAGCTAGAGATTAAGAGCAACGCTAAGAAGAAGATCGATGAAATATCGAATGCTGGCAGTTTAGAACGCATAAAAGCAAAGCTTGAACATGATGAAGCAGAGCTTAAAAAATTAGAGTCAGCTTTCGAGAAAGCGAAGCGAGCAACACATGCAATTGGTGAAAACGACATCGTTTGCAAGTGCCCTGCTTGTGAAACCGAACTGATCATGACTGCTGCAAAAAATTTAATCGTGCACGGTGACTTAAGAGGCGATGAGGAAGCAGCAGTCAGCCTAAATGATTTAGAGCAAAGCCTAGAAGTGATGCGTAAATCAGTATTGAACGGTAAGCGTGATCTTGAGATGGTTGCAATCAATAAAGGCAAGATCAATCAATTTCAGGAACAAATCGATGAGCGCAATATGTATACAGCAGAAATGCTAGCTGCCCTCGATGCGAAGATCGCAAACCACAAGCAGATTAAAGCTGATACTGAAAAAGAGATCAATAGAATGCTTGTTATCGAGCGTGAGTTCGCACAAGCGCAAGAGAAAACCGACAAGGCTATGGAGTACACAACATGGTTAAAGTCTGGTCGAAGATCGCTGAATCACTTGAACCTTCCGGCATTCCTTCTGACTTCATAAACGAAGCACTTCAACCCATCAATGAAAAATTAGCAGAATTAGCAGAATTAGCAAAATGGAAAACAGTATCAATCGATACCGACATCAACATAAAGCTATCAGGCAGGGATTATCACTTGCTATCTGAATCTGAGAAATGGCGATGTGATCTGCTGATAACAATCGCCTTGAGCATTGTTTCGGGTCACAAGTTTTTCGTAGTAGACAGGCTAGATGTATTAGACGCAGCCTCGAGACTGGAAGCAATCGTTTTGTTCAATACGCTTGCGCTTTCGAAGCAGATAGAAACAGCTATCGCAATGGCTACATTCAAGCGCGAATCTCTTACAGCGCTGGTTCAAC
>WBZL01003474.1_pt1 | contig 14380 bp, 13 predicted proteins | sample 5204291 | NCBI WGS metagenome assembly WBZL01 (sample SAMN12344345, study PRJNA552823) | activated sludge metagenome | biome: Activated sludge suspended growth; feature: Nitrification reactor; material: Wastewater; isolation source: activated sludge from nitrification reactor of wastewater...
GACGCGACATCGCGCTGCGTCCGCTCGGCGGCACCGAGACTTCGGTGATCCAGCTGGCCGAAGCGCTGGCCCGGCTCGGGCACGGCGTGACCGCGTTGACCCACTGCGACGATCGCATCGTGCACAACGGCGTTGCTTGGCGGCCGCTTGCGACCGCGCGAACGGCAGGCGCGGACCTGTTCATCGCGGTTCAGCATCCGGATTTGTTCGACCACTCGCGTCGCGCGCGACGGCGCGCGTTGTGGCTGGTCTGGCCGCCGTTCAACGTGCAACGGCGCTTTCAGGCGCTGCGCATGTGGTGGCTCCGGCCGCGCGTCGTCTTCTCGAGCGAGTTTCAGGTGCGCACCTACGGACGGCTCCTGCCGCGCCCGAGGCCCCTGGACGTCCTGCCGCTGGCCCTGCCCGACGGTGTGCGGGGCATGCCGCGGCTCGAGCGTCCGCCGCCTCCGCGCGCGGTATTCGCGTCGAACCCGCAGCGGAACCTGAAGTGGCTGATCGACGTGTGGTCGCGCCTCATCCTGCCCTGCGTGCCGGGCGCGGAACTGCACATCCACGGCATCCGCGACTACGCCCACCGGTACGGCGAGTCGTGGCAGGAAACGCGCAAACGCCTCGGCCAGTTCATTCCGGACGGATATCCGGATGCGGCGCTTCGATCGCTGAAAGCCCATCCTCCGCTGCCGCGCGAGGACCTGTGGCGGGCGATGCGCTCCGCGCGGGTGATGCTCTACGGCGGACACCGCGCCGAAGCGTTCTGCCTGGCGGTCGCGGAAGCTCAGGCGCTCGGTGTGCCGGCCGTGGTGCGGCCGATCGCCGTCCTGCCGGAACGCGTGCGGCACGGCGAGACGGGATTCGTCGAGGGCGACGAAGCAGCCTTCGCCGCGCGCGCCGTGCAACTCATGACCGACGACTCGCTATGGCGCGCCCAGCACGAAGCGTCCCTGCGGCATCAGCAGGGCTGGAGCTGGGACGACATGGCCCGCGAATGGGTGAGGCGGGTCATCGATCCGCGGATGCAGCATCCACGCCGGGTTTTGCGCGCCTGAAACGGCGGGCCACTGCAAAACTTCGGGTTATGGGCCATAGGTCATGGGCGATGGGAAACGCGCGCCCGCCCACCGCCCACCGCCCACCGCCTCAATCCACCTTGATCCCGAGCCGCTTCACCACCGGCGTCCAGCGCTCCGCTTCGCTGCGGATGAGCGCGCCGAAGTCGGCGGGCGTCCCGCCGATCAGGTCGAAGCCGAAGCCGTTCATCGTCTTCACGATGCCCGGATCCCTGAGGATCGCGCCGACCTCGGCGTTGATCTTCTGCACCACCGCGGGCGGCGTCGCGGCCGGCACGACCAGCCCGTTCCACGCGAGCGCCTCGAAGCCCGGGTAGGTTTCGGCGATCGCCGGCAGGTCGGGGAGCAGCGGAAAGCGCTTGGGCGTGGTGACCGCGATCGCGCGGAGCTTGCCCGCCTTCACCTGCGCCTGCAGCGGCTGCATCACCGCGAAGATCATCTGCGTCTCGCCCTGCACGGTGGCGAGCACCGCGGGCGGCGAGCCGTTGAACGGCACGTGGACGCCGGCGACTCCGGCCATCGACAGCAGCAACTCGGCGTTCAGGTGCGACGAACTGCCGTTGCCGACCGAGGCGAAGTTGAGCTTGCCGGGATTGGCCTTCGCCCACGCGACCAGTTCGGGCACGGTCGTCACCGGAAGATTCGCGTTGACCGCGAGCACGTTGGGCTGGCTCGACGTGATGATGACCGGCGCGAGGTCCTTCTGCACGTCGTAGGGCACCTTGTTGATCAGCGGCCCGGTCGCGAGCGGGCCGTTGAATCCGAGCAGCATCACGCTGCCGTCGGCGGGGCCGCGCGCGACCTCCGCCGTCGCGACGGTGCCTCCCGCTGCAGGCTTGTTCTCGACGATGACCGTCTGGCCGAACTTGTCCTTGAGCTTGTCGCCGATCGCGCGCGCGAGCACGTCGAGCGAACTGCCCGCGGGCGCGGGCACGAGGATGTGCACCGGCTTGTCGGGCCACGACTGCGCCGTGGCGCCGGTCGCGGCGAACACGGCAGCGAAGGCGAGGGCGAACGAGGCGAGGATACGCAATCGCATGGTTCTCTTCTCCGGGGAGGGGTCGGATCAGGCCGAACAGTGGCAGACCGCCTCGACGTTGTGGCCGTCGGGGTCGAGCACGAAGGCACCGTAGTAGTCGGGGTGGTAGTGCGGACGCAGGCCCGGTGCGCCGTGGTCGACGCCGCCCGCTTCGATCGCGGCACGATGGAACGCGTCGACCTCGAGTCGCGAGACGGCCGCGAACGCGAGATGGGTGCGCGGGGACGTCTGCGCCGCCGTGCCCTCGGCGATCCAGAAGCCCGGGTGCTCGCGGCCGAAGCCGATGACGGTCTCGAAGCGCATGCGCTCGGTGATGCCGAGCGGCGCGAGCGCGGCGGCGTAGAACGCGCGCGAGCGCTCGAGGTTGGAGACGGTCACTCCCACGTGGTCGAACATGCCCTGCCTCCTTCAGTCGATGCGTCCGCAGACGAGAAACTCCAGCAGCGCCTTCTGCGCGTGCAGGCGGTTCTCGGCCTCGTCCCAGACCACGCTCTGCGGTCCGTCGATCACCTCGGCGGCGACTTCCTCGCCGCGGTGCGCCGGCAGGCAGTGCATGAACAGCGCATCGGGCCGTGCAACGCGCATCATCGCGTCGTTCACCTGCCAGTCGGCGAAGGCGCGGCGCCGCGCGTCGTTCTCGGCCTCGAAGCCCATGCTGGTCCACACGTCGGTGGTGACGAGATCTGCGCCGCGGCAGGCGTCCATCGGATCGGCGAAGGTCTCGCAACGGCTCGCGACCCCCGAGGGCAGCGCGCCGCGGTCGACCTCGTAGCCGACCGGCGAGCTCACGTGGAGGCGGAAGTCGAGCACGTCCGCGGCCTGCAGCCAGCTCGTCAGCATGTTGTTCGCGTCGCCGATCCACGCCACGGTACGCCCGCGGATCGCTCCGCGATGCTCGATGAACGTGTAGACGTCGGCGAGGATCTGGCACGGGTGGTGCTCGTTGGTGAGGCCGTTGATCACCGGCACGCGCGAGTGCGCGGCGAAGCGCTCGAGGATGTCCTGGCCGAAGGTGCGGATCATCACCACGTCCACCATCCGGCTGATCACGCGCGCGACGTCCTCGATCGGCTCGCCGCGCGAGAGCTGCGTGTCGTGGCGATTGAGGTTGATCGCGATGCCGCCCAACTGGTTCATCCCGGCCTCGAACGACACGCGGGTGCGCGTCGAGGCCTTCTCGAACACCATCGCGAGCGTGCGGTCCCGGAGCGGCTGGTAGAGCTCGTAGCGCTTGAACCGGTCCTTGATCCAGCGCGTGCGGGCGAACAGGTGCCCGAACTCGTCGGCCGAGAAGTCGGAGAACTGCAGGAAATGGCGGACCGGAACCGGGGACATGCGGGGATCGTGGCGCGCAACGCCCCCCGGGGGAAGCGCGACTTCAGCCGATAAAACAGGATCCTAGCACGCTCGCCACCCCTCTTGACGCACGTCAACGCCCCCTTCTTCGCCGACCGGTAGCCTCGCCCACCATGACGCTGCCGGCAACTTTTGTCACCGACCTCCCCCCGCTCGTCCTCAAGGGCCGACCCCTGTGGCCCATCGTGCAGGGCGGCATGGGGGTCGGCGTTTCCGCGCACCGGCTCGCGGGCAGCGTTGCGGCGCTCGGCGCCGTCGGGACGATCGCCTCGGTCGACCTGCGTCGCCACCACGACGACCTGATGGCGGTGAGCCGCAACGCGGTGAAGGACGTCGTCGATCGCGCGAACGTCGAGGCGCTCGACCGCGAGATCCGCGCCGCGAAGGAGGTCGCGCAGGGTCGCGGCGTGATCGCCGTCAACGTCATGCGCGCCCTCTCCGAGTACCCGGCCTACGTGCGCCGCGCGTGCGAGAGCGGCGCGGACGCGATCGTCGCCGGAGCGGGACTCCCGCTCGACCTCCCTGAACTCACGTCCGGCTATCCGGGCATCGCGCTGATTCCGATCCTGTCCGACGCGCGGGGCGTGGCGCTGGTGGTTCGCAAATGGGCGCGCAAGGGCCGGCTCCCCGATGCGATCGTGATCGAGCATCCGCGCTTCGCCGGGGGCCATCTGGGCGCCGCAAGGATCGACGACCTCGCCGACGCGCGTTTCGACTTCGAGCGCGTGATACCCGACGTGCTCGCGTTCTTTCGAGCCGAGGGCATCCCCGAGCGCTCGATACCGCTGATTCCGGCCGGGGGCATCAACACGCACGAACGGGTCCGCGGGCTCATCGGCATGGGGGCTTCCGCGGTGCAGCTCGGCACCGCGTTCGCCGTCACCGAGGAGGGCGATGCGGCTCCTGCGTTCAAGCACGTCCTTGCGGGTGCCGGGCCGGAGGACATCGTCGAGTTCATGAGCGTGTCGGGGCTGCCCGCGCGCGCGGTGCGCACACCCTGGCTCGACCGCTATCTCGCGATGCTGCCGAAGCTCACCGAGGTGGCGCGCAAGAAGCCGCGCTGCTCGCTCAAGTTCGACTGCCTGATCCAGTGCGGGCTGCGCGACGGCATCGCGAAGATCGGCCAGTTCTGCATCGACACCCAGCTCGCCGCTGCGCTCAAGGGCGACCTCGCGAAGGGCCTCTTCTTCCGCGGCGGAGCGGCGCTGCCGTTCGGCTCCGAGATCCGTCCGGTCCGCGATCTCATCGAGTACCTGCTCACCGGCGTCCGGCGCGCGGCGGTCGCGGCCTGATCGGGGCGGCGGCACGATTCACGCGCCCGAACACGGGAGCGCGCGCCGCTGCGGGCGGCGTTCCGGAAGCAGGTCAGCGACCCGCGATTTCGTCATAATGGCCGGGTGTTCTACCTCGACCTCTTCGACGCGCTGGCGAGGCACGGCGTCCGGCACGTACTCGTCGGCGGACTGGCCATCAATCTGCATGGCGTCGAACGGGCGACGATGGATGTCGATCTCGCGCTCGCGATCACGGCGGCCAATCTGTCGCGCTCGGTTGACGCGTTCGAGGAACTGGGCCTCGTGCCCGTGGCACCCGTCCCGGCGACGGAGGCACGCGACCCGGCGGCGTTCGCACGCTGGAGGACGGACAAGCGCATGATCGCGTTCGGTTGGCGGCCCACACGTGCGCCGGGACCGGTGGTCGATTGCCTGACCTCGCTGCCGATGCCGTTCGACGACCTGTGGTCGCGCGCCACCGCCAAGCGCCTGGGCACGGTCGACGTGCGCGTCGCCGCCATCGACGACCTGATCGCGATGAAGCGCTTCGCCGGACGGGAGATCGACCGCTCCGACATCGTCGCGCTCGAGCGGCTGCGCGCACTCGGCAGCGGTGAGGCATGAATCGCCGCGTCGACTTCGCCTACACGATCAGCGACGAGCGGCTGCGCGCCTACGCGCGGGTGCCGTTGATCGACCGGCTGCGCTGGCTGGACGAGCTTTGCCGCTTCACGCTGATGTGGCGGGAGGCGCCGCCGCTTCCGCCGGAGCCTGCAGGCGCGGCTGCGGGAACGGAACCGGAGCCCGCCCCCTGACGGGCGCGGCCAGGAGTCGGGTTCCGGCAGTCGTTCGAACGCCTCCCCCGCACGACCGCAGGGAACGGCTCAGACGAGCTCGCGCTTGCTGCGCAGGAAGAGGGCGAGCCCGGCGAGCGCGAGCGCACCCGCGGCCAGCGGCGCGAACGCCATCGCCGGGGTGCCGGTCAGGTCCCAGGCGATGCCACCGACGAGTGCCATGACCACTGCGCCGCCGTAGCTCAGCGTGAACGTGCCCGCCGCGGTGCGGGCGACGTCCTCGGGTTTGCACAGGAGCGGCGGCAGCATCAGCGCGAGGATCAGCGCCGCGGCGACGGCGAACCCGAGCACGGCCGCCCACCATGCCGTGCGCGCGCCGACGTCGAACACGAGGCCGGCGATCGCCGCGAGCGAGATCGCTCCGGCCACGATGTACGGCCACGCCTTGCGCTCCATCCGGCCGGCCACCGCGAGGAGGATGAAAGAGGCCGGAATCTGGCCGAAGTTGAGCGCCGCGAGCGCGCCGCCGATCAGGTCGTGGCGACCCTCGCTCGCGAGGTAGATGGGAATGAACGCATTGGCGCTGAAGTAGATGCCGTTGAAGCAGCAGAAGAGCGCGCCAAGGCGCCACACCAGTCCCTTGTGCCAGTCGGGGAGCCAGGCTCGCGGCGCGGCGCCCGGCGCGCGGGGCGTCTCCGTTTCCCGCGGCGCGAGCCACCACACGACGAGCGCGATGGCGGCGATCGGCGCCGACCAGAAGACGAGCGAGCCGCGCCAGCTCTCGCCGAGGAGCGGCAGCACAAGCGGAATCGTGAGGAGCGTCGGGAACACCTCGCCCACCAGGAGGCCGTTGGTGTAGAGCGCCGTGCCGAATCCGATGCGTTTCGGCAGCCACGCGCGCACGATCGAAGGCATGATCGGTTGCAGCATGGCCACGCCCGCCGACATCACGATCGTCGCCGCGAGCAGAGTGGCGAACGAGCCGGGCGCGCCGCGCAGGACCGAGCCCGCGGCGGTGACCGCAAGTCCGCCAAGCAGCGCGTGCCGGAGCCCGAGCCGCGCCACCAGGAGCGAACCGACGAGCGATGCGACCGCGAAGAGCGCCGGCGGGATCGCGGAGAGGAGCGCGACCTCGGTCGCCGAGAGCGAGAACTCGTCGCGGATCGGCGCGAGGATCGGCGGAACCGCGAGGATCGTGAGTCGCAGCGCGTTGCCGGCGAGCCACAGGAGGAACCCGGCCAGCACCGCGTTGACGGCGCCGGCGTTCCCGGGCGCGTTCGGGGACGAGGACATGGGGAGACGAGCGGACGCCGCTCGCGCGACCCGCGGCGGCATTCTTCTTTCGCGGATGCATTGTAGCGCGGCCTTGCCGCGAACGCGCCCTCGCCGGCCTGCGCGCCGTCGCGCCACGTCGCACGGCCGCGGCGGTACCGGGCGCGTTCGCGGGCACTTCCGGCCCGGTCAGGCAGATCGGACGTTCGAACGCGGAATCACGACGCGGTTCGCCGAACCGTGCGGCTATTCAGGCGCTGCGGCTCTCGTCGCGCGCAAGCACGACCCGTTCGCGTCCCTGCGCCTTCGCGCGGTAGAGCACGCGGTCGGCCGCGGACACGAGCTCTGCCTGCGTCGTTCCGTCCTCGGGAGCGACCGCGATGCCGGCGGAGAACGTAAAACCCGAGAGCGTTTCGCCGCTCCAGGGCACGACGAGTTCCTTGAGGCGCGCCGCGAGCGTCGCGAGCGCGGTGCGCGCGCCGCCGCCGTCCGTGTCGGGCAGGACGACGCAGAACTCCTCGCCTCCGTACCGGCACAACACGTCGGCGGGACGGAGCGAAGTCGCGAACACGCGGCCGATCTGCATCAGCACGCGGTCGCCCGCGAGGTGTCCGTGGCGGTCGTTGACTTCCTTGAAGTGGTCGAGGTCGAGGAGCGCGATCGAGATCGGGGCGTTGCGCCGGTTCGCTCCCGACAGCAGCGCCGGTAGCACCGAGTCGAGATAGCGGCGGTTGAAGAGCTGCGTGAGCGGGTCGTGCACCGCCTCCGCCGCGAGACGCCCCTGGAGCTCCTCGACCTCGCGGACCTTGCGTTCGAGCTCGCGGTTGAGGCGCTCGAGCTGCCGGTTCATCGCGAGGCTCTCCTGCCGCTCGCGCTCGGCGCGGTCGCGCGCGTCGCGGGCGTGCTTCAGCTCGTGCTCCGCCTTGAGCAGGTAGTACTTGGCGCTCGCGCGGCTCGCGAGCCTCTCCTGCGTCACCTCGTTCAGGCGCAACTGGTGGCGATAGGCCTCCTCGAAGCGCCCGAGCGACGCGAAGCGCTTCGCGGCTGCCGCGTGCGCCTTGCACAAGGTCGGCACGTGGTGGGCACGCTCCGCGGCGTCGACTGCGCGCGCGAGAGCGGCGACCGCCGCGTCCGGGTCGTCGCGGGCATTCGCGATCGCCGCGGCCGACCAGGTCGCGTGCACCTCGTTGTGGCCGCCGGGGAAGTTCGCGAAGACCGACGCGGCCTCGTTCGCGCGGTTCTCGGCGTCCGCGAGGCGTCCGTGCATCGCCAGCACCTCGGCGGTCACCGCCAGATAGTGCGCCTGCGCGGCGCTCCGCGGCGTCTCGCCCGGCCCGCCCAGCATCGCGTCGACGGTCGCGAGCGCGCCTTCGGCATCGCCTGTGCCGAGTTGTGCCTCCGCGAGGTTCGAGCGCACGAACAGCCAGAGCTGCGGGTTGTTGTAGCGCGGGAGCATCCCGAGCGCATCCTGCGCGAGTTCGCGGGCCGGTGCGTAGTCGCCCACCGTCACCAGCGTCGCTGCCAGGTTCGACATCGCGGTGGGCAGGTGCGGCGACACGTCGATCGCGCGCAGCGTCTCGAGCGCGAGGTGCATCAGCCGGATCGTCTCGTCGATGCGGTCCTCGTAGTAGTAGGTCGCGCCGAGCGCGTTGATCGCCCAGAACCGGTCCTGCGGAGTGAGCGTGGCCATCGCCTCGTCGTAGAACGCGAGGAGTTCGGTACGCGCGACCCCGGGCTGCTGCTGCACGAGCTTGTGGCGCGCGATGCCGATGCGGGCGAGGAGTTCGCCCCGGCGTTCGCCGACGCGGACGAATCGTTCGAGCGCGAGCGGCAGCGTTGCCCCCGCTGCCGCCGGGTCGGCCGTGAAGTAGAGCTGGTGCCAGCCGATCGTGAGCTCGGCCCATGCGCGCATGCGATCGTCCGAGGCGGCGTCGTCGAGCACGGCTCGCGCGTTCGCGACGGAGGCCGCGGGTTCGCGGAAGTGCGCCTCCCAGATTCCGACGATCGGATCCCCGGCCGGCGGAGTGCCTGTGGCCGCAGGGGCGCCCGTCGGGGCGGCGGAGGCGGTCACCGGATCGATCATGCCGCTATCGTAGCAATCCCAATGCCTCCGTTCGCGGGTTGGCCATGGACTCCGGGGCATCGGTCACCGCAACCTCGGCAAGACGGCGTGGGCGGACCCCCGTTCCGCGGTTCCCCGGCGCCCGACAGGTTCATGCTCGTCGGCGGACTCCGCGAAATCGCCCGGGCCGGCGGCCGGTCCCGGGTTCCGGCGTTCGCCGGCCCGGGGATGGCAGCGAAACCGGGCCTGAAAACGGCGAGAGCGCCGGCAAGGCGCTCCCGTGTCGCGAATCGAGTACGGCAGGCCCGGTCAGGGCATCGCCTTGATCGCCTGCGCGAGCCGCGCCTTGGTGCGCGACGCGAGGTTCTTGTGCACGATCTTCTTGTCCGCGATGCGGTCGATCGTCGACTGCGACGACTGCAGCGTCTTCGCCGCGGCGGCCTTGTCGCCGCCCGCGATCGCTTTCTTCACCTTCTTGACCGCGGTGCGCAGTTCCGACTTGAGGCTTGCGTTGCGCTTGCGTGTCGCTTCCGCCTGCCGGGCGCGCTTGCGGGCTTGCGCCGTGTTGGCCATGGATCCGGTTCCCTCTGGTTGGGGCCCGCCGCGTCAACGAAGGACCGGGCAGGCAAAGACTTGGAATAATATCCCGTTTCTCCAATGCGGGCAAGGGCTTGGAAGCGCGGTGACGAACGGCGGACCTGAGTCGAGAAGGCGGCGGGACGATGGCCCGACGCCCGCGGTCGCCCGCGCGGCGGGGGCCGCGAACGGGCAGGGTGGCCGGATTCCCGGCGTCCGTCGGGCCGTCGACGCCTGGGTCCATGCGAGCTTCCGGGCCGCGGGCGGCCTCGCCGGCATCGCGACGCCCTGCGGGAACCGGGAGAACCCACGCGCCGACCGGCGGGTGCCGTTGCCGGCAGCCGGATGCGACCCTCAGGCGTCGCCGCCATGAACCTGCTGCGCGCCGTTTTCACCGTCTCGGGCATGACGCTCGCGTCGCGCGTGACCGGGCTCGCGCGCGAGAGTCTGAAGGCGGCGGTGTTCGGCGCCGGACCGGCGATGGACGCATTCGAGGCGGCATTCCGGCTGCCGAACCTCCTGCGCCGCCTGTTCGCGGAGGGCGCGTTCTCGCAGGCGTTCGTCCCGATCCTCGCCGAATACCGGCGTACGCGCGGCAGCCGCGACACGCGCGACCTCGTCTCGCGGATGGCGAGCCTGCTCGCGGTCATTCTCCTCGGGGTCACCGTGGCGGGCGTCCTCGCCGCGCCGTGGCTCGTCTACCTGCTCGCCGGCGCGTTCGTCCGCGATCCGGCCAAGGCCGCGCTCACGTCCGACCTGATCCGCGTCGTCTTCCCCTACGTGCTGTTCGTCTCGCTGACCTCGCTCGCCGGAAGCGTGCTGAACGTCTATGGGCGCTTCGCGATCCCGGCGTTCACGCCGGTGCTGCTCAACCTGTCGATGATCGTGGCGACGATCTTCGTCGCGCCTCACGTCGACCCGCCGGTGATGGCGCTCGCCTTCGGCGTCGCCGCCGGCGGGGTCGCGCAACTCGTGCTGCAGTTCGCGGCGCTCGCGCGCATCGGGATGCTGCCGCTGCCGCGGTTCGACTGGCGCGACGAGGGCGTGCGCCGCGTGCTGCGCAACATGGCGCCGGCGATCGTCGGCGTGTCGGCGGCGCAGATCTCGATCCTCGTCAACACGCAGCTCGCCGCGTTGCTGGGCGACGGCCGCATCGCCTGGATCAGCTACGCCGACCGCCTGATGGAATTTCCGAGCGCGCTGCTCGGCGTGGCGGTCGCCACGGTGCTCCTGCCCACGCTCGCGCGCCACGGCGGCGAGGGCAACGAGGCGCAGTACTCGTCACTCCTGGACTGGGGCTTGAAGCTCGTGCTGCTCCTCGCCGTTCCCGCGGCGGTGGCGCTGTGGCTGCTCGCCGTGCCGCTGGTCTCGACGCTCTACCAGTACGGCCGGTTCGCCGCGACCGACACGCTCGCGACGCGCGCCGCGCTCATCGGCTACAGCGTGGGGCTGGTCGGCATCGTCGCGGTGAAGATCCTCGCGCCCGGCTTCTACGCGCGCCAGGACGTGAGGACGCCGGTGCGCGTGGCGATCGTCGCGGTGTTCCTCGCGATGACGCTGTCGATGCTCCTGATGCAGACCTCGCTGGGTCACGCCGGCCTCACGCTCGCGACGAGCCTCGGAGCGATGTTCAACGCCACCGTGCTCCTGATCCTGCTGCGGCGCCGGCGGCGCTACGTCCCCGGGCAGGGATGGCCGCTGTTCCTGCTGAAGGTTGCGGCTGCGACCGCCGTGCTCGCGGGAGTGCTCGTGGCGGCCGCGGGGCCGGCGGCGCTCTGGATCGAAGCTTCGCTCGCCGAGCGCGTCGAGCAGCTCGCGCTCGTCGTCGCCGCCGGCGCCGCCGCGTACTTCGGCGCGCTGGGTCTCCTGGGATTCCGGCCGTCGGACTTCAGCCGGCGCGAGAGCGTCGCGGCGCCGGCGCCGCCTCCGGAGGAAGAGTAGGGTCGCGTTCCCGCCGCGCGCCGGGACCGCGGCAGGTCGCGCGGACCCGCCTCGTTCCGGGAGTGGTGCAGCGTCGAGCGGCTCAGCCGCCCGACTTGCGGTGCGGGCAGCGCGGCTTGGTGCAGTCCGCGTACAGGTAGAGCGCGTGCTCGCTGATCTCGAAGCCGCGGTCGTGCGCGATCTTCGTCTGCCGCTTCTCGATCTCGGCGTCGTAGAACTCCTCGACCCGGCCGCACTGCAGGCACACGAGGTGGTCGTGGTGCTTGCCCTCGTTCAGCTCGAACACCGCCTTGCCCGATTCGAAGTGGTGGCGGACCAGGAGGCCGGCCTGCTCGAACTGGGTCAGCACGCGGTAGACGGTCGCGAGACCCACGTCGAGGCCGTCGGCGAGGAGCAGCCGGTAGACGTCCTCCGCGGTGAGGTGCCGGACGCGCGACTGCTCGAAGACGTTGATGATCTTGAGGCGCGGAAGCGTCGCCTTGAGGCCGGCGCTCCGCAGGTCGTGAGGCTGGTTCATCGTGACCGTCCCGGTGACCCGGGAACGCCGGGTCGCCCGGATATAATAACCACTCTCGCGAACCGCCCCCCATTCCCTCGTGCCGGACCTCCGTTTCCGTTCGATCCTCGCCTGCGCCGCGGCGGCGCTCGCGCTCGGAGGCTGCCAGACGATGGAGACCTACATGCCGGCGATCCAGTCGTTCGGCGTCTACCGGATCGATATCAACCAGGGCAACTACATCACGCAGGACATGGTCGATCGCCTCAAGGTCGGGCAGGACCGGCAGCAGGTGCGGCTCGCGCTCGGCACGCCCCTGGTGCAGAGCGCGTTCCGCGACAACCGCTGGGACTACACCTACCAGTTCTGGCACAACGGCAAGGTGGTCGAGCACCGGCAGTTCACCGTCTTCTTCGTCGACGACAAGCTCGCCCGCTGGGAGGGCGACGAGATGCCCAAGTCGGTCGCGGACCTCAACCGCGCGGCCGCCGAGCGCACGCTCGGGCACATCCCGGCCGCCGACGATCCGGGCATCTTCAGCTGGTTCTTCGACTGGCTGAAGAAACTCTAGGGAATCTCTGCACAACCTCACGACGCGCGCGGCCGCCCATGAACCCTTCGGACGAATCGGCAGCCTCCCGGAATCGATGAGCGACCCGGTTCGACTCGCGATCGCCGGCGCCGGCGGGCGCATGGGCATGGCGCTGATCGCCTCGGTGCTCGAGGCGGAGGATCTTGCGCTCGCCGCGGCGCTCGACGTTCCCGGCGCCCCGGGCGTCGGGCGCGACGCGGGCGCGGCACTCGGCAGGACGACCGGCGTGACCGCGACCTCCGACGTCGAGGCTGCGCTGGCGGGTGTCGACGTGCTGATCGACTTCACCCGGCCGGAGGGCACGGTGGCGCACGCGATCGCGTGCGCGCGCGCCGGCGTCGGGCTGGTCGCCGGGACGACCGGGCTCTCGGCCGCCCACAAGGCCGCGATCGCGCAGAGCGCGCGCACGATCCCGATCGTCCAGTCGGCGAACATGAGCGTCGGCGTGAACGTGCTGGCCGACCTCGCCGCGCGCGCGGCCGCAGCACTCGGGGCCGCCTACGACATCGAGATTGTCGAGATGCACCACCGCCACAAGGTCGACGCCCCGTCCGGCACCGCGCTGATGCTCGGCGAAGCCGCGGCGAAGGGAGCGGGCATCGACCTCTCGAAGAACGGGGTCTACGCGCGCGAAGGGGTCACCGGCGAGCGCAAGCCCGGGACGATCGGATTCGCGACGCTTCGCGGCGGCGACGTGGTCGGCGAGCACGTCGTCGTGTTCGCGGGCACCGGCGAGCGCGTCGAACTCGCGCACCGGGCGACCTCGCGCCGGATGTTCGCGGATGGCGCGCTGCGCGCCGCGCGTTTCGTCGCGGCGCTGCGGCGCGAAGGACGCGCGGGCCTGTACGACATGCGTGACGTTCTGGGGCTCGCGTAGCGGCCGGAAACCGGTCGGGGCGGCTGTGCGCGTCCGGCGCCCCTGCCCCGGAGGCGATCGGTCCCGGTTGTCCACCGGGGACGTTTTCCGGTAGAATTCAGGGCCTTGGCGGGAGTCTCCCGGAACGATCCGGGCGCTCCCGCTTCGCACGTCCGGCGCCCGGAACCGTCCCGGCGCCGCCGCCATGACCGACGCCCCGCTCTTCCCCCCGCGCACCCCCGCCGTCCTCGCGCTCGCCGACGGGACGGTGCTGCACGGACGCTCGATCGGCGCCTCGGGCCAGGCCGCGGGCGAGGTCGTGTTCAACACCTCGATGACCGGCTACCAGGAGATCCTGACCGATCCGTCGTACGCGGGCCAGATCGTCACCTTCACCCATCCGCACATCGGCAACGTCGGCGTGACGCGCGAGGACGACGAATCGACGCGCACGTTCGCGGCCGGACTCGTGGTGCGCGATCTTCCCGCGCTCGCCTCGAACTGGCGCAGCGAGACCGACCTCGGTGCGTGGCTCGCCGGGCGGGGCGTGGTGGGCATCGCGGACGTCGACACCCGCCGGCTCACGCGCATCCTGCGCGAGAAGGGCGCGCAGAACGGCGCGATCGTCGCCGCGTCGGAGATCGGCTCGGTCGAGGTCGAGCAGGCGCTCGCGGCCGCGCGCGAAGCGCCCTCGATGGTCGGACAGGATCTCGCGAAGGTCGTGTCGACGCGCGAGGCCTACGACTGGAACCGGTCGACCTGGGCGCTGGGCGAGGGCTACCGCGACGCTCCTCCCTCGCGCCACTTCGTCGTCGCCTACGACTTCGGCGTCAAGCACAACATCCTTCGCATGATGGTCGCTCGCGGCTGCCGCGTGCGCGTCGTTCCCGCGCAGACGAGCGCGCGCGACGTCCTCGCGATGAAGCCGGACGGCGTGTTCCTGTCGAACGGCCCGGGCGACCCCGAGCCCTGCGACTACGCGATCGGCGCGATCCGCGAGTTCCTGGACCGCGGCGTGCCCACGTTCGGCATCTGCCTCGGGCACCAGCTCCTCG
>WBZL01003475.1_pt1 | contig 14376 bp, 14 predicted proteins | sample 5204291 | NCBI WGS metagenome assembly WBZL01 (sample SAMN12344345, study PRJNA552823) | activated sludge metagenome | biome: Activated sludge suspended growth; feature: Nitrification reactor; material: Wastewater; isolation source: activated sludge from nitrification reactor of wastewater...
ATCGGGGCAAACGGAATGGCCACCGCATCGACCTCGGCAGGCGTGATGCCGGCAAACTCCAGACAGAATTTCGCGGCCTCGTAGGGCATGCGGTTCTTGGCGTGCTTGTCGCGAACGAAGCGTTCCTCCTCTGCCGCCGCGACGAGTTTTCCGTCAATATAGAGCGCCGCCGAAGGATCGTGGGTCAGCGCGCCAGACAGTCCGAGTAGAGTCAGTGCCAAGGTCGAAGTCTCAGAAGATCAGGGGTGCGGCCCGCACAGCAGTGCTTGCCGGCCGACGAAAGCGGTGAGTATACCTGCGCCGGCATCCATTCGCCCGACGCAGAAAGCAGGCAGGGCGGGCGCGGAAGGGAAGGTGATTAATAAGGGCGCGGATCGCCCGGAGGACGAGTCTTGAAACGGCGATGTACCCAATAGTACTGCTCGGGCATGCTTCGTACGGCAGCCTCGATCCAGGTGTTCATGCGGCGGGTATCGGCCTCGACATCGGCGGAAGGGAAATCCTGCCATGGCTCGCCGACTGTCACCGCATAGCCCTCACCACCGGGCAGCAGACGGGTCACGCAGGGAATGACGACAGCACCTGCAAGCCGTGCCAGCCGCGACAAACCGGGAACGGTTGCCGTCTGCACGCCAAAGAAGGGGACAAAGATCGAATCCCGCTTACCGAAATCCATGTCCGGCAGGTAGTACAGTGGCCGCCCGGCCTTCATTGCCCGCACGCTGGCACGGACGCTTTCCTGGCGTGAGAGAAGCAACTGGTCACCAAAACGTTGGCGGCCACGCAGCAGCAGGCGGTCGAAAACGGGGTTGGACTGGACGGCGTAAATGCTCGCGGAGTTGAAGCGCATGGCGATCGCCACGCCGCCAGCGTCTAGCCCGACGAAGTGCGGCGCCAGCAGCAGTACCGGACGTCCAGCATCGAGCAATGCCCGCATCCGTTCCTCGCCCTCTAACCGGATCATGCGCGACAGTCGCTGTCGGCTCGCCCACCAGAGCAGCGTACGTTCCAGCACGCTGCGCGTCAGGACCTTGAAATGCGCCTTTGCCAATTGCCGGCGCTGGTGTGCATCGAGGTGTGGAAAGCACAGGCCAAGATTCACCAGCACAATGTGTCGGCGCCGTCTAGCCAGGGAGAAAATCAGGCTGCCCAGCGCATTGCCCAGACGCGCCAGTACCGGCAGCGGCAGGAAGTGCAGGAACCACACGGCAGCGACCAGCAGACGGCTCAACATCGTCTCGGGCCCGCGCGGCCGGCGCAGTCGGAAATGGCGAAAAAAAAGACTTGATCGAGGATGTTCATGCCGTGATGGATCAGGCAACAGTGGAGAATCAGCCGCACAGGAGGCGTCGGTGCGGTATTGTACGTTCATCGACACGATGGTCAGGAGCTTTTCAGGGGCCATGCCGGCAGGTGTCTCGAATGGAGGTCTGCCCTGATTCTGATCAGACAGCAAGTCCCAGGTCGTTCGGCGTATCCATCACGATTGGCGTTGGCATCGCGACGTTCGGTATCATTCTGCTTGTGTTCGCCGTTGCCGGTGCGGTTCCCTATTTGCTCCTGTTCCGGTCGCTGCCGGTATCTACTGATCAAGCCGGTGCGTCATGACCCAACCTTGTCAAAGGAAAGCCGGAATGCCCCGCTTTGCCGCCAACCTGAGCTTCATGTACCAGGACTTGCCGTTTCTTGAACGCTTTGCCGCCGCTGCCGTGGATGGCTTCGAAGGCGTCGAATACCTGTTTCCCTATGACTACCCGGCGGAAGAGATCGCCACCCGACTGCAGGCGCATGGCCTACAACAGGCCTTGTTCAACCTGCCACCGGGCGACTGGTCGGCCGGCGAACGCGGCATTGCCTGCCTGCCCGGCCGCCATGTCGAATTCGCCGCGGGCGTCGAGCAGGCGTTGCACTATGCGCGGGTGCTTGGCAACGAACGCCTTCACGTGATGGCCGGCATCCCCAAGTCGGGAATGAGCAGGGCAGCCTGCCGCGATACCTACCTCCGCAATTTGCGCCTCGCCTGCGCGCTGGCCGCCGCCGAAGGCCGGACGATACTGATCGAGCCGATCAATACGCGTGATATGCCCGGCTATTTCCTGAATCGGCAGGACGAGGCACACGCCATTGTCGCTGCGGTCGGCGCCGACAATCTCAAGGTGCAGATGGACTTCTATCATCTGCAGATCGTCGAGGGCGACATCGCCATGAAGTATCGCCAGTACCGGGCGGGTATCGGCCACCTGCAGATCGCGGGCGTCCCCGAGCGCAACGAACCCGACAGTGGCGAAGTCAATTACCCCTATCTGTTCGAAATGCTCGACGCCAGTGGCTACGACGGCTGGGTCGGCTGCGAGTACCACCCGCGCGCCGACACCTCCGCCGGCCTGGGCTGGCTGCGCGCCTGGCGCAAACGGCCTTGATCCGCAAGACGCTGCCGCAGGTGAACCCAGTGCTGCCGGGAAAAGCCACCCGCCGGCATGGCTGCGGACGATGGCCTTGGGTGATCGCCGAGGCGTCGGGCAGTAGCCGAAACTGACGACGAAAGCCGAGAGGGCGCCTGATTTGCGATAGAATCACCTCCTCATCGTCGACCGGCGCAGTTGGGGCGCTGGCATCTGACGCCCCGATCGACGGATTTCTTATTCCTTCCGGGCATCCGAGAATAACACTCCAGGAAAACCAAGATGACGGCAACAATCCTCGACGGCAACGCGCTGGCGAAAAAACTGCGCGCCGATTTCAAGACGCGTGCCGAAGCGCTCCTGGCCAGCCACGGCACCCGCCCTGGCCTGGCGGTGATTCTGGTCGGAGAGGACGCCGCTTCCCAGGTCTATGTGCGCAACAAGGTGAATGCCTGTGCACAGGCCGGTTTCCACTCGGAAAAGATCCTATATGCGCCCGACGTCGAGCCGCAACGGGTCTTCTCCAGGATCGCCGAACTCAATGCCGACCCGAAGATACACGGCATCCTCGTGCAGTTGCCATTGCCGAAGCACTTCGACAGCGACGCGGTGCTCAAGGCGATCTGCCCCGGCAAGGATGTCGATGGTTTTCACGCCGAGAACGTCGGCGCGCTGATGCAGGGTCACCCTCGCTTCATCCCCTGTACGCCCTATGGCGTAATGAAGTTCCTTGCCGAGGCAGGCATTGATCTCAAGGGCAAGGAAGCGGTAATCCTCGGACGCTCGAACATCGTCGGCAAACCGATGGCGATGTTGCTGATGCAGGCCAGCGCAACGGTCACCATCTGTCATTCGCAGACCCGCAACCTGGCCTTTCACACGCGCCGCGCCGACATCCTTGTCGCCGCGCTCGGCAAGCCGCGTTTCGTCACCGCAGGGATGGTCAAACCGGGCGCGGTGGTCATCGACGTCGGAATCAACCGCCTGCCTGACGGCAAACTTTGCGGCGACGTCGATTTTGCAGCGGTCAGCGAAGTCGCCTCGGCAATCACGCCGGTGCCTGGCGGCGTCGGGCCGATGACCATCACCATGCTGCTCGCCAACACCCTTGAAGCCGCCGAAAGGGAAGCACGCTGATGGCGCAACGCGAACCGCTGGTCGGCGTGGTCATGGGCTCCGATTCCGACTGGCCGACCATGCAGGCGGCGGCGGTGATGCTCAAGGAGTTTGGCGTGCCCTTCGAGGCGCGCGTCGTTTCGGCGCATCGCACCCCGGATCTGCTGTTCGAATACGCGGCCGCGGCCGGCCAGCGTGGACTGAAAGCCATTATCGCCGGCGCCGGCGGCGCCGCCCATTTGCCGGGAATGCTGGCGGCCAAGACCACCGTGCCGGTACTCGGCGTGCCGGTGCAATCGAAAGCCCTGTCCGGTCAGGATTCGCTGCTCTCGATCGTACAGATGCCGAAGGGGATTCCGGTGGCCACTTTCGCCATTGGCGAAGCCGGCGCTGCCAATGCCGCCCTGTTCGCCGTCGCCATGCTGGCCACCGGCGATCCGGCACTCGCCGGGCGCCTCGGCGACTTTCGTCGTGCACAGGCCGAGAAGGTGATGGCCATGAAGCTGCCGGAGGTGTGAGCGACATTCCTGACCAGTCACCCCAACGACTTTCCCGGTACGGCACGATGATTCTTCCCCCGGCAATTCTCGGAATGCTTGGCGGCGGCCAACTCGGCCGCTTCTTCGTTGCGGCAGCGCACGAGATGGGCTACCCCGTCTGGGTTCTCGACCCCGATCCACACAGCCCCGCAGCTCTGATCGCCGATCGTCATCTGCTGGCGGCGTACGAGGATCTTGCAGCACTGGACGAACTGGCGCAGGGCTGCGCGGCCATCAGCACCGAGTTCGAGAACGTCCCGGCCGGCACCCTTGACTATCTCGACAAGTTCGTGGTCGTGCGCCCCTCGGCCGCCGCGGTCAGCGTCTGCCAGAACCGCATCACCGAAAAGACCTTCCTGCGTGACCAGGCCCTGCCACACGCCGCCTTCGCCGCGGTGCACAGTGAACAGGATCTGCGCGAGGCCGCTGCCGGCCTTTTCCCCGGAATCCTGAAAGTCGCCCGCTTCGGTTACGATGGCAAGGGACAGGCCCTGGTCGCCAACCCTGAGCAGGCGATCGCCGCTTTCCAGCAGTTCAAGGGCGAGACCTGCGTGCTCGAACAGCGGCTCGCCCTCGATTACGAGGTTTCAGTGGTCCTGGCGCGCGACGAAAGCGGCATCGTGACAAGCTTTCCGGCCGCCGAGAACTGTCACCGCAAGGGCATTCTCGATGTCTCGCTGGTACCGGCGCGTGCATCGACCGAACTGCGTGCCGAGGCCGCCGCACTGGCTGCCAGGATTGCCGAGGGCTTGGGTTATATCGGCACCCTGGCCGTCGAGTTCTTCGTCGTACGCGGCGAACTATTGATCAATGAAATGGCCCCACGCCCGCACAACAGCGGTCATTACACCCTCGACGCCTGCCTCACCAGTCAGTACGAGCAGCAAGTGCGTGCCCTGTGCAGCCTGCCGCTCGGCGAAACGCAGGCGCATTCGGCTGCGGTGATGGTCAATCTGCTCGGTGATCTCTGGTATGAAACCACACCAGCCGGCCATCACTACCGCGAGCCCGACTGGTCGAAACTGTACGCTTTTCCAACCCTCAAGCTGCATCTCTACGGCAAGCATCACGCCCGTCCCGGTCGCAAGATGGGACACTTCACCGTTCTCGATGGTGACCCGGAACGTGCCCGGCGAGTCGCGATGGCCGCGCGCGCCGCGATCGGGATCGTCGATGCGCCCTGAAAAAAACGACCTCGATCATGCCGTAGCGCTGCTGCAAGCCGGCGAACTGGTTGCCTTTCCAACCGAGACGGTCTATGGCCTCGGCGCCGATGCCGCTAACCCGGTCGCCGTCGCCCGGATCTTTGCGGCCAAGCGGCGACCGGCTGATCACCCGCTGATCGTACACCTGCCGGCTGACGGCTATCTCGACCGCTGGGCACGGGACATTCCCAGCGCCGCCTGGGAACTCGCGGAAGCCTTCTGGCCCGGCCCGCTGACCCTGATCCTCAAGCGCGCGGCGGCGGTACCGAAGGTTGTCACCGGCGGTCAGGACAGCGTCGGCCTGCGGGTGCCGGCGCACCCCCTGGCACTGGACCTGCTGCGCACCTATGCCCGCGCCGGCGGCGGGCTGTCCGGCATGTGTGGCATCGCCGCACCGTCGGCCAACCGCTTCGGCCGCATCAGCCCGACCGCGGCCGCACATGTACGCGAGGAACTCGGCAATGCCGTACCCCTGATCCTCGACGGCGGCCGCTGCCCGGTCGGCATCGAGTCGACGATTCTCGATCTAACACCCGCTGAGTCGCTGCCGCCGCGTCTGCTGCGCCTGGGGCGGGTCACTCCCGAACAGATCGCAACGGTCATCGGCGTCATGCCACAGATCGTCACTCGTCCGCCGGACGGCGACATACCGCGGGTTTCCGGTTCGCTGGCCGCGCACTACGCGCCAACGACGCCACTGCGCCTGGTACCACCCGCGCGCCTTTTCGAGGTCATCGACCTTTTGCAGAGCACGGGTCGGCGCTGTGCCGTACTCTTTCACAGTCGCTTGCCCGCTACGCCGACAGCACACACTTGCCGCCGCTTGCCGGCCAATCCACGCGCTTACGCCAGTGCGCTCTACGCTGCCCTGCGTGAACTGGATCAGGCCGACGCCGAGCTGATCATCGTCGAGGAAATTCCGGCAACCCCGACCTGGGCAGCAGTTGCCGACCGTCTACAACGGGCGGCAGCCGGTGGCGGCGCCTCAGGAGCCTGATCCGTTATACAGCGGGATCGGCAAATTTAAGATAGAACTGGGCCAAAAAATCTCCGGGACCAGACGACCAGACTGTCATCGCGCTTTTTCCCTACAAGGCGCTAGAATTGCGGATTTTCAACGCTTGGCGGTGACTTGATGGAGCAAACCCCGCGACCGTCACCCTCAGCTCCTGCCAGAGCCAACGAATCCCCTGCGCCGCCACCCGCACGTTTGTTGCGGCTGTCGCGGTATCTGGCGCTGGCTTACCTCGTGTTGATCATCTACGCGAGCCTGTATCCCTTCGCCAACTGGCGCGACCTCGGCGTCTCACCGCTGGAGTTCATTGACGCGGCCTGGCCGCGTTACTGGACAGTTTTCGACCTGATGGTCAACGTCCTTGCCTACGTGCCGCTGGGCTTTCTGCTGGCGCTGGCGCTGGAGCCGCGCCGGCTGCCCGGCGGGCGCTGGACCGCAACCCTCGTCGCACTACTGCTTGGCAGCCTGTTGAGTCTGGCCATGGAATTCCTGCAGAACTGGTTGCCTTCACGCGTGTCTTCGAACCTTGACCTGGCATGCAACACCGCCGGTACTGCCATCGGCGCGGTGATCGCGTTCTCCAGTGGCCGGCAAATCTTCCGGCGCATCGGCGAGATCCAGCAGACCCTTCTGGCGCCGCTGGAGCACCTCGAACTCGGTCTGGTGCTGCTCGGCACCTGGCTGTTGACGCAGCTCTCTCCGGAAACACTGTTGTTCACCACCGGCGACCTGCGCAGCGTGCTCGAACTGACGCCTGCGGTTCCCTACGCGGCGCACTCGTTCTTCGTTCTCGAAGCCAGTGTCATTGCGCTTAACACCATCGTCATCGGCCTTTTGGCACGCACACTGCTGGCCGACCAGGCCGCGCCGCATCTCGCGCTGCTGCTCTTCTTCGTGCTCGCCCTGGCCATCAGGACGTTTGCCGCGGCGGTCCTGGTTGCTCCGCAGGAGGCTTTTGCCTGGCTGACACCGGGTGCCGAGCTCGGGCTGCTGATCGGTGGCGTGCTGCTCTCGCTGCTGCTGCTGCTGCCGGCGCCCATCCGTATCGCGTTGGCTGGTGTAGCGCTGATGGCCGGTAGCGCGCTGGTCAATCTGACGCCGGCCAACCCCTACTCGGAAGCGGCCTTGGCAGCCTGGCGACAAGGACACTTCCTCAACTTCAACGGCCTCACGCGCTGGGTCGCCAGTTTCTGGCCCTTCATCGCCCTGCCCTATCTGACCTTGGTCGGCCGCCACTTGTAGACCGGTTGGCCGCTCAAACGTCGCCCGGTTGGCGGCGAGCACGCAACTGGCGTTCCCAGGCAGCGAGTTGGGGCGCTCGTTGCTCAATGTCGGCCGCCAGGTGCATTTCGAGTCGTTCAAGCAGCGCAAGATCCTCGGGACCAACAGCCTGCGGGCAGATGCACTGCAGATGCAGCACCAGATCGCCGACTGCAGCACCTTGTCGGTGTGGGAAACCCAGGCCCGTCAGACGTTGCTCAAGCGAACGCTGCGGCGGCAGTTCGAAGCGGGTCGTGCCACGCAGGGTCGGCACCTCGACATGGCCACCGCCGAGCAGGCGGAAAATGCTCACTGGCAGTTGACAATGCAGATCATGGCCATCGAGGACGAACAGCGGATGTGCGGCCAGGCTGATTTCAAGGTAGAGGTCGCCCGCGATGGCGTTGCCGGGAGTCAGTGGCGCCTGTCGGGCCAGGCGCAGTCGCTCGCCGTCGCGCAGCCCCGGCGGCACGCGCACGGCCAGAGTTCGCCATTCCTGGCGCCAGCCACTGCCCATGCAATCGTTGCACTCCGTTTCGCGCAGATAACCGCGCCCGGCGCATCCTTCGCACACACTCGTGCCGCCACCTTTACGAGCGACCCGACCGCAGCCGTTGCAGCGCGGACAAGGCAGCGAGTGCTTGTGCTGCAAGCGACCGCTGCCACGGCAGCTCGCACAGCGAAAGTGATGCAGCAGTTCGATGTTTTTCAGGCAACCCGCCGCCGCTTCTTCGAGCGTCAGTGTCAGGGATTGCGTCAGATCCTCGGCAACCGGAGCGGCGGCAGGCGGGCGGCCCTCCCTGGCCGCTGCCGCCTGCGTCAACCGCCATTCGGCCAGGCGTTGCGGGTCGAGCAGCAGTTCGTAGGCAGCCTGGATGCGCAAGAACTCTTTGCCGGCTGCCGACGAGTGGTTACGATCCGGGTGCCACTGCATGACCAGCCGACGATACGCGCGCTTGACTTCGTCAAGCGATGCATGGCGGTGTACGCCAAGAATGACGTACGGGTCCTCGCGGATATTCATGAATGGTCAGAATGGGCATCGGTGAGGCGACCGCGGCAGGGGTTCCCGACCATCGACACCAAGGCTACCGGCATTTTATGCGATATCGCTGCCCGCAGTCGGCAGATTTGCAGACTGATGTCTGCTACCGGCAACGGCGAGAGCAGAATCGGGGTTAGAATCAGGCGCCGCAGCCAGCAATCCACCCGAAGGAGCCTGCCTTATGAGCTATTTCAAGCATCATGTTTTTTTCTGCTGCAACCAGCGCGGCGAGGGCGAGACCTGCTGCAACAATGCCGGCGCCACCACCGCCCAGACCTACGCCAAGGACCGCATCGGCGAACTGCGCCTCAAGGGCGCCGGCAAGATCCGCATCAACAAGGCCGGCTGCATGGACCGTTGCGACCAGGGACCGGTACTGGTCGTCTACCCTGAAGGGGTGTGGTACAGCTACGTCGACTGCGAAGACATCGAGGAGATCATCCAGGAGCATCTGGTACACGGGCGGGTCGTCGACCGTCTGCGCATCTAAACCGAAACAGCGCGACATCAGTGAAGGAAAAACGATGAGACCGCAGGCAGAACAACTGCTGATCGATGGACCGGTCGGCAAGATCGACATCACCGTCGAGAATCCCGGCGCGCCGCGCGGTATCGCGCTGATCGCCCATCCGCACCCGCTGTTCGGCGGCGGCAATACCAACAAGGTGGTGCAGACGCTGGCGCGCACCTTCGTCCACTTCGACTACGTGGCGCTGCGTCCCAATTTCCGTGGCATCGGCCTGAGCGAGGGAAAACACGACGAGGGTAACGGCGAAAGCCAGGACCTGCTGGCCGTGCTCGAGGAAGCCATGTGTCGCTATGGCAATCTGCCGGTCGCGCTCGCCGGTTTCTCCTTCGGCGCCTATGTGGTGACCCGCGTCGCCGAAGCACTGCTCGCAGCCGGCCACCCTGCACAGCGGCTGGTGCTCGTCGGCACCGCCTCGGGTTTTGTCGAAGGCGCTCGCACTTACCACACCAAGGCCGTGCCGAGAGATACCATCGTCATTCACGGTTCCGAAGACACCACTGTGCCGCTGGTCAACGTCATTGCCTGGGCCAAGCCGCTGGACCTGCCGGTCATCGTCGTTCCCGGCGCCGACCATTTCTTTCACCGTCGCCTGCACCTGATCCGCGAAATCGTCAGCCACGCATGGCGGCACTGAGCGGTACGGATACCCGTCAGACGCCGTCAGTCGATCCGCCGAACGACCCCACACACCGGACACCCCTGCATCGAAAACGGCTTCTCCAGCCGGCACTGCGCGAGCAGCACGTCGTCCCGGAAAAGTTCGCGCGTTTCCCCGTCCGCGGCGATCCGTCCTTCGTGAAGAACAACGGTGCGCTCGCAGAGATCCATCACTAGGTCGAGATCGTGGCTGGCAATGATCCGGGTGTGGCGAAAGTCCTTGACCAGCGCCATCAGTTGCCGGCGTGCGAACGGATCGAGGCCACTGGTCGGTTCATCCAGGACGAGAATGTCTGGCGACATGGCCAGCACCGTGGCGATGGCGACGCGCTTTTTCTCGCCACCGGAAAGCAGGTACGGTGGCTTGTCGCGCAAGTGCCAGGCGCCGACCAGAACGAGGGCATCACGGCTGCGCTCTTCGGCCTCGGCCGGCGGCAAGCCGAGATTGAGCGGCCCGAAGGCGACGTCGTCCAGGACTGTCGGCATGAACAACTGATCGTCGGGATCCTGGAAGACCATGCCGACGGTGCGCCGGATCTGTGGCAGGGTGGCCTTGACCAGTGGGAATTCGCCCACTCGCACCTCACCCGAGCTGGAAACCAGGCAACCGTTCAGGTGCAGCAGCAGCGTCGACTTGCCAGCGCCATTGGCACCGATGACGCCAACGCACTCGCCGTGCGTGATGCGGAGCGAAACATCGGTTAGCGCGGCGGTACCATCCGGATAGACATGGCCAAGGCGCTTCAGCTCGATGAGATGATGACTCACGGCAGCACCCGCCCGACCAGCACACCAAGAAGCTGCGACGCATCGTACGCACGCAACAGACCGAAGAGGAGCAGCCAGCCAGCGACAAAGGCGACTTCGCCGCTACCGAAATTCCCCACCTTCCGGCTGTGGAAATCACCGCGGTAGGCCCTGGCGAGCATCGCCATGTGGATGCGATCTGCCCGCTGCCAGGTTCGCAGCAGGAGAAATCCGATCAGCGAGGCGACGGTCGGCAAGTGCGGTGAGCGGCCACACGAGCGCAGTTCCAGCGCGCGAACGCTGCGCCTGGCGTCCTCGATCAGGACAAAGAGGTAGCGGTAGAGGAACTGCATCTGCATCGCCAGGACCCTCGGCATGCCGAGGCGCTCAAGCGCTTCACAAACCGCAGGAAATCCGGTCACACCGATGAGAATCAGCGCGGCACTGAGAGTGAGCACGGCACGCACGACGATCGACGCGCAGGAAATCCAGCCGGCGCTGATCGGGATCGCCCCCAGCTTGAAAAGCACCTGCTGGTCGAAAAGCGGGTTGAAGAGGCCAATCGCCAGCGCGAACGGGATGGCCACGGCAACGTTCCCGGCGACATACGCCGTCGGCAGCTTGCCGAGTGCGGCCAGAACGATCGGAAAAATGAAAAATGGCAGTAGGGCCGCTACCGTATATCGGTCGAAAGACGCCACGACAACGATGAAAGCCAGCGTCGCCACCACCTTGGCGCGGGCATCGAGACGGTGGATGGCGGTATCCGCGCGGGCAAACTGGTCGAGGCGACGAAAGTTTGCGGCCATGCCCTCGACCGATGCCATGCGGCGCGCTCAGAGGGGAAGCAAGGCGACTGACACCCGGCAGCACGCCGTCAAGGCAAGCCACCGGCACGCGGCATGCGGTGAGCGCATTTCTTGAGCAGGAAGCCGATCAGAAATGCCAGCAGCAGCGCCAGCAGACCGCCGACGATCCCCGAAACGCTGCTGCCGAGCCGGCTTTCCGGAAGGGCTTCGCCATGCGCGTCGTTTGTATCGCTGCCTCCGTTCTCCTGCGCTTCAGCATCGTCCTTCCGGAAGGCATAATCCGGCAGGATCGCGATCCTTTCCTGGAGCGCGGCCAGTGCGGCGTGGATTCCCTGCTCGGGTCCCTTGAGCCCGGCCTCGCCGCTTACCTGGGCAATCGCCCATTCGAGTCCGTCCGGGTCTTTCGACGCAAACCAGGAAAACAGTCCACCGGTCAGCACGGCCCCGGCGAGGAAAGCCAGCAGCAGCGTGCGCAGCGATGGCTGGCCAGGCGTGACCGTCGACCGGGCTGCACCGATCAATTCTGGCCGCGCACGATGGACGAACGAGACGATCGCGGCCGTCAGCACGCCTTCGACCATTCCGATAGCCAGATGAATGGGCTGCATGAACAGCACGAAAGTGGCAAAAGGCAGCGACGAAATCCCCGAGCTGACCGTCTCGACGACGACCCCGAACGCTCCCAGTTGCAGCCCGACGGTCGCCGCGACGATGGCCGCCACGCTCAGGCGCAGCTGGCCTGGCCGCTCTCCGGCGATTTTCCGATAGATCAGGGGGTAGGCAATGAATGCCGGCAAAAATCCCAGATTGAAGAGGTTGCAGCCGAGAGCCAGCAGACCGCCGTCGGCAAAGAACAGTGCCTGCACCACCAGTACCGAGGCAATGGTCAGAAAGGCTGCATGCGGCCCGAGCAGAATCGCCAGCAGCAGCCCGCCGCCGAGATGGCCACTCGAACCGGTGCCGGGGATGCTGAAGTTGATCATCTGGGCAGCAAAAAGGAAGGCGCCGAGAACGCCCATCAACGGCACCTTGCGCTCATCGAGTTCGTCCGTGACCTTTTTCGAGCAATAGGCAATGGTGCCCGCCGATACTGCCCACATCGTTCCGCCAACAGCCGGCGACAACAGTGCATCCGCCATGTGCATGATTTTCTCCCGCCCAATGATCGCGCCAACACGGGCGGATTCTGTCACAAAGCGAAGCACCGCTGTGGTCTGCGGAGCTGCACGGCGCTGCAGGGCGAGGCTCAGCTCGCCGGCATGCGCTCGAAGAGGGCGATCGATTCGACGTGCGAAGTTTGCGGAAACATATTGACCACGCCGGCACCGCGCAGCCGGTAATGTTTCTGGGCAACCAGAATGCCCGCATCGCGTGCCAGCGTGGCGGGACTGCAGGAAATGTAGACGATCCGCCGCGGGCCATCCGCGTCGAACGATTTGATCAGTTCGAGAGCGCCTTCGCGCGGCGGGTCGATCAGCATTTTGTCAAAGCAGCCGAGCGCCGCCAGGCTCTCCGGAGTGGTCTCGAAGAGGTTGGCGACGCGATACTCGGTGAGACCGTCCAGGCCATTCGCCGCTGCGTTCTCGGTGGCGCGGCGAACCAGTTCGGCGCTACCCTCGACCCCCAGCACGCGCGCGCCGGAGCGGGCAATCGGCAGCGTGAAGTTGCCCAGCCCGCAGAACATGTCCGCAATCCGCTCACCCGCTTGCGGATCAAGCAGGGCCAGGGCGCGCCGCACCAGCACGCGATTGATCGCGTGATTGACCTGGGTGAACTCGGTCGGCAAGAAAGCGTGCTCGACCGCAAAATCGGGGAGCCGGTAAGAAAGTTGCGGTCCGTCGAGCGGATAGAAGCGATAAGCCGTCGCCGGCCCCTGCGGCTGCAGGTAGAAGACCACCGCGTGGCGGTCGGCGAAGTCGCGCAGCAGGGCCTCGTCCGCCGGATCGAGGGCTTCGAGAATGCGCAGCACCAGCGCCGTCATCCGCTCACCAATGGCCACCTCGATCTGCGGCAGGCGATCCCGGATCGACAGCGCGCCGATCAGTTCGCGCAGCGGCAAGAGCATCGCCGAAAGGTGTGACGGCAAAATCTCGCATTGTTTCATGTCGGCGACGTAACTGCTTCTCTTCTCGTGGAAGCCGACGAGACCCCCCCCCTTCTTCGGCACCAGACGAACGGAAAGGCGGGCTCGATAGCGGTAGCCCCAAGGCTGGCCGTAGATCGGCGCGTAGAGCTGGTCTGCCTTGATGCGGCCGAGGTGCCAGAGATTGTCCTCGAGCAGGCGCTGCTTGGCCGCGACTTGCGCCTGTGGATCGAGATGTTGCATGCTGCAACCGCCGCAGACGCCAAAATGCGGGCAGCGTGGCGTTTCCCGCTGCGGTGACGAGACCAGTATCTGCAGCGTGCGTGCCAGCTCATAGCTGGGTTTCCGTCGATAACTGGCATACTCGACGCACTCACCCGGCAAGGCGCCCTCGACGAAAACCGTTTTGCCGTCAAGACGGGTCACTCCCCGCGCTTCGTGGTCCAGCGACTCGATGATTCCGGTAGGCATGCGACGCTTCCGCAGAGAAAACGCGCGATTCTATCCTGAATATCCGCCCGGAGCACTGGCTGAGGCGATTTCCAACAGAGGTGGCCCCGGAAATTCGGACATCAGGATAAGGCGATTTCTCGGAATCGAGATACCGCAAAGACGAGGCGGAACCCCACACCGGCATTCAGCACAGGTAGCACTTGCCGCGCTGAAGAGCGACAAGACGCTAGCGGAGTGGGCACAACAGTATGACCTTCACCCGAATCAGATCACCGACTGGAAGCGACCACTGACGGAGCGTGCGGTTCAGGTATTTGGAGACGCCAGTAGTCCGGCGAGCAGCGATCCGGACCTGACGAAGCTGCACGCCAAGATCGGCCAGTTGACGCTGGAGCCTCTTGCAAAACTCCCCCACGCGATTTACTGCGCCACACAGCATTCGCCCTCTGAGAGCGATTTGTGTCGTGCGAGAGGCCTCGATAGCCGAGCGGCTAAGCTTATGGCATGGTTTTCGTC
>WBZL01003477.1_pt1 | contig 14371 bp, 18 predicted proteins | sample 5204291 | NCBI WGS metagenome assembly WBZL01 (sample SAMN12344345, study PRJNA552823) | activated sludge metagenome | biome: Activated sludge suspended growth; feature: Nitrification reactor; material: Wastewater; isolation source: activated sludge from nitrification reactor of wastewater...
AGCGCCTCCTCGCAATGACAAACGGAACCGTCATCGCGAGGGCCGGCAGGCCCGTGGCGATCCAGGGTAGGTGGGCGGCATGGCCGGGCGCGAAGGCAAAACCCCTGGATTGCCGCGTCGCTTCGCTCCTCGCAATGACGGCGGGGGGATGCCGCGTCGGGTGGTGCCTCTTCGCAATGACAAACGGAACCGTCATCGCGAGGGCCGGCAGGCCCGTGGCGATCCAGGGTAGGTGGGCGGCATGGCCGGGCGCGAAGGCAAAACCTCTGGATTGCCGCGTCGGGTGCGCCTCCTCGCAATGACGGCTATTCCCTTGTAGCGCCCGCGATTGATTGGACACCGCTTTGCGGTTCATGCGCGGGCGTTGCTGGGATGGCGCGGCTCAGCGCGCCATCTCGATCAACTCGCTATCCTTCCTGAGCAGATCGTTGACCAGGGTGGAAGCTCCACGCCCTTGGCGCTGGCCAGGGTTGCCAGGCGTGCCTGCACTTCGCTATCCAGATACACCGGCAGATTGAGCCGCATGCCGGGCCGGAAGAACTTGCCGCGCTCGCCCTTGGAGAAATCGATCTCGTCTGGCATGTCGTCATCGTGGGGGGTGATCATCATTTCACCGATCGGGGTTCGTTTTCTTACTGCCGGCGTTCCTGTCGTGTGATTTCAGGAAAGCGCTGGTGAATCCGGCGCTCGAATCCCGCCAGGATTTCCAGGGCTCGATGCGCCGAGACGATGGCGGCTTGCAGATGTTCAAAGCGCTGGTCGGGTGTTTCCGGATAATCGTGGGCAAATGCATTGCGGATGCGGCGCAGGTCGCCCCATTCTTCGGCGGAAGGCAGCCATTCAAGTTGCTCTAGCCGGTCAAGCCGGTCGATGACGGAAAGCGTAGCGATGGGTTCGCCCAAGGCGGCAAGCGTGGCAGGCATGAGCCTGGCGCCCATGTCGTCCTGCAAGCGGGTATAGCGATAGGCAAACTGATCAAGCAGGCGGCGTTGTTCCTTGCCCATCCGCGCCATGTCGCTTGCGGTGAATTGCCCGGCCCGCAAATCGTCAAGCGCTTCATCGAGAGCTTGACGGTGCGCGGCGCAGACGGTGAGCGCCTGTGCCAGCCGGTGGATTTCCGTGGACAGGTTCACAGGCGTACTCCGGTTTCATGCGCAACCCGGACGATGGGGCGGGGGTCGTTGGGGGTTTCGATGAGAATGTCTATTTTGCGTTCGCCCAGTTGCTGCTCCAGCAGGCGCAACAGCTTGAGTTTGCGCGTCATGGCATGGTCGGGCTGTTGCGGGCGCAGTAGCAGGTCGATATCGCCGCCACGCTTGCTGTCATCCACCCGCGAGCCGAACAGCCACACGTCCGTACCCGCCCCAAAGGCCTGATGGGCGGCCTGACGGATGGCTTCAGTTTGTTCGCGGGTGAGTCTCATGGGTATGCGTGTGCGGCATGGCGGGACGATGCTGTCATGCATGCGGGGGCGTTGCAAGGCGCAGCGATTGGCCCGGTCAGTTTGTGGGCGCCAGGGGGTTACGCTGGATTGCCACGTCGGCTGCGCCTCCTCGTAATGACGGCCAGTATCGTCATCGCGAGCCCCGGAGGGGCGTGGCGATCCAGGGCGGATGGGGCAGCGTGGGCGGGTGGAAAGGCAAATTCCTGGATTGCCGCGTCGCTACGCTCCTCGCAATGACGGCGTGGGGGATGACGCGTCGGGTGCGCCTCCTCGCGATGACGGCTAGAACCGTCATCGCGAGCCCCGCAGGGGCGTGGCGATCCAGGGCGGGTGGGGCAGCGTGGCCGGGTGGAAAGGCAACTTCCTGGATTGCCGCGTCGCTACGCTCCTCGCAATGACGGCGTGGGGGATGACGCGTCGGCTGGTGCCTCCGCGGTGACCGCGAATAGCGCCGTCAATTACCCGGTCGACAGTGGGTCAACGTGCTTCAGACCTGGAAAGCGGCGGAAATCATTGTCGGCGGAATAGACGCTGTAGCCCTGTTCCAGGGCCAGGGCGGCGATATGGGTATCGGTTGTGAGATTGGCCGCCATGCCGGTTTGCCGCAGCAGATTGCGCAGGATGGCCCAGTGCCCGGTTCCTGGGGCGACCAGTTGCACGGGTGGTTGATCCAGCCACTCGTCGATGTATGCGATGGCGGCCTCGGGGGACAAGGGCCGCGGAAAGACGCGAGGGTTGGTGCAGATACGCAGAAAAGCCAGGGCGGACACCCATGGAATGCCAACCCTGGCGGAGCCCGAGAGGGTCCGTTCCCACCAGGCTCTTGCCTGCTTGTGCTGGGGCAGGTCCTGATTAACCGCGTAGACCAACAAGTTGGCATCAACCAGGATCATTTGCGCTGCTCCAGTTTGTCGCGCAGCGAGACGTCTTCCAGCTCGTCCGCGAGGCGCAGCGCCTTGTCCAGGTCAACGCCCGCCGAAGGGGAACCGAGCGATGCCGGTTTCAGGCGATAGGCATGGGATTTGCGGACGGGCTTCTGCCGCAAGCCGGTCAACAATGCCTCGTTGACCACCTGCTTGAATGGCTTACCGGTCTCAAGAGCGCGTTTCTTGAGCTCGCTGACAATGGAATCCTCGATCGTGAGCGTGGTTCGCATCTTTATGTCTTTGTATCAATCATCAAGGCATCATTCTAGCATCGGCCTCGGGACTCGAAGTTTCCTGATGAGGCAATCCCCCCGCCCCGTCATTGCGAGGAGCGTAGCGACGCGGCAATCCAGGGGGTTTGCCTTTGCACCCGGCCATGCCGCCCACCTGCCCTGGTTCGCCACGCCCCTGCGGGGCTCGCGATGACGGTACTGGCTGTCATTGCGAGGAGCGAAGCGACGCGGCAATCCAGGGGGTTTGGCCTTTGTACCCGGCCATGCCGTCCCACCTGCCCTGGTTCGCCACGGGCCTGCGGCCCTCGCGATGACGGTGCTGGCCGTCATTGCGAGGAGCGAAGCGACGCGGCAATCCAGGAGGTTTGGCCTTGCGCCCGGCCATGCCGTCTCACCTGCCCTGGTTCGCCACGCCCTTCGGGCTCGCGATGACGGTGGCTTTGTCATTGCGAGGAGGCATAGCCGACACGGCAATCCAGGGCACGGTTATTGGCCGGGCACGGGATAGAACGTGATGCCCACGCGGCGGATATGGTCCAGCAATGCGGGGTTTTCGATCTCGTGCACGAGGCTGAGGTCGATGGCGTGGGGCAGGTCGAGCTCGTCAAGGGCGGTGGCCAGGCGCAGGAGTCGGTCGTGGGTCAGACGCGGGCCTTCGATGGCGAGGTCGATGTCCGAACCGGGGCGGTGGGTGCCCTTGGCGCGCGAGCCGTAGAGGAATACTCGGTCGATGGCGGGCTCGTTCGCCAGGACCTGGCGGATGGCCTGGAGGGTCGGCTCGGGCAGCCCGAAGTTCATGATTTCATTCAGCCTGGTCTGCAAGCTGGCGCATGCGCGCGGCGAAGGATCGGAACAGTCCCGCGTAGTCCCGAGCGATCCGTTCCTCCAGGCCCTTGGCGGTCGCCTCGTTGTAGGTATGGGCGGCTTGATTGCGGCTGGCGATGGTTTCCATCCAGCCATCCCCCTGATCGATCAGGTTGCGGCGAAAAGCTTCCCGGATCGCGTCTCTTGATCCCGTGATGGCGGCATTGCCCTGGTATTCGAAGTAATCCTTCATGACGTTCCAGGCAAGTTCGTGGGTGAACTCGAAGGCCTTGATCAGGCCTTGCCTTTCCAGTTCCGTGAGTTCGCGGCGGCGCCTGAGTTCGACGGCGTCGACAAGCTTGGCCAGGGCTTTCTCATAGCTTGCCAGGCGTTGTTTCCAACGGATGTCCGGGTCATTCATGCGGCGGGGCCTTCCATAGGATGCGGTCGTTCGAGATAGTAGCGGGGCTCGGGATGGCGCGGGAAGTCAGGGGTATTGACTTTGCGCCTGGCCCTGCCTCACCACCTGCCCTGGTTCGCCACGCCCCTGCGGGGCTCGCGATGACGGTACTGGCCGTCATTGCGAGGAGCGGAGCGACGCGGCAATCCAGAGGTTTTGCCTTGCGCCCAACCCCGCCGCCCCACCTGCCCTGGTTCGCCGCGCCCTTCGGGCTCGCGATGACGGTACTTGGCTGTCATTGCGAGGAGGCGAAGCCGACGCGGCAATCCAGGGGTTTTGCCTTTGCGCCAGGCCATGCCGTCCCACCTGCCCTGGGTCGCCACGCCCTTCGGGCTCGCGATGACGGTGCTGGTGGGCGATGACCCCCTCACAGAAGACCGGGGTACAAATCGTTCCAATCCGGGTTCGCGGTTTCGATCAGCTTCAATTTGTTCTGCCGCGATCCGGCCTTGATCTGCTTTTCCCTGGTGATCGCGGATTCCATGGATTCATGGGTTTCGTAATACACCAGGGTGTGCACGCCGTGCCGCTTGCTGAAGCCGTCGGTCAGGTCATTCTTGTGTTGCCAGACCCGCTTCACCAGATCCGAGGTCACGCCGGTGTAGAGCGTGCCGTTGCGGCGGCTGGCGAGGATGTAGACGGCTGGCTGCTTGCTCATGGGGCGTATTGGTTAGGTGGGTTTAAAAGCCTGGATGCCGCATCCCGCCACGCCGTCATTGCGAGGAGCGAAGCGACGTGGCAATCCAGGGGGTTTGACCTTGCGCCCGGCCATGCCGTCCCACCTGCCCTGGTTCGCCACGGGCCTGCGGCCCTCGCGATGACGGTACTGGTCGTCATTGCGAGGAGCGAAGCGACGCGGCAATCCAGGGGGTTTGACTTTGCGCCCGGCCATGCCTGACCACCTGCCCTGGTTCGCCACGGGCCTGCGGCCCTCGCGATGACGGTACTGGCCGTCATTGCGAGGAGCGAAGCGACGTGGCAATCCAGGGGGTTTGGCTTTGCGCTTGGCCATGCCTCACCACCTGCCCTGGTTCGCCACGGGCCTGCGGCCCTCGCGATGACGGTGGGAGGGGGCGGGCTCGTGATGACGGTACTGGTCGTCATTGCGAGGAGCGAAGCGACGCGGCAATCCAGGGGGCTCGCGCTCGCGGCTTGCGGTGCGCTTAGGCGCCGTTCAGTACCGCTCCCACGACTTCGGCGCCGGCGGCGGCGAGCATGGTCTTGACGCCGACCACGTCGTCGAGGCGGGTCTGGTTCTTGCGCACGGAGATGAGGGCGCCCCGGGTGCGGGCGGCGACGGCCTGGAAATCCGAGGCTTGGCTGGCGGGGGGGGTGGCGACGAGGATGACGTCGAAGCTGCCGGAGAGGGCTTCGAGCAGGCCGCCCTGGTTGGGGCGGGCCAGCAGTTCGGCGGGGTTGGGGGCCTGGGTGCCGGCGGGCAGCACGGAGAGGTCGACGAATTCGGGGATGCGGGTGATGGCGGTGAGATCGGCCCGGTCGGCCAGGATGTCGGACAGGCCCATGCGGTTGTCAAGCTTGAACAGGCCGCTGACCTGGGGGCCGCGCAGGTTGGCGTCGATCAGCAGGGTGCGCTCGCCGAGCTGGGAGAACACCACGGCCAGGTTGGCGCTCAGCCGGCTGGCGCTGGTTTCGTCGTCCACGCCCACCACGGCCAGGGCCTTGTTGCCGGCGAACCAGCGCAGCATGAGCTGGGTGCGCAGGGCGCGCAGGGCCTCCACCTGGGGGCTGAAGGGGTCGTAGGCGGCCACCAGATCGGTGCTGTAGCCGCTCTCGCCGGCGTGCAGGTAGGGGTAGTCGAACTGGAGCGCCAGGGCCTGGCGCATGTCGGCCTCGCTCACCAGGCCGAGTTCGACGGCGGCCTCGCCGAAGCGCAGGTTCTTGTCCTTTTGCAGGCGCAGCACCTGTTCGGCGGCCTGGGGGTCGAGCTTGCCCTGCTCGAGCAGGATGCGGCCCAGCGTCCGTTCGGCCCGGGGGGTGGCGCTGGAAGTGTCAAAGCTGTTCATCTGGGGGCTCCGGAAGGCGTCAGGCGGCGGGGCGCGGGAAGGGAAGGAAGCGCCAGCCGCGGCGGCGGTCGCCCCGGGCGATCTCGCCCAGGACGGGGATGTCCAGGCCGGCCACCAGGTCGTCGGCGGAGCGCACGCGGCGGTCGATCATCTCCATGAGGAAGGCCAGGCCGACGCCGAGCAGGGTGCCGAGGAAGACGGCGAGCAGGGTGTTGAGCATGACCTTGGGGCTGGAGGGCTGCAGGGGCGGCACGGCGGGGTTGAGCACGGCGATGTCGGTCTGGGTGGTGAGGGATTCCAGGCGGCTCTGGCCCAGGCGCTGGAGGGCGGCGTCGTAGAGGCGCTGGGTGTTTTCCACGTCGCGGATGAGCACGGCGGCCTCGTCGCGCTGCTTCTTGAGGGCCATGACCCGGGACTTCTGGGCGGCCAGGGCGGCGCGGATGTCGGCTTCGCGACCCCTGGCGACCCTGGCGGTGGTGCCGACGCTGCGGGTGGCCACCTTCATCTCGGCGTCCAGCTCGGCGCGCAGGCTTTCGACCTCGGCCTGGGTGCGCAGGAATTGGGGGTGGTTGCGGCCGACCTTCTGGGCCAGTTCGGTGAGCTTGGTCTCGCCCACGGCCAGGTCGCGCTTGAGGCCCTGGATGAGGGGGTTCTGTTCCACCTCGGCCAGGGCGTTGCCGCTCTGGCTCTGGCGCGAGGCGCTGTCGTAGGTCTGGGACTGGGCGGCCACCAGTTGGCTGGAGAGTTCGGCCAGGCGGGCGGTTTCCACGTCGATGCTGCGCTCGTCGCCCACCACCAGCCCCTTGCTGCGCTGGTATTCGGTGAGGGCGTTCTGGGCGGCTTCCAGGCCGGCGCGCAACTGCTTGACCTGTTCCTCGTACCAGGTGTTGGTCTGGCGGGCGGGCTCCACGCGCAGGTCCAGGTTGGTCTGGATGTAGCCCTGGGCGAAGGCGTTGGCGACGATGGCGGCGAACTTGGGGTCGGTGCCGGAGAAGTTCACCTCGATGACGCTGGACTCGCGGGAGGGCTTGACGTCCAGCTTCTGGAGCAGCAGGTCGGCCATCCAGTGGCGGATGTCGCCCTGGCCCTGGGCGGATTTCTGGAAATCCTCGCGCACGCTGGGAATCTGGGTGATCTTGAGGGTGTCCACCACGCGCAGGGCCACGTTGCGGCTGTTGATGATGTCCACCTGGGTGGCCAGGTAGCCGGGCAGCAACTGGGACGGCAGCATGACGCCGGTGATCGGGTCCTTGGACTTGGAATCCACCACCAGGGCGGTGGTGGCGGTGTAGCTCTTGGGCAGCGACAGGCTGACCACCAGGGTGGTGGCGACGGTGACCACCAGGGCCAGCACGGCGACCAGCCAGCGGGCCTTGAGGATGAGGAGGAATTGAGTGAGGTTCATGGGTGTGGGCCTGGGATCAGAACAGGCTTTCCTTCACGAAGATGACGTCGTCGGGCTTGAGGGAATCGGCCAGTTGCACTTCTTCCAGGGTCTGCATGGTGCCGTCGGGCCCGGGGCGCAGGATGCGCATGCCCTTGTGGGTGCCGCGCGCGTTGAGACCGCCGCCCAGGGCCAGGGCCTGCACCACGGACATGCCCTTTTCCAGGCGGTAGGCGCCGGGGCGCTGCACTTCGCCGTAGATGTAGAAGCGCGGCTCGCGCGAGACGTGGAGGATGTCGTCGTTGGCGACCTCCAGGTTGAGGGCTTCGCCACCTTCGCGGAACAGGGCGATCAGGTCGATTTCCTTGCGCTCGACCTTGCCGGCGCGGTTGCTGATGAGCACCAGGGTGTCGGCGCCGCTGGACACGACGCCGCCGGCCATGGCGAGCACGTCGATGACCCGGCTGCGCTTTTGCAGGGGGAATTTACCGGGCCGGCTGACGTAGCCCAGCACGGAGACTTCCTGGCCCTTGAATTCCAGCACCACCATGTTGACCTGGGCCGACTTGATGAAGCCGCCGGTTTCCAGCCCCTTGGCGATGCGCCCGGCCGCCGCGTGGGCGGTAAGGCCGCCCACCGCCACCTGGCCGATGAGGGGGAAGAGGATGGAACCGTTCTCGCTCACCCGGGTTTCGGTGATGAGGTCGGGATGGTCGTACACCGAGATGCGCACCAGGTCGCCGGTGGACAGGTAATAGTCCGAAGCCGCGCCCGCGCCGCCCGTGCCGAGCACGACCAGGCACAAGATCGCCAGAAATCGATTCAGGATGTTCTTCATCACGTCATTTCCATGGTTGATAAGCAATTCAAACCTGTTTTTGTTACGCCGCGCACGTTGATGCGTGGTTGTCGGGCTGAAGCCCGAGCTACGACGGAGGCGTTGCGGCTGGATTGCCGCGTCGGCTGCGCCTCCTCGCAATGACGGGTGAGGGTCGTCATCGGGAGCCCGCCTCCCCCTTCACCGTCATCGTGAGCCCGCCCCCTTTCACCGTCATCGCGAGCCCGAAGGGCGTGGCGATCCAGGGCAGGTGGGCGGCGTGGCCGGGCGCGAAGGCAAAACCTCTGGATTGCCGCGTCGGCTGCGCCTCCTCGCAATGACGGTCTGGATCCCGGCCTGCGACGGGATGACGGTCACTTTGGGACGGCGACTCTGGGGACTTGGGAAAACTCTGATTAAACCGTCACCCCGGCGCAGGCCGGAGTCCAGGGCATTGATCCCACTGGATTCCGTTCGGGTGGCCGGAAATTACTTCAGGCCGCTGACGCCTTTTTCGATGGCCTGGGCGTCCGGCGCGGTGGGCTGGGCGGCGGGCGGTTCCTTTTCGGCGGGTGCCGCGGGGGCGGCCGGGGCGGGAGCGGCGGCGGCTGGAGCCGGGGCCTGTTTGCCGGCATTGGCGTATTCGCCGAGGTACTCGATCTGGGCCTTCTCGCGCAGGGCCTTGAGGCTGGCTTCGGCGGTTTCGCGCTTCTTGCTGTTGAGCAGGAAGCGTTCGATCACCGGCCGGGCCTGTTCCTTGCTCATGGGCTGGGTCTGGGAGTCGCTCACCACGAGGATGTTGAGGGCGCCGGGGGCGTTGAGGGTGAGGGCCTGGCCCTGCTTGAGGGCATGCAGGCGCGGCAGGATTTCCAGGGGCAACTGCTCGGCGGCCTTGGTGGTCTGGGCGGCGCGGGCGGGGATGTTTTGCGCCTTGAGCCACTGGAAGAAGTCGTTCAGGCTCCGGGTCTGGGCCAGTTGCGCCTTGACGGATTCCAGGTTGGCGGGGGTGACTTGGACGCTGATTTCCTGCAGCCGGTAGATGCGGCGTTCGGCGAACAATTCGGGATGCTTGGCGTGATAGGCGTCGATTTCGGCTTCCGTCGGGGCGGCGGCGTTGGCGGTGAGCTTTTCCACGTAGGCCTGGGCCAGGAGCTTGCGGCGCGTGGCTTCCATCCTCTGCTGGAACTGGGGATCCCGGTCCAGCTTGTCTTCCAGGGCCTGCTGCACGAGGAGTTGCTGGTCCACCATGGACTTGACCACCTGGCCGGCGGCCTGCTTGGCCTGCTCCGGGCTCACGCCCTGCAGGGCGGACAGTTCCAGGTTGAGCTGGTGCACGGTGATTTCATCGTCGTTGACCTTGGCCACCACCTGGGTGGCGGCCTTGTCGCCTTCCTTCTTGTCGCCGCAACCGGCCAGGGAAAGGGACAGGGCCAGCGTCAGGACGCCGAGGGCGAAAGCGGGAATAGTGCGCATGGGGATGACCTCCGGGAAAAAACTTGTAAATTCTGGCATGACTTGCCGTCCGGGAAGATGACGGGCTGATGAAAAAAAGCGAGCGCCGAAGCGCTCGCCATTTTGCCGGAGAACGGCGATTCCGGGCTTAGGCCGCCTTGCGACGGCGCGCCGCGAAACCCACCAGGCCCAGGCCGGCGAGCATCAGGGCGTAGGTTTGGGGTTCGGGGACCGGCTGGGCCATCACCTTGACGTTGTCGAACTTGGCGTAGTCGCCCTCGCCGTTGTCGAGCCAGAAGGCGACCCAGACCTCGGCTTCGTTTTCCGGCAACGCGAAGGTTTCGTCCTGCCAGATATCGTGTTTGGTGGCGCGCAACAACTCGGTCCAGTTTCCGGTGAGGGTCGTGCCACTTCCGGTGGTGTACCAGGGCAGGGAGGATCTCAGGTCCGCGAAGCAGCCCGCCTCGCCATTGCCCGCGCAGGCGCCGAAGCCGGCGATCGGGCCGACGTGGTAGCCGACGACGAAACGGTCGTTGGTGGTGACACTGAAGGTCCGCCAGTCAAAGCTCAGGCTGACGTCGGTGTAGCCCAGCGTGCTGATCTTGAACAGCATGCCGGCGTCGTCCTCGACACGGCCGGTGTGGGACGGGTTGCTGCCACCACCGAACTTCTGGATGGCCAGATCCTGGTTGATGGTGCCGCCATCCGGGGTTTCGAAGCGGGCGCCGTACCAGGTCTCCTTGGCACCCTCGGATTTCTTGGCGATGCCGGCGTTGACGGGATCGCCATAGGGGATCTTATCGGGGAAGGCGCTATAGCCCTCGAAATCCTCGAAAAACAGCTCGGTCGAGGCGGATGCCGGTCCGATGGCGCTGGCCGCGGCCAGAAAAAGCACAGTCTTGATCAACCGCATGTCACTTCCTTGGATTGTCGTCGATGAAAGAGTGTTAAAGCGCCCGACACGGGGCACGAAACGCGGGGCGTCATCCGAGCATCCGGATAACGCCGCGTGCCGCGCGAGTCAGGCCGCCTTGCGGCGCCGCGCCGCGAAGCCGACCAAGCCCAGGCCGGCGAGCATCAGGGCGTAGGTTTGGGGTTCGGGGACGGGGACGGCGACTCGAATGTCGGGTCCCGTACCAAAGTACAGATTCGCAGAAGTGACCGTTATAGGGACATTGCCAGAGTTGGCAATCGCAAAGTCGAAGGTCACCGGGCCATTCAGATAGGGATTGTGTTGGATATTCGGAATGCCATCATAACTTACGAGATTGCTGTTTACGATCCCGTAGGGCTTGTAGCCGTCTGGTGCTAATTTGCCGGTGCTCGAATCAAACTTCCATCCGGCTGTATTCACAGACACAGGCGCTGAATTCCACGTGCAAGGATCGTCCTTCGATGCGCAACTGACTGTACCGTTCGGATTAAAGCTCGCATCGGCAAAACTGGTATTCAGCGTCAGCGCACTCAGCAAGACCCCGCTCAGCGAAAAACTGACACCGTCCAATACGGATGTGATGCCACTCAACTGCCCGACACCCGCCGTGTTGGTCAGAGTCACCTTCAGGTCCGTGTAGGTATTGTTGAAGGTGAAATCCACCTGACCATTTTGGGGCCTGTTATCGCTTGCAACACCATTGACGACGGTGAAGCTGGTGGCAGCTTGGGACAGGCCCGCCACTGTCGTGGCCAGCACCAAAGCCAGCACGGAAAGCGATTTAATGCATTTCATGATCAATCCCCTGTGAATTGTGTTGATCGAAACCATAGCCTTGGAGGCCATCTGCATAGCCATGAAGCAAGCAGGATGCCAACTCGCAACGTCATGATTTTGCGATGTATTGCGCCGCAGGCTCGATTTCGGCAAGCGCCAATGTAAATTTTTCCGACAGATCGCGGGCAGGGTACGGGATGGATGTAAGGAAATTCGATGTTGTCCCGGATGAGGGGGCTCTCGCGGCCGTCGTCGGGCTGAAGCCCGACCCACGACACCCCCCGCTCTTTGTAGGTCGGATTTCAGTCCGACAACACCCCTGAACCCATCCGACCCCACCCCCACACCCCTCCCAAGCATGTAAGGTTTCGTATTGCGCGCGTCCTGTCGCTGGATGTATATACACCTATGCGTTGATGCGTGAATCGATCTCAAGGAGCACATCATGAATTCCGTACGTTGGAATCTTGCGGTATCCGCCGAAACAGACCAGGCATTGCGCATTTTTCTGGCCAGTCAGGGCGGCGGCAGGAAAGGCGATTTATCGCGCTTCATCGAGGAAGCGGTGCGGGCGCACATTCTTGAACTGAGCGCCGAGCAGGCCAAGCAGAGCAACCTGGGCGTGGGCGAAGGGGATGTGTCGGCGGCGGTGGATGAGGCCCTGGCCTGGGCCAGGCGCGCGTAATGCGGGTGGTCCTGGACAGCAACATCCTGTTCAGCGCCCTGATATCGCCCCATGGGCCGCCGGATGCGATCTATCGGGCCTGGAGGCTGGCCCGTTTTCAGCTGGTCACCTCGCATGCGCAATTGGATGAAATTCGCCGTGCCAGCCGCTATCCCAAGTTTCAGGCCATTCTGCAACCCGCCAGAGTGGGGGCGATGGTCAACAACATGCAACGCGCCATCGTTCTGGAAACCTTGCCCGACATATTCGAGACACCGGACCCGGATGACGCGTTCCTGTTGGCCATGGCCGCCGCAGGCCAGGCGGATTTCCTGGTAACCGGAGACAAGCGCGCGGGGCTGCTGCAGCGCGGACATCTGGGACGCGCACGTATCGTCACGGCCAGCGTCTTCTGCGCCGAAGCGCTTTCGCGATATCCGTCGGACTGAAGCCCGACCCACGACAACCACCCCCGCCTCCCCACCGCGCTTCGCAGGCCGGACTTCAGTCAGACATCAGGCATCCAACCACGGATTTACCAGGGCCAAGCCTTCGATATTGTCGAAATCGCGCGTGTTGCGGGTCGCCAGGATCATTCCCCGGGTGAACGCGACTGCGGCGATCTGGGCGTCTTCGGTGGAAATCGGCTTTCCCGCGCGGGTGCGGGCGGCGACGATCAGGGCGTATTCGCTGGCGGCGGCCGAATCGAAGGGCAGGCAACGGCTGGTGAAGTCTTCCGTGAACATCTGTTCCGCGGCGCGGATCAGGCCATCGCGGCGCTTGCCGGCGGGAAGCAGAGCGATGCCGAGCAGGATTTCGGCGCGGGTGATGGCGCTGATGTGGAATGCCACCCCCGCGCGGCGCTCGAACCAGGCCATGACGCCGGCATCCGGGTCGGCGCGCATGAGTTCCGACAGGACATTGGTATCGAGCAGGATGTCCGCCAACTTCGGGCCCTCTCAGCGGCCGGGGACTTCAGGCAGGCGCGCGGGGCGGCGTTCGGGAATGGGAAGATTCTCGGCTTCCAGCCCGGCGAAGCGTTGCTGGATGCGCCGCGTGAAATCACCGCCGGCTAGCGGAGCTTGCACCGCGCGGCGCAGGATGTCGCGCACCTCCTGTTCCATGGAGCATCCGTGGCGAGCGGCCTGGGTGCGCAGCAGGGTCTTGGTTTCGTCGTCGAGATTGCGGATGGTCAGAGTGGACATGGGCGGGGTCCGGCTGCATGCAATGCTGTCATTGTATGCAAGCGTTCCCCGGGAAACCAGATCAGGGGGAGGCGTGACGGGCTCCAGGGAGGTCGGCATCGTGCATTGCCGGGAGTGGCGGGGGTGATGGAAAGGGTTGTCGGGCAGAAGCCCGACCCACGAAAACCATCGCCCCCCTTACAAGAGGGGTGGCAGAAGGGCCGGGGGGGTCAACCCCCCGTCACCGCGCGCCCTCATCTCAACCCGTCATCGCGAGGGCCGCAGGCCCGTGGCGATCCAGGGCAGTTGGGTGGCCAGGCCGGGCGCGAGGTCAAACCCCTGGATTGCCGCGTCGGCTTCGCCTCCTCGCAATAACGGCGTGGATCGTCGTCGCGAGGGCCGCGGGCCCGTGGCGATCCAGGGCGGGTGGGCGGCCGGACCGGGCGCAACGGTAAACCTCTGGATTGCCGCGTCGGCTTTGCCTCCTCGCAATGACGGCGTGGATCGTCATCGCGAGGGCCGCGGGCCCGTGGCGATCCAGGGCGGGTGGGTGGCCAGGCCGGGCGCAAGGGTAAACCTCTGGATTGCCGCGTCGGCTTCGCCTTCTCGCAATGACGGCGTGGATCGTCATCGCGAGGGCCGCGGGCCGTGGCGATCCAGGGCGGGTAGGCGGCCGGGCCGGGCGCAAGGGTAAACCTCTGGATTGCCGCGTCGGCTTTGCCTCCTCGCAATGACGGCGTGGTTCGTCGTCGCGAGGGCCGCAGGCCCGTGGCGATCCAGGGCAGGTGGGCGGTTAGGCCAGGCTCAACGGTAAACCTCTGGATTGCCGCGTCGGCTTCGCCTCCTCGCAATGACGGCGTGGATCGTCGTCGCGAGGGCCGCGGGCCCGTGGCGATCCAGGGCGGGTGGGCGGTCAGGCCGGGCGCAAGGGTAAACCTCTGGATTGCCGCGTCGGCTTCGCCTTCTCGCAATGGCGGTGCGGGGCGAGTCAGGCGGCCGCGGCCACCGCCGGCGGTATCCGCTCGATCAGGCGATGATCGAAGGGCTTGGGAATGATGTAGTCGCGGCCGAATTCCAGCTTGTCCAGCTTGTAGGCTTCCAGGACTTCCGCCGGCACCGGTTCACGGGCCAGTTCGGCGAGGGCTTTCGCGGCGGCGATCATCATGGGCTGGGTGATGGCCTTGGCCCTCGCGTCGAAGGTGCCCTTGAAGATGTAGGGGAAGCCCAAGACGTTGTTGACCTGGTTGGGGTAGTCGGAGCGGCCGGTG
>WBZL01003478.1_pt1 | contig 14371 bp, 10 predicted proteins | sample 5204291 | NCBI WGS metagenome assembly WBZL01 (sample SAMN12344345, study PRJNA552823) | activated sludge metagenome | biome: Activated sludge suspended growth; feature: Nitrification reactor; material: Wastewater; isolation source: activated sludge from nitrification reactor of wastewater...
ACGAGTGTTGAGAGATGCTCGGATGCCTCGCCAGAAGTCAGCCGAGGCCGTAGTAGCGACGAGGGATCGTGGCGAAGGGCCGAACGACGACACCGAGAGTAGGACGACGGAACTCGTGACCGACCCTGACGACAGAAGCACCGTGAGGAGCGGTGGCCTCGCTGCAGGAGCCGAGCCGGAAGCTCGGATATCTGCCGCGGCCGGTGCGTCGAGTGGACATCCCCAAGCCTTCGGGCGGGGTGAGGACACTCGGTATCCCGACGGTGGTGGACCGACTCATCCAGCAGGCGCTGCTGCAGGTGCTCTCACCGGTGTTCGAACCGACGTTCTCGGATCGGAGCTACGGCTTCCGTCCGGGACGATCGACTGCTCAGGCGGTGAAGCAGGCGCAGGCGTACATCCGTGACGGCAAGCGCTGGGTGGTGGATCTCGATCTGGAGAAGTTCTTCGATCGGGTGAACCACGACGTGCTGATGTCGCGGGTAGCGCGGCGGGTGCGCGAAGAGCGCGTGCTCAAGCTGATCCGACGGTTCCTGCAAGCGGGGATGCTGCAGGATGGACTCGTGGCAGCAAGGACGGAGGGCACGCCGCAGGGCGGGCCGCTGTCGCCGCTGCTGTCGAACATCCTGCTCACCGACCTCGACCGGGAACTGGAGCGGCGTGGGCTTGCGTTCTGCCGCTATGCGGACGACTGCAACGTCTATGTGGGCAGTCGGGTCGCCGGCGAGCGCGTGATGGGTGGCATCAGGGCCTACCTCGAGAAGGTCTTGAAGCTGCGCGTCAACGCGGCAAAGAGCGCGGTGGCGCGGCCGTGGGAACGCACGTTCCTGGGTTACAGCGTCACGGTGCATCGGGAGCCGCGCCTGCGGGTCGCCCCCTCAAGTCTGGCACGGTTGCGGCAGCGCGTCCGTGAGCAGATGCGGGTGGGACGCGGGCGTTCGTTAGCTCGCACGATCGAGAACCTGAACCCGCTGCTGCGTGGTTGGATGGGTTACTTCCAGCACACGCAGAGCCGGCGGCCGTTGGAGGAACTCGATGAGTGGCTGCGACGACGTCTGCGCTGCCTGCTGTGGCGACAATGGAAGCGCTCCGCGACTCGGGAGCGCAACCAGCGTCGGCGCGGCCTCGACGAGGATCGAGCGTGGCGCAGCGCGGTCAATGGGCGGGGTCCTTGGTGGAATGCCGGGGCCTTGCACATGAACGCCGCGCTGCCGACCTCCTTCTTCACGCGCATGGGGCTGGCCTCGCTGGTGGACACCCACCAGCAGCTCCAGCGTGTCCGTTGAACCGCCGTATGCGGAACCGCACGTACGGTGGTGTGGGAGGCCGGTGGGCGTAAGCTCACCGGCCTACCCGATCCGGATGTTCACTGGGGTCTGATATTCACTGGGGTCTGACCCCAGTCAAGCGGAAGTTGACACTGGCCCGCCGGACGCACGGTTCGTCTCGACTGGCCGATCCATCTGCGGGTCGGTCGCCACCGCGCACCCCTATAATCGCGCCCTTTGCGGCGGGCAGCACCCGCTGCGCCCGCCTCACGGAGAGTGACGATGCTCATGCGCTGGTCCTTGCCGCTCGCTTTCTCGGTCACGCTCGCCGCCTGCGCGACCTCACCGCCGGCACCCGAACCCGCCGTGGCGCCTGCGCCGGCACCCGTTGCCTCGGCACCGGCGACGCCCGCGCTGTCCTCGGGCGTGCTGCTCGCGAACTTCGACCGCGGCGTGCGGCCGCAGGACGACTTCTACCGCTTCGTGAACGGCACCTGGCTCGCGAAGACCGAGATCCCGGCGGACAAGAACAACTACGGCGCCTTCGGCGTGCTGCAGGACGAGGCCGAGAAGAACCTGCACGCCATCGCCGAGGAGGCCGCGCGGGCGAACGCGCCGGCAGACAGCGACACGCAGCGCATCGGCGACTTCTACACGAGCTACATGGACGAGACGAAGGCCGAGAGCCTCGGCCTCGCGCCGCTTGCACCGGAACTCGAGCGCATCGCGGCGATCGGCAACCGCCGGCAGTTGCAGGACTACCTTGCACGCGCACAACTGATCGCGGTCGACAACCCCGTGGGCGCGCAGGTCTTCGCCGATGCGAAGAACCCCGACGTCAACACGCTCTGGGTGTCGCAGGGTGGCTTCGGCCTGCCCGAGCGCGACTACTACTTCTCGAAGGAAAAGCGCTTCGTGGAGATCCGCGCCGCCTACCTGAAGCACGTCGCGAACGTGTTCGCGCTGGCGGGCCGCAAGGATGCCACCGCCGCCGCGCAGCGGGTGATGGCGTTCGAGACGAAGCTGGCCGAGGCGTCGTGGCCGGCCGTGAAGATGCGCGAGATCGAGAAGCTCTACAACCCGGTCACCGTGGCCGCCGCCGACAAGGCGACGCCGGGGCTCGACTGGTCGGCGTGGCTCGGCGCGGTGGGTCTCGACGGCACGCCGCAGTTCGTGCTCGCGCAGCCCGACTATTTCGCCGCGGTCGGCAAGGCCGTGCAGCAGGTGCCGCTCGCCACGTGGCGTGACTACCTCAGCCTGCGTGCGATCGACAGTTACTCGCCCTACCTGAGCCAGGCGTTCGTCGACGAGAACTTCGACTTCTATTCGCGCACGCTGTCCGGCACGCCAGAGCTCAAGCCGCGCTGGAAGCGGGCGCTCGCCGAGCTCGAAACCTCGACGGGCGACCTGCTCGGCAAGGAATACGTGAAGCGCCACTTCCCGCCGCAGGCGAAGCAGCGCATGGACGTGCTGGTCGCGAACCTGCTCCAGGCGTTCGACCGGTCGATCGACGAGCTCGAGTGGATGGGCCCGGAGACGCGTCAGGAAGCGCACGACAAGGTGCGCAACTTCACGGTCAAGATCGGCTACCCGGTCAAGTGGAAGGAGTACCCGGGCCTGGTGATCCGGGCGGACGACCTCGTCGGCAACGTGACGCGCGCGCGCGACGTCAACGCGCAACGTGAACTGCGCAAGGTCGGCCAGCCGGTCGACGAGACCGAGTGGGGCATGACGCCGCAGACGGTCAACGCCTACTACAACCCGCTCGCCAACGAGATCGTGTTCCCGGCCGCGATCCTGCAGCCGCCGTTCTTCGACATGAAGGCGGACGATGCCGTGAACTACGGCGGCATCGGCGCCGTGATCGGTCACGAGATCAGCCACGGCTTCGACGACCAGGGCCGCAAGTTCGACGGCAAGGGCGTGCTGCGCGACTGGTGGAAGCCCGACGACAACGAGCGCTTCATGGCGCGCGCCGACTCGCTCGTGAAGCAGTACGACGCCTTCAGCCCCATCGAGGGCATGCACGTGAACGGCCAGCTCACGCTCGGCGAGAACATCGGCGACCTGTCGGGTCTCGCGGTCGCTTACAAGGCCTGGCAGATCTCGCTGCACGGCCAGCCCGCGCCGGTGCTCGACGGCTTCGACGGCGATCAGCGCTTTTTCGTCGGCTGGGGGCAGGTCTGGGCGCGCAAGTACCGCGAGGACGAGCTGCGCAAGCGCCTGAAGACCGATCCGCACAGCCCGGCCGAGTACCGCTGCAACGGCATCCTGCGCAACATGGCGGTCTTCGACCGGGCGTTCGGCGTCCAGGCCGGCGACGGCATGTACCTGCCGCCCGAACAGCAGGTGCGAATCTGGTAAGGTGCGTCATCCTCGGGGGAGCCGTCCGGGCCAGAACAGGAGACCGACCGATGCGTGCGCTGCAGGCCATGTTGCTGACGCTGGCGGCGATGCTGCTGTCCGGCTGTGGGTACAACACGATCCAGGTGCAGGATGAGCAGACCAAGTCTGCGTGGTCCGAGGTGCTGAACCAGTACCAGCGCCGCGCCGACCTGATCCCGAACCTCGTCAACACGGTCAAGGGCTTCGCGGCCCAGGAGCAGGCCGTGCTGATCGGCGTGACCGAAGCGCGCGCGAAGGCGACGCAGGTCAAGGTCGATCCGGGCGATGCGACGTCGCTGCAGCAGTTCCAGGCCGCGCAGGGCGAGCTGTCGAGCGCGCTGTCGCGGCTCATGGTCGTCGTCGAGCGCTACCCGGAGCTCAAGTCCGACCAGAACTTCCGCGACCTGCAGGCGCAGCTCGAGGGCACCGAGAACCGCATCACCGTGGCGCGCAACCGCTACATCCAGGCCGTGCAGGACTACAACGTCACGATCCGCAAGTTCCCCGTCAACCTGACGGCGATGGTGTTCGGCTACGAGGTCAAGCCGAATTTCGCCGTCCAGAACGAGGCCGAGATCTCGCGACCGCCGACGGTCGATTTCGGCCTGCCCGCGGCGCCTGCCACGACGCCGGCGCCGGATGCGCCGCCGAGCGCGCAGCCGGCACCCGCCACCCACTGAGGTCCGCCTCGCGTCGCGCGCAGGCGCGGCGCGAGGTCCACCGTTGCGGGCCGTGACGCTTCCCGTCGTTCCACTCGCCCTGCGAGGCCTGCTGCTCGGCGTCTGGCTGCTCGTGGTCGCGGCGTGGCAGCCGGCGCTCGGCCAGCCGCGCGTCGACGTGCCGCCGTTGCGGGCGCCCGTGACCGACCTCACGGGCACGCTCACGCCGGATCAGGTCGCTGCGCTCGACGCCAAGCTGCGTGCCTTCGCGACCAGCCGGGGCAGCCAGGTGGCCGTGCTGATCGTGCCCACCACCCGGCCTGAGGAGATCGAGCAGTATTCGATCCGCGTCGTCGAGCAATGGAAGCTCGGTCGCGGCAAAGTCGACGACGGCGTGCTGCTGCTCGTGGCCGTCGAGGACCGGCGCGTTCGCATCGAGGTGGGCTACGGCCTCGAGGGCGCGCTGCCCGACGCGACCGCCAACCGCATCATCCAGCAGGACATCACCCCCTCGTTCAGGCGCGGTGACTATTACGGCGGCATCACGGACGGCGTCGACCGCATCATGCGCGTGATCGAAGGTGAGGCGCTGCCCGCGCCGGAGATCAGCCCGCCGGCGGCCGCCATCCCGGGGCTGTTCCAGGTCCTGCCGCTGCTGATCGTCTTCGCGTTCATCGGCGGCTCGATCCTGCGGCGTCTGTTCGGACGTGTCGGCGGCGCGCTCGCGACCGGCGGCGTCGTCGGCCTGCTGACCTGGGCGCTGGTCGCGGTGCTCGGCCTGTCGATCCTCGCGGGCTTCGTCGCATTCGTCTTTTCGCTGCTCGGCGGTCTGGGCGGGGGCGGCGGTCCACGCGGCGGCTGGTACAGTCGCCGTCACGGCAGCGGCTGGAGCTACCCCGGCGGCCTCGGCGGCGGCAGCTGGGGCGGCGGCGGCTTCGGTGGGGGCGGCGGCGGGTTCGGTGGCGGCGGCGCCTCGGGCGGGTGGTGAGTCGCATGGACTGGAAGCGCGGGTTCCGTCACGTCTTCAACTTCCGGCGCAAACTCCGGAGGGCCTTTCCGGCCCAGGCGCTCGCGGCAATCGAGCGCGCGATCGACGAGTCCGAGCGCGGGCACAGCGGCGAGATACGGTTCGCGATCGAGGCGTCGCTCGAGCCGGTCGAGGCCTGGCGGGGCACGACGCCGCGACGACGGGCGCTCGAGGTCTTCTCGGCCCTGGGCGTCTGGGACACCGAGGCGAACAATGGGGTGCTGATTTACCTGCTGCTCGCCGACCGCGACGTCGAAATCGTTGCCGATCGCGGGTTCAACGGTAAAGTGAGCGCCTCGGAATGGGCCGCCGTCTGCCAGACGATGGAAGGGCAGTTGCGCGCGGGCCAGTTCGAGGCGGCGGCCGTCGACGGCGTACGAGCCGCCGGCCACCTGCTCGCGCGGCATTTTCCGCCGTTGCCGGGCGGGCGTGACGAGGATGAATTGCCGAACCGGCCCGCGGTGCTCTGAGCCCGCGGGCGGCGGCCACGGTCGGGCAGCGAAGAGGTGCGATTCGATGGGAATTCACGGGGCGACCGTCGCGACGATGCGGCGCATGGCCGTCGCGGCAGCGCTGGCGACGCTGGCGGGCTGTACCCTGTTCGAGGTGCAGAAGGAGCCGACCCCGCCGCCTGAGCCCCCGAAGCCGACCTACGCGCAGCCGCTCGCGACGCACACGTTCCCGTACGATCCGCAGGCCACCGGCGTGGTCGGCACGCTGCAGGCGACGATCGCGAACGAGGAAGACACGCTTTCCGACATTGCGCGGCGCTTCAACCTCGGCTACGACGAAGTCGTCAACGCCAACCCCGGCGTCGATCCGTGGCTGCCGAAGGGTGGCACGCGCGTCGTGTTGCCGACGCAGTTCATCCTGCCGGACGCCCCCCACGAAGGCGTCGTCGTCAATCTGGCCGCATTGCGGCTGTTCTATTTCCCGAAGCCGCCAAAGGGCGAGCCGCGCGTCGTCATGACCATGCCGATCGGCATCGGTATGGTCGGCTGGGCCACGCCGACCGGCACGACCAAGATCGTGTCCAAGCGCAAGGACCCCTACTGGACGCCGCCGGCGTCGGTCCGCAAGGAGCACGCGGCCGAGGGCGACATCCTGCCGGCGCGCGTGCCGCCGGGCCCCGACAACCCGCTCGGCGCCTTCGCCATGAACCTCGGCTGGCCGAGCTACCTCATGCACGGCACGAACAAGCCGGCCGGCGTCGGCATGCGCGCGAGCCATGGCTGCATCCGCCTGTATCCGGAAGACATCGCGACGATCTTTCCGATGCTGCCCGTCGGCACCAAGGTCACGGTCGTGAACCAGCCGACGCTCTACCGCGTGCAGGACGGTCGGCTCTACGTGCAGTCGTTCCCGCCGCACGAGGAACACGCCGAAGCCAAGGTGGCGGCCAAGGGCACGCGTTTCACCAAGCAGGTACAGGGCAGGCTGACGCAGCGCGCGGAGCAGGCCGGCCTCGCGGTCGACTGGACGCTGACGCAGGCGGTCGTCGACGCCGCGAGCGGCGTCGCGACGCCGGTTTCGCAGCCGGCATCCGGCGTCGATGCGTTCCTCGGGTCGGCGCGGCTGGTCGAGAACGTGATTCCGCAGGGCGCGAACTGGGACGGCAGCGACCGGCCGGTGCCCGTCCGGGACGCCGCGCCGCCGGCAAATGTGGCCGTGGCGCCGGTCGCCGCGTCGAACGGCGGGTCGTAAGGCCGCCGTGCGCGGCATTCCCGCCGGCCACTACCTCGATCCCGCGCGCGGGCCGCTCGAGTTCCCGGCCATTTTCGGCCGGGGCTGGCAGTTCGTCTGTCACGCCGCGGACCTGCCCGCACCCGGCACGGCGGCGCGATTCGACTGCGCCGGCCGCTCCGCGTTCGTCCTGCGCGGTCGCGACGGTGATCTGCGCGCGTTCCGCAATGCCTGCCGTCATCGCGGCTCGCGGCTCGTCGACGGCGACCCGAACACGGGGCTCGCCTTCTGCGTCGGCGGTCGCGTGCGCTGTCCCTATCATGGCTGGACCTACGACGATCGCGGCGCGCTCGAGTCGGTGCCGCCCGGGCAGCGGTTCGACGACCTCGGGCACTCCGACCTGGCGCTGGCCACGGTGGCCGTGGCGCAGTGGAGCGGGCTCGTCTTCGTTGCGCTGGATACCCCCGAGCGCAGTCTGGCCGAAGCCTTCGGCACCGCGCAGCTCGACTGGCCCGACGCGGCGTTGCTGCGACGTCTCGGCGAGCCGCGGGTCGTCCACGTCGCTGCAGACTGGAAGCTCGCGTGCGAACTGCTGCTCGACGAGGTGCACTGGAGCATCGCGCGTCCGGCCCTGAAACCGCGCGTCATCGCTCCGGCGGCGTTCGTCCCGAGTGGCGACGACGCGCTCGTGGCCGCCGCTTCGTTGCCGCAGGAGCAGCCGGAGATGCAGTGGCCCGAGCGCGCGTACGCGCGGCTGCTGCGCTGGTCCGTGCCGGTGACGCCGCCGCCGCGGATGCTGTTCGCGTGGCCGAACCTGCTGCTCGACACGGCACCCGACGGCCTGACCGCGGTGCAGGTGCTGCCCCGGAGCACCGGCGCGTGCACGCTGCGCGTGTGCCGCTACGGGCGACCCGACGCGACGCGCGAGATGCGCCTGCTGCGCTACCTGCACGACCGCGTGCTGCGACGGGCGTTGCGCGAGGACCGGCGCATGCTCGAGCGCGTCCAGCAGGGTCTGGCCAACGTCGAGCCTTCGCACGCACCACCGCTCGCGGAGTCGGAACACGCGCTGCAGTGGTTCGCCGGGCGCTACCTGCGGGCCTGCAGCGGTGTCGACGGCGCCGTCAAGGCCAGGGGGCGCGCGCCGCGCCGGCCGGCCACCGGCGTCGGCGTCTGACACGCCGGGCCCGCGCGTCCGTGCGGTTGCGAAAGGTGTGATAACTTAGGGCGCAATTCTCCACTGGAAGCGACGTTGCGCGACATCGTCGTCGGCGGCATCACGGTGACCGAGGCAGCGGGAGCCGATCAGCCGATCGTGCGCCTGCCCACCGCCACCACGGGTTTCGTCGGACGCACTCTGCGCGGGCCGGTCAACCAGCCCGTGCGCGTCCGCAGCTTCACGGAGTTCCAGCACGTGTTCGGCGGCCTGTGGCAGCCGAGCATGCTCGGCTACGCGGTCGAGCAGTTCTTCGAGAGCGGGGGGCGTGAAGCCGTCGTCGTGCGCGTCGTCAACGGCGGCGCCCCAGCCACGATCAGCCTGCCCTGCGGCGACGGGACGCTCACGCTCGAGGCGCTGAGTCCTGGCTCGCGCGAGGTGATCCGCGCCTCGGTCGACTACGACAACATTCCCGGTGCCGAGGAAGACCGTTTCAACCTCGTCGTGCAACGCCTGCGCACACCGGGCTCCGAGCACATCGAGGACCAGGAGATCTTCCGGCGTCTGTCGACGGTGCCGGACACCGCGCGTCACGTCACCAGCGCGCTGCAGGAATCGCAGCTCGTGCGCGTGCGCGGCGCAGTCCCCGCGACGCGGCCCGATCGCACCTTCCGTCCCGGCGCGCGCCACCCGATCGGCTACGTCGACGGCAATCCCGACGGTGACGACGGCGGGCCGCTCACCGACTACGACCTGATCGGCTCGGCGGACAAGGGCACGGGGCTGTTCGCGCTGCGCGCGGTCGAGGACCTGCACTTCGTCTGCATCCCGCCGCCGGCGCGCAACCGCGACGTCGGTGCGAGCGTGCTGCTCGTGGCGGCGCAGTTCTGTCGCGACCGGCGCGCGCTGCTCGTTGTCGATCCGCCCGCGGCCTGGCAGGCCTGCGACGAGGCGCTGCAGGGCTTGCGCGAGCTCGACCTGCAGAGCGAGCACGCGCTGATGTTCTTCCCGCGCGTGCAGGCGTTCGACCGGCTGCGCGGCCGCTACGAGGAGTTCGCCAACTGCGGCACCGTCGCCGGCTCGCTCGCGCGCCTCGATGCGCACCAGTCGCCGTGGGATGGCGGGCCCGACGAGCAACTGCTGCTGCGACCTGGCATCCGGCCGCTGCACCTGCTGACCGAGACCGAGTGTCACCGGCTGGGCGCACAGGGCATCAATCCGCTGCATGCGATGCGCCCGCCCGGGAGCGCCTCGATGCCGCTCAAGACGCTGGCGCGCGGCACGGGCATCGCGCCGGACAGTTGCCTGCTCACGGCGCGTCGGCGGCAGTTGCTGCTGCTGAACAGCATCGAGCAGGGCACGCGCTGGGCGCGTTTCGAGGCCCGCGACCGCGGCTCCTGGCCGCGGCTCGCGCGGCAGGTGCGCACGTTCCTGCTCGGCCTCGCGGCCGGCGGGGCATTCGGCAGGGGCGCGGACGCGCAGGCCGGTGAGGTCATCTGCGACGAGCGCATCAACGGCGAGCAGGACCTCGAAGCGGGACAGGTGCACTGTCTCGTCGCGCTGCCGGGTGTCCGCCATGGCGAGTGGCGCTCGTTCATGATCACGCACGGGCCCGGCGGTTCGGTCGTGCGCGCGATCAACTCGCGTACGCTGCCGACGGGCATCCGCTTTACGGTGCGCGAACTGTCACCGGCCGGTGTGTCCGCGGCGCACCCGCTGCCGTCGCTCGACGACACGGCGCCGCGCCGGCGTCTGGATGAGCCGACGCCGCGACGCACACTGGCGCAGGAACTGTTCGCGCCGCCGACGAACCCGTCGCCCGAGACGCCCTCAGCGATCCTCGACCCCGAAGCCGCCACCGCCCGGCGTTTCGATCTGGATCTCGTCACCCGGCTCTACGGCGACATCGACGGCCGCGGCGAGCAGCTCTGACGCCGCGCCGCCGCGACGTCGCACCGAGTTGCGGCCCGGTCGTCCGGCGTCGCCGCCGGCCATTCCGAACGGCGCCACGCGCCGGTGGTTCGACAGGATTGCCGCGGTCATCGGCTCGCGGAACTCGATGCGACGCACGAGCCCGTCGCCGCCGCGATGGCGGCCGGCGCCACCGGAGCCGGTGCGGATCGAGAATTCCCGCAGCAGCACCGGGAAGCGCGTCTCGAGCACCTCCGGGTCGGTCAGCCGCGAATTGGTCATGTGCGTCTGCACGCCGCTCGCGCCGTCGTAGTCCGGACCGGCGCCCGCGCCGCCGGCGATCGTCTCGTAATACTGGTAGCGGTCGTTGCCGAACGTGAAGTTGTTCATCGTGCCCTGCGCGGCGGCCTGCAACCCCAGTGCGCCATAGAGCGCGTCGACGATGCACTGCGAGGTCTCGACGTTGCCGGCGACGACAGCGGCCGGCGGCACCGGGTCCAGCATCGAGCCCTGCGGCACGACGATCGTGAGGGGTCGCAGGCAGCCGGCATTGAGCGGGATCGGTTCGGCCACGAGCGTGCGGAAGACGTACAGCACCGCGGCGACCGTCACGGCGCGCGGCGCGTTGAAGTTGTTCGTCTCCTGCGCCGAGGTGCCGGTGAAGTCGACGGTCGCGGTGCCGCGGGCCCCGTCAACCGTGATGCGCACGACGATGGCCTGCCCGCCATCGAGTTCGTAGCGGAAGCGCCCGTTGCGCAACTGGCGGATGGCGCGGCGCATGCATGCTTCGGCGTTGTCCTGCACGTGCCGCATGTACACCAGCAGTGTCTGCCGGCCGTGCAGGGCGGCCGCGCGCTCGAGTTCCCTGGCCCCACACGCGTTGGCCGCGAGCTGGGCGCGCAGGTCGGCGAGGTTCTGCGCGAAATTCCGTGCCGGGTACGGAATTTCGCAGAGCAGCCGGCGCAGCAGGGCCTCGTCCAGCCGCCCTTCGTGCAGCACGCGGTGCGGCCCGATCAGCGCGCCTTCCTCGGCGATGGTATGGCTGTGCGGCGGCATCGAGCCGGGGGTGATGCCGCCGACGTCGGCGTGATGGGCGCGCGATGCCGTGAAGAATTCGACGCTCCGGCCCACCGCATCGAACACGGGCGAGACCACCGTGATGTCCGGCAGGTGCGTGCCGCCTGCATACGGCGAGTTGACGACGTAGGCATCGCCCGGGCGCATGTCCTCGCCGAAGCGCGCGAGGATCGCGGCTACGCTCGCACCCATCGAGCCCAGGTGCACCGGCATGTGCGGCGCATTCGCGACGAGGTTCGCCTCCGCGTCGAACAACGCGCAGGAAAAGTCGAGCCGTTCCTTGATGTTGACCGAGCTGGCAGTCCGGCGCAGCACCGCGCCCATCTGTTCGGCCACGTGCATGAACAGCGCGTTGAACACCTCGAGCCGCATGGGGTCAGACCCCGGCAGGGGGTCAGGCCCCCGGACGTCGGCGTCAGACGCCACGCAGCCTGCACCGCTGGGGTCTGACCCCCTGCCGGGGTCTGACCCCACGCCGGATTCTGACCCCACGCCGGATTCCGCTCGCGCGCCCGAGCGCAGCACGAGCATGCCGCTCGCGGCGACCTCGCCATGCCACCCTGGCGCGATCCAGGTCGTCGCGCCGTCCTCGCAGACCAGCATGGGCCCGCTGAGTCGGACCCCGGGGCGCAGCGCGGAGCGGTGCGTCAGCGACACTTCGCGCCAGCGTCCGTCGAACCAGACGGACGTCGCGTCGTCGCGGGCGATCGAGGCGGCGTCGGCCGCGACGGGCGGCTCGTGACGGGGTGGTGGCGCCGATTCCACGGCTTCGGCCATGACGGAGCCGACGACCAGTGCCGCGCGTTCGTCGGCGAAGCCGTAGAGCTGACGGTGCGCCGCGAAGAACGCGGCCTGCAGCTGGCGTGGATCGCCCCAGGCGAGTTCGATCGACGTGTCGGACCCGGCGAGCCGCACGTGTGCAGAGCACAGGATGTCATGGGCGGCATCGGGTACGGCCTGTCGCCGCAGGTCGTCGCGCGCCTCGTGCACCAGTTCGACCAGCATCGCCGCCCCGGCCGCATGGCCCGCCGTGTCGAGCGGCTGCTCCAGAGTGCGACGCCGGATGGCGCGTCGAGTCGTGAGCGCGATGCCGTACGCCGAGAGCACGCCCGCCAGCGGGTGCAGCAACACTTGCTCCACGCCGAGCTGCGCGGCCACGGCGCAGGCGTGCTGCCCCGCGGCGCCTCCGAAGCAGAGCAGCGCGAACCTCGCCGGATCGTGCCCGCGGTGCAGGGCCAGCTCGCGGATGGCGTTGGCCATGCGCGCGACGGCGACGTCGAGGAATGCCTCGGCCATGCGTTCGATGCCGAATTCCGTGCCAGTCGCGGAGCGCACTGCGTCGGCGAGCTCCGCCAGGCGCTGACGCGAGGCGCCGACGTCGATCGACTCCTTGCCCGACGGCCCGAACAGCGGCGGAAAGCGTGCGGCCGGAATGCGACCCAGCGCGACGTTGCAGTCGGTGACAGTGGCCGGTCCGTTGCGCCGGTAGCACGCGGGGCCCGGATCGGCACCCGCGGACGCCGGCCCGACCTGCAGGCGGCCATCCGTGCAGCGCAGGATCGAGCCGCCTCCCGCCGCGATGGTTGCGATGTCGACGAGTGGCGTCTGCAGCCGCACCCCGTCGATCTCCGTGGCAAAGCGTCGCGGGATGGCGCCGGTGGACAGGCTCACGTCGGTCGAGGTGCCGCCCATGTCGAAGCCGATCAACGCGCGCGGCCCGTCGGCCGTTCCGGCGGCGATCATTCCGATCACGCCACCGGCCGGCCCGGACAGCACGCCATTCACGCCGCGAAAACCATCCGCATCGACCAGGCCGCCGTTGCTCTGCATGAACGTGACTTCGGCGCGGCCGAGATCGCGCGCGATGCTCGCGACGAACTGCCGCGTGGATTCGAGCAGCATGGGCGACAGGTACGCGTCGGCCACGGTCGTGTCGCCGCGTGCGACGAAGCCGAGCAGTGGCACGGCTTCATGCGAGGCCACGACTTCGGCAAAGCCCTCGGCGCGCGCGATGGCGGCGGCGCGCCGTTCGTGGGCCGGGTGCCGGAACCCGTGCAGGAAGGCGATCGCGACCGACGAGATGCCGTCGCGTTGCGCCTCGCGCAGCACGGTGCGCAGCGCGTCCTCGTCGAGCGGCGTGAGCACCTCGCCCGCGGCGTCGATGCGCTCGGGCACGGCGCGTGCAAGTGCATGGAGCGGCGGCGGACGGTGAATCCCGCGCGCGAAGATGTCCGGCCGCTCCTGGTAGCCGATCAGCAGCGCGTCAGCGAGCCCCTGCGTGGTGACGAGCAGCGTGGGCGCGCCGCAACGTTCGAGCAGCGCGTTGGTCGCCACGGTCGTGCCGAGACGCACGGACGCGACGTCGCGTCCGTGCCGCGCGTCGTTTGCGTCGAGCAGTTCGCGCAGGCCGCGCAGCGCCGGGTCGCCCGGATGGCCCGGGTCGCGCGAGAGCACCTTGACCACGTGCAGCGAGCCGTCGGGCGCCATGCCGACGACGTCGGTGAACGTGCCCCCGCGATCGATGGCGAAGCGCCAGCCGGAACGTGTCGGTGGTTGCTGCAAGCGAAGGACCGCCCGTCGTGAAGCCGGCGTCTCGTGAAACACCGTATTCTAGGGCCATGACCGGGTCCGAACGCAGGGCGGCGGAGATTCTTGAAGTCGTGCGCCGGATTCCACGTGGGCGTGTGACCACGTACGGCACCGTCGCGGCGCGTGCCGGCCTCGTGCGGCAGGCGCGGCTGGTCGGCAAGGTGCTCGGGGCCCTGCCGGTGACGAGCCGCGTGCCGTGGCAGCGCGTGGTCGCGGCCGGCGGGCGCATCGCGTTTCCCGCCGGCTCGGCTTCGCGCGAACTCCAGATCGCGAGGCTCGAGGCGGAAGGCGTCGTCGTCGTGCGTGGACGGGTGGATCTCGATCGTCATGGATGGGGTGCCTCCGGCGCCGGCGACCTCGACCGGTGGCTCTGGTCGCCGCAACAGGGGCGTCACCGAAGCAGGTGAATGTCCCCGGTTTCCGCGAAAGCCGTATGATGACCGCGCAAGGTCTTTCGAACGGTGGGGCATGGCGGAGCGATACGTAGTCTTTTCACACGGCAAGGACAGCGAGCCCTGGGGCAACAAGATCGCCGCCATGGCGGAGATCGCCCGCGAGGAGGGCTTCCAGGTCGAGTCAGTCGACTATCGCGGCATCGACGATCCGCAGGCGCGCG
>WBZL01003479.1_pt1 | contig 14371 bp, 17 predicted proteins | sample 5204291 | NCBI WGS metagenome assembly WBZL01 (sample SAMN12344345, study PRJNA552823) | activated sludge metagenome | biome: Activated sludge suspended growth; feature: Nitrification reactor; material: Wastewater; isolation source: activated sludge from nitrification reactor of wastewater...
CGGCAGCCGAACGTGGCCAGCGAGAACTCGTCGTCCTCGGCGTTCTCGGCGAAGTGGGTGTGCAGCCGCACGTCCAGCCGCTCGGCCAGTTCGGCACTGGCCACCATCAGCCGCTCGGTGACGCTGAACGGGCTGCACGGGGCGAGCGCCACCCGGGTCATGGCCCCGTGGGAGCGATCGTGATGATGGGCGACGGCGGCCTCGCTGGCGGCGAGGATCTCGTCGTCGTCGGCCACCACGTCGTCGGGCGGCAGGCCGCCGTCCTTCACGCTGAGGCTCATCGACCCGCGGGTGGGGTGGAAGCGCATGCCCAGCTCGTGGGCCGCGCTGATCTCCGCGGCCAGCAGGTCGCCCGCGCCCTTGGGGTGCAGGTAGAGGTGGTCGGTGCTGGTGGTGCACCCGCTGAGCGCGAGTTCGGCGAGGCCGACGAAGGTGGAGGCGAACACGGCCTCCTCGTCGATCGCCCGCCACAAGGGGTACAGCGACTGCAGCCAGCCGAACAACGGCTTGTCGGTCATGCCCGGGTAGGCGCGGGTGAGGTTCTGGTAGATGTGGTGATGGCTGTTGACGAGGCCCGGCGTGACGAGGCAACCGCCGGCGTCGATCGTCTGTGCCGCTTCCGGGACCGGATCGGTGCTCGCCCCCACCGCGTCGATGAGGTTGCCGGTGATCGCCACCCAGCCGCCGGGAAGCTCGCGCCGCTGGGCGTCGACGGTCGCGACGAGCAATGCGTTGTGGATGAGCAGATCACTCATTGCCGGTCACTCCAGTGAGTCGATGAGGGTGCGGATGTCGTCGAGCGTGGTGCGTGGGTTCACCACGCAGATGCGCAGCACCGCCTCGCCGGCCCACGCGGTGGGCACCACGAACGCCACCTCTTCCGCCAGCAGGCGGTCGCTCCAGGCCTGGTACTGCTCGGCCGTCCACCCCGTGCGCTTGAACAGCACGACGCTGAGCTCGGGCGGCATGATCAGCTCCAGGTGGGGTGCCGCTGCGATGAGCTGGGCGCCTTCGTGCGCCACACGCAAGGTCGTTTCCACCGCGTCGCGGTACGCCGCGGTGCCATACGCAGCGAGGCTGAACCAGAACGGTAGGCCGCGAGCGCGACGCGAGAGGTGATGGGCGTAGTCGCTCGGGTTCCACTCGCCACTGTGGTCGCTGCCGCCGTGCAGCACATCGAGGTACTCGGCGTGCTGGGTGTGCGCGGCCTTGGCCAGGGCGGGGTCGCGGTACACGAGCGCGCAGCAGTCGTAGGGGGCGAACAACCACTTGTGCGGGTCGACGATGAAGCTGTCGGCGCGCTCGATGCCGGCGTACTTGGCGCGCACACTCGGCGCGGCCAGGCCCGCCCCGCCGTATGCGCCATCGACGTGGAACCACACACCGAGCTCCGCGGCGATGTCCGCGGCCGCGGCGAGATCGTCGATCACGCCGGCGTTGGTGGTGCCACACGTGGCCACCACCGCGAACACCCGTTCACGGTCGTCGGCGCTCAGCCCGGCGATCGCCTCGCGCAAGTTCTCCACGTGCAACCGGCCCTCGCTGTCGGATTCCACCGACACCTCATCGGTGTCCATCGCGCGGCAGGCCTGGGCGATGCTGCTGTGCGCGCCCTTGGAGGAGATGATGAGCCCACGGGTGCGATCGAGGCGGCCACCCGCGCGCTGGCGCCAACGGTGACGGGCGACGATGAGCGCGCTGAGGTTGCCCGCCGTGCCACCGGTGACGAACACCCCGCCGGCGGAGGCGGGCATGCCGCACAGGTCGGCGATCCAGCGCAGGGCCTGGTTCTCGGCGAACACCGCGCCGCCGCCCTCCATCCACGAACCGCCGTAGATCGACGAGGCGCCCACCACCAGGTCGAACAGGATCGACGCCTCGGTGGGCGCCGCGGGCACGAACGACAAGAAGCGCGGGTGGTCGCTGGAGATGCACGCGGGCGCGAGCACGTCGCCGAACACACGCAGCGCTTCGAGGCCGCCCAGGCCGCGCTCGGTGATCGTGCTGCCCGCCATCGCCTGCAGCTCGGCCAGGGTGCGCGGCCCGTCGAGCGGAGGCTCCATGCGCACCCGGTCGACGGCATACCGCACGATTGCCTGGGTGAGCACTTCCACGGACGTGTCGTGCGAGTGCATCACAGCGACTGTAGTGCTGCGCCGACGGACGCCGACGCGGCTCAGACGTTGACGTCGAGCAGCTCGCTGCCCTCGTGACGCTGTTCGGCGTCGCGGTTGAGCAGGAAGCCGAGGGCGACCGCGATCGTGGCCGAACCCATGATGGCGATCACGGGGAAGATCACGAGGGCGATGATGATGGCGACGACACCGGGCACGACTTCACCCTAGTGGCTTGTACGCCATGGCCTCAATCTCCACGACGGCGATGCCCACGAGGCCGCTGATGCCCACCGTGCTGCGCGCCGGGCGATTGCCCTCGAACGCGGCGACGTAGGCCTCGTTGAAGGTGGCGAAGGTGTCGATGTCGGTGAGGAAGCAGGTGGTCTTCACCACGTCGGCGAGGGTGGCGCCGTGGGTGGCCAGCAGGGTCTTCAGGTTGGCGATCGCCTGCGCCGTCTGTGCGGCCACGCCACCGTCGACGACCACGCCGTCCTTCATGCCCAGCTGACCGCTGACGATGATGAAGTCGCCGGCGCGCACGGCGGGGGTGTAGGGCCCGAGGGGTTTGCTCATGCCCGCATCGTAGGCCACCGCGGGGGGAAGCCGTCGTGGCGCCACACGGCGAGCGCGACGGCGGCGAACACGGCATCGCTGCCGTTCACCGGCTCGCCGGCGTCGGCATCGTGCATCGTCACCTCGATGCGCGGCGTGTCGACGGCGCGCACCACGCCGAAGCTGCGGATGGTGAGATCGCGCGGCACCCCGTCGTCGCCGACGGCGAGCCCTTCGTGGCGCACCCAACCGAGTGCCATGTGCGCGGCCCCGATGCAGTAGCTGCGCAGCACCACCTCGTCGAGCACCGGCCCACAGGCCACCTCCACTGCGATCGCACCGTCGGCGGCCACATCGGCCCGGGCGCGAGCCCCGTTCGGGGCGGTGATCCATCCGTCGTCGGGGGCCAGCAGCACGGCCGCCTCGGCCCAGCCGGCGGCACGCAGCGCGACGGAGGTGGGCGGGCCGACGATGTCCACCTCCTCCACCACCAGGCCGGGTGCCACCGCGGCGATCGCCGCGGCGATGCCCGCGGTGCGCGCCACCCGCACCACCCCGGTGCCGTCGGCGCGCACCCCGGCGGCGAGCGGGGGCCGCTTGGGCCCGAGCCGAACGACGTCTTCGCGCGAGTAGGTGGCGATCACCGTCCGGCCGTGCTCGCGACTCAACCGGCGGGCCACCTCGGCCACTTCGGAAGGGCCGCGCTTGCCCCCGAACGCTCCGCCATTCGTGAGCGGGCCCACCGGTCCGCCGTCGGGCGCGCACCACGCCGCATCGGGTTCGAGGTAGGCGGGTTCCACCCAGGTGGTCTGCAGGGTGCGCGCCCATTCACCGGGCGGCAACTCGATCGGCCAGGCGAGCGGTTCGGTCGTGCGCCGCCCCTGCACCTTGCCCGCCAGCCGGCGGGCATCGGTGAGCGTGTCGGCCACCACCCACTCGCCCTGCGCGGTGCGCACCGCGTGCAGCGCGTCGCGGGGCGCCGAGTCGTCGGCGAAGCCACCTCGCCCCAACGCCACCGCGGGCGAGACGGACTGCGCGGCCGCGCCCTCCACGGCTGCTCGACGCTCCGCTGCAGCCAGGTCGCGCTCGGGGTCGGCGACGGGTGAAGTGCACGCCGCCGCCACCACCGTCTCCCATCCGGTGCAGCGGCACAGGTGGGCGAGCAGTGCCTGGCGCACGGCCGCCTCGTCGCGGCGTCCCTCTGCGTCGGCCGCCAATGGATCGAGGCGCATCACGATGCCAGGGGTGCAGAAGCCGCACTGGCTGCCCCCGGTGGCGCACAGGCGCTCCGCCCACTCATCGGCCGCGGCCAGCCCCTCCACCGTGGTGACCGCTCGGCCCGCAACGCGGGCCACGGGGGTGACGCACGCGACCCGCGGTTGGCCATCCACCCACACCGTGCAGCACCCGCACTGTCCCTGTGGGCTGCAGCCGTCCTTCGGCGAGCGCACGCCGAGGTGGTCGCGCAGCGCTTCCAGCAGTGATGCGCCCTCGGCGGCCACCTCCACCGGAGCACCGTTGAGCATGAACGTGACTGGTGCCATCGCCCGGGAGGTTTCCACGCCGTGTGGAGGCGGCGCAACCGCAGTACCGTGAGACGCCGTGAACCCCACCCGACGCCAGCTGATCCTCGCCGCCGCCAGTGCGATGGGGGGTGCAACCCTCCTCGCCGCCTGCAACAGCGACAAGGGAGCGAAGTCCACCGCCACCGACAACGCCGCCGCCTCCGACGGCACCGTGCTCGACAAGGGTTTCTTCCTCGTGCAGCGCTTCCCCAGCCAGCCCCTGTTCATCCCCGGCGAGGAGAGCCGCCTGCCGGTGTCCATCCCGCGTGGTGACACGGGTGCGCTGCGCAACGACGGGCCGGCCGAGATCAACGGCTGGATCGAGGATTTCAACGCCGTGAAGATCGTCGACTTCGTCGCCAAGCGGCGCAACGACGGCATCTCCGCCGCCTACTGGGAGGTGCGCGCCACCCTCCCCGAGGCGATCATCTACTCGGTGCGCTTCGAGGGCGACGACGGGTTGGGCGCCAAGTTCGAGGTGTGGGACACCGAGTACGTGAAGAGCCCGATCATGGGCAGCAAGCTGGCCCCCTTCGAGACGCCCACCAAGGACGACCACCGTGGGGTCGAGCCGTACTGCTCGCGCACCGAGCCGTGTCCGTTCCACGACCTCACGCTCACCGAGGCGCTCGCCACCGGCAAGCCGGTGCTCTACATGGTGGGCACGCCCGCCCACTGCACCACGGGCACCTGCGGCCCCGGCCTCGAGTTCCTCATCGAGGAGCACGCGCGGGTGGGCGACAAGCTGGTGATCGTGCATGCCGACGTGTACGCCGACGACGAGGCCACCGAGGTCGCGCCGGCGGTCACCGCCCTCGGCATCGAGTACGAACCGATCATCTACTTCTGCGCGCCGGACAACACGATCGTCGACCGGCTCGACGGGGTGTGGGATCGCAGCGAGTTGCGCGACCGCATCGACCTGCTGGTCAGCTGAACGACTTGCCGCAGCCGCACGAGCGGCTGGCGTTGGGGTTCGTGATCGCGAACCCGGCGTCGGTGAGGCCGTCCTTGTAGTCGAGGGTGGCGCCGAGCAGGAGCTGGGCGGAGGCCGAGTCGACGACCACCTTCACCTGCTCGCTGCCGAACTGGGCCTGCTCGTCCTCGGGCGTGATGTCGCCGTCGAAGAACATCTCGTAGGAGAACCCGCTGCAGCCGCCGGGGCGCACGGCGACGCGCAGGGCGAGATCGGTGGCGCCTTCGGCCTCGAGCAGTTCCTTCACCTTGCGGGCGGCGGTGTCGGTGAGCGTGATCATGGGGAGGAGTGTAGCCCGGAATTACCGTAGGCTGCACTTCGTGATTACCACTCCGGCCGGCACGCCCCCGCCCGACGTCGACACCGTCACGGGCCTGCTGCGCGCCGTGATCGACCCCGAACTGGGCGCCGACATCGTCAGCCTCGGCATGGTGCCGAGCGTGGCAGTGTCGCCCGCCGGTGTGGTGACGGTGGGCATCAAGCTCACCATCGGCGGGTGCCCCCTGCGGGCCCAGATCAAGAAGGACGTGGAGAGTCGCATCGCAGTGCACCCCGGCGTGACCGACGTGCGCATCGAGTGGGGCGAGATGAACGCCGACGAGCGCAGCGAGGTGATGAGCAAGGCCCGCTGGAACGCCCGCGAGCAGGCCCCCGACACGAACGTCCCGAACACCACGAAGGTGATCGCCGTCGCCAGCGGCAAGGGCGGGGTGGGGAAGAGTTCGGTGACGGTGAACCTCGCCGCCGCCGTCGCCGCTCAAGGGTTCGTCGTCGGCGTGCTCGACGCCGACATCTGGGGCTTCTCCGTGCCGCGCCTGTTGGGCATCGACCAGCGCCTCGAGGCCCAGAAGGTGGAGGGCAGCGACAAGCCGCGCATCATCCCCAACACCCTGCCGGTCGGGCGCGGCCGGCTGGAGGTGGTGAGCACCGGCTTCCTCGTGGAGGAAGGCACCGCGCTCATGTGGCGCGGGCTGATGCTCACCAAGGCCGTCGAACAGTTCCTCCACGATGTGCACTGGGGCGAGCTCGACTACCTCTTCATCGACATGCCGCCCGGCACCGGCGACGTGCAGATGGGCCTCGCCCGGATGCTGCCGCGCACCGATCTGCTGATCGTCACCACGCCCGCGCTGGCCGCGCAAAGGGTGGCCGCCCGTGCCGCCGACATGGCCCGGCGCAGCTTCCTGCGGGTGTGCGGTGTGGTGGAGAACATGAGCGCGTTCACCTGCGACCACGGCGAGACCTACGCCCTGTTCGGTGAGGGCGGCGGGCAAGCGCTGGCCGACGAGATCGGCGTGCCCCTGCTGGGGCGGGTGCCGATCGAAGCAGCCGTCGCCGCCGGCGGCGATGCGGGGGCACCCGTGGCACTCGCGGGCACAGGTGCCGCAGCCGACGAGTTCCGGGCCATCGCCCGCCGCTTGGTGGACGACGTCGCCCCGCCGGCGAGCATGGCCGGCTGCAGCGCCCGCATGCTGCAGATGGTGACCGCCGCGCTCGACGCGCCCGCGTCGGGTCAGTCGGTCCAGTCGTCGTAGTCGGGGTCCCACGGGAGGGCGAGGCCGATGCGCTTGCCCTCGGCATCGCGCTTCTCGCGCACACGCACCGTCGGCGGGGTGCCGATCGAGCGTGCCCACGCGAGAGCATCAGCGACGGTGGGGGTGTCGGCCAACTGGCGCAGGCACCACACCGTCGGGGGCATCATCCCCCACTCCTTGGCCTTCCAGTGGGCGAGACCGTCCGCGGGCTGCACCCACTCCGTGGCCACGGCCTCCTCGCCGTCGTGGCCGGCCTCCTGACCGTGCGGTGCGGCGGCGAGGAAGAAGCGTGTGTCGAAGCGGCGTGGCTCGCCCCGCGGCGTGATCCAGTGCGCGATCCACACCAGATCGGGGGCGGGAACGGTGAGGCCGGCCTCCTCGCGGCACTCGCGCACCGCGGCGGCCACGTACGCCGACTCACCGTCGCCGTCGGTCTCGTCGACGCGGCCACCGGGGAACACATAGTTGCCCGAGGCGAACACCATCGACGTGTTGCGCCGCTGCATCAACACCTCGATGCCTCCGGCGCCATCACGAACCAGCAGCACCGTGGCCGCGGGGCGGATCGGGGGGTCGTCGGTGCTCATGCGCGTGCACGGTACCCCGTGCCCTAGCCTGCGGGCATGCTCGTGTGGATGGATCTGGAGATGACCGGCCTCGATCCGGCCGTGAACGTCATTGTCGAGATCGCCACGATCATCACCGATGACGAGCTGAACATCATCGCCGAGGGCCCCGACCTGGTGGTGCACGCCACCGAGGAGCAGCTGGCGATCATGGATCCGGTGGTGGTGGAGATGCACACCAAGAGCAGCCTGCTCGACCAGATCCGGGCCTCCACCGTCTCGCTGGAAGAGGCCGGGCGGCTGACGCTGGAGTTCATCAAGCAGCATGTGCCCGAGGCGCGCAAGGTGCCCCTGTGCGGCAACTCGATCGGGATGGATCGCCGCTTCCTCGCCGCCTACCTGCCCGACATCGAGAACCACCTGCATTACCGCAGCGTCGATGTGAGCAGTGTGAAGGAGCTCGTCCGCCGGTGGTACCCGAGCGTGCTCAACGAGCTGCGCCAGAAGCAGGGCTCACACCGTGCCCTCGACGACATCCGCGAGAGCGTCGCCGAGCTGCGCTACTACCGCGAGAAGGTGTTCGTCGCCTTCCCCGGGGCCACCGAGGAGGCGCCTCCCGCACCGGTCACGTCGGCCGTCACGCCCGCCGGCGAATAAATCGGTTGCATTCCCCGGCCAGGCGTGGTTGCCTGTACGGCGACCTGTTGTCACCGCAACGGGCCACGACTCTGGAAGGCATGAACCAATGATCCGCACCGCACTCGCCCTCAGCACGACCCTCGTGGTCGCTGACGCGCGCCCGTGCATCGCCGGGTTCGGTCACGGCTACCAGTGGCGCAACGGCTCCGCAGCGAACGTGAAGTTCAACGCAATGACCACCAAGCGCCCTGCCCGACACCTCGGGAACGCCACGACGTAACACACGTCGGAAGCGCCCTCGAGGCCGTCGGGATCACATGATCCCGGCGGCCTTTCTGGTTTTCCGCCCTCCACCGTCTCCGAGAGGAACACCCCGATGTACACCCTGAACGAAGAAATCGACATCACCAGCTTCGACGAGATCGTCGAGCCGATCGCCGTGCGCGTCGCCAAGCCGCGCTGCGCCGACGGCCACGGCACCCTCACCCACCTGTTCTTCTCGGACAATGCCCTCGACACCGCTCGGGCCAAGGCCATCTGCGGCAAGTGCACGCTTGCCGACGACTGCCTGGCGGGCGCGCTCGACCGTGCCGAGCCGTGGGGAGTGTGGGGCGGCGAGCTCGTGGAGAACGGGCGGGTCGTGGCCGTCAAGCGGCCGCGCGGCCGCCCGCCCAAGAACCCACGCCCGGCCGTGGTCATCGACGAGGTGCCCATCCCCCCGCACCTTGTTGCGTGATCAGCGCCAGCGCGTGACGGTCCCCCACAGCGCCGTCGGTGGCAACGCTTCGGCGACCCACCGACGGCGAGGGGGCCATCGGTGACGGCCCGTACCGACTCAGCGAATGGCGGAACGACGGCGCGCGAAGGCAGCGAACGCGACGCCCAGGCCCATCAGGGCCGTACCCCACCAGGCAACGTCAACGCTGCCGCCGGTGGCGGGGATGCCGCCACCACTCGACAGCGACCCGTCGCAGTCCACCACCGTCTTCAGCGTGTCGAACACCGTCGCCGGATGATCCTTGTCGCGGATCCAGACGTCGATCTCGTCGTCCTCGGCCACCTTGTTGGTCGACTCGAACACATCGTTCGACACCGGCTCGTCCTGCGGTGTGCCACCGGGAGCGATCCACTCGAAGTGAGTCTGCATGCCCGGCGCCTCCATCGAGTACCGCACGAATATGTCCTGATCGGAGCCCTCCCCGGGGCACACCAGCTCGATCGTCGCCGAGGACGTGCCGTCATCCACACAATCGGCGACATACTCGCCCAGCGAGTCGTTCAGCACAGTGTCGATTGACAACGTGGCCGAGACGGTGGCGCCCTCCGGCACGTCGAAGTCGGTGACCTGCCCGTTGCCGGGGCCGAACAGCTGCGGGTGGTGTACCGCAGCACCGTTGATGGTGATGACGACATCCGCCGACACATTGACACCGGAATCGTTGGTGAGGAACAGGTGGATCTTGGCGCTGGGTTCGCAGACTGCGGAGAGAGTGCCGTAGACCAAGCCGTCGGCTTGGACGTCGTGGGCGGCCAACCCGGCGAGGGTGGACACGGTCATGCCGATGGCAGCGATCATGCGACGCATAGAGGTCCTCCTGCGGTCCCCGACAGCCCGCACTGTTCCCGAGGGGACGTCCCTCGCCTGCAGGCCGCGCCGGTATCGTAACAAGTGTGCAGGTTCGAAAGCGGCTGCTGTTCGGCTCGTTGGCCGTCTCCGCCGTCGTCTCCGTCAGCGTCGGTTGCAGCGACGGCGGCAGCAATGGCACCGGCGTCACCCGGCCCGATGCCGTCGATGTCGGCCTCATCGACACGAACGACGATCTGGAGGGCCGCACGCTCGCCGATGTGAACGTGCAGACCCTCGACGGCGACAGCATCGCCACCTCGTCGTTGCTCGGCACCCCGTTGGTGATCAATGTGTGGTCGTCCACGTGCATCCCGTGCCGTGAGGAGCTGCCGGCGTTCGCCGAGGTGCACCAGCAGTACGGCGACGACGTGCGCTTCGTCGGCATCGATTACCTCGGCGCCGCGTCCACCGAGGAGCAGTTCGCCCGCGACATGGGTGTGCAGTACGAGTTGTACTACGACTCGAACGGCGAGTTCATCGTCGCCACCGGCCTCGCCGCCTTCCCGGTCACCCTGTTCGTCACCGCCGACGGCACCATCGTCGGCCAGACCGGCCAGCTCACCCGCGACGAACTCGAACAGGCCGTGCAGGAGTTGCTGCAATGATCTTCGCCCTCGATGCCCGCCTCGCCAACGGTTTCACCCAAGGCCTGCTCGCCGCGGTCAACCCGTGCGGGTTCGTGCTGCTGCCCACCTACCTCCTCTACTTCCTCGGCATGGAGAACCTCCGCCCTGGCGCGGAGCGCACCTCCATCAGCCGCGCCCTCGCAGTCAGCCTGTCCGTGTCGGGCGGCTTCATGAGCGTGTTCGTGGTGATCGGGGTGATCACCAAGTGGAGCACCCGCTGGTTCATGGACAAGGCGCCCTACCTGTCGCTCGTGATGGGCCTCGGCCTGGTGGTGCTCGGCATCGCCATGCTGTTCGGCTACCGGCTGCCGTTCACCACGCCGAAGCTCGATGTGGGCAAGCGCGATCGTTCGGTGCGCAGCATGTACGTGTTCGGCATCGCCTACGCGATCGCATCACTCGGCTGCACCCTGCCCGGCTTCATCTCGGTCGTGCTCGGCGGCGTCTCCACCGATGGGGTGCTCACCGGCATCGCCGGGGTGGCGCTCTACGGGCTGGGCATGGCCCTGTTGGTGAGTGGCCTCACGATCACGCTCGCCGCCGCCAACACCGCATTGTTGCGCGTGCTTCGAAAGGGCATGGAGTGGTTCGAGTACGTCGCCGGCATCTTCGTGCTGCTCACCGGCATGTACCTCGCCTACTACTGGTACACCGGCATCACCGACGACACGAGCACGCCCGGCGTGATCTCCGGGGCAGAGTCGTGGCAGACCTCACTGAGCGGGTTCATCCGCCGCAACCAGAGCACGATCGTGTGGTTGTCGGCGCTGGTGATCGCCACCGCCATCGGCTTCGCCGTGTGGAACAAGCGCCGGCACGATCACCAGCCGGCGGCCTGAGCTCAGGGAGACAGACGCTCGATGAGCCACCCGGGTTCGGCAGGCGTGTAGCGCAAACGATCGTGGAGGCGGCTGGGGCGGCCCTGCCAGAACTCGAACGACTGCGGCGTCAACAGCCACCCGCCCCAGAACGCCGGGCGCGGCACCTCGCCCTCGCCGAACGTCGCGGCCATCTGCTCGACACGGTTCTCCAGCCAGGCACGATCGGGGATCGGTTGGCTCTGGGGCGATGCCCATGCGCCGACCTGCGAACCCCGCGGGCGCGATGCGTAGTACTCGTCGCTCTCCGCCTCGGGCACCCGCTCGGCCGTCACCGTCACCCTCACTTGGCGGTGCAGCTGCAGCCAGGTGAACAGCATCGAGCCGCGGCCACTGGCAGCGAGCTGGTGGCTCTTGGCCGACTCGTAGTTGGTGAAGAACGTGAACCCGCGCTCGTCGGCGGCCCGCAGCAGGAGGTAGCGCGACTGCGGCCACCCTTCTTCGTCGATGGTGGACAGCACGAAGGCGTTCGGCTCGGTGCAACCTGCCTCCACCGCCTCGTCGAACCACCGCTGCCACTGGGCCATCGGGTCGGCATCCACATCGTGGATGTCGAGTCCGGCCGTCTCGTACTCGAAGCGGTGCGGGCGAGGATCTCGCCGGAATCGCTCATCGCGGCGCGATCACCTCGATGCCGCGCATGTACTTCTTCAGCACGTCGGGCACTGCCACGCTGCCGTCGGGTTGGCGGTAGTTCTCCATGATCGCGGCCCACACACGCGGCACGGCGAGCGCCGATCCGTTCAAGGTGTTGGCCACGGTGGTGCCCTTCTCCCCCGCCACCTTGTAGCGGATGTCGGCGCGGCGGGCCTGGTAGTCGCTGAACCAGCTGACCGAGCTGACCTCCAGCCAGTTGTCGCACCCGGGTGCGTACACCTCGAGGTCGAAGCTGCGGTGGTGGCTCTGGCCCATGTCGCCCGTGCAGATCTCGATGATGCGGTACGGCAGGCCGAGGCCGGCGATCAGCGCCTCAGCGCGGTCGCGCAGCTCGATGAGCATGGCCGGCGCCTGCTCGGGTGTGGTGACGGCGAGGATCTCCACCTTGTCGAACTCGTGGGCGCGCAACATGCCACGGGTGTCGCGCCCGGCCGACCCGGCCTCGCGGCGATAGCACGAGGTGTAGGCCATCAGGCGCTGGGGCAGGATCGCGGCGTCGAGCACCTCACCGGCGTACAGGCTGGTGAGCGGCACTTCCGCGGTGGGGATGCACCACAGGTCGTCGCGCTCGATCGCGTACGCGTCGTCGGCGAACTTCGGCAGTTGGCCGGTGGCGGTGAGGGTGGCGGTGGTGACGAGCGAGGGAGGGCGGATCTCCTCGAACGCATCACTGTTCATGTCGAGCGCGTACTGGCACAGGGCGCGCGAGAGCGTGGCCCCCGGACCGCGCTGCATGGTGAACATCGCCCCGCTGATCTTGGTGGCGCGCTCGTTGTCGAGGATGCCGAGCGCGGTTGCCGTCTCCCAGTGGGGCACCCGCTGGTGGTCGGGGAACGACTCGGGCAGGAACGGACCCTTCACGATCGGGTTGTCGTGATCAGCCTTGCCGTCGGGTGCGTCGGGGTGGGGCAGGTTGGGGATGCGCAGCAGCAGGTCGCGCAGTTCGGCCTGCAGCACCTCGGCCTCGCCGTTGAGGGCCGCCTCCTGTTCGCCGAGCGCGCGGCTCTGCGCCTGCAGTGCCTCGGCGCCGTCGGCGTCGCCGTCGCGCCGCTTCTGGCCCACCTGCTTGGAGAGGTCGTTCACCTCGGCGCGCAGTGCGTCCCGCCGGGCCTGCTGCGCCCTCAGCTCGCCCTCCACCTCGATCGCCCTGGCCACCTGGTCGAGCAGATCGGACGAGCCGCGGCGGGCCAGCGCGGCCCTCACGCCATCGGGGTCGGTGCGGAGCAGTCGTACGTCGATCACGCCCGCCACGCTAGTTGCGCCGCCGCCCCATGTCCCAGGAGTTCCCCCTAGCCGCCGGTAGGGTCGGGGATCGTGGGTGCGGTCGAGGTGAACGGGTTGACGGTGCGCTACGGCGACCTCGTGGCCGTCGACTCGGTGTCGTTCGCAGCCGCTGCCGGAGAAGTGACGGCCGTGCTCGGCCCCAACGGGGCGGGCAAGACGAGCACGATCGAGGTGTGCGAGGGCTATCGGCGGGCCGCAGCAGGCGAGGTGAGGGTGCTCGGCCTCGACCCCGCCACCCACCAGCGCGAACTCTCCGAGCGGATGGGTGTGATGCTGCAACAAGGTGGCGTGTACCCCAGCGCCCGCGTGCTCGACACCGTGCGCCACTACTGCGCGCTCTACGCCAAGGGGGCGGACGCCCTCGAACTGGTGGCCAAGGTGGGCCTCGAGCACCGCGCCGGCGCCACCTGGCGACGGCTCAGCGGCGGCGAGCAACAACGCCTCTCACTGGCCCTCGCGCTCGCCGCGGTGCCCGACGTGGCGTTCCTCGACGAACCGACCTCGGGGGTGGACATCAACGGGCGCGACACCATCCGCGGGATCGTGCGCGATCTCGCCGGTCGCGGGTGCGCGGTCGTGCTCGCCACCCACGAACTCGACGAGGCCGAGCGCCTCGCCGACCGCGTCGTCATCTTCGACCAGGGCAGCATCATCGCCGACGGCACCCTCGCCGAGTTGCGCCGCGGCCACGACGAGATCCGCTTCCGCAGTTCGCCCGACCTGGATCTGCACAGCCTCGCCGACTCGATCGGGATGGTGGCCAGCCAGGTGGGCGGCGACGAGTACGTGATCGACGCACCCCCGCACCCCAGGCTGATGGCCGCCCTCACCCAGTGGCTGGCAGACCAGGGCCACCCGCTCACCGACCTGCGAGCCGGGTCGCAGCGCCTGGAAGACGTGTTCCGCCGCCTCACCGCCGAGCGCCCGTCATGAGCCGCCTGCGCGCCCAGATCGTGGCCGAGTTGCAGGTGGTGCGCCGCAACGGGGAGCAGTTGCTGCTCACCCTCGGCATCCCGGTGCTGCTGCTCGTGTTCTTCAGCCTGGTGGACGTGTTGCCCACCGGCACCGACGATCCCGTGGACTTCCTCGCTCCCGGTGTGCTCGCGCTGGCGGTGATGAGCACCTCGATGGTGAGCCTCGGCATCGGCACCGGCTTCGAGCGCAGCTACCACGTGCTGAAGCGCCTCGGCGCCACCCCACTCGGCCGCACGCGTCTCATCGCCGCCAAGATCCTCACGGTGGCGATCATCGAACTGGTGCAGTTCGCGGTGCTCGTGCCCGTCGGCTACGCCCTCGGATGGTCGCCTTCGGACAGCAACTGGCCGGCGGCAGTCGGTGCGGTGCTGCTC